>Ga0081479_107223_pt1 | contig 116815 bp, 122 predicted proteins | sample MamHotmetagenome_FD_70984 | JGI IMG/M metagenome (GOLD analysis project Ga0081479, IMG submission 70984) | Hot spring cone microbial streamer communities from Mammoth Hot Spring (Liberty Cap Streamers), Yellowstone National Park, USA - T=72 v2... | ecosystem: Environmental > Aquatic > Thermal...
CTACGGATAGAGTTGTGGTAGTTGCTACTGGTCCTTTGACCTCTGACCCTTTGGCTATGTCCCTTGCTAAGCTTTTCTCCGAGCCTTTTCTACATTTTTATGATGCCATCTCCCCCATTGTGTATGCTGAGAGTATAGATTGGGTAAAAGTATTTGTTGCTGACCGTTACGGAGAGGAAGAAGGAGCCTATGTGAACTGTCCGTTAACTAAGGAAGAGTATGAGAGGTTTGTGCAGGAGCTTTTGTCAGCAGAGAAGGTTCCGCTTCATCCCTTTGAAGAACCCAAATACTTTGAGGGCTGTTTACCCATTGAGGTAATGGCTGAGAGGGGTATTGACACCCTACGATACGGACCCATGAAGCCTAAAGGACTTATTGACCCGAGAACTGGAAAAGAGCCCTATGCCGTAGTTCAACTAAGACCGGAGAACGCTGAAAGAACTTTATACAACATGGTTGGTTTTCAGACAAAGCTTAAATACCATGAACAGGAAAGAGTCTTTCGTTTGATCCCAGGATTGGAGAGAGCTGAGTTTGCAAGATATGGGTCCATCCATAGGAACACCTTCGTTAACGCTCCAAAGGTTTTAACTCCCTACCTACAACTTAAAAATTATCCTAATGTCTTTTTAGCAGGGCAGATTACGGGTGTTGAAGGGTATGTTGAGTCGACGGGCATGGGCTTAGTTGCAGGGATAAATGCCTACAGGTTGATAAAGGGAAAAGACCTTGTTATCCCCCACAGGAGACCGCAATAGGAAGCTTAGTTCACTATCTACAATTCTCAAATCCCAAACATTTTCAATCGATGAACGTCAACTGGGGTTTATTCCCTGAAATCTCAGGAAAAAGGAAGATCAAAAAGGAGGAAAAGGTTAGAGCCCTCGTTGAGAGGGCTCTTAAAGCTTGAGAGGACTGGCAAAGAGAATTAGATTGATGCTAATTCTGTTTGCAGACTCCGATTATATGGTCTATTACCACCAACACTTCAACATTTGGGGCTATTTGGAGCCAAGCAAAACCTTCTTCAATCTTGGTTATTTCTCCGATGATCCCACCGCTTGTAACCACAAGCTGACTAACTTTTAGCTCCTTTAAAAACCTTTCTCGTTCTTTCATTTTCTTTCTGTAGGGGTGAATTAATCCAGTGTAGACGAGGATTAGCATGGCAAGGGCAAAGAATAAAGGAGAGGATAGAAATTCAAAAAGTTGTTCAAGGTTCATGATTTTTAAGCTTGGTAGTTTCCTGCAATATAACCTTTAATAACTGGAATGAGGGTGTCCTTTTCTACCTCGAGCCAAACAAGGTCCCCCTCGATCTTGACGATCCTTCCCACTATCCCTCCTGAGGTATAAACTTTTTGCCCAACCTTAAGCTCTGACAGAAACTTTTGGTGTTCCCTTAGTCTTTTCTGCTGCGGACGGATGAGCAAAAAGTAAAAGATAACGAAGATTAGGATTAGGGGAAGAAGCGTAAAGATCAAACCAATTAACCCGCCTTGACCTTGCTGTCCTTGCGGGGGTGGTGCCATGGCAAAGGCTTGGGAAAGGATAAAGAGCTGATAAAACATCATTCTTCTACCTCCTCTGGATTTTTTTGATAGAGTTTTTTTAACTCTTCGTAAAGGGGGGTAAGCTCATCCTCTTTGATGGCTAAGCGAACCCTCTCTAACAATTTAGCATAGTAATGGAGATTGTGAAGGGTAAGCAAAGTATAGGCTAAAAGTTCTTTTGCCTGAAAGAGATGCCGAAGGTAAGCTCTGGTAAAATTTCTACAGGTATAGCAGGAACAAAGGGGGTCAAGAGGGGAAAAATCCTCTTTGTATTTAGAATTTCTAATGTTTACATACCCTTGGGAAGTGAAAAGCGTTCCCCTTCTTGCGTTTCTTGTGGGAAGAACACAATCAAACATGTCAACCCCTCTCATTATAGCCTCGATGAGGTCAATAGGGGTTCCAACCCCCATGAGATACCTTGGTTTTTCTTCAGGGAGGTTCGCGATAGCTATCTCAATCATTTTGTTTCTTAGGTTGGCAGGCTCGCCGACTGAAAGACCTCCAATGGCATATCCTGGGAAAGAAAGGTTTGCAATGTGGCGTGCGCTAAGACTTCGCAGGTCTTCATACATCCCCCCTTGAACAATTCCAAACAACGCTCCCTTGGGTTTAGGAAAAGTTTGGTAATAGTCTAAGCATCTTTCAGCCCAGCGGTGAGTGAGGTCCGTTAGCTCCTTTGTTTTTTCATAATCACAAGGATAAGGTATGCAGGTGTCAAGGACCATCATGATGTCTGAACCAAGTTCACACTGTGCTAAGACCGCAGATTCTGGGCTTAAAAATATTTCGCTTCCGTCAAGATGAGAACGAAAGATTATTCCTTCTTCCGTAATTTTGATAAAGGAGGAGAGGCTATAGACCTGAAAACCCCCGCTATCCGTAAGTATAGCCCCAGGAAAGTTCATAAACCTATGAAGACCGCCCGCCTTTTTAATAATTTCGACCCCTGGTCTTAAAAGAAGATGATAGGTGTTACAAAGAATAATCCTATAACCGAGGGAGGACACTTTTTGGGGGTCGAGCGCTTTGATGCTTGCTTGAGTTCCTACAGGCATAAAGACAGGGGTTTCTACAACCGCTCGAGGGGTAATAAGAAGCCCAAGCCGGGACTTATTTTTTTGGCTGGTTTTAAGTATCTTAAACCTAAGCATCAAGAACTAAGGTCTGGACTTAAGCTCGGAGATGGCTGATAAAAAAGGCTCTCTTAGAGCTTTCAGCTTCTCAGCTGGAACGCAGAGAGATAGCCGCACATGATTTGCTTTTCCAAAACCTCGTCCTGGGACCGCAAGGATACCCCATTTCTTTAAATGCTCGCAGAAGGCGACATCATCCATGTCCACTTTCGGAAAGATGAAAAGCCCGCCTTTTGGTCGGACATAAGAAATGGTTGCCTCATCAAGGATGCTGCACAAAATATCTCGCCTTTCTTGATAGATTTCTACTTTAACTTTTGAGAAGGCGCACTTCATAACAATCCGTTGAGCAAGGGCTGGCGCGTTCACAAAGCCAAGGATCCTGTTTGCCATGATCATAGCAGAAAGCAAAAGCTCTTTTTCTTCAATGTCAGGATGAACGGCAGCAAAACCTATCCTCTCTCCTGCTAAGCCAAGTTCTTTGGAGAAGCTATAGGCAATGATGCTGTTTGAATAGTGCTTTAAGATAGATGGCACAGCTACCCCATCAAAGGTTAGGTTCCGGTATGGTTCATCGGATACAAGATAGATGGTTTTCCCAAATTTTTTGCATTTTTCTGAGAGGATCTCTGCCAATCCCTTTATTTCCTCTTCGCTGTATACCTGACCAGTTGGGTTGTTTGGTGAGTTGATGAGCACTATTTTTGTCCTTTCAGTTATAGCTTCCTCAAGGGCAGATAGGTCAAGGCTAAAATCATCTTTGGTGGGAACTGGTTTAGGGATGCCTTGATGATTTTCGGTATAGAAAAAGTATTCAACAAAAAATGGGGACGGAAAAAGGACTTCTTCTCCGGGGTTAAGGAGGGCTTTGAAGATGATGTTTAGAGCTCCTGCCGCCCCACAGGTCATAACAACTTCTTTGGCGGAAACTTTTATCCCCTGCTCAAGGGTTACCTTTTCTGCCATTTTTGCCCGGACATCCTCAAAGCCTGCGTTTGGCATGTAGCGATGGTATTCCGGCTTATAGTTTTCAACCATCTCTTTCAAAGCAAGATACACCTCTTCTGGCGGAGGAAGGTCTGGATTGCCAAGGGTAAGGTCAAAGACCCTGTCCTCACCTAATTCCTGTTTGAGCTTTAGCCCCTCCTCAAACATCTTTCTAATCCAGGAGCTTTTTTCTTGATAGGAAAACATCTGCTTGGATATGGACATAACTCTAAACCTCCCAATAGTTTTTAAAGCGAAGAAGGTCTCTAATTTTGGCAAGGAGCTCTTCGGAATAAGATGAGGGGAGGGGATCTTCATCTACATCGACCTTAACAGCTTCAGAAAAGACCTTTATCGTCAAAGCTACGCCTTCAGAAAGGTTTGATAGATTGTAGCCTCCTTCAAGGGTAAAGGCGACCTTTCCTTTTGAGGTTTTTTCCGCAATATCTTTCAAGGTAGCAAGCATCATACCCAGTCCTTCAAGAGTTAAGTTTGTGCCCCCTAAAGGATCTCCCCGCAAGCAATCATAGCCTGCAGAAACAAGGATAAGCTGCGGTTTATACTGAAGAGCTATCGGTTTTAGCAGCTTCTGATAAAAATAGAGAAAATCTCCATCGTGAGAAGCGCCTTTTAATGGAACATTTATCGTAAAACCTCTCGCCGAGCCTCCTCCAATTTCATTGTAGCTTCCAGTGCCTGGGTAGTAGGGATAACGATGGGTTGAGAAGAAGAGAACTTGATGGTCTTCCCAAAAGATATCCTGTGTCCCGTTGCCATGGTGAAGGTCAAAGTCTACGATCAAGATCCGGTTTGATCTATACAGATTTTTGGCATAGTAGGCGGCAAGGGCAACGTTGTTGAAGAGACAAAACCCCATAGCCCGAGCCCTTTCGGCATGATGTCCAGGCGGTCTAACTAATGAAAAGACCATGTCAAAGCCTTCCTGAAAAAGAAGCTCTAAAGCCTTTTTCTGAGCGCCAGCAGCATAAAGAGCAGCCTCAAAGGAGTATTCGTTCGTCGCCGTATCACCATCTATGTAGTAAAAAGGTTTCCCAGCGGTTGATTCTATAAGTGAATAAAGCTCTTCGGTATGAGCCCAGAGTATTTCCTCTTTTTCCGCACGATAGGGCTTAAAGACCTCAAAGCAATCCTTAACATCCTCTTTTAGCAACCTTTCCAAGATGCCTAAAAGCCGATAAGGACTCTCTGGATGATAGTCTCCAGGGTTGTGTTTTAGATAGATATCATCGTAGACCACAGCAACCTTTTTCATTTAATCTCACTCCAGTTTAAACTTTAGGAAATTTTAAAATAAAACCGCAGTCGTTGCAACAACCTATTTGTTTGTTAATATAGAGTCGAAATGGTTGGCTTTCCCTGGCACGAACTTATCACCAAAGAGTCCCTTTCCTTTTCAACAAAAGAATTTAAAGTTCTACAAACTCATATTTCCTATGTTTTCATAACTGATGAAATAGTCTACAAAATAAAGAAGCCTGTAAACTTTGGTTTTCTTGATTTTACAACCCTGGAGAAGAGAAGGTTCTACTGCGAGAGGGAGGTTGAATTAAACAAAAGGCTATGCCCGGATATCTATTTGGGCGTAGTTCCAGTGATAAGAAGAGGGAAGCAGTTTTTTATAGAAGATGTAGCTAAGCCTTGGGTTTCCTCAAGAGGTGAAGTCCTTGATTATGCGGTAAAAATGAAGAGGCTCCCTGAAGAGGGGATGATGAAAACTCTTCTCGCAAAAGGTTCATTAACCACTAAGCACATAGACTTGATAGTAAAAAAGCTTGTCCCTTTTTATCAAACAGCGGAAACTAACGAGGAGATATCAAAATACGGAAGCCTTGAGGTTGTATCTTACAACATAGAGGAAAATTTCTCTCAAACTAAAGATTTTGTCGGCAAGGCTTTAACTCAAAGAAAATTTGAGACCATTGTTAGCTATTCAAGAAGGTTTATGAAAGAACAGGCTTCTCTTTTTGAAAAGAGGATTAAAGAAGGCTTTATTAGGGATGGCCACGGTGACCTTTATTCGGCAAACATCTGTTTTGATGACTTAAGAGAGGTTTACATCTTCGACTGCATTGAGTTTAACGAAAGGTTTCGTTGCGGTGATGTCTGCTCTGACCTTGCCTTTCTTGCCATGGATTTAGATTTTTATAGATTGGATGAACTTTCAAAATACTTTATCGATGAGTATGTTAAGAGAAGCGGAGATAAAGACCTTTTGCTACTTTTAGATTCTTACAAATGCTACCGAGCCTACGTGCGGGGAAAGATCGGATGCTTTACCTCTCAAGACCAAAGCTTAAGCCCTAAGGCAAGGGAAGAAGCCTTTAGCCTTGCCCAAAGATACTTTGACCTTGCCTTTCGATATGCTAAAGGAATACCTAAGATTTTAGTCTTTATGGGACTTTCTTGCACAGGTAAAACCTACTTAGCAGAAAGGATGGTTCAAAAGTATCCAGCTGTTTATCTTTCTTCTGATGTTGAGAGAAAAAGGCTTCTTGGTTTAGACCCAGAAAAGCATTACTACGCAGAGTTTGAACAGGGCATCTATTCTCAGGAGGCATCAGATAAGACCTATGAAGCCTTGGCAAAAAAGGCAAGGATCGAGGTTTCTTACGGGCGTGACATAGTAATTGATGCTACTTTTCGAAAGAAAAAATGGCGGGATATGCTTTTTTCAGTTTTAAAAGATATTCCTTGCGAAGTTTTTTTTATCTGGTGTGTAGCAGACGATGAGGTTGTAAAGGAAAGGTTTTCTAAAAGGGCTACGGAAAAGACAGCCTCGGATGCCCTGTTTGAGACCTATATTCACCAAAAGAAAACCTTTGAACCTCCTGTTGAAATACCAAACCTTCTCAAAATTGACACCTCATTTGGAAATTCCAACCTTTTAAAAATGATCGAAGAATTTGTAAAAATGTGAACCTTACCCCCTTGTCTTTGAAAAAGTGATGATTATTTTTTGATTGACTTTTAAATTCAAAACAAAAATTCTTCAGGAGGAGGTGGATGTATGAAGATCAGACCGCTTTATGATCGGATCCTCGTTCAACGCATCGAGGAAGAACAAAGGACAGAATCAGGTATTATCATCCCTGACACAGCTAAGGAAAAACCCATCATGGGAAAAGTTATTGCCGTTGGGGAGGGAAGGCTCCTTGAAAACGGGCAGAATCGTCCTCTAAAGGTCAAAGAGGGAGATAAAATCCTTTTTAGCAAGTATGCTGGAACAGAAATAAAAATCAAGGGAGAAGAGTTTCTCATCATGAGAGAAGACGATGTTTTAGCCATCATTGAAGATTAATAAACGAACTCAGAAATAAAAAATTCTATAAAAGGAGGTGGAAGGATGGCTGCAAAGGAAATCATCTATGGAGCTAACACCAGAGATAAGATCCTTGCTGGTGTGAACAAGCTTGCCAACGCCGTAAAGGTAACCTTAGGTCCTAAAGGAAGAAACGTAATCCTTGAAAGGTCCTTTGGTTCTCCTCTTATCACCAAGGACGGTGTCACCGTTGCTAAGGAGATAGAGCTTGAGGATAAGTTCGAAAACATGGGCGCTCAGATGGTAAAGGAAGTTGCTTCTAAAACAAGCGATGTTGCCGGAGACGGAACAACTACAGCCACCGTTCTTGCCCAGGCTATCTTTCAGGAGGGTGTAAAGCTTGTTGCTGCTGGTATCAATCCCATGGCCATTAAGAGAGGTATTGACAGAGCCGTTGAGGTTGTGGTGGCTGAGCTTGAAAAGCTTGCCCAGCCTTGCAAATCCCGTCAGGAGATTGCCCAGGTAGCAACCATTTCTGCTAACAACGATGCTACCATCGGAAATCTTATTGCCGACGCCATGGATAAAGTAGGTAAGGAAGGCGTTATAACCGTTGAGGAGTCTAAAGGTCTTGAAACTTACCTTGAAGTGGTTGAAGGAATGCAGTTTGATCGTGGTTACATATCTCCTTACTTTATAACTGACCCTGATAAAATGGAGTGCGTGCTTGAAGACCCATACATCCTTGTTTACGACAAGAAGATTAGCTCTATGAAGGACCTTCTACCAGTTCTTGAGCAGGTAGCAAGGGCTGGTAAGCCTATCCTTATCATCGCCGAGGATGTAGAGGGTGAAGCCCTGGCTACCCTTGTAGTTAATAAGCTCAGGGGAGTGCTCCAGTGCTGCGCTGTTAAGGCACCTGGCTTTGGTGAAAGAAGAAAAGCCATGCTCCAGGACATAGCTATCGTAACTGGTGGAACCTTCATTTCTGAAGAACTTGGTATGAAGCTTGAGAATGTCCAGCTTAGAGACCTTGGTAGGGCAAGAAAGGTTATTGTAACCAAAGAACATACTACTATCGTTGACGGTGCCGGTAAGAAAGAAGACATTGAAGCGAGGATTAAACAGATAAGAGCCCAGATTGAAGAAACGACTTCAGACTATGATAGGGAAAAGCTCCAGGAAAGGCTTGCTAAGCTCGTTGGTGGAGTTGCGGTGATCTATGTTGGTGCGGCAACTGAAACGGAGATGAAAGAGAAGAAGGCAAGGGTAGAGGATGCCCTTAACGCTACAAAGGCTGCCGTGGAAGAGGGGATCGTTCCTGGTGGCGGAACCGCCTACATTAGATGTCTTTCAGCCTTGGAAAACCTCAAGCTTGAGGGAGATGAACAATACGGTGTGGAGATAATCAAGAAGGCTCTTGAAGCACCACTCAGACAGATTGCCGCTAACGCTGGTTATGAGGGCTCAATCGTAGTTGAGAAGGTTAAGGCTGATAAAGGAAACGTAGGTTTTAATGCTGCAACTGGTGAATACAAAGACCTCGTAGCAGCTGGTATTATCGACCCTAAGAAGGTGTCCCGTTGCGCCCTTCAGAATGCCGCCTCCATTGCTGGTTTACTCCTAACCACCGAGGCAATGGTTGCTGAAAAGCCAAAGAAGGATGAAAAGACTCCGCCCATGCCAGGCGGTGAGTTCTAAAGTTTAGCATCTTTTTAGGGGGCTTTAAGCCCCCTTTTTATTTTTTATTATTTTAATAAATTTCAATGGGTTAACCAATGAGCTACAGTCAAATAGATTCTCTGTTCTTCTCTTTGCTAATCTTTTTTGGTATCTATATCCTTGGTTATTTACTAAAAAAATTTGCTTATCGTTATTTAGTTTTTATTTCTCAAAAGACAAAATGGGCTTGGGATGAGGTTTTATTGGGTTCTGTAGGGAAAATTTATTATTTTTGGCTATTTTTACTTGCCTCACACATAAGCCTTGTTTTCTTACCAATAACCGATAAATACTTTGCCTTAATTAATAAAATTTTACTCATTTTTTTTATATTATCTTTGTGTCTCTTTATATCAAGATTTATTGTAAGTCTGATCGAAATTTACCTTCATCAAAAGACAGATCTTGCTCCGAAGGTCACACTCTTTGAAATCATTGTAAAAGTTATAGTTTTTTTTATCGGGTTTATTCTAATTTTAAACATCCTTAACATAAACATTTTGCCGTTTATTACTACTCTTGGTATAGCAGGATTAGCTATAGGTCTTGCCTTAAGGGATACTTTAGAAAACTTTTTTGCTGGTATTCATCTTGTGCTTGCAAAACAGATTCGCCCAGGTGATTTTATAAGATTAGAAAATGGTCTTGAAGGCGTGGTAGAGGATATAACCTGGAGAACGACAATCATTAAACAACTTCAGAACAATGTTATCATTATACCGAACTCAAAGCTTGCTCAGAGTATAATCGTAAACTATCATCAACCGGAAAACAATCAAACATTGATAATACCTCTCACCATCAGTTATAAACATAATCTAAAAGAGGTAGAAGAATTGATCCTTGCGTTTATGAATAGATTTATAAAAGAGCATCCTCTGGCAAACAAAGACTTTGCTCCAGCGGTAAGATACAGTGGATTTGGAGATACAGGGATAAATTTAAACCTTCTAATTCAGGTAAAAGAACCTACCGATAGGTTTAAGCTTATCCATGATTTTATCATGGAGCTTGATGATTATCTAAAAAAGCATGATGTTGAAATCCCCTATCCGATTAGAAAGGTTTATCTTGAAAGTCATCGTCCTAATAAGGAGAATTGAACATTGCTAAAGGTAGTTTCTTGGAATGTTAATTCGATAAATGTAAGGAAAGAGCAAGTTTTAAGGTTTCTTGAGGAGAAGCACCCCGACTTTTTGTTGCTTCAAGAAACTAAAGTTGAACATTTTCCTAAGGAGCCTTTTCAAAGGCTGGGGTGTAAGGCATATCATGCTGGTGGGAAAGGAAGAAACGGTGTAGCTATTCTTTCAAAAGAAGAGGCAGCTGAAGCCGTGATAGGCTTTGGAGACCTGTTTCAGGATGTTCAAGCTAAAGAAAGACTTATTGGTTGTAGGTTCAAAGATCTGTATGTGTTTTCTGTTTATGTGCCAAACGGTGCCCCTGTTGAGTCTGATTATTACTACTATAAGCTTGAATTTTTCTATCATCTGAGAGAATATTTAGAGAAGAATTTTTCCCCGCAGGACAAAATCGTCTTAGGCGGTGATTTTAATGTGGCCATTGAGCCTCAAGATGTTTACGACCCACTGCTTTTTGAGGGACAAATCTGCTTTACCGAGCGGGAAAGGAAGGCTATGTCCTACTTACTTGATTGGGGTTTGATTGATACTTTTAGACTTCTTTATCCTGATAAAAAGGGGCTTTTTACCTGGTGGGATTATCAATTTTCTGCCTTTAAAAAGAATTTAGGCATGAGGCTTGACTATATCTTGGCAACCAAGCCTCTGGCTCAGCATCTCAAAGAATGTGAGGTAGACCTTAAAACAAGAGGATTGCCAAAGCCTTCAGACCATGCCCAAATCATTGCCATGTTTGACCTTTAATGAAAAAACAGATAAAGAAGGCTTCCGATAAAGAGAAAAGGTCCAAAGGGGATTTCAGTCTTTAAAAACTCCTCTGCTTCCTCTACTTTTTCTTTTTTCATCATTTTTTGAAAGATTCTGTGTATGAAATAAGAGACAACTCCTATAATACTTCCGTAGAGCAGCACATAGTAGAAGGAATAGTAGGAAAAGTAGCTCCCAATACCAGCCATAAGCTTTAAATCGCCCATTCCAAGACCATCTCTTTTGGTTAAAAGATAGTAGACCTCGTTGATCAAAAAGAGGAGTCCAATACCTGCTAAACCTGAGATGAAAGAAAGCTCAAAGCCAGGAACCTTTGGATTATGGCCAAGGCTTGAGAAAAGGATACCCAGAAAAAATAAAGGCAGACTTAAGATGTCTGGGATTTCTTTAGTTTTTAAATCTATGAACGCGATGGTTATGCCGAATAACAAATAGATAGCCAAAAAGATAAAGGTTGTTAAATGGTAATAAAATTTGAGGTAAACAAGTAAAAGCAGGGTTGCAGTCAGTAGTTCAACCGCAGGATAGATTAGCGAGATCTTCTGATGACAAAAGGCGCATCTTCCGCGCAGTAAAATAAAGCTAAGCAAAGGGATGTTGTGATACCATTTAAGATAGGTTCCGCAGTGCGGGCATTTTGACCGGTCAAGAAAGACTTTTTCTCCTTTTGGTAAGCGATGTATTAAAACATTAAGGAAGCTACCAAGACAGAGACCAATGATGAAAACAAGTATAAAAAAATAAAAGCTCATTCAGACTTTGCTTGAACCTTTTGATACTCTTCCTTAGCTTCTAAAAGAGCATGGCAAGCCTTGACGAAATGAACCCATATCTTTTTATACTCCTCTGGAATTTCAAGAATTTCAACTCCAATCCCCTTTCGTTCGGAGAAATCTATCCGGACGACCCCAATGCTCATGGGTATTCTACCTATGGCTGGGATTTCCAGCTCAATGTCAAGAACCTCCCCTCTTTTATAAGAGGTCGGACCTTTAATAAAAAGCCCTGCAAAGCTTAAATCAAGCACCTGATAGGGTGAAGGGTCGCTTGGGAAATACACCTTGGGTGCAAGGTTTGCCAATAGCTCAATGTTAGTTCTTTTAAATTTTCGGTCCTCTATCATGAGAAGTCTCCAAGCTTTGATAAATATTTGGTAAAAGATTGGCTACCTCGCTTGCGGTAAAGCCTTGCGGACCTAAGTTTTTTGCTAACCGTTCTCCAGAAGAACCATGGAGGAATACCCCGAGGATAGCTGATTCCAGAGGACTATAGCCTTGAGCTAAAAGGCTACCTATAATACCTGTTAGTACATCCCCCATTCCCCCTTGAGCCATTCCCGGAACATCAAAAGGAGAATAAAAGGTCTCACCCTCGGGGTTTGCGATAAGAGTATGAGGTCCTTTTAGGACTACGATGGAGGCTGTGAGCTTAGCCAACTCTATGGCTGAAGTCTTTCGACCTTTCAAAATGTCTTGAGTTTCCTTTTTTAGTAACCTTGCTGCCTCTCCGGGATGAGGGGTAAGGATCCTTGGAGCCTTGCATTCTTCTAAAATTGTTAAGTCTTTTGCTACAAGGGTTAAAGCATCTGCGTCAAGTACAACCGGCAGATTGATTTCCCTTAGCAAGGATTTTAGGAGCTCAAAAGCTTCGTCTGAAAGACCAAAACCTGGTCCTATGGCCAGAGCTTTTTTGTTTGAAAGGCTCTCAAGAATTATTGCCAAGGCTTTAGGACTTGGTTCACCGTTAACCTCGGGGAGGGCAAGCGTTAAGGCTTCGGGTAGCAAGCTTGCATAGATGGGTTGTAAACTTTCAGGACAGGCAAGGGTCGCAAGACCGGCTCCAGCCCTCAAAGCACCAAGAGCCGTCAAATATCCTGCCCCGCTCTTTCCCATTGAGCCAGCTAAAATTAAAAGATGACCAGACCTTCCTTTATGGTAATGACCCCTCCTTGGACGGTAGATTTGTCCAAGGTATTCAGTGGTTAAATACCTTGACTTAGGAAGAAGGTTTGCTTTTTCTAAATAGGTCCAGGCATACCCTATGGGGAGAACAAAAACTTTACCTGCATATGCTTTTCCAGGGTAGTTTAAGAGACCATGCTTAAAGCATTCAAAAGTGGCAGTCAGGTGAGCCTTTACAGCAACTCCTAAGACCTCTCCTGTGTCGGCAGAAATACCTGATGGGAGGTCTATGGCAACTACTTTAATTTGGTTTTTACTGCTAAGGGTATTTATGAACTCTATCGCCTCGGCAAAGAGCCCTGAGATCGGTCTTTTTAACCCTGTGCCAAAAAGGGCATCAACCACAAGCTCTGAACGAAAGGCCTCAAATATCTCTTTTAAAGTTTTTAAATTATTTATTTTCTTTATGGGTATACCAAGCTTTTGAGCAAGGATAAGGTTTCTTTTAGCCTCTCCTTTGTATTTTTTCTTTTCAGAAAAGATGCTTATAAAAACTTGGTAACCCATTTCCGAAAGGTATCTTGCACAAACGAAGCCATCTCCGCCGTTATTACCTGGACCGCAGAGGATCAATACTCTTTGATAATCCTTAGGAGGGAAATTTTCTCTTATAACCTGAGCAACACCGAGACCGGCTCGCTCCATAAGGACTTCAGGAAGGATGCCAAAATCATCCATCATCATCCGGTCAAGTTTTTGCATCTCCAAGCTTTCGGCCACAAACTGTCCGGTCATCCCTTTAGTCCTTAGCTTTTATAATCAATACTACAGCTATAGTATAGTTAAAATCATGAGAAAGGGAAAGGAGAATTTTTTGTCCCCCTACTTCCTCAAAGACCTCCTTTGCCCGACCGGATAATTTTACGGAAGGACCTTTTTCTGTCCGAACTAAAGATATTTCTTTGAAGCGAAATGGTCTATAACCCCCCAGGGCTTTGTAGAAAGCTTCCTTTACAGCAAAGGAACTTGCCAGATGAGGATAAGGGATTGGCTTTTTTTGAGCGTAAACGAGTTCTTCTTCTGTAAAAACTTTGGTTAAAAATCTATTCCCATAGACTTCGCAAAGTTTTTGAAGCCTTGGAATGTAAACTAAGTCAACACCAATACCAAAGGGAACTTCGATCATTTTGGTTTTAGGGCTTCGATCATGTTAAGACGCCTTTCGTGTCTTCCTCCTTCAAAGGGCTCTGTAAGGAAGGTTTTTACAATTTCGATTGCCATGCCGTCGCCGATAAGTCTTCCTCCAAGAACTAAGACATTAGCGTTATTGTGCCTCCGTGCCATCTTAGCAGAAAAGGGCTCATGACAAAGGGCTGCTCTTATACCAGGGAAGCGATTAGCTACAATGCTCATCCCAATCCCTGTCCCGCAGATTAAAATCCCTCTTTCAGCCTTTCCCTGGAGTATATACTCAATTGCCTTAGCTCCGTACTCGGGATAATCAACGGAGACATGCGAATTTGTGCCCACATCGATTACCTCAAAGCCCTCACTTGTTAAGAAATCTTTAATCTTTTCCTTTAAGAAAAATCCGGCATGGTCTGAAGCGAGAACAATTTTCATTTTAGCCCCTCCATTTTTTAAAAACTAAACAGGCGTTTGTCCCACCAAACCCAAAGGCGTTTGACATGGCAACCTTGATGTTTGCCCTTCTTGCTTGGTTTGGCACATAATCAAGGTCACATTCAGGGTCTGGCTCTTCTAAATTGATAGTGGGTGGAACGATACCAGTTTCTAAAGCTTTTACGGTGATAACTGCCTCAAGCCCTCCTGCCCCACCCAGCAAATGTCCTGTCATGGATTTGGTTGAGGAAACCATAAGCTTATAAGCATGCTCGCCAAACACTTTTTTTATAGCTTTAGTTTCGGCAACATCGTTTAGCGGGGTGCTTGTGCCGTGCGCGTTTATGTAATCAACTTCGTTAGGTGCAATGTTTGCGTCCTCAAGGGCTAATTTCATACAGGTTTCTGCACCCTCTCCGTCAGGGGAGGGAGCGGTCATGTGGTAGGCATCACAAGTTGCCCCGTATCCAATCAGTTCAGCGTAGACCTTTGCCCCTCTTTTTTGGGCATGAGTGAGCTCTTCTAAAACAAGAATACCTGAACCCTCGGCTATGACAAAGCCATCTCTCTTGGCATCAAAGGGTCTGCTTGCTTTTTCTGGCTCGTCGTTCCTTGTTGATAGAGCCTTCATAACAGAGAAGCCTGCTACCGTCAGAGGGGTAATTAAGCTTTCTGTGCCCCCACAGATGGCAATGTCGATAAGTCCATTTTTTATCATCCGGTATGCTTCACCGATGGCATGGTTGCCAGCGGCACAGGCTGTGCAAACTGCTAAATTTGGTCCCTTAGCTTCAAGGAGAATAGCCACTTGCCCAGCCGCCATGTTAGGAATGATCATGGGGATGAAAAAGGGCGTAACCCTTTTGTAGCCCCTTTCATCTAAAATCCTTGTGTAGTGTTCTATCTGTCCAACTCCGCCCATTCCCACGCCGATGATTACACCAGCCCTCTCTCCAAGCTCTACATCCACAAGCTTTGCATCCTCCAAAGCCATGCGGGCGCTGGCTATAGCGTATTGGATAAAGGTATCCACGCGAGAAACAAGCTTTTCTGGCATGAAATCTTGGGGTTTAAAATTTTTAACTTCACCCGCTATTTGGCTTGGTAAATTGCTCGCATCAAACTTAGTAATTCGAGTTATCCCTGACCTACCTTCAACGATGCCTTTCCAGGTTTCATCAACGCCAATACCTAAGGGACTAACGCAACCAAGGCCAGTGACGACAACCCTTCTTTCCATATCAGCCCCTTATGCCTTATCGCCTACTTTAGACTTAACATATTCTATAACATCTTTTACTGTGCGAAGCTTTTCTGCGTCTTCATCAGGAACTTCCATCCCAAAGGCTTCTTCCATAGCCATCACTAACTCCACTAAATCAAGGGAATCTGCACCTAAATCATCCACAAAGGAGGCTTCAGGTTTAACTTGGTCTTTGGAAAGATTAAGCTTCTGAGAGATGATCTCGATGACCTTCTCCTCTATAGACATCTGCCCCTCCTTAAAGGATTTTTGCTTATCTTACCTAAATTTTGCCAAAAAACAAGCGGAAATTTCAATGTCCGAAGAGCCTCATCAATTGTTTGACAAAGCCCTTTCTTTAGGATATGATTAAACCATGCTTGACCTAAATTTAATCAGGGAAAGACCGGATTTTGTTAAGGAAAGGTTGAAGCTTAGGGGTGGGGACTATCCGATTGATAAGATCCTTTCTTTAGATGAGGAGAGGCGGAGGCTTATCACTCAGGTTGAAACTCTTCGGCATGAAAGGAAGGTAAAATCGGAAGAAATTGGAAGGTTAAAAAGGGCAGGGGATGAGGCATCAGCCTCTCTTCTTGCTCAAGAAGTAAAATCCTTAGGGGAGAGGCTCAAAGAGCTTGAGGATGAGCTCTCAAGGGTAGAGGAAGAGCTTAAGGAACTCTTGATCACCTTGCCAAACCTTCCCCATGTTAGCGTTCCTGTAGGGGAATCAGACAAAGATAATGTGGTTGTGAAGCGCTGGGGTGAGCCCCCGAAGTTTGACTTTGAGCCAAAGCCTCATTGGGATATCGGCGTAAATCTTGGCATCCTTGATTTTGAGCGCGCAGCAAAGATTGCTGGGAGCAGGTTTGCTGTATACTATGGTGCTGGTGCCCTTCTTGAACGCGCGCTCATCAACTTTATGCTTGAGCTTCATACCAAAAAGCACGGCTATAAAGAGGTTCTTCCACCTTTTCTTGTCAATTCAGCTTCCATGTTTGGCACAGGGCAGCTTCCAAAGTTTAGAGAGGAACTATTCAAGGTAGAGGGTTGGGATTTTTATCTTATACCTACCGCTGAGGTCCCGGTAACAAACCTTCATCGAGATGAAATCCTTCCTGAAGAGGCTCTTCCTCTCTATTATACCGCCTATACCCCTTGTTTTAGGGCTGAAGCAGGGGCTCACGGAAGGGATACAAGAGGGATAATTAGGCAGCATCAGTTTAACAAAGTAGAGCTTGTGAAGTTTGTGGTCCCGGAGACATCATACGAAGAACTTGAAAGTCTTCTCCTTGATGCCGAAGAGGTTTTACAGCTCCTTGGTCTGCATTATCGCGTCGTCGTTCTTTGCACCGGGGATTTAGGGTTTGCAGCTGCTAAAACCTATGATATTGAGGTTTGGGCTCCTGGTCAAGGAAGATATATTGAAATATCTTCCTGCTCAAACTTTGAGGATTTTCAGGCTCGCAGGGCTAACATTCGTTATCGTCCAAAGGGTGGAGGAAAACCAAGGTTCGTTCATACTCTCAACGGCTCAGGATTAGCCGTAGGACGAACAGTGATGGCTATTCTTGAAAACTTTCAACAAGAGGATGGCTCGGTAATTATCCCTGAAGTCCTTCGCCCCTACATGGGTGGGCTTGAAAGATTAGAACCCATAAAATAAGGTCTAATTCCCAGCTTTACCAAATACATACTCTGTGCAGGTGCGAACCGGACAATAGCCTTCAAGTAAGGCTTCTTCAGCCGTTTTAAACACGACCATTCTTTTTATGTTAACATCCTTAGAACAAGCTGGATGATGGAACCTTTTGCTGTTTTTGTTCCCGTAGTAAGGTCCTGGTCCTGCCTTGTCAAGCAAAGAGAAAAGCCCAACCCTTGCCTTAATAGCCAACTTCTGTATGGGTAAGCATTTTTCAAAAGGGTTTCCGCTTCCTTCAAACCAACAACAGAGGGCTAAACCCTCCTTAACTAAGATTTCCGAGACCGAAGTCCCGTTTGGGAGGTAAAGCTCCCCTAAAAGTCTGCCAAACCTATCCTTCTCTCTTATGTTTTTGGCAAGGCAAAGTCTTTTACCTTCAACCAACTCTTTATTCCTGAGATAGGCTTCTTTAGCAAAAGGTTCAGAAACCCCTGTTTCAGTATGAAGTTCAAGAGCATTTATGGCTGCATACCGGAGTTTTTCCCCTGTTTTTAACTCCACGGTATCCCCATCTACAGCCCTTTTAACCTCCACAACCTTCATTCCGGAGGGGCAGGAAACTTCAGTCTGTCCTACAGCTTTTGTTCCCTCTACTTTCTCTCCCTTTTTACAGGCTCCAAAAAGAGGAAGAAAAAGGAAGAGGCTTAGGATTATCAAGAGGTTTCTAACAAATTTAAACAAGGCTTAACCCCCGAGTAATTTTTTGTAGTTTGCTATTTTTATAACTTTGATTAAAGCACTGTCAAGCCCTGAATATTTATATAATAAAGGTCGCATCTCCATAAGAATAAAACCTGTATCTTCTTTTTATTGCCTCCTCGTAGGCTTTAAGAATCAAGTTTCTTCCGGCAAAGGCACAAACTAAAAGGAGAAGAGAAGATTTAGGCAGGTGAAAGTTGGTTATCATGGCTGAAACTACTTTAAACCTATAGCTCGGATAGATGTATAGGTCGCACAAGCCTTCATAAGATGAAAGTGCTTTTTCTGCTACAAATTCAAGGGCTCTAACTGTGGTTGTCCCGCAGGCGATAATCCTCCCTCCTTCAGATAAAGCTAAACAGACCTCATCCACCACATCTGAGGGAACTTTTATGTATTCTGGGTCAAGGCGATGTTTCCTTATATCTTTGGTTCTAATAGGTTTAAAAGTGCCATACCCAACATGTAGAGTAATGAATTTTATCTTCACGCCTAATTGAGAAAGACGATTTAAAAGTTCCTCGGTAAAGTGAAAACCTGCGGTTGGGGCAGCAACTGAGCCTTCCTCCTCTGCATAAACCGTCTGATAGCGTAGTAAGTCAAAGTCTTCTGGCTTGCGCTTAATATACGGAGGAAGAGGGGCTTTGCCCTCCTTTTTTATCAATTCTTCAAGGTCTAAGCCTACTTTGCTTCGTATCTCTACAAGATACTTTCCATCTTCCCTCTGCCCTAACACTCTAAAATTTATCATCCCACCTTCAGATACGAAATAAGTCCCAGGTTTAATGCGTTTGCCTTTTATTAAGGCTTCCGTATGAAAGATAGAGCCGCGAGGTTTGTTTAAAAGAAGGACCTCAACCGTCCCACCAGTTGACTTTTTAGCCTTAATCCTTGCGGAGAAGACTTTGGTCTTGTTCAGCACAAGGACATCGCCCGGTCTAAAGTATTTTTCAATTTCTGAAAATTGTTCATGAAAATAAAAAGCTTGATTTTTTCGGTCTATCACAAGGAGCTTACTTTCTTCTCTTTTGGATGGAGGATAGTAGGCAATCAACTCCTCAGGCAGAGGATAATAGTAAGAATCAAGGTTGAATTCAGGGGTTATAAAAGCCATGTGAGGCTTTACTTAAGATAATCAGGAATTATCTCTAAAGAGATAAGGTCCTCGATAGTTTCCCTTTTCCGAACAAGGTAGAAGGTTTCTCCGTCAACCAAAACTTCTGCCGAGCGGCAGCGGGAGTTATAGTTTGAACTCATTACAAAACCGTAAGCTCCTGCGCTCATGATGGCAAGAAGGTCTCCCCTTTCAAGCTTGGGGAGCTTTCTATCCCGAGCAAAAAAATCTCCGCTTTCGCAGACTGGTCCAACTACGTCTACTACCTCTTCCTCAGAGGTGGTTAGCTTAACAGGCTGTATCTTATGATAAGCCTGATACAGAGCCGGTCTAATAAGGTCGTTCATACCAGCATCAACGATTACGAATTTTTTATCTCCGTTCGTCTTGCGATAGAGGACTCTGGTGACAAGGATGCCTGCGTTACCAACGATAACCCTTCCCGGCTCGAGTATAAGCGTGCAGTCCAAAGGCTTTACTTCTTCAATGATGGCTCGAGCATATTCTTCAGGCGGAGGCGGCTCTTCATCAGCATAGGGGATCCCAAGCCCGCCACCAAGGTCAAGATACCTTAGCTCAAAACCAAGCCTTGTAAGTTCATTCCAAATTGCTTTTAGTCTTCTTAAAGCGGAGACAAATGGAGATACTTCAGTTATCTGAGACCCAATGTGAGCGTCAAGCCCTATGGGTAAAAGGTAGGAATTTTTTTTAGCCTTAAGGTAGGCGTCGATGACTTCTTCTTCCGGAATGCCAAATTTATTCTTTTTAAGCCCTGTTGAGATGTAAGGATGGGTTTTAGGGTCAACATTGGGGTTAACCCGTAGGGCAAAAGGGGCTTTAATTCCTACGCTTTTTGCTATCTCTCCTAAACATTCAAGCTCCTCTAAGCTCTCAACATTAAACATCAAGATGCCAGCCTTCAAAGCAAGCTCGACCTCATCAGGCCTTTTACCAACGCCTGAGTAAACGATTTTACTTGCTGGTATGCCAGCCTTTAAAGCCCTTACTAATTCGCCTGCAGAAACCACATCGGCACCAGCCCCCTCTTTACCGAGAAGAGCAAGCACCACAAGGTTAGAATTAGCCTTTACGGAATAGCAAACGAGATGGTCTACTTCTTTAAAACTTGCTGAAAATACCGAAAAATGTCTTCTGATTGTCCTTGCCGAGTAGATGTAGATAGGTGTCCCAAATTGATTAACGATCTCTTTAACTGGGACCTCCTCGCAGTATAATTCGTTGAGATGATAAGTGAAATAATGCATAGGTTAAAATATACAAAGAACTGAAAATCCTGTCAATGTTTTATCATTTCTGAAAGTCTCCTTGACAGCTTATTTTTTTAGTTTATATTATTGGCATACGAAGGGCCGGTAACTCAGTCGGCAGAGTACCAGCCTTTTAAGCTGGGAGTCGCAGGTTCGAGTCCTGCCCGGCCCAGAGGGAAAGAGGGCAGCCCCCATCGTCTAGCCAGGTCCAGGACACCGGCCTTTCACGCCGGCGACAGGGGTTCAAATCCCCTTGGGGGCGCAACTCCTTCAACCTCTTAATCAGCTTGCCTATGTCTTCAGAAAAAGCAATCGTCCTTCTCAGCTCAGGAATGGATAGCGCTGTGTGTGCAAGCCTTGCTGTTAGGTCATACAAAGCCATTTTTCTTCATTTTCAGTATGGGCAAAGGGCAGCTCAAAAAGAGCTTGAATGTTTCCATAAGCTTGTGGAGCATTTTAAGCCAGAAAAGTATTTTGTTGTTGAACTTCCCTTTTTCAAACAAGTTGGTGGCTCAAGCTTGGTTGATGAAAGAATAGAAATTGAGGAAGATGTCACCCTGGGTATACCCTCAACTTATGTTCCTTTCAGGAACGGGGTTTTTTTAAGCATAGCTACTGCCATTACTGAAGCCTTAAAAGCTAAAAGGATATTCATAGGGGTAAATCAGGTAGATTTTTCAGGCTATCCAGATTGTCGAGAAGAGTTTATTAAAGCAATGCAAAAAACGATAGCCCTTGGGACAAAAATTGGAAAAGAGCTAAAAATAGAAACCCCTCTGCTTCATCTATCTAAAGCTGAGATCGTAAAGCTTGGTTTAGAGGTAGGTGCCCCTTTTCATCTTACCTGGTCTTGTTATCGTTCTGGAGAGAAGGCATGCGGTCGCTGTCCTTCCTGTAAATTGAGGCTTAAAGCCTTTGCTGAGGCCGGAGTGCCAGACCCTATCCCCTACGAGCTATGAAAAGATTTGTCTGCAAAAGGTGCGGAGCTTGCTGCCAAGGAGAAAGCACCGTTTCTTTAAACGGGGAAGATGTGCTAAACATAGCCAATTACTTAGGACTTTCGGTAGAGAATTTTTTGAAGGAATACACGATAAAGAAGGGAGAAAATAGATTAGAGATGCGTGTGGTTAACAACCACTGTATTTTTTTTGACGAAAAGGAAAATCTTTGCTTAATCCATCCTGTTAAGCCCAAGCCTTGTATAGATTGGCCATTCCCAAGGGCTATATGGGAGAGCGAAGAGAACTTTAACATCATAAAAGAAAGTTGCCCCGCTCTTTCTGAATTCTCTTATGAGGATTTACAGAGCTTAACGTGTTTAAATCAAGTTAGGTGACCGGTCAACTGATAGCTGGTATTTTTGGCACCAATTATTATTTTCAGTTTGGAACGCTTGTTGTACAAAATGTTAGCCAGCCAGTCCGTCGCTCTACGATCGGTTTTTTGAATGAGAAACAGCTTAGTGACTGTTGTCTCTCCCTAAAGCTATAGTGAGGATGCTCTATCAATGAGACATTTCAAAATAATAACAACACCCGGCAAAACCCGCTTGACAAATAAGCTAAACAAAGCTTAAAATTTGGTTTTGATTAAGGCTTAACGCATCTAAAGGAGAAAGGAATGTGCGGAATAGTTGGGTATGTGGGAAAAAGACCGGTTTTGCCTGTTCTTCTTGAGGGTTTACGAAGGCTTGAATACAGAGGCTACGACTCAGCTGGGGTCGTCTTTTTTGATAAGGGCCGCTTGAAAGTCCTAAAAAGAAAGGGCAGGGTGTATGACCTTGAAGAAGACATCTATCGAAATTCTACCCTTGAGCCAAAAGCACCTGGTCTTGGTCATACAAGATGGGCAACTCACGGAGAACCAAACGAGATAAACGCTCATCCTCACTTTGACTGCAAAGCAACACTTGCCATTGTGCATAATGGAATAATCGAAAATTTTTATGAACTTAAAAAAGAACTTATTATCAAAGGACATAAATTCATTTCGGATACAGATACTGAAGTTATAGCCCATTTAATCGAAGAGTATGTTAAAGAAGGTCTAATCTTATTTCAGGCGTTTCTCAACGCATTAAGGAAGCTTAAGGGAGCTTTTGCTGTGGCTATGATAAGCACTGAGGATCCTGAAAAAATTTATGTTGCCCGGTTTCAGAGTCCGGTAGTTGTTGGGCTTGGTGAAGGGGAAAATTTTTTAGCATCCGACATTCCGGCTTTGCTTCCCTTTACAAAAAAGGTTGTTTTCTTAGAGGATGGCGAGGTAGCTATACTCAGCCAAGAGGAGGTTAAATATTTTGATTTTCATGGTAGAGAGCTGAAAAAAACTCCTCAGATTATAACCTGGGATTTAGCAAGCGCAGAAAAGGGCGGATATTCTCATTTTATGCTAAAGGAGATCTATGAGCAGCCATCAGCCCTTCAGCAAACTCTTCTTGGCAGGCTTGACCTTGAAAAGGGAAAAATTGACTTTTCTCGTGAGGGCTTAACCCAAGAATTTTTTTCAGGCATAAAAAGAATATTTCTGGTTGCCTGTGGGACTTCTTATCATGCCTGCCTTGTTGGGAAGTACCTTTTGGAAAGGGTTATAGACATTCCCATTGAGGTTGATTTGGCTTCAGAGTTTCGCTATAGAAATCCCCGTTTAGACAATGGATCTCTCTTTATTGCGCTCTCTCAGTCTGGAGAAACTGCAGACACTTTAGCGAGTTTAAGGCTTGCCAAAGAAAAGGGGGCAAGGACTCTTGCAATTTGCAATGTGCTTGGAAGCACGATTACCAGAGAAAGCGACATAGTTCTATACACTCAAGCGGGTCCAGAAATAAGCGTAGCCTCAACCAAAGCCTTTACCACACAAGTCTTGATGTTTATTCTCCTATCTTTATATTTGCAAGAAATCTATCAAAGGGAAGAGCCTAAAGAATTTATAAAAATGCTTCCCAAGCTTCCCGGTCTTCTCAACAAAGTCATAGAACATCTTCATCCAAAAATCAAAGAATGTGCAAAAAATTGGTATGGGGCAAGCAACTTCCTTTATCTTGGACGCAACATCCTCTATCCAATAGCTCTTGAAGGGGCTCTAAAGCTTAAGGAGATTTCTTACGTCCATGCTGAGGGCTATGCTGCAGGAGAGATGAAGCATGGACCCATTGCACTGATAGACGAAAATTTCCCTACAGTCATCCTTTCCGCTAAAGAGCTTGGCCTAGTTCATGAAAAAACCTTATCTAACGCCGAAGAAATAAGGGCAAGAAGAGGTCCCATTATCCTTTTTACTACAGAAGGGGAAAGCAAATTTGAAGATAAGGTGAATTATATTTTTTATATACCAGAGACAAGTTATGCCTTATTGCCAATACTTTATGTTGTGCCTTTACAGCTTTTAGCCTATGAAATAGCCTATTTAAAGGGTTGTGACATTGATAAGCCAAGAAACTTAGCAAAAAGCGTAACCGTTGAATAATTTGGCAGAGGAGGTGTTTAGATGGAGTGTAAGAGAGAAAGAAACCTTAAGAGATGCAACTGCACCTACGACCCTTGTAGCAAAAAAGGCATTTGCTGCGAGTGTTTGCATTATCATCTGAAGATGAGGCAGCTTCCGGCTTGTGCCTTCCCCAAGGAGGCGGAAGCAACCTATGATAGGAGCTTTGAACACTTTGCTAAACTTGTGATGGAGGGGAAGGTTTAATGGATGTAGAAAGACTTAAAGAACTTATGATTAAACTTCTTGAAGATAAAAAAGGGGAAGAAATACTGCCCATTGACTTGAGAAAAAAGGTTGATTTTGCCGATTACTTTTTGCTTTGCAGCGCCCATTCCACAAAACATGCTCAAGGTTTGGCAGACTATGTAACTTTAGAGCTTGAAAAAATAGGAATTATTCCCCTTTCAGTTGAAGGAATGGAACAGGGCAATTGGATAGTTTTAGATTACGGCTCAATAGTTGTGCATATCTTTTATGAGCCTATTAGGAGGCTCTATAATCTTGAGGAACTGTGGCTTGACCTACCTCAAAGGAGGGTGAAAAAACTGCTTCAAGAACAAATAGATTCTCTTCAATCCTCTTCAGGAGAAGTTCTACATTAAACCCAGTTAAGGCTGATATGGGAACCCCGTCTGACTCTTCCATGAAAGATTTAACCGTTGCCTGTTGAAAGGGGTCAAGGTCCTCGAGCAGGTCTATTTTATTAAAGGCAACGATCCTTGGGATATGCCTAAGCTCCATCTCATCAAGTATGGCCTCTACGCTTTTTATTTGATTTTCTAAATCAGGGCTTGAGGCATCGACTATATGAAGGAGAAGGTCTGCGCTGTATAGCTCTTCAAGCGTTGCTTTAAAGGCTTTTTTCAACTCTTCCGGTAACTCCCTGATAAAGCCAACGGTATCGGTAAGGAGAAAAACTTTCCCATTCGGGGTTCTTACCGCTTTGGTAACCGGGTCAAGCGTTGCAAAAAGCTTGTCTTCAGCTAAATAGTCAGAATGGCTAAGCCTGTTTAAGAGAGTGGTTTTTCCAGCATTTGTGTAGCCTATTAGGGCAACCACTTTTAAATTAAGCTTTTTCCGTCTTTTCCTTCTCAAGGCTCTTTCTTCAGAGATGCTTTCAAGTTCCTGCTTAAGCCTTGCAATCCTGTCTCTTATCCGGTGTCTGTCCACTTCAAGCTTTGTTTCTCCTGGTCCCCTTCCACCGATCCCACCCGTTAAGCGAGAAAAGGCATCGTCCTTTGCCCTAAGCCTTGGTAAGGCATACCTCAGCTGGGCAATCTCAACCTGAATCTTTCCTTCTCTGGACTTAGCTCTCTGGGCAAAGATATCAAGGATAAGTTGAGTACGGTCTATAACTCTTAAATCTGTGGCTTCGTTTAAGGCTCTAACCTGAGAAGGAGTGAGCTCTCGGTCGAATATAAGAAGATTAGCCCTTTTCCTCAAACACTCAATTAAAACTTCAAGGAGTTTACCTTTTCCGATGACATATCGAGGGTCAATCTGTGCCCTCCTTTGAACAACCTCGCCTACGACTTTTACTCCAGCAGTTCTTGCAAGTTCTTTAAGTTCCGCAAGCTTATTTTCCCAATCTATGTCCCCAGGCTCTCTAACAAATATCAATATTGCTCTATCTTCCTTTTCATGAAGAGCCTGAGCCCCTGATACCCTTTCAAACTCCTCTTCAAGGTTTCTGATAAGCTCCTGGAAATTTTCCCTTAAATCCCAAGGATAAACGGGCTTGAAGAAGTAGAAAAGTCTCTTAGCTTCATCATCGAGGGATGCGCTATAAAATTCTTGGCTTGGTAAGATATGGGCTATATGGATCCTTCCACCTCTTCCGTCCTCATATACTTCTTGAGCACCGATTAGGTCAAGCCGTAAAAAGGCAAGGTCAATGAGGTCATCCTGGTCAAGCCCTGAGGATTGATCTTTCTTCACAAGATGAGTATGGATAAACCTCAAGCCCTTTAGCCTTGCTTGATGATCCCTATATCCATGTAGTTCTGGTATCTCGATCCGATTGTAGGAGCCAACGACTACAAAATCGATATCTCCTTTACGGTTGATTAGAAGCCCAACCTGTCTGTTTATCTGATAAGATAGATAAGCAAGCTCTTGGGCAAGCTCAGGGGTGATGATGCTCTGAGGTAGAACCTTTCTCCGATAAAGCTTTTCTAAACTTCTAAGGATGCTTGGCTTTAAACCAGCGATATTGCCAAAAATCTCTCTACTCAACCCCTTTTACTCTACCCCTATCTAAAATTTTTTTTGTTTTAAAACTATATATCTGAATTTTAAAAAGACAAGGAAAAATTTTGGGATGTTTCACAAAGACCCTCTACCATGCGTTTCAGAAGGTAATAAAAGACCCTCACTGCGTTCGAGATGACAAGGCAGCCCCTCGCCCCTACATATCCTCCTTGTTTTATTAACCCGGCGTGAAACTATTGAACAATGGCTTTGCTTTGAATTAACCCTAATAAGATGATATATTTTGAGAACATGAAGAGCCGATTTCAAAGTTTTCTACTTGTTATAATCTTTTATTTCTTTTCTGGTTTACCCTTAGGTTATTTCTACACTTTTCTTCCTGTTCAACTAAGAGCTCAAGGTGTTGAGCTATCTACAATAGGGCTAATCTCGTTAGCTGGGTTGTCCTGGAGCTTAAAACCACTCTGGGCTCCCTTCATGGATAGACTTCTTTCAAGAACCTTATGGATGGCTATCTTTGCCCTTCTTCTTGGTGTTAACTTTCTAATCCTTAGTTTAAGCACCCTAGAATTTTCTATTTTTCTAATCTTTCTTCTATTTTTAACTTTCTTTTCCTCTTCCTTTGATACAGCTCTTGATGGATGGTTCATTGAAGCAATCCCCAAGGGGTTGCAAGGTCAGGCAAACGGCTTAAGGATCTCTTCCTATAGGGTGGCTCTGATAGTTTCCGGAGGATTAGCTACAGCCCTCTCTCAATTTATCTACCCAAACTATATCCCAGCCCTTTTTGGAATACTGTTTTTAGCACTTTTTCCTATTCCCGTAAAATTTGCCTCAACTACTTCAGCAATCAAAGAGGAAGGTAAGATTGGACTAAGCATGTTTATTGAGCCTTTCAAAGACTTTTTATCTCGGAAGTCTGGACTGCTAATCCTTTTTTTTGTCTTTTCTTATAAGATTGGTGATGCCCTGCTTGGTGGTATGGTTTATCCTTTCTGGGTTGACCGAGGTTTTGAAAGGGCTGAAATTGGGTTGTTCGCCGGGACCCTTGGCACAATCCTAACCATAGCTGGTGCCTTAGTAGGAGGTATGATTACCGCGAGAATGGGACTTAAAAAAGCCCTTTTTTTCCTTAGTCTTCTTCAAGCTTTTTCAAACCTTGGGTATACTGTCTCAGCCCTTCCCAACATACCAAAAGAAACAGTTTATCTGGCAAGCGTTATCGAAAGCTTTACCGGAGGGCTTGGAACTTCAGCCTTTATTACCTTTCTTACAAGCCTTTGCCGAAAGGAGGTCGCTTCATCTCAGTACGCCATACTCTCTATGCTCTTTAGTCTTTCCACCACCCTAAGCCGAAGCCTAAGCGGGTTTTTAGCTGAAGCCTTTGGCTACGCAGGATTTTTTTTGCTAAGCTTTTTTATAGCTCTCATTCCACTCACCCTCATTAGACATTTGGGTTTAAACGGATACTCAGAGGATTAGACCAGGCTCTGAAGAAGAATTAAGAGAAGGGTAGGGAAGTTAAGTACAGGATGAAGTTCATCAAAAGGCTTAAAATGGGGTTGATGATAAGGTGTAGAATACCCGTTAAGGCAAGAAAAAGAATGATTAAAAAACCTATCATTTCAAGCCTTAAGTAGTTGTATCTATATTCACGCGGGAGATACTTTACTATAATCTTGCTTCCGTCTAAGGGTGGAATGGGAAGAAGATTAAAAATGGATAAAGCAAGGTTTACCCTTGCTCCAAGGTATAGCATCTTTTGAAAGGAGCTGACGGAGGTGCTTGAACTAAGAGCTTCCAATGCTTGAAGGGTAAGGGCAAAGAGAAGGGCAAGAATTAGGTTAGATAACGGACCAGCTGCGGCAACCAAAGCCATATCCCGCCAGGGATTTCGAAAATAGTTGGGATTAATCGGGACTGGTTTTGCCCATCCAATGGCTTGAGTAAGAAAAAGGGTTAGCGTCCCTAAAAGGTCAAGATGCTTTAAAGGGTTAAGAGACAAGCGACCTGCATACTTGGGGGATGGGTCTCCACAAAGCCAGGCTACAAAGCCGTGCGAAAATTCGTGCACAGTTAAAGAGATCAGCAAAACAGGGGTAAAAAATAGCCAAAAAAACGGGTCTAGCATGGATAAAGCATGCTCTAATACTTTAACTGGGCTATCGCTTGAATATTCTTCAATATTTCAAGCGCAACTTTTACCTGCAAGTCCTCTTCAGGAGAGGGGAACCTTTGATGGAAAGTTTCTTCAGTTTGGTTTGAATTTTTAGCCTTTGTCCTTGAGATTTCAGCGCTTGGGATTACAAAATCTGGGGTTATTCCTATGTTATGAATGGATTGTCCGGATGGCGTATAGTAAAGGGCAGTCGTCAGTCTTACAGCGTAGTTATTCTCTATAGGAATTACTGTTTGCACCGAGCCCTTACCAAAGCTTTTTTCGCCAATGACTACCGCGCGTTTATTGTCCTTTAAGGCACCGGTAACAATCTCGGCAGCTGAGGCTGTGCCATGGTTGATTAAAATGGCTATTGGATACTTATGTTTTCTGTTTGAGGGGTTAGGTTTTGCCCTAAATTCCATTTGATTAGACTTGGTTCTACCCCTTATCGAAACAATAAGACCCTCTTCAAGAAACTCGTCGCTAACATCTACGGCTGAGTTAAGAAGACCACCTGGATTGTTTCTTAAATCAAGTATCAAGCCTTTAATCTGCCCTTCGCTTTCAAGCTTTTGAAGAGCAGATCCCAACTCTTCCGCAGTCTTTTCTTGAAATTGGGAAATCCTAACATAGGCATATCCTGGCTCTAACATCTTACTCCGAACGCTAACGATGGGTATCACATCTCTGATAATCGTTACCTCAAAGATGTCCCGGTCCCCTCTCAATATGGTAAGCTTGACTGGAGTTCCTTTAGGTCCACGTAAAAGCTTTACCGCATCCGTTATCTTCATTCCCTTAGTGCTCTTTTCATCAATCTTTAAAATTTTATCTCCCGGTTTTAATCCAGCTTTCCAAGCGGGCGTATCTTCAATGGGAGCAACTACAGTTATTACATCATCCTTGATGGTTATCTCTATCCCGATTCCGGTAAAGCTTCCCTTGGTTTCAACCTCAAGCTCTTTGAATTCTTCAGGCTTCATCAAAGAAGAATGAGGGTCAAGGGAGGAAAGCATCCCTTCAATCGCCCCTAAAACCAAATCCTTTGGATTAACTTCTCTGACATAATTTTCTTCAACCAGACGATAAATCTGAGAGAAAAGTCTAAGAGCCTTATAAGTTTCATCTTTCTTTTCCTGAGAGATGGCAGAGGAAAAGGCGAACAAAACAAGAAGAAGTATAATACAACCAAAAAAGACCTTACGATTGATCTTATGCATTCTCTATCCCTCCATAGTTCTGTAAAATTAAAATTTAACCTCAATTTTTAGAGAACTTCAAGATGTTTCACTTAAATTAGTTTGAGTAGAAGTCTATAGTTGTTGGCAAAATCTTTTTTGTAAAGTATCTTTGAAAACGATGAGAAAGAGATGGCTATTTTTAATCATTGCTGGGTTTTTCTTAATTGGCTGCGCCACAAAACCTGGACCAAATCTTGCCTCTAAAGCCTCATTGATCCATCCTAAAAGCACCTCTAAATCCGAAATACTACAATACTTTGGTCCCCCAGTTCAAGTTTTTGTAACCCAGGATGGCAAAGAGGAGTGGTATTATTACTATCGAGTGAGAAACTTTTGGGAAGATTTGCCCATAGTAAGACAATACAAGGGGGAAGACCATACTGAGGTCTTAAAGATTGTTTTCCAAGGCGAGGTTGTAGAAGAAGCCCATTATTATACTGTTAAACCACCCTACAAAAAATAAAAGTAGGTATGCATAGCATGGAAAAGGTTGACCTTTATCGTTTAGCTAGAGAGCGGATGGTTGAGACGCAGACTAAGGCTCGAGGCATAAAGGATGAAAGAGTTCTAAAAGCTATGCTCAAAGTCCCGAGGCATCTCTTTGTTGACGAAGCCTTGAGGGACCAAGCCTATGGGGACTTTCCTTTGCCAATAGGTGAAGGTCAAACCATCTCTCAACCTTACATTGTAGCCCTAATGACTGAAGCTTTAGAACTTAAAGGGAACGAAAGGGTTTTAGAAATTGGCACTGGGTCTGGTTATCAAACCGCCATCTTAGCAGAGCTTGCCCTTTGGGGCTACACCATAGAGAGGTTCCCTACGCTTCTTGAGAGGGCAAAAAAGGTCTTAAAGGAGCTTGGTTATAAAAACATAAGCTTTAAGCTTGATGACGGGACCCTTGGCTGGAAAGAGGCAGCTCCCTTTGATGCTATCATTGTGACAGCGGCTTCTCCCGATATTCCTCTACCCCTTGTTGAACAGCTTGCTGAGGGTGGAAGGATGGTAATCCCTATAGGCGATGAATTTTCTCAAACTTTAATCAAGGGGGTAAAGAAAGGGGGGAAACTTCATACCAAAGCCCTTGAACCCGTTCGTTTCGTTAAGTTAGTAGGTGCTTATGGATTTAAAGAATAGACGGATTGCGATTATCGGCGCTGGTATAGCCAACGAAGAGACTTACAATTTAGCCTACAAGATAGGGAAGCTTTTAGGGGAGAGAGGGGCGATTATCTATACCGGCGGTCTTGGGGGTGTGATGGAGGGAGCTTCCCGAGGTGCCTATGAGGCTGGAGCTCTAACTGTTGGCATTTTACCAGGAAATAAGGCTGAAGAAGCAAACCCTTATGTTCGTGTGCCCGTTGCTACCAACATGGGTGAGGGTAGGAATGTCATACTCGTCCGTTGTGCCGAGGTGGTTGTAGCCATTTCCGGTGGCTACGGGACCCTTTCAGAAATCGCTTTAGCTCTAAAGATGTGGAAGCCGGTCATAGGTCTTAAAACCTGGGAAAACATTCCTGGAGTTATCTATGTTGCTTCTCCTGAAGAGGTTTTAGCTAAGGTTTTAGAATTTTTGATTTGACCTACAAAAGCTAAAAGCTTTTCAAGCTCTTTGCCTTTAAGTTCTACGATTTCACCCGGTCTTAGACTACCAAGGGTTAAAGGTCCAAAACCAACCCTAAGGAGCCTATTTACATTTCCAGACATGGATTTAACTATCCTGCGGACTTCTCTCTTCCTCCCCTCCTTTAGCTTTACTTCATAAACAAAATAGTGGTTATCCTTTTTTACAAGCCTAAAGTTTAAAGGCTTAACTATTTTCCCCTCAACCTCTACCCCTTCCTTTAAAACTTTTTTAATCTGCGAGCTTGAAAAAAACTTATCTACCCAAACATGATAAGTTCTTATCAACTCAAACCTTGGGTGTAGAAGAAGATTGGCAAGGTCCCCATCGTTTGTTAAAAGTAAAAGCCCTTCACTGTCTTTGTCAAGCCGTCCAACGGGGAAAACTCTGTAGGGAAGCTCTCGTGAAAATTCAGCTATTGTCTTACGATGATGGGGGTCGTAGAGGGAGGTTAAGTAGCCTCTTGGTTTGTAAAATAAATAATAAACCTTAGGGGGAAGCTTAACTTCCTTGCCCTCAACGAGCACCTGGTCTCTTTCAGGTTCAACTTGATAGGAGAGGTCAAGCACAAGCCTTCCGTTTATTTGCACCTTCCCTTGTTTAACGAGGTCTGCAGCCTTTCTTCTTGAAGCAAGACCAGCAAGGGCTAAAAACTTGACAAGCCTCATCAATAAAGGGGCACTTCTTCCATCAAAGTCGGTATATAAATTTTTTCTTCTGGAAATTTTTCTTTTATAGCTTGTTTAAAAACAAGCATCTTTTCTTCTTCTCCATGAACCAAAAAGATTTTTTCAGGATTTTGCAAAGTAAAGAGCCACTCCTTTAATTCCTTTTGTCCAGCATGGGAGGAAAAACCATTGATGGTGTGAATTTCTGCCCTAACGGGTATTTCTTCGCCAAAGAGATGGACCATTTTTTCACCGTCTACAAGCTTTCTTCCAAGGGTCCCTTTTGGCTGGAAGCCCACAAATACGATGCTGCATTCTTCTCGCCATAGGTTGTATTTTAGATGATGAAGGATCCTTCCACCGCTCAAGGTGCCGTTACCCGCGATGATTATAGCCATGGATTTAATGTTGTTGATGGCTTTTGACTCTTCGATATCCTCTGTCATGTAAAGATTGGGTAGGTTGAATGGGTCTTTTTGGCGAAAAACTTTTAGCGTTTCCCCGTCAAAATACTCTGGGTTATCTAAAAATATTCTTGTAGCCTTAATAGCCAACGGGCTATCAAGAAAGATGTAGCAGGGTGGGAGAAGTCCGTTATCGTAGCATTCTCTAAGGACAAAAAGGAGCTCTTGGGCTCGTTCCAAGGCAAAGGTTGGTATTAGAACAATACCCCCTCTCTTGAAAGTTTCAAGGATAACTTGAAGAAACTCCTGTTTAGTCTCTTCAAAGGGTTTATGGTCTCTATCACCGTAGGTAGTTTCTATCAAAACAAAATCGGCATCAGGAAAGGGATAGGTATAGTCGTTGACAATGGGCTTATTTTTATTCCCAAGGTCGCCAGAGAAAAGAATCTTTTTCTTTGTTTCAAGGTCCTCGATCTCTAAAAAAGAGGACCCCAAAATGTGCCCAGCGTCTTTAAAAGTGATCTTTAATCTTTCTTGAGAGAGTATGATGGGTTTATCGTAAGAAGTTTCAATCTGGAAGTATTTAAAACTTTCAACTACATCAAATTCATCGTATATGGGTGGGAGAGGCGGTTCTAATCCCTTTCTTTTGGATTTCTTATAAAGTGTTTTATGATGCTCTCGCATAACCTTTGCTGCATCAAGAAGCATGATTTTGGCAAGCTGCAAAGTGGGCTTAGTCCCCACAACCTTCCCCTTAAACCCCTCTCGAACTAAACAGGGGATCCTTCCGCAGTGGTCTACATGGGCATGGGTTAAAATCAAGTAAGAAATATCCTTCAGTTGGCAGGGGAAGGGAAGACGATTTTTTTCGTGCTCCAATCCCTGAAAAAGGCCGCAATCAATGAGGATCTTTTTTCCTCTTACCTCCAACAAAAAGGAACTGCCTGTTACCCCTTTTGCTGCTCCGAAAAAAGAAATTTTAGCCGAAGTCTTATCCATTTTTATACTTTTTACCTTAAGGTTACGGCAAGAACTTGTTTTAGCGTAGTCTCTCCTTGTAAAACTTTCAAAATACCATCTTGCTTTAGAGTGATCATGCCTTTTTGCATGGCTACTTTTCTGATCTCATTTGCCGGAGCATTTTTAATGATTAAATCTTTAAGATCCTCATCCGGCACAAGTATTTCATGAATGCCCATCCTACCTTTAAACCCGGTAAAATTACATTCTTCACATCCAACAGGTTCATAAAAAACCGCTTCTTTTATGAAAGAATCAGTTAATGGTTTGACAGGATGTTCTCCGTATTCAAACTTAATTCTCTCTATTTCTTCAGGCTTTGGAGTATAAGGTCTTTTACAGTATTTGCAGAGCCTTTTAGCAAGCCTCTGAGCTATTATACCAAGAAGAGAGTCAGCAAAGTTGAAAGGGTCAATACCCATTCCAAGAAGCCTTGTTACTGTCTCAGGAGCGCTGTTTGTGTGTAACGTGCTAAGGACTAAATGCCCTGTCAAAGCAGCCTCAATCAAAGTGCGTGCTGTTTCTTGGTCTCTTGTTTCTCCTATCATGATGCCATCAGGGTCTGCTCTCAAAAAAGCTCTTAATAAGCGGGGGAAGGTTAGACCGATCTTTGGGTTCACCTGGACCTGCCTTAGACCATCCTGAACTATTTCAACAGGGTCTTCGGCTGTCCAGATCTTTTTATTGGGCTTGTTTAAATATTTCAAGCAGGCATGAAGGGTCGTTGTCTTACCTGAACCGGTTGGTCCTACACAAAGGATTAACCCATACGGCAGGTCAAGGATAGATTTTAACATAGCATAATGGTCGGGCAAAAGGTCAATCTCTTCGAGGGAACGAAACTCTATACCCCCAAGGATCCTCATCACTACATCTTCATTGTTTTCTAAAGTTGGAATGGTTGCAACCCTGATTTCAAAGGTTTGCCCATCTTTGGTCTTAAATTTAATCTTCCCATCCTGAGGGAGTCTTTTTTCTGCAATGTCAAGACCTGCCATGATCTTAATTCGAGATATGCAACCTCTCTTTTGCGATTCGGGTATTGTCATATAATGGAAACATTCTCCATCAACTCTAAACCTAACCATTAATCCTCTTCTACCGGTTAAGCTCTCCCAATGAATATCGGAAGCTCTTCTTCGATAAGCTTCTTCAATAATCTGATTGACAAGTTGGACAACCGTAGAATTTAACTCGGGTGCCTCAGTCTCTTCCTTTTCAGTAAGAACCTCCTCTTCTTCAGCCAAAAGGTCAAGTATTCCTTCTTGGTAGTAAGCCTCTATTGCGCTTAAAATATCTTCCTTAAAAGCAAAGGCAATTTCAACTTCCTCTAAATTAAGAAGTCTTTTAATCCTTTCTACTCTTTCAGGGTCTTTAGGATGGTAGGTAAATATGTAGACTTTATCTTGATAAACGTATGGGATGGACAAAAGTTCCCTGAAGAAGGAGCTTTTTATGTTTATTACCTCGGGCAATTTTTTTACTTGGCGCTGAGCTAATAGTCTTTTTAGGTCTAAGGCAGGGATTTTGTAAAATTCTTCAATACTTTTTAAAATTTCGACCTTTGGGATACGGTATTTTTCAAGGATAAAGCTTTCAATACTTTTACCCTGTTCTGCTGCTTCTTCGGCAAGTTGGGTAAGGGCTTTAGAGTTAAATGAAATCTTTTCTCTTAATCCTTTTAACTTTTCTAAATCTTTATAAAGGATTAATTTTTCTAATATTTGAGTATACTCATCCTTTGGAGTTTCTTTAGATAGTATTTTATAAATTTTTGTAGCATTCTCTATTTCTAAATTTTCGAGTAAAAATTTGCCCAACCACTCTAAAAGCTTAATCCTTTTTTCCTTTGGTAAATCTGGTCTTCGTGAGAATTCTAAAAATTCTAAAATTAAAAGATTTATGTCTTTTAGTGAAAACCTTTTTTTTATCTCTTCTTCAAGCTGATTTTCAAAGGCTGAAGGATTTCGGAGATACTTTTCGATGAGCTCAAATAGACCTCGGGTGTTCATGTTATTAATATATCATTAGAGGTTAAAAAAAGGAACTGGCCCAAATAAATCTTATTTCAGTCCCCTTAGAGAACAATTTATATGAGTATTAGAACGCAGCGTAAAATAAAGTTTAAGTATAAGAAAAAAAGAGAAAATTTTATTGAATTTTAATAAGATGGATAAGAATTATGAAAAATAGGAAATTTTTAGTCTTGACATGGATTATTTTTAAAGTAGATTAAAAGAAAATCTTCTAAATAGGAGGGGGCAATGGCGGAGCTTAAGAAACATGATACTCCAATGTTAAATGAATTGAGAAGTGGTCCCTGGCCAAGCTTTGTTGATGACATTTACAATTATTCAGAGAAACATCAGAAGCAGGCAGGCTTTGACGTTCTTGGGCAAATGGAGCTTTCTTACAAGCACAAGGAAACTCATTGGAAGCATGGTGGAATAGTCGGGGTTTTTGGTTATGGCGGTGGTGTCATCGGTAGGTATTCAGACCAGCAGGATAAATTCCCTGCGATTTGGGCTTTTCATACTGTTCGTGTTAACCAGCCAGCGGCTAAATGGTATCATACTTCAGCTTTAAGGAAACTTTGCGACCTTTGGGATCATAGAGGGAGTGGAATCGTTAACCTTCATGGATCGACAGGCGATGTTATTCTTCTTGGTACAGTTACAGAACAGCTTGAGTATATATTTTATGACTTTACGCATCAATTAAAGATGGACCTGGGAGGCTCTGGTTCAAACTTGAGAACTCCTGAGTGCTGTATGGGAATGTCTCGCTGTGAATGGGCCTGCATTGACACTCAAGATATTACTTACGAATTGACCATGCACTTTCAAGATGAGCTTCATCGTCCTGCTTTCCCTTACAAGTTTAAAATAAAGGTTTCTGGCTGCCCAAATGATTGCGTAGCCGCTATCGCCAGATCTGATTTTTCTATCATCGGGACCTGGGCTGATGATATTAAAATTGACCAAGAAGCAGTAAGAGCTTATGTGGGTGGGGAATTGAAGCCTAATGCTGGTGCTCATTCAGATAGAGATTGGGGTCCATTTAATATCCAAAAAGAGGTAATTGACCTTTGTCCTACCAAATGCATGTATTGGGATGAGGGGCAGAAAAAGCTTTACATTAACAATAAAGAATGCAACCGCTGTATGCATTGTATCAATGTAATGCCTGAAGCTTTAAGACCTGGCGATGACAGGGGAGCAACCATTCTTATGGGTGCAAAAGCACCTATATTAGAGGGGGCTCAGCTTTCTACGGTCATCGTGCCATTTATAAGGATAGAACCACCTTATGACAACTTGAAGAACCTTATTTATAAAGTTTGGGATTATTGGATGGAAAATGGTAAAAATCGTGAAAGACTTGGGGAAACAATCCAGAGGGTTGGATTAAACAGATTTATCGTTGATGTCTTGGGCTTAGAACCATTACCACAACATGTGAGAGAACCAAGGTCTAACCCCTACATCTTCTGGAAAGAAGAAGAGGTTGAGGGTGGTTGGACAAGAGACCTTGCTGAATTTAGAAAACGTCACCCAGCGTAGTCAGCCGTTGTAAGTATTAAATGTGATAAAAAATTAAAAAATAAGAAATAAGGAGGGTAAAGTAATGAGTGAGAGACCAGAAAGACCAGACCCAATTTATACTCAACCGTATGACCCAACCTTAGCAGAAAAATTATACAATCCTCAAAAACCTATGGAAAACAGGATCACCGACATTGGACCTCCCCATTATTGGCAGTTCTTACCTCCAGTGATCCAGAGAAACTATGGAAAATGGAAATCTCATGAAATCCTTCAGCCTGGTGTCTTGAAGTATACTTCTGAGACAGGAGAGGTTGTTTATGTAGTCCGTTGTGGTACTCCAAGGCTCGAGACAACTGATTACGTTCGTGAAATTTGTGAGATAGCAGATAAGTATTGCGATGGGTATGTCCGTTGGACAACAAGAAATAATGTAGAGTTTCATGTTACAGATGAAGAAAAGCTTAGAGCCTTGATTGAAGATTTAAAATCTCGTAAATTCCCGGGCGGTTCTTATAGATTTCCTATTGGTGGTACCGGAGCAAGCGTAACCAATATTGTCCATACTCAGGGATGGATCCATTGTCATACTCCAGCTACAGATGCCTCGGGTGTTGTTAAGACAATCATGGATGAGCTTTTTGAATACTTTGGGTCCCATAAGCTTCCTGCTCAGGTAAGGATTGCTCTTGCTTGCTGTTTGAACATGTGTGGGGCTGTGCATTGTTCTGACATTGCTGTTGTGGGTATTCATAGAAAACCACCCATGGTTGAAGATGACAGGCTGGAGAAGGTTTGTGAGATTCCGCTTGTTATAGCGGCCTGCCCCGTAGGTGCAATAAAACCTGCCACCGTTGAAATCGGCGGAGAAAAGAGAAAGACCGTTAGAGTTAATGCCGAAAGGTGTATGTTCTGTGGTAATTGCTACACCATGTGCCCAGCCATGCCAATAGCTGACGGACAGGGAGACGGATTAGCCCTGGTGGTTGGTGGTAAGGTTTCAAACAGGATTACGCCACCCAAATTTTCCAAAGTTGTTATTCCTTACATTCCCAATGAACCACCAAGATGGCCAACTGCTGTAAAATGGATTAAGAAAATTCTCGAAGTCTATTCTCAGCATGCTAAAAAATATGAAAGAGTTGGAGATTGGATCGAAAGGATCGGATGGGAGAAATTCTTTGAACTTACCGACATTCCGTTTACCTGGCACTTAATCGATGATTATCGCTTAGCCTATGACACTTATAGAACTTCTATTCACTTTAAGTTCACAAAGCATGTAAAGCCTATGACTGAATACAATTACTAAAGAGGGGTGAATTTATGGATAAAGAGACATTAAAACAAAAAATTTTAGAAGTAATGCAGAAGAAAGCTGCTTCAGGTGGTAAAAGCAAAATTTATCTAAAGGATTTACAGAGAGAAATACCCGATGCCAACCCAAGAGATATTAAAAATGCAGCCAATGAACTGGTTAAAGAAGGTAAATTGGAATACTTTTCTACAGGTAGCACCGTTATGTACGGGTTGCCAGGCGTTGGTATGGGATTAGAGGCAGGTGTAGAAAAACCAGAAGAGTAGGGGAATTTAATCGATAAATTTGAGGAGCCCTTTTAGGGGCTCCTCAAATTTGTAAGAATTTAAAATTTTAATCAATTTTGATTCTGCAAATTTTATATAATTTTTAAACCAATCTTTACCCATATAACTAAGTTTCACATAGGCAGCTAAAGCTTGCATTAATCTTACCACCGCAAAATAATCAACTTGATTTATAACGATAGTTTCAGCATAACCAGATAATTCAATGTAATAGTCTAAAAATTTATCAATGTCTAGATCCCAACCCTTTAAATAAGGGTCGTAGAGTAGGCTTGCTAGGTCATACCATGGAGGTCCAATCCTCATGCCTTGAAAATCAATTATATAGATTTTTCCCTTATTTATCATTAAGTTTTTACTTTGATAATCTCTATGTAGCAAAACTTTATATTTAAAATTTAATGAATGCTGTAAACAAATTTTTAGTTCATTGAGATAATCATAAGACAAAGCCTCATTTTTGTATCTTTCTACATACCATTCTTTAAAGTAGAATACCTCTTTTTCCCATAAAAACTGTAAATCATAAATTATTGAGTCATAGCTCCAGGATGGATCAAAGTGTTTTATAAGACCTTGAAATTTAACTAAATTTTCAATAGCCTTTTTATAGTAGTATTTTATAATGTCATTGTCTAGAATATCATAAAGCCGAAGGTCACCAAGGTCTTCAACTAAAAGTAAGCCAAGCTCTTCGTCATAATCCAATATTTCTGGCACAGGAATTTGGTTTTCCTTTAAAAATTTTCCAATTTTATAGTAAGAATAAGCTTCTTTTTTACCAAGCTCCCCCTCCTGGGGAAGTATAAGGATAACAGTTCCTTTTTGAAATATAATTCTAAAAAACTTTCTTTCAGAACCGTCTCCTTTAAGAGGAATTATGTCTATTGGTGAAATTCTAAACTTTTTTAAAATGTTTTCTAAAGTTAAATCCATCAATGTAGAAGCCTTAAAAGAACAATTTTTCTTTATGAATTCCTTCGGGTATGGTTGCTCCCTTCCAGGCAATCACTTTTTTTAAGACAGTATTTCCACTTACTTTACACCCTTCATCGATAAACACCCAGTCTACAAACGAAACTTTTTTTGAATCAAACCCCTTTGCCTTGATAATAAAAGGAGATTCAACTTTTCCTAATTCTGGTAGTATTAGTCTATTTAAAAGTATTTTTTCATGAGCGATAAAATAATTTGATAAAGTTCCAATATCTATAAACGAGTAATCATTAACCACTATAGCAGAAATTTTAAGACCCTGAGATAAGCCGTCTATGTATGTATCGATCAGATCGAATTTAGGGCTTAAAAATTCAAAAATTTCTGGTTCAACTATTTGAATTCCTGTATAAAAAACGTTTGACTCCTTTGAACGAAAGGTTAAAACTTTATTATTTTGGAAATCTACTTTAACATTCTTAGAATTAGAATTAAAGGTGCAAACTAAAGTTATAAGACTTTTATTTTTTTGATGATATTCTATCAAAATTTCTAATGGAAAATCAAATAAAATGTCTGAGTTAATGATCAATGATGAATTAGTGAAAAAATCCTTTGCGTTAAAAATCCCGCCTCCTGTTCCTAAAAGCTCCTTTTCTTCAAAGATTGATAAATTAACAGAATTTTTTTGAGAAAAACTCCTAAAAAAATCTAAAATTTTTTCTTTTAAGTAAAAAATGTTAATTCCAATATCCTGTATGCCTAATTTAAGTAATTTTTTTAGTTGGATTTCAAGAATCGGAACACCAAGAATTGGAAAAAGTGGCTTTGGAAGAAACTGAGTATAAGGAAGAAGCCTTTTCCCCTTCCCAGCGGCTAAAAGAAAAGCTTTCACTATGATGCTTTAGGATTTATTAGCAGTTGTCTGCTGAGGGCTAGCGTGAGTTCCTTCTTTTTTGGGTTCATCAAGCTTTTTTAATTCTTCCGAAGCATCGGCTTCTTTTAGGGTCTCCTTAAAGGACCGGATACCCTTTCCTAATCCAGCCCCTACTTCGGGTAATCTTTTAGCTCCAAAGATAAGAAGAGCCAAAAAAAGGATAATAAATAATTCTTGTCCACCTAAACCTAGAGGCATGTTATCCTCCTACGGACTATTTGATTATCCATGATAAAAATATACCCAATTCAAACAAAAAAGTCAAGGTTAAGGCTAACAGAATTTGGTTTACAGGGTCGGTGCTTGGGGTTAAGAAGGCAGATGCGATAAAGCTTGCTAAAATGGCATAAGGTCTTGTCTTCTTTAGAGTTTCTCTACAAACGATAGAAAGCTTTGTTAAAACTACGAGGGCTGTGGGAAGTTGAAAAGAAGCTCCAATGAAGATAAAAAGTTTTAAGACAAAGTTTATGTATTCGCTAAGGTAAGGTTTAAACTGTAAAAACCGCTCTCCAAAAGAGTAGAGATAGTAGACCAGCGCAGGAAGGAAAAAGAAATAAGCTAAAAGTATACCAATCATAAAAGCAAAGGAAGAAAGGAAAAATACGAGCTTGGCTAATCTTTTTTCGTGTGGATAAAGACCTGGGGCTACGAATAGCCAAATATGATAAAAAATGTAGGGGCTCCCGATAAAAAAACCACAAATAAGAGAGAGCTTTATTTGAAAACTAAAGACTTCGGGTAAAGTTTTGAAATAAACAAGATGTTGAGATGGTGGAAGTATTTTTTGGAGAGGGTTTACCAAGAGAGAGATGAGGTCGTCAGAATAGATGTAAGCTAAGATTGAGCCAAGAACCCAGGCTATAAAAGCTCTAATTAAGCGAAAACGAAGCTCTATTAGATGTTCCCAAAAGGGTTGTTTCTTTTCTAAAAGGGCTTCCTTAGCTTCGACTACCATGAATTAGGTCTATCATGGACTTAGTGATCGATTCTGGGTCTAAGCCTGCGCGCTTAAAAAGTTCATCCGGGTGCCCTGAGCTTGCTGGTTCTTTATGACCTAAAAGTTTTAAATTTACCGTTAGGCCTTTTTGAGCAAAAAAGCTTGCTATATGAACCCCTAAGCCCGTTGCTACCAGATGGTCTTCTACGACAAGAATGTTTTTGAAGCTTGAGGCCTTTATAAGATCTTCCTCAGGAAAAGGTCGGATAGAGGCTACATTAAGCACAGAGATAGAAATTCCCCTTTCTTTAAGTAATTCCCAAGCTTTTAAGGCTCTTGACACCATATTTCCGTAAGTCACTATTACGCCATGAGGTCCTTCTTTCAACCAGTCAGCTTTACCAGGTAAAAATTTATACCCTTCATCAAAGTATGGGCTCCCATCATCTTTAGTCACGATAGGCACTTTTGAGCGTCCCATCCCAACGAAGATGTTCCCTTTTCTTTGAGCTATGAAATAGATGATGTGCAAAGTTTGATTTGGGTCTGCAGGCATGTAGATTTCCCAATCAGGTAGGTTTAAAAGTAATCCAAGATAGTCGATGCAGTGGTGGGTTGGACCATCCTCTCCTACATCAGCTCCTAAATGGGTGCAAACCACCTTTAAAGCTGTCTTGTTTAAGGTGTTGATCCTTAATTGATTATAAACCTCATCGATGCCAAAAACGCCAAAAGTAGAGAAAAAGGTGAGAAAACCTTCTTTTGAGAGGGCGCCAGCTATGGAGGCTGTGCTATGCTCTTGAATGCCAGATTCAAAAAAGGCCTGTGGACTAATCTTTTTAAAATCGGTCATTTTTACTGAGGGTTCAAGGTCGCAAGTTAACCCAAGGACCTTTGGAACCTCGCCAAGATCGTTAAGCTTAGCAAGCTCAGCTAAAGCAACTCCATAGGCACTCCGGCAATCCGTTTTTTTATCTGGTGGATAGATAGTTACAGAGGGAAGCTTAATGGATACGGGAAGAGGGTCATGGGGTTGATGTAGGAACCTTACCGGAGTTTCTTTTCTTTTTTGCATCAACATATCGAGCTCGTCTGAAGGGAAACCTAATTCTTTCAAAGCTGACTTAGCAAGGTCTTGTGGTAAAGCCATGCCATGCCACTTGGCGTCGTTTTCCATAAAGGAAATACCCTTTCCCATAACCGTATGGGCAAGGATGGCGGTGGGTTTGGTTGGGTCTTTTACTTTGCCTAAAATTGCGTTTCTTAGCGCCTGAAAAATTTGCTGAAAATCGTGTCCGTCTATTTCGATAAGGTTCCAGTGAGTGGCCTCGACCTCTTTCGCTATGTCTTGAGGCATTACCTCAAAGATGCTTCCACCAATTTGAAGTTTGTTGTAGTCAATAAGAACTATGAGATTGTTTAAACCAAACTTCACAGCCCAGCGTCTAGCCTCAATTACCTGTCCCTTTTGTTGTTCTCCGTCTCCCATTAGACAAAAAACATGTCTTGTAAGCCCCTTCAGCTTTAAAGCTTTAGCCATTCCGCATGCTGCTGACAACCCTTGTCCAAGGTTTCCTGTATTCCATTCCACTCCGGGAACAGCCTGTTCCACATGTCCGGCAAAAGCAGAACCAGCCCTTCTAAATTCAAGTAGGAAGGGCTCCTCAGGGAAGAACCCATATTCGCAAAGGACACTATAAACCCCAGGGCTTATGTGTCCATGGCTTATTACCACTCTATCCCTATCTTCTCCCCTGGGATTTTTAGGGTCAACCTTAGCTAAAGCGTAAACCATGAGAAGTAGACTTAATGATGAAAGTGAACCTCCTGGGTGACCGCTCCCTGCTAAGGTTGTGGCAAGAATTATGCGTCTTGCACAGCGTTTAAAAGCCGCTTGGAAGGCAGAAATCTCCTCGGCAGTTAAATATTCTTTGTTGATATCAACTTTTATCATAGTTTTCTCCTTTGGAAGGAATGATGTTGTGTATTATTGATTAGATGCGGAGCTTTTAGGCTGTTTTTTTCTCCCTTTTCATGGCAATGGTTCCTGTGCGGACGATCTCTTTAATTCCCATTGGTTTTAAAAGGTCTATAACTGCCTGAAGTTTATTCTGGTCACCTGTTACCTCAACTACATAAGTTTTAGGGCTTACATCAACGATCTTGCAACGAAAAATCTCACAGATCCTCATGATCTCTTCTCTATTCTCCTTCTCAGCCCTGACCTTAATCAAAGCCATCTCTCTTTCAACGTAGTCGCCCTCCTCGGTAACATCAACTACTTTATACACATCTATCAATCTTCTAAGCTGTTTGATGATCTGTTCGATGATCTGGTCGTCACCTCTTGTTACCAAGGTAAGATGGGAAAGGGTAGGGTCAAGCGTTTCTGCTACACAAAGACTATCGATGTTGAAGCCTCTTCCGCTAAAAAGTCCAGCAATGCGCGCTAAGGCTCCTGGTGTATTTTCTACTAAAACTGAAAGGGTGCACTTTCTTTCAGCCATGAGCTTCCTCCTTAAACTAAGATCATCTCAGTAGTAGCTTTACCTGCGGGAACCATCGGGAAAACTCCCTCTTCCGGAGCAATTATCACATCGAGCACGCAAAGGGTGTTCATCTCTAAAATCTTTTTAAGGGCTGGTTCTACCTCCTCTGGTTTAGTTATCCTCATACCAAAGGCGCCGTAGGCTTCTGCAAGCTTAACAAAATCTGGCTGGACTGCCATGCTGACTTGAGAGTATCTTCTTTCGTAGAAAAGCTCTTGCCATTGGCGAACCATCCCCAAGTATCCATTGTTAAGAATGATGACCTTTATAGGGAGCCTCTCTTGCATAGCTGTAGCCATTTCTTGAATGTTCATCTGTATCGAACCATCCCCAGCTATGTCAATCACAAGCTTCCCTGTGTTCCCCATTTGGGCTCCTATTGATGCTGGAAAACCGAACCCCATCGTTCCAAGACCACCTGAAGTAATAAAGGTCCTTGGCTTTTTAAATCTATAAAACTGGGCTGCCCACATCTGATTTTGACCAACTTCAGTGGCGATGATAGCCTCCCCTTTAGTCATTTCATAGAGTTTTTCGATCACAAATTGTGGCTTTATGACATTTGGGTCATACTTATAACTTAAGGGATAGCGTTTGCGCCAGATTTCTATTTGTTCCCACCAGTCTTTGAACCTTTCTTGCCAGTATTTTTTTGGCTGTCCTACCTCTTTAACCACCTCGAGTAACCTTTGCAAAGACCTCTTACAATCACCGACTATAGGCACATCTACTTTAACATTTTTTTGGATAGAAGTCGGGTCAATGTCAATGTGAATGATCTTCGCAATTGGAGCAAAGGCATCAACCCTTCCTGTAACCCTATCGTCAAACCTTGCTCCTACCGCAAGAAGGACATCGCAGTTGGCAATCGCCATGTTAGCATAGTAGGTTCCATGCATTCCAAGCATGCCAAGACTTTGATGGTGATCTCCCGGGAACCCACCAAGACCCATAAGGGTCATCGTGACGGGAAGATTTAGCCTTTCAGCTAACTCAAGCACCTCAGGAGCCGCACCTGAGGAAATTACCCCACCCCCAATAAGAAAAACAGGTCTTTCGGCTTTCTCCAAAAGTTGATATGCCCTTTCTATTTGCCGCATGTGGGGCTCATAAACAGGGTTATAGCTTCTAAGATGGATCTCCTCAGGATAATCAAACTCCCCTTTTGCCTGTTGAACATCCTTGGGAAGGTCAACAACAACTGGACCTGGTCTTCCAGTCTTAGCGATGTGAAAGGCAGCTTTTAGAATGCGGGGTAGGTCTTCAATTTTTTTTACCAAAAAATTATGCTTAGTGATGGGTCTTGTAATACCGGTTGTGTCTACTTCTTGAAAGGCATCGTTCCCGATAAGTTTGGTAGGAACCTGTCCGGTTAGAACAACAATAGGTATAGAATCCATATGTGCCGTGGCAATGCCGGTTACGGTATTTGTGACACCTGGACCGGAGGTAACAAGGGCAACACCAACCCGACCGGTTGAACGAGCAAACCCGTCGGCAGCATGGGCAGCACCCTGCTCATGCCTTACCAAAACATGATGTATACCTTCAGTTTTGTAAAGCTCATCGTAGATGTCAATTACTGCGCCCCCAGGATAACCAAAAATTACCTCAACCCCCTCCCGTTTTAAAGCCTCAACGATCATTCGAGCACCAGTCATCACCTTACCCAATCTTCTCACCCTCCTTCTGATATTTTTTTATAAGCTCGTATATTCTTTCCTTTAAGTAGAGCTTCTCAAGTTTAATCTGTTTCTCTCTCATTTCCTCTTCTGGAGTTAAATAAGGTCTTTTCACATACTCTTCAAGCTCCTTTTCTAAGCTTTGATGTTTTTCAAAAAGCTCTTTAATATCTTGATACTTCTCAGCAAACTGTTTTACTAATTCTTTGTCCATAACGATACCCCCTTATCTTTATTTTTATTTTAGTAACTAACCATTCTTTGTGAAATTTTTCATATTATACAGGCTCTTTATATGCAAAGGCTTTTAAAATTTCAATGGGCAAGGGAAAGAGGATGGTAGAATTCTTTTCGGTGGCTATTTCGGTAAGAGTTTGGAGATAACGAAGTTGTAAAGTCATGGGGTTAGAGGCCATAATTTTTGCTGCCTCAAGAAGCTTTTGAGCTGCTTGGAGCTCGCCTTCAGCACTGATAACCTTAGCTCTTCTTTCTCTTTCAGCTTCCGCTTGCTTGGCCATAGCCCTTTTCATCTCTTCCGGAAGGTCGATCTCTTTAATTTCAACTTTTGAGACCTTGACACCCCAGGGCTCGGTATCAGCATCAAGGATTTCCTGAAGTTTAATGTTGAGCTTTTCTCTTTCTGCTAAGATCTCATCAAGCTCAGCCTGACCACAAACACTCCTAAGCGTGGTCTGAGCAAGCTGGCTCGTGGCATAATAGTAGTCCTCAACCTGCAAGAAAGCCTTTTCTGGTTCCATAACCCTAAAATAAACGACGGCGCTCACTCTAATGGAAACATTATCCCGAGTAATAACCTCTTGCGGGGGCACATCAAGGGTGACAGTTCTAAGGTCGATCTTTCTCATCCTGTCGATAACTGGAAGGAGCAAAATCAGTCCCGGACCTTTTACTTTATAAAATTTTCCTAAACGGAGAACAACCGCCCTTTCATACTCGTTGATTACCTTTATTGAAGCTTGTAGAAAAAGCAAAATAATGATGATCAAAAAAATTAACGGCAATCCCATGTTTAAACCTCCTTCTTTTTTGGTTATTATATCTCTTCTGCTTAATTAAAGTCAAGGAAAAAATTGAGGCTATTTAGGAATTACCTAGCAGAATGCTCGAGCACTCTTTCCTCAACCCAAGGGATACCAAAATACTTCAACAAGAACATCGCTTTAAAATATACCTAAGCTTGTAAATTTTTCAAAAAGCTCATCTTCCTTAAGACAGCTTCTTTCTCTACATACTTTTGGGAAACAAGGTCTGCAGGGTAGGGCAAGGCTTATAATGTGAACCTTTTCTCCTATAGGATGAAAGGTTACTTCGTCGCTTGGACCAAATATGGCGAAGGTTTCAACACCTAAGTAGGAAGCAAGATGGGTAATACCGCTGTCGTTTCCGATAAAGGCTTTTGCTTTAGCTAATTTAAGAGCAAGGTCGATTAAATCCTCCGTGTAATAGCAAGGTATACCACTTTTTAAAAGCAATGTTTCATTAGGTCCAGCTAAAAATAAGACTTTATATCCTTTGCCTTCAAGAAGGCCCTTTACACGAGCGAAAAGCGAAAAAGGCGGATTTTTTAAAGGCGATCCCGAGCCTGGATGAATGACTACATAGTCTTTAAAATCTTCTTTAAGAAGGGTTTCAGGGATCTTCAATTTTTTACTAAATTCTAAAGGCAAACTCAGAGCTTTAAGATAATAATAAGGAAGCCAAAGCCTTTTCTCAGGAAAAGGCTTAATCGTTCCCTCTTTTGAAATAAAGAGTTTTCTTTCAAAAGTCTCTTCTAAAAGGCTCGGATATAGCTCAGTATAAAATTTATCTACAAAACCAGAAAGCTTGGCTAAGGGTAAGACATCGGTATTCCCAACGGCATAGACTGTGTAGCCTTCTTTTTTTAAGGCTTCAAACAAGGGAAAGGTAAGGAGGGTGTCTCCTATCGCTCCTCGGCGGTAGACTAAAACTTTTCCTTTGCTTGCCATAGTTGGCAATATATTATAGAATAAAGCGAATTTTTAGGAGGGTATATGCAGGTTCCTTTCCTCGATTTAAAACGAGCTTATGAAAGATACGGTCAAGAACTTGAAGAAGCAGTCCTTAGGGTTTTACGGAGCACCAAATATCTTAATGGTCCCGAAACAAGGGAGCTTGAGAAAGAGCTTGCAACTTTTATGGGCGTAAATCATGCGACTGCGGTTTCTTCAGGGACAGAAGCTCTTTATTTAATCTTAAAAGCCTTAGACCTTCCTCAAAAAAGCGTTGCTTTTGTCCCTTCTTTTACCTTTGTTTCTACCGCTGAGGTTGTTCTTAGGGCTGGGCTTATCCCGTTTTTCGTAGATGTAGAGGAGGATTACCCAAACCTTTCCCTTGAAGCCCTTAAGGAAGCTTATGAACTTAGTCTCAAGCGAGGTTTTCAGCCAGTCTGTGTAATCGCGGTTAGCCTCTATGGATATCCCGCAAGGCTAACTGAGCATTTAACCTTTTGCCAAGAGAAAAATCTGATCCTCATCGAGGATGCCTGTCAAGCCTTTGGCTCAGAGCTTGAAGATAAGAAGGTTGGAAGCCTTGGTATGGCGGGGGCGGTATCCTTCTACCCTACAAAAAATATTTCTGCTGCAGGTGATGCCGGTATGGTTTTTACAAACGATGAAAACTTAGCTTTGAAGATTAGAGCCCTAAAGGAGCATGGGCAGACAAAACCTTATTTTTACGAGTATCATGGCATAAACGGTAGAATGGATGAGGTCCAAGCAGCTATCCTCAGGGTTAAGTTTAAATACTTTACCGAAGAGCTAACTTTAAGGGAAAAATGGGCTAAACTTTATGAAAAAAATCTTTCCCATCTCTACCCTAAAGTAAAAATGTTTAAACATCTCCCCAACTCAAAACCAGCCCTTTCACTTTTTACCATAAGAGCAACCCGAAGGAATGAACTACAACGATATTTAGAAAAAATGCGCATAGCCACAAATGTATACTACAAAATCCCTTTACACCATCAACCCATTTTTAAGGATAAACTACCGCTAAGCCTTAGTCTACCAAATACTGAAAGACTTTCCCAAGAAGTTTTGTCTTTGCCCTTTTTCCCCTACCTCAAGGAAGAAGAAGTTTTAAGGGTCTGCAAAGCTATAGAAGAATTCTACGCCAATGGCTAAAGGGATGTGGATAGCCCCTTCCATACCTTTTGAGCTTTTAGATGCGTATTTGCCAAAGATAATTGATGGTCGCTTGCCTATTGAGCTTGTGATAAAGGGTGAGGTTTTAGATAAGCTTTCTTTTTCTGATTTCAAAGGCTTAGCCAATAGACTTAAAGATTCAGGGATAGAGCTTACAGTTCATCTGCCCTTTATGGACCTCTCCTTAGCAGCACTTGACCCTTGGATAAGAAAGGTAAGCCTTCTTCGAATATTTCAGGGGATGAAAATCGCCTCGCTTTTTGAACCAAAGGTTTGCGTTTTTCATTCAGGTTATCATCAGGATTACCATCGGGAGCAAAAAGATAAGTGGAGAGATATTTTTATTGAAGAGTCTTTATCAGCAATTTTAAACTTAGCAGATGAGCTGAACCTAACTCTTGCCCTTGAAAACACCTTTGAGCCAACCCCAGATTTTATGAAACCCATCTTTGAAGCTTACAAAAATAGGCTCTATTGGTGCTTTGACCCAGGACATGCAAAGGTATTCTCTGAGGCTGATGAGCTTACCTGGTTTGATATACTTAGTCCTTTTTTGATAGAGATGCATTGCCACGATAACCTTGGTAAGTTTGACGACCATCTTCCCTTGGGGGAAGGCGTGATAAATTTTCAAGAAATATTTAAGGCTATAAGAAAACAAAACAAAGAAGTTTTCTTAACAGTCGAGGCAAGGTCGGAGGGAGCATTCCTAAAAAGCTTATCTTTTATACAGAGTTGTTTAAACTCAGAGAATGACCGATGAAGCTCATTGAACCTCAAAAGTCTTTTTTCACCTTCCTTGTTTGGATTTGTTTCATCTTTCTTTTTTCTCATGCAAGAGCTCAAGAAGAGGCATTATTTCATGAAAGGGTGGAGGTGTTTGAGCCTTTGCCTGAGGAGTTGATAAAGCATCTTCCGTCTGACATAAACCAGCAGATTGCCTATTTTGTTAAATACTTTTCGACTGAGAAAAGGGAAGTTACGGAGCGCTGCTTTCGCAGATGTGGACCGGTTTTACCTTATTTTAAGATGATTTTTAAAGAAGAAGGCTTACCAGAAGATTTAGTCTACCTTGCTATGATTGAGAGCGGATGTAACCCCTTTGCTGTGTCCAGAGCTGGCGCGGTGGGGATTTGGCAGTTTATGGAGGGGACAGCAAAGAGTTATGGGTTGAGAATAGATTTTTGGGAAGATGAAAGGCGGGACTTTCTTGCTTCAACGAGAGCGGCAGCTAAATACCTAAATAAGCTATATCAAATATTCAACGACTGGCGGGTTGCTGTGGCAAGCTACAATGCTGGAGAAGGAAGGGTGTTAAGGGGACTTAAGGCTAAAAACTTTGCTGATTATTGGAGGGCTATGATGAGTGGGGCCTTCCCTCTTGAGACCTTTGCCTATGTCCCTCAATGGTTAGCCATCACCATCCTTGCCAAAAACCCTGAAAAGTATAATTTGCCTCCGCTTGAGAGCAAACCCTTTGACCTCGATGAAGTCGAGGTGCCGGGTGGTTTTGAGCTAAAAAGCTTAGCTCAAGCTTCAGGAATGGATGCTGAGTTGTTTTTCTTTCTCAATGCTAAATATCGCCGAGGATTTCTTCCTCCGCAAAAATCCTCTAAAGTATGGGTCCTTTATGAAAATAAGCATACTCTGCTAAAGAACATCTATTCTTTGCCTTGGGCTGAGGTAAAAGTTGAGCATAATGGTGAAAAAATTGTTCTCTATACTTTAAACGAAGAAGCAGCCAAAAAAGTTCTACAGGAGGCACCTAAAAGTCCTTCTCACTCTAAAAAAAAGAAGTAAAATGATTTAGCTTTTCACTAAGAGAAAAAGGGGGAGTATTTATCATGAAAAAAAGGTTAATTTTTATCACCCTTTGTTTTTATCTATTTTTTAGTTTTGGGCCTCTTTTTGCCCAAAATTCTATTGTAGTTTCTGGTTATCCTTTGTTTAGCCTTGCAAATTTTCTCTTCCCAAAGGCTAAAATATACTCCATACTGCCACCGAAAGGAGATTTTCATCACCACGAGCTAAAACCAAAGGACCTTCAGGCTATCAAACAAGCAGATTTAGTAATCATTGTCGGGACAGAGCCCTGGGCAAAAAGGGTGTTTAGCTTAAAATCAGAGAAAATTTTAAGCTTAGCAAGACCCGAAGAGAAACCTAAGGACCCACATCTTTGGTTTAGCCTTGATAGGGTTGAAAGACTTGTAAAAGAGCTTTCCAGGTTTGCTGAGAAGAAAGAAGCAGAAAAGGTTTTAGCTGAAGTTCAAGATTTAAAGAAGGAAAGGGCAAAGCTTGCCTCCTGCAAGAATAAAACTTTCTTCCATCTTGGACACCGGGTTTTTTATTATTTGGTTGAAGGGACAGGAGTTGAAGAGGTTCCTCTGGTTACAGGGCATCATCATGGGGAGGTTTCTCCTGGAACCCTAATGAAATTCCTTAAAGCCCTTGAAGCAAAAGGTATAAAACGAGTTCTTGTAAGCTCATCTGAGTTTAAGAACTATGAAAACTATTTTAAGGGCAAGGGCTATGAGGTAATCCGTGCCTATTCAGGGGATGAGCCGATAAGCATTTCTTATCAAGATTTTATTAAACATAACATACTTGCTATAAAAAAAGCTTTATACTGTAAGGAGTAGATATGAGCACAAAGCTAAAGATTAAAATCCTTTTGGTTATCCTTTTATCCCTTTTGGCTTTTATCCTTTTACTTCCCACCTTTGTTTTAGACCTTCCACCTTGGTTTACAAAGTATGTTTACCGAGGTGGTTTAAAGCTTGGTCTTGACCTGAAGGGTGGGGTTCATCTGGTCCTAAAGCCAGATTTTGATAAAGCTTTACAGAACCAGTTTGAAAGCTATCTTCACGACCTTGGTAACTCCTTAAAAAAAGAGGGATTTTCCTTTGAGGTTCAAAAGGAAGGGTTGCAAGCTATCATAAAGCTCAAGGATGATAAAGGAGCTAAATACCTAAAGGATGAGCTCTTGAAAGGACTTAAAGATTTAACCTTGGTTAGCGAAAAAAGGGTTGGGGATGAGGTCCATCTAACCCTTGCTCTTTCTCCAGAAAGAATAAGCTTTATTCAAGAAAACTTAGTGAATCAAGTTCTTGAGGTTCTACGAAATCGTATTGACCAGTTTGGTGTGGCAGAGCCTATCATCACAAAACAAGGAAAGGATAAGATCGTTGTCCAGCTACCAGGCGTTAAAGACCCAGAGAGGGCATTACGGGTTATCGGTCAAACCGCTCAGCTTGAGTTTAAGCTTGTTGACGACGAAGCAATGCAGAGGATAGACCTTACTTCCCTTATGAATTCTTTGCTTCAGAGTGGAAAAGTCAAGGACCCAGAAAACATAGAAGAATGGCGGGATGCCTTAAGACCCTTTCTTCCACCAGATACTGAGTTTTACTTTCTTATCGAAAAGGATAGAGAAAAGAAAGGGCTAAAAAGAATTCCTATCCTTCTTAAAAAAGAAACTCTTCTTACCGGAGAGTACATAAGGAATGCCCAAGTAAGGATCAATCCAGATTTTAACGAGCCCTATGTTTGGGTCCAGTTTAACGAGCGAGGGGCAAAGATCTTTGAAGCCATAACGAGCGTAAACGTTGGTAAGCGTTTAGCCATTGTGCTTGATGATGTAGTTCGTTCGGCACCTGTTATCAGAGAAAAGATCTCAGGTGGAGAGGCTCAGATAACTGGCTCTTTTACGATGGAGGAAGCTCAAGACTTAGCCATAGTATTAAGGGCAGGAGCCTTGCCAGCTCCAGTAAAAATCCTTTCAAACATAACCATCGGTCCATCCTTAGGAAGAGACGCCATTGAAAAGGGTATATTAGCTGGGCTTGTTGGGGCATCAGCTGTCATTCTTTTTACTATCATTTACTATCGTGTGTCTGGTGTGATCGCTGTCTTTGCCCTGCTTTTAAACATCTACTACCTTTTAGCTTTACTTTCTGCCTTTCAGGCTACGCTCACTCTTCCTGGCATTGCTGGAATAATCTTAAGCATCGGCATGGGCGTTGATTCAAACGTTCTTATTTTTGAAAGAATGAGGGATGAGCTGAGAATAGGTAGAACAGGCTATTCAGCGATTTTTCATGGATATGCCAAGGCCTTTTGGACTATCTTTGATGCCCACTTAACAGTCCTTCTTACTTCGTTGATTCTTTTTATTTTTGGCACAGGACCTATAAGGGGCTTTGCTGTCACTCTTTCAGTCTCGATCATTGTCAACCTCTTTACAGCCATTTTAGTAACCAAGCTTTTCTATGAATACTACTATGAAAAAGGGAAAAGCTTTAACCTCAAGTTTATGCAGATTTTGACTGAGCCCAACTTTGACTTTATGAGATGGAGAAAGTTTTTTGGTATCCTTTCAATAATCCTAAGCCTAATTGGGGTTGCGGGGGTTGTTTCTGCCTTCTTAGGTAAAGCCAACCTGGGCATAGATTTTACAGGGGGAACGATCCTTTACCTAAAAACCGAAAAGGAACCTGAGCTTGACCGCATTCGCGAGGTGTTGGCTAAGGCTGGGCTAAAAGAATTTTCCCTTCAAGATGTCAAAGGAGAAAAACTGGTTCTACTAAAGTTTAAGAGCGAAAAGGAAAGTTTAACCGAAGAAGCGCAGAGACTCTTGAAAGTTTTGACATCAGGACTACCTGAGTATAAATTTCAGGTTTTAGCCAAAGAAGAGATTGGGGGAGTGATAAGCTCTGAGCTTAAGAGCAAAGCCTTTTATGCTATCATTGGGGCCATAATTGGGCTCATTTTATATCTCACATTTAGGTTTAACTTTTACTTTGGTTTAGCCGCAGGTTTAGCAACATTCCACGATGTCTTAGCGGTCTTTGCTATTTTCTATTTGCTTGGAAAAGAGATAAACCTTCTTTTTATCACAGCCCTTCTTACTATTGCCGGATACTCGCTAACAGACACCGTGGTTATTTTTGATAGGATACGCGAAGTCATTTTGAGGGGAGATAAGCTTAACTTCGTCTCCTTGGTTAACAAGGCTTTAAACGAGGTTCTCTCAAGAACTATTATAACCACCCTAACTACCCTTTTCGGTTCGGTTGCTCTTCTGCTATTTGGAGGTGTAGCCTTAAGAGATTTTGCTTTAGCATTAACGTTGGGGTTTATCGTTGGGACCTATAGTTCAATATTCATTGCCTCGCCTCTTTTAATGCTTTTCCATAAGGGTAGAGTGCCAGAGCTCAAACCTAAGGAAGAAATAGTGTAAAATTAAACATAAATTTAAACTGAAAAAAAGGAGGGGTAGGGAATGCCAATCTATGAGTTTGAATGTGAAGAGTGCGGTAAGGTCTTTGAAGAGCTTGTTTTGGGAAGTAATGCTTCTAATGTAAAATGTAAAAACTGCGGGAGCCAAAAGGTAAGGAAATTGATCTCCCAGGTTGCCTTTAAATCAGGCGGTAAGTTTGTTTCGGCGTCCTCTTCAGGATGCAGTGGCTGCTCGGGTGGTTCTTGTAGCACCTGCAAATAGGAGGTAAGCACATTGCACTTACGAGTTGGCACAAGAGGTAGTAAACTTGCCCTTGCCCAAACTGATTGGGTGATTTCTAAATTAAAAAGCTTTTATCCTAACCTTGAGGTAGAAAAAGTCATCATTAAAACAACGGGTGACAAAATCCTTGATAGTCCTTTAAGTAAAATTGGGGGGAAGGGGCTTTTCGTAAAGGAAATCGAGGAAGCTCTTTTGCGAGGGAAGATAGATTTTGCAGTCCATAGCATGAAGGATGTCCCTTCACAAATACCTAACGGTCTTGAAGTAAGCATCATTCCAGAGAGGGAATCTCCTTTTGATGTTTGGGTCTCAAAGTTTGATAGTATAATGAGCCTTCCCTCTTCTGCTAAGGTTGGAACAAGTAGCCTTAGGAGAAGCGTTCAAATAAAAAGATTACGAAAGGATTTGGAAGTTCTCACCCTTCGAGGAAATGTTGATACAAGATTAAGAAAGCTTAATGAAGGCTTATATGATGGGATCATTCTTGCTGAGGCTGGTTTAAAAAGACTTGAAATAAAGGTAGAATATAAAAAATTTTCTTTAGAAGAAATGATCCCTGCCGTAGGGCAGGGTGCCTTAGGCATTGAGATAAGAAGTGAGGATAAGGAACTAAAGGAGCTTTTGCTTAAAGCTTTACATTCGCCTGAGACAGCTCTTTGTGTTACTGCGGAAAGGGCTTTCCTTAGAGTCATGGAGGGAGGATGTCAAGTTCCTCTTGGGGCTTATGCCTATCTTAAAGACGGAGAGCTTTTCATAATAGGCTTTATCAGCGACTTACAAGCTGAGAGATTTTACCGAGAAGCTATGCAAGGTCCATCGCACGAAGCAAAAAAGCTTGGGAAAGCTTTAGCAAAAAGTCTTTTAGACCTTGGTGGTAGGGATATTTTAAAAGAATTGATTTAATTTTCCTTATAGGAGTTAAAGTTATGCCCAAGAGAGGAAAAGTTTATCTTGTTGGGGCAGGACCAGGGGATCCTGGTTTAATCACCCTTAAAGGGCTAAAAGTCTTAGAAAAAGCGGATACGGTTATCTATGATTATTTAGCAAACCCTGAGCTTCTCTCCCATTGTCGTGAAGATGTGGAGCTAATCTATGTGGGTAAAAAAGGCGGAAGCCATACCATGACTCAGGAAGAGATAAATAAACTCCTTGCAAAAAAAGCCCTTAAAGGAAAGCTTGTAGTCAGGCTAAAAGGGGGTGACCCCTTTCTATTTGGTAGGGGAGGGGAAGAAATTGAGGAGTTGATTAAACATGGCATTCCTTTTGAAATTATCCCTGGAGTTACTTCAGCCATTGCTGTTCCAGCCTATGCAGGGATACCTGTTACCCACAGGAACTTTACTTCAACCTTAGCCATAGTTACAGGGCACGAAGCTGAGGGCAAGGAAGAAAGTAGGATTGATTTTAGCGCCTTAGCTAAACTCGGCACCCTTGTCTTTCTTATGGGTGTTAAAAACTTGCCTCACATCGTAGAAAATTTGATCAAAGAAGGAAAGAGCCAAGACACCCCTTGTGCGGTTATTCAATGGGGAACAACGCCAAAACAAAAAGTAGCAACCGGGACCTTAGAAAACATAGTTGATAAAGTTGCCGAAGCAGGCATTACCGCTCCAGCCATTATCGTTGTGGGAGAGGTGGTGTCCCTTCGTGAGAAGTTTAAATGGTTTGAGAACAAGCCTCTTTTTGGGAAAAGGATCCTTATTACGCGCACAAGAGAGCAGGCAAGTAAATTAAAAGAAGCCTTGGTTGAGCTTGGAGCTCAAGTCTTTGAAGTTCCAACCATAAAAGTAGAATACATCTTAAACGATGAAACCTTGACCAAACTTAAGGAACTTCCAGAATACGATTGGTTGGTCTTTACCTCGGAAAACGGAGTCTTAGCCTTTTTCTCAGCCCTTGCTAAATTGGACCTTGACCTAAGGTTTATAGCAAATCAGAAGGTCGCCGTCATTGGACCAGGAACAGAGTCTGCATTAAAAAAATACTTTCTTAAACCAGACCTTATACCTGAGAAAGATTACACCCAAGAGGGGCTCTTGTCAGCCTTTTCTTCAGTAGAATTAAAAGGAAAAAAAATACTTTTGCTCAGAGCAAAGGTAGCAAGAGATGTCTTGCCCAAGGGTTTAGCAGAGCTCGGTGCTAATGTAGAAATTTTACCCATCTATGAAACAAAGCTTCCCGAAGAAAGTAAAGAAAAGCTTTTATCGATCCTTAGGCAAGGGGTAGATGTTATCACTTTTACGAGCTCCTCCACAGTGGAGAACTTTTTTAAACTCTTAGAAGGCACGGAAGTTAAACCCTCTAAGGTTTTGTTTGCTGTGATAGGACCTATAACAGCAAACACTTTAAGACAGTATGGGTTTGAGCCAGAGATCATAGCCAAGGAAAACACTATACCAGGGCTTGTTTCCGCAATCCTTGAATATTTTGAAAGAGAGTAGGGAGGAGGTATGAAAGAGGAGATAAAAAGGGCTTTATCCATATTAAAAAGAGGGGTTGTTGACCTGATTGAAGAAGAAGAGCTTATCGCTAAGCTTGAGAGGTCAATCAAAGAAGGTAAACCCCTTAGGATTAAGGCTGGTTTTGACCCGACAGCTCCGGACTTACACCTTGGGCATACTGTGCTTCTTCGGAAGCTTAAGCAATTTCAAGACCTTGGTCATGAGGTAAATTTCTTGATCGGAGACTTTACCGCCATGATCGGAGACCCAACCGGAAGGTCAGAAACACGAAAAGCCTTAAGCAGAGAACAGGTTTTAGAGAACGCAAAAACCTATGAAGAACAGGTTTTTAAGATCCTTGACCCAGAAAAGACTAAGGTTATGTTTAATAGTAGTTGGTTTTCTCGCATGACCGCAGAGGATATCATAAGGCTTTGTGCAAAGTATACCTTAGCTAGGGTCCTTGAAAGAGAAGATTTTAAAAAGCGTTATCAAGAGGGTATCCCCATCTGTCTTCATGAACTAATTTATCCTCTCTTCCAAGCCTATGATTCTGTTGCTTTACAAGCTGATGTAGAGCTTGGGGGAACAGACCAGCTTTTTAACCTTCTTATCGGAAGAGACATCCAGCGGGAGTACGGGCAGGAGCCCCAGGTGGTTATGACTTTGCCCTTGCTTGAGGGTCTTGATGGCGTCCAGAAGATGAGCAAAAGCCTTGGAAACTATGTAGGTATTATGGAACCACCCTTTGAGATGTACGGAAAGCTTATGTCCATACCTGACCACTTAATGTGGAAGTATTTTGAGCTTTTGACGGATATCCCTCTTGAGGACTTGGCAAGGATGAAAGAGGAAGTAGAAAAAGGAGTTCTACATCCTAAAAAGGTCAAACAGCTTCTTGCGCGAACGATCGTTTCTCAATACCACAGCGAAGAGGATGCTAAAAAGGCTGAAGAGGAGTTTGAACGTGTATTTAGCAGAAAAGAAGCCCCAACCGAAGCTGAAACCGTTGAAGTTAAGGCCGGCACAATTTATTTGCCCAAGTTTTTAAAAGAGCTCGGAATTACTAAAAGTTCTTCCGAGGCCAAAAGATTGATTGCTCAGCGCGCCATAGACCTTGATCATAAAACAGTTGAAGTAGAAGAGATTTCCCTTATCCCAGGAACTTACTTTCTCCGTGTAGGAAAAAAGAGATTTTTAAAGCTTGTAGTATCACCCCAAACTTAGCAGATGCCTATATTTACTCCCCTTCAGATTGAAAAGCTTGTCGACCTTGCGAGCCAAGGTAGGATCGCCCCGGTATACATCTTTATAGGTCCTTATCCTTTGATAGAGGAAAAGGCTAAAAGGATTTTAGATGTTCTTCTTAACCAAGGGTCTACGCTTGAGGTCTATGATTTAAGAACGCAAGAGGGGAAGAAGGAATTTTCTCAGATTAAAGGCTATCAAGAGGGATTGTTTGGTTTTAGAAAGGTTTATTTAGTCTATGGTGCTGAAGAGATCTCTCAAAATAAGGCTAAGGAGATGATAGAAAATCTTTCCCGCTATGAAAAGCCACTTTTTAGTTGGTTTTTACTTTCTGAGAATTTCACTGAGGCTCATCCTTTATATCAATACGCTACGGAAAAAGGAGCCATCATTCCTTTCCCCAGCCGAAGAAAGGAAGACCTTCTTGAGATGGAGCTCATCCATGAGCTTAAGAAGAATAACTGCACTATAAACAAAGAGGTAGCTCAGCTTTTTTTATCCCTTGTCGGTGATGACTATCATCATTTCAAAAATGAACTTCAAAAATTACTCCTTTATGTTGGGCAGGGCACTGAGATTTCCGAGAGCGATGTCCTTCAAATTGTTGCCCCCTACTCAAGTTCAGCCCTTTTTTTGATTGGAGATGTCCTTTTTAACAAAGGACCAAACCAAACTCTCAAGCTAATCGAAGGTTTGCTCGATGCCAAAACAGAACCAACGGCTATAATTGCCTATCTATACAAACACTTCAAAAAAATGGAAATTTTAAAAGAGTTTTTGGTTGAACATCCAGAGATTGAGAAGGAAAACTATTATTCAGCATTTATGAAGAAATGGCAAGAAATTAAGGGTAATCCTGCAATAAACATACCTCCTATTCTTGCCGAAACCCATCCTTACAGTCTATTCACAATGAAAGCCCATCTCAAAAAAGTAAAAAACTTTGCCCCTTTATTTCAAGCCCTTTTCCAAGTAGAGCTCTCCTTTAAGCGTGAATTTAGAAAACCTGAAGAGGTTTTCCCTAAGCTAATTGTTGACTTATGGAAAAGCTTAGAATAAAATTTCTCTTAAATTTTAATGTAATAAGGTTATGAAAACTTTACATAAACTAATCTTTGGAGATTCTGAAAGAATGATAGAACTTCAAGATGGAAGCGTGCATCTTGTAGTTACAAGTCCACCCTACTTTAACGCCCCCTTTGATTATCCTGATTTGTTTGAGAGCTATGAGGATTATTTGAATAAAATGAAAAAGGTAGCTAAAGAGATAAAACGAGTCTTAGCAGACGGTAGGATTGTATCTATAGTATGCGATGATACTTTGATTAATGGGAAAAAATATCCTGTTGTTGCAGATTTAACTAAAATTTTTATAGAAGAAGGATTTGAATATCGTGATAAAATTATTTGGTTAAAACCTGAAGGTTATATTAGAATAAGCAGAAGGAGCGGAGTTTTATTGCAACATCCTTATCCAATGTATTTTTATCCTGATAATATACAAGAAACGGTATTGATTTTTCAAAAAGGAAAATTTGATTATAGGAGTATAAAAAAAGAAATTAAAGAGCAGTCCAAAATAAATATTTTAGAATATCAAGAAAAAAAATGGTATCTTAATGTTTGGAATATTGTAAATGTATTGCCAATTCAAAACAGACTCGAAAGGGGAATAGCTGCTTTTCCAGAGGAAATTCCTTACAGTTTAATAAAACTTTTTAGTCATGTCGGAGAAACGGTCTTAGACCCCTTTATGGGGTCTGCAACAACAAACAAAGTAGCAGCTATGTTAACAAGGAATAGTGTAGGATATGAAATTGATATAGAATTAGTAGAAGTAGTTAATAAAAAAATGGAACTTAATCAAGAATTGCTATTTCAAAGGGATTATGAAGTTGAAATAATAATAAGAGAAGATGCAAGGCCACTACGTTCATTCCTACAAAATAAAATAAAGAAGAATTCTTTGCGATATGGCAACAGAAAAGCAACTTAGCTTATCTCAAGATGAAAAAATTGTCGTCTTAAATATCCTTGAAGATTATGGTAGGTCTAACTGGTTAGTTAGATGGAAGGATCATATGTCATTACCTTCTAATATTGATCCATTTTCATACGATGAGTTCGAAAAAGAAAAAGTTTTTAGATACTTATTAATACGAGTTTTAATTAACCAACAAGCTAAATTTGAAAAGGTTCGTGAACTATCAATTAAAATCGCAGAGGAGTTTACTGAAAAGATATTATTTGAGCCTTATAAAATACTTGAAACGGAACTACTAAAAATTTTTAGAAAAGTAGCTGGAGGAAAAGGGTCATTACTTTATAAAGTAGGTTCCTTGGGAGGCATTAAACCTGTATCACTGTTTGTTTATAGATTTAAAGCTTATGAGGCATTTATTAAATGGTTAGAAAATACTAAGCAGAGTTTGTTTACTTTGGTTATATCAATAATTAAGACAAACGGAGTTGTTGGTTTATACAATTTTAAAAGAACATCCACTTCTTGAGGCTGGTTGGGTAGGAAATGACCCAAAAGCTTGCAGAATGCTTGTAAATTGGTATTTATTCTTAATGGAAGAAGTATGGAAAATGGGTATTTCTTCTTTAAAAGATACTTTAATGATAGTGGACGGTCATGTAGGTAAAGTTTTTTGCAGGAGTGGTTTATTAGAAGAAGTAAAATATGAAAAAAAGAGAACTTTTATCATTGAAGCAAGTAAAATGAGAAGTAAAATAGAAGAAATTGTCAAGTCTTTTGGATTCATACCTTTTTATGTAGACAATGGCGCTTTTTATCTATATGAAGATGGATATTGTTTAGAATTGGATCCTAATTGCAAAGATTGCCCTTTAACCAATGTTTGTAAAAAATATACCAAGTGGACAGCCTACCAAAAGTTTAAGAAATAATCTTGGGCGACTTTATCCAAATAGGGACATAGCTCGGGGTCTGCATCCCCGGTTGTTAAGGCGCTGGCAAAGGCAAGACAACTCAAAAACCCGCATTCCCTGCAGTTAGTTTTAGGCAAAAGTTTATAGATTTCTAACGGGTTTAGTCTTTGAACAGGCTTAAAGCTTGGTTGAATTTCGGACCTCTTCTCCCAAACTCCTTCCAAATAATCTTTTAAGCTTTTCCAAACTTCATAAGCCTCGTATTTGTCCGAAACAAGGGCAAAGCTTGCTTCATTTTTGGAAAGAGATACTTTATAATCCTTCCCATTATGCTGATATTTAAAAATGATCTTTTCTTGCGGTTCAAAGTATAAGGTTTTAGCTACTGCCCTTAGATAAGGAAAAAGAGGGGTTAAGTCTATGTCTAACTTGACTATGCCTTTATAGCACCCTTTGGCAGGATAGCAATAAGCTTGTTCTAAGCGAAGAAGCTCATCTTCATTCATCAAAGATGGGAAAAATTTCTCTTCCATAGTTTCTCAAAAAATTAATCCTTTTTTCAAGGTCTTCAAGCCTCTCGACCTTAAACCTAATCTCTACATCCCTTTCCTCCAAGTAAGGGACATACTGGACCTCAATACCCTTAGCCGTAAAAAGGCTTTTTATTTCCTTAAGCCTTTTCCATTTTTGACTATAAAAGGGATAACGAAATTTCATAAAAGCTTCTTTGTACGCCTTCTTTCTCTGGTTGTAGTCTTCAAGGTCTAAAATTTTAGATAATTCTTCTAAAAATTCTTCTAGCTTATCAACTCTCATTAAGTCATAGGCTAATTCAAAAAGCTCCCTTTGCTCGCTAAAGCTTAAAGAAAGTTTTATACCAATTTTTAAAAGCTTAGAGAAATCTTTTTCATCAAAATTTTCATAATACTTCAAAATTTGAGGATTAATCTTGTCATTTAGGATTAATTTTTTATAATCGTCATTTAACTTATTGATAACAAGTAAAGTTTGAATAGTATTTAGATGAGCTGGAAGGTTTAAAAGGTTTAAAGTTTTTGGTATTTCATCTTCAGATAAAAGGTGGTAAACCTTGTTGAAAAAAATTGCCTTTTCTACAAGATTTAGAGGACGAAATAGATTAGACTGAAGAGAAATAAAAAACAAATCTTTATCCGGGTATCTATCCTTTAAGATTAGGCAAGGAAGATACTCAAATTCAAGCTCCAAACAAGCTTTAACCCTTCCCTCTCCACAGATGATGATTAGTCCGTAAGGCTTCTCTAAAAGCAAAGGAGGTTGAAGAAGTCCAACCTCCCTTATGCTCTCAATGAGAAAAGAACTTCTCTCAGGGAAAGAGTGAAGGTAATCTCTATTTAAAAGATCAATAGAGGCAAGAGGAACCTCTTTATAACTCTTCACCAGTAAGAACTTTTAAGGCAAGTAGATATTTTTCTCTTGTCTTTTCTACAACTTCGGTAGGAATTTCTGGGGGTGGCGTGCCTTCCTTCCAACCTGTGTTTTTTAGCCAATCCCTTATGTATTGTTTGTCAAAGCTTACCTGAGGTTTTCCTGGCTCGTAAGATTCTTTTGGCCAAAAACGGGAAGAATCGGGAGTTAAAACTTCATCAACAAGAATGACCTTCCCGTCATGCAAACCAAACTCAAACTTTGTATCGGCAATGATAATGCCTCTTTCTTCTGCGTAAGATGAGGCTGTTTTATAAAGTTTAAGAGAAAGTTCTTTCAAAGCCTCTGCTGTTTCTTTACCAACTATTTTGATCATTTCTTCAAAGGTGATGTTTACATCGTGGCCCCCAAGCTCAGCCTTGGTTGAAGGGGTAAAGATTGGTTCAGGCAGTTTATCCGCTTCTTTGAGACCAGGGGGTAGGGGTATCCCGCAAACCATCCCTGTTTTAAGATATTCTTTCATCGCTGAACCAGTAATGTAGCCTCTAACAATGCATTCAACCGGAAAGACCTTTGCTTTTTTAACGATCATGCTCCTTCCTTCAAGGACATCTCGATGCTTTTTTAATACCTCAGGATATTCATCGATGTTGGCAGTGATTAGGTGGTTTTCAACTATGTCTTTGAGAAAGTTGAGCCAGAAGAGGGTGAGTTTAGTAAGGATTTTCCCTTTATCAGGGATAGGGGTAGGTAGAACGACATCAAAGGCGGAAATTCTATCTGTCGCTACGATCAAAAGACTATCGCCAAGGTCATAAATATCCCGCACTTTTCCCCGGTGAAGAAGCGGAACATCTGGTATGTTTGTATAGACCACAGGATTGGACAAATGTTCCCCCCGGATAGTTTAGGACATACTTGCTAATTTAGCAAGTTTTCTTGAGCGTTTCTTGAATTTACTTGCCAGTTTACGGTACCTTTCGTATTTTTCAAAATCCCTATTCTGCTTTGCCTCCTCTGCTAACTTTTTAAATTTTTTAATCTTACTTTTTACTTCTCTTAATGAAGCTCCAACTTTTTTAGGCTCTTCTGCGATGCCATATACTTTCTTTAGGGCAGAAATCAACTCCTCCTTTGTCATTCCATGAACGCCTTGAATTTCAGGGATCTGTAAGGCAATTTCCCGAAGTTCTTTAATCGTCATTTTTTCGAGCTTTTTTTCAAGCTTAGGAAGCTCCCTCGTTTCTTCCATCTGCCCCTCCTGTATCTTTAAAATTGGTGCTACTTATTTTACCAAAAAAAACGATTAATTCAAACTACCAAACAGGATAAGAGGAAGTGTTTTAAGTCAATGTTCGCTTAATAGTTCATCTATCGGGCTTCGGTAAAAATAAATTTTTAGTTTTTTTGCGATTTGATTTAAGAGATGAATTAATAATTTCTAAAGTCTTTTTGCTCCCTCCCGTTAATCTCATGAACATAACATAAGCTTTTTCGACAAGCCGTTCTCTGTACTCTTTATCCTTTAAAACCAAATGGATTGCCTCAGTTAGCCCTTCAGGAGTTGTCTGAAGGATTGCTCCCTCTTTCACAAATTCTGTAACAAAAGGAAAATTATCCATATAAGGACCAACTATCACTGGGACTTTCCAGTAGATGGCTTCAAGCGGGTTTTGTCCTCCATGAGGAATGAAACTACCGCCTATTATAGCCACATCAGCAATCCGGTAAAGGCTTGCTAATATTCCTATTTTATCAATTATGACCACCATTTTTTTTCCTTCTTGCCATTCCTTTAACATCTGCTGAGGTTTGTTCTTTAGAAGCTCTGAATACTTAAAAACGATCACATCTTCTGCACCTATAAACTCCTGACAAAGCTTATAAACCCTTTCAAACCTCTCAGGATGTCTTGGCACAAGGAGTAAGCTTGAAGCTTCTTTTATTTGAAGAAAGCTCGTTAGAATGATCTTTTCTTCGCCTTCATGCGTGCTTCCAGCAATGATTATAGGTTTTTTTAATATTTCTAATCCTTCAAATTTTATAAAAGGTATCGTAATATCAAACTTTAAATTGCCAGTTAGGTATAGTTTATAAGGAATAACGCCTAATGATTTGAATTTATGTAAATAGTTTTCATTTTGAGTGCAAATGGCTGAAATTTTATTGAGGATTGGTTTAAATAAAAAAGACAAAGCTTTATACTTTATAAAAGATTTATCGCTAAGGCGAGCGTTAATTAGAAAGACGGGGATATAATTCGAGGAGACACAGATCATGTTTGGCCAAATCTCTGTTTCCACTAAGACTAAGGCTGCAAGGTTTAGCCTTTTTAAAAATCTCTTGATGACGAATTCAAGGTCAAAGGGGCTGTAGTATACTTTAAAATTAGGATTTTTTCTCATGAGCATTTCAGCAAAGGTTCTTCCTGTTTCTGTGGTCGTTGTGAGACAAATATTAAACTCCTGCGTTGCCAATTCTAAGAACTTTGTTATAGCCCTTACTTCTCCAAGAGAAACCGCATGAACCCATATAGTTTGCTTATTGTCTCTAAAGTTTGGTGAAGAAATAAAGCCAAATTTTTCTTTAAGCCAAACGAGCCTTATTTTAGGGTCTCTTTTTCGCAACTCAAGGGGAAAAATCAGGGGCAATAGAAGGAGATGAATAAGACTATAAAATTTTAGTAGTAGCCACATTCTATGCTTAGTTTATTCTTTAAAGATGATAGAAAGTTGGTAGCCTCTGGTTTTTCCGTGATAACGATAACTGTAGTATATATCATGTTGACAAAAGGTGCAATCATTAGATACCCATATGTTTTCTTCTGGAACTTTGCAGGCTAATGCTTGAAATAGGTTTAACTTAGTAAGATTTAGATGAATTCTACCGTTTAGTCCTAAGATAAAATCCATAAAATTTGGGAAATTTTGCTTAAGCAGGTTTAGAACTTCATTTCCTACTTCGTAGCAACAAGGTCTAATATGCGGACCGATGGCAATCAAAATATCCGTAGGTGTATATCCTAAAGTCAAAATTTCAAGTATAGATTTATAAAGTATCTGTTTAATGCTTCCTCTCCAACCGGCATGGATGGCTCCAACCAAAGAATTATCCTTAGTAGCTATCAATATAGGGACACAGTCTGCAGTCTTTACTCCAACTATCACCTTAGACAATCGAGTGATTATTCCATCCCCTTGAAAGCTTTTCTTAAACGGCAAGGCATCTAAATAAAGCACATCTGCACTATGTATTTGTGAAGGCAAAAAAACCTCATACCCTGGATACATAGCTCTCAAAAGTAGGGTAGGGGCTACATTTGGAGCTATAGCCGTGCTAAAAAACCCCTTAATTTTATATTTTTCAAACAATGGAGGTTGAATAAACCTTAGCTTATCCATACAAGTTTAAGCATCAATCTTTTCCAAAAATTCTTTTAGTTTCGGAATAATAGCCCTTATAGCCTTCGCCCGATGACTTATCCTATTTTTTTCCTCCTTTGAAAGTTCAGCAGCTGTGTTTTCTAAATTATACTCAGGCACAAGAAATACTGGGTCATAGCCAAACCCCTGAGTGCCCCTTGGTTCTTCAGCAATGTAGCCTTGCCACTCTCCCTCAGCTGAAATCCACTTTCCTGAAGGGTGATAGACCACGATTACGCAAACAAACCTTGCCTTTCGTTTTTCAAAAGGCACCCCTTCAAGTAGTTTTAAAAGCTTTTTTATGTTTTCCTCGTCTGTTGACTTATCACCGGCAAATCTGGAAGAGTTTATACCTGGTGCTCCGGAAAGGGCTTCAACCTCAAGCCCGGAATCATCAGCCAGAGTCAAAATATTGAAATGTTTAGCATAATAGCTTGCCTTCTCTAAAGCATTTTCCAAGAAAGTGCTTCCTTTTTCTTCAGGAGGCGGAATAGGAGAAAAATCTTTTAAGGTTTTTATCTCCAAGAACCCAAGGTCTTTGAGCATAGGCTCAATCTCCCGGACCTTCCCCAAGTTGGTGGTGGCGATCAAGATCTCTTTAGGCTTCACCAAGCACCTCCTTTTGCTTTTGAATAAGTTCAGTGATCCCTTTAAAGGCTAAATTTTTCATCGCTTCTAATTCTTCCCAACTGAAAAGAGATTTTTCTCCGCTTGCCTGTATCTCAGCGATTTTACCGGATTCGGTCATAAAAAAGTTAGCATCAACATCAACTATCGAATCTTCTTCATAGTTTAAATCCAACAAAAAATCGTTCCCAAGCTTTCCTACGCTTACGCCAGCTAAGTATTCAAGGGTTGGGTCCCTCTCAATGAGACCTTGTTCTATAAGTCTTTTAAAGGCTATTTTTAGAGCTACAAAGGCTCCAGTTGCCGAAGCTGACCTTGTTCCCCCATCAGCATTAAGGACATCACAGTCAACCCATAGGGTTCTTTCTCCAAGGACGGTTAGGTCAACCACTGAACGAAGAACCCTCCCAAGCATCCTCTGAATTTCAAGGGACCTTCCTTTACGCTGAAGCACCTCTCGAGGAGTTCTGGTCTTGGTTGCCCCTGGCAAAAAGGCGTACTCTACCGTAATCCATCCTGTTCCCGTGCCTTTTAGAAAGGGGGGAACCTTATCATCTAAGGAGACAGTAATCAAAACCTTGGTGTTTCCAAACTCTATCAATACAGAACTTAAGGGGTTGGGCAGAAAATCGGGGATAATTTTAACAGGACGTAGCTTTTCAAAATCTTCCCTACTTCTTGGCATGTTTCAACTCCTTTATGGTGAATGATTTTAAATCAACATGAGGAAGGTAAAATAGTGACCTCTCTAAAACTATCGCCTTACTAGGACAGGTGCTCAAACAGTTTAGACATCTGATACATTCTACAGAATTTAACTCCTTAGGGATGCGTAGACCCATTGGGCAGATTTTCTCACAGGCTCCACAGAGGGTGCATTTCTTTTCGCTCCATCTAAGCCTAAACAACCCATACTTGTTAAAAATCCCATATATCAAACCAAGCGGACATAAATTTTTGCAAAAAAACCTAAGGTCTACAATACATAGAATTAAAAATCCAAATAATAATGCTGTTTTTAGATAAAAGGTTAAACCTATATTTTTGGTTAAATGCGGCTGAAGTATTAAATTTAAATACCCAGCTTCCAAAGTCCCAGCTGGGCAAACAAACTTACAAAACCAAACTAAACCATAACCTATTTCAGTTAGGTATAAAAATGGTAGAAGAATAACAAAAAAAATCAAAAAAAGATGCTTTAAATATCTTTGTAAGGAGTAGGGGAGAAGGATTTCCCTTTTATAAAAGGGAATACGATACAAAAGCTCTTGAAGAAGCCCAAAAGGGCAAAGCCACCCGCAGATAACCCTTCCCAAGGCAAGGCTCATCAAAAGTATCAAACCCAAGGAATAAGAAAAAGCTGAAATGAGAACCTGAATTGGAAGCGTCCTAAGTGAGGCAAAAAGATTTTGGATAATACCTAAGGGGCAGGAAAACCAAGCCATAGGGCAAGAATAGCAATTCAACCCAAAGGAACAAAAACTTTTAAGAAAACCTGTGTAGGGACCCTTTGTGGTTAAAAATTGAAAGGAACTATTCTGAAAGAGCGCTGAAGCTACCTGAATAAGTAAGCGAAGCTTAAAAATCCTCATTTTCTTCAAGTCCCATACAGGAAAGACAAAGAATTGCACCTCGCGATTGAACATACTGATAACCTGAGTTTAACAAACCAATTAAAAGGGCAGCTATAGCTATTATCCAAAAGAAGATAGGTATATATTTTAAAAACTTATTCATTCTAACTTCCTCTGGATGTAGGTAGCAATTTCTTCAGCAAACTCTTTCGCCATATTGCTATCCTTTGCTTCAACCATAACTCGGTATTTAGGTTCGGTTCCCGAAGGACGAACTACCACTCTCCCTTCATCTCCGAGTTTTTTTTCTAATTTATTGATGAGGTCTGTGAGCCCTTCTATCTCATGAACAGGTCTTTTTTCCTTGACTTTAATGTTTACGATTATCTGCGGGAATTTTTCATAAAGACCTTGAAATTCCGAGAGGGTCTTCCCTTCTTCTTTTAGAATGGATAGGAGCCTTAGCGCGGTAAGCAATCCATCCCCAGTTGTGGATTTGTCAAGAAATATGATATGTCCAGATGTCTCGCCACCAAGAAGAATACCCTTAGCCTTCATCTCTTGAACAACATACCTATCTCCAACAGAGGTCCTAATAAGCTCTATCCCAAGCCTTGAAAGATATACTTCTAACCCTTTATTCGTCATTACTGTCCCTACTACTATCTTTGGATTAAGCAAGCCCTTTCTAAGAAAATAGGTAGCAAAGATTGCCAAAAGGTCGTCTCCATCGTAAAGGTTTCCCTTTTCATCGCAGATAGCAATCCTATCTCCGTCTCCATCAAGCGCAATTCCAACATGGCATTTTTCTTCCATCACCTTTTTTCGTATTATTTCCGAATACAAGGCTCCACAGTTTTCGTTTATGTTTATCCCGTTTGGTTGGCATCCCACCCTAACAACCTCAGCACCTAATTCTTCAAGCACCAAAGGTCCAATATAATAGCAGGCACCGTTTGCACAATCGATAGCGATTTTAAGACCTTCGAAATCAATGTTTGGAGGGACGATAGATTTTAAATGAATAGCATACCTTCCTATGGCATCCTTAATTCTAAAGGCTCTGCCAAGCTCTTCTTTAGTTGACCTTATCTCCTTAAATCCCTCATCTTCAAGCAAAGCTTCTATTATTTCCTCAAGCTCATCGGGTAGCTTAAAGCCTGTATGGTCAAAGATCTTGATACCGTTATCATAATAGGGATTGTGGGAGGCTGAAATAACAATCCCCGCCCTTGCCCTCATGTCCTTGGTTAAAAAGGCAATAGCAGGCGTAGGAAGAGGACCCACCAGATAGACATCAATCCCCATAGAACATAGTCCTGCTGTTAGGGCAGACTCAAATATGTAGCCTGAGATTCGCGTGTCCTTACCGATAATAACCTTTTGGTGCTGACCCAAAGCTCCCCTAAACAAATATCCTATAGCTCTACCTACCTGAAGGGCTACCTCAGGGAGCATTGGGTAGATATTCGCTTCTCCTCTAATACCATCAGTGCCAAAAAGCTTTCGCATGCTAACCCTCCAAGAACTAAAGAACAGAGAAGGAAGAATTTTATCGTGTTAGATAAAGAATTTTAACCTTTTTTGGCTCAATCTCAACCCCATTTTCAGGATTTTCAAGCTCAACATACAACACCTTTTCCTTTTTTAGTTCATCAAGCTCTATAGGAACTGTTTTTATTAGGTTTATATTTTTAATATCATCCCAGCTTCCTTTTACAATTACAAAGCTTGGTTCTACAAGTAGTTTTGCTTTAACTACTATTTTTTGACTAAACTGTATCCTAACAGGAACTTTTTTAGAACTAATTTTCTTTATTACAACCATAATGTATGATGGAGTGACTTCTTTTATTTTAATATTATTCATTTTTAAACTTTCAATAGGAACTCGCACTTGATATACTCCTTGAGAATATCTTGTAAGGTCGATCTGAAGTTTCAAATTTTTAATATCTGCATTTCTTAAATTACTTCTTGTGGCTTCTAATTTTACATCTACTTGAGATGGATTTAGCTCTACTATATAATTTCCCTCTGAAGATAGTCTTGGTTCAATAGGGACTTGGATGATTTTTTCGATGGGTTTTCCCCAGACCACAAAATACCATAGAATAAATGACAAGATTAAAGCTAAAATTTTGTATTTATGCTCTCTTTTCATCCTCTTTAACCCGTAATCTTTTCCACCATGGCTGGAGAGTTTCAAATCCCAAAAGTTGAGAAAGCATCTTTCTTAATGTAGCTGGTGTTATGTCTCTCGAAATCTTCCCCCCAACTGCTAATGAGATTTCTCCTCTTTCCTCTGATACGATAACAGCGACAGCATCAGATACCTCCGTTATCCCAATACCTGCTCGATGTCTTGTTCCTAAATCTTTAGCGATATCCGGATTTGTAGAAAGAGGAAGAACTACGCCGGCTGCAACTATTTTTCCACCGCTTATAACAACTGCCCCATCATGAAGTGGGGATTTAGGATTGAATATGCTTATCAATAGCTCTTCAGAAACTTTAGCATCAAGGAGCACGGCTCCTTCAAGATAATCCTTAAGACTTATTTCCCTTTCAAACACGATTAAGGCGCCTACCTTTTTTTCAGCAAGTTTAGTAACAGCTTTTACCACTTCTTCTATACCAAATGAGTATTCAGTCTGGATCCTTGCGATAGGAACTGTTCCTATTTTAGCAAGAGCTTTTCTAATATCATCTTGAAAAACGATGATTATGAGTATTAGTAATGAAGACATAAAAGTATGAAGTATCCAGTTTAATGTTAAAAGTTCTAAAATCTCCGAAAAAAAGTAAAGCAGAATAATAACAGTTAAGCCTGCTAACATTTGTAAGGCTTTTGTCCCTTGAAGCAAAAGAAGAATTCTATATATTAAAAAAGCGACAACTAAAATATCTATTACATCTTTCAACTGTATAGAACGAAAAACACCAATAAAATGTTCAATTTCTTGGGGAAAATTTAAGGTAAACAAGGTTTTCTCCCTTGTAAGGTCTTAAAAACGGCTAAAGCATCTTTATTCAAGCTTACATTGTGGACACGGAAGATGTCTACGCCCTGAAGGTAGCACCAAAGCGTAACCCCAGCAGTTCCTGCATCTCTTTCATAAGGGGGTTTTTTTATGATTTCACCTATGAACCCCTTTCTTGAAGCCCCAATAAGTATAGGTGAACCAAGCTCTTTAAAGGATGATAAATTACTGAGAAGGGTAAGGTTGTGTTCAAAGGTTTTCCCAAAACCAACACCAGGGTCGATGATAATTTTTTCTTCCGATATTCCTCGGGAAATCAAGTAGTCTTTTCTTTGATATAAAAAGTCTTTAACTTCCTTTACGACATCATGATAGGTCGGTGAGACCTGCATGGTTTTTGGTGTTCCTTGCATATGCATTATGATAACGGGACAGTTAAAATCTTTAACAACAGCGACCATTCTTTTGTCAAAACTAAGAGCGCTTATGTCGTTTATTATGTCTGCTCCTTCTTTAAGGGCTAACTCTGCAACCTTAGCCTTATAAGTATCAACGGATATAATCGCCTGGGGGAAGTTTTTTCTCAGTTCTCTTATAACAGGTATAACCCTTTTTAGCTCTTCCTCTTCTGAAACTGGGTCAGCAAAAGGTCTTGTAGATTCTCCGCCTACATCTATGATATCAGCTCCCTCCAGTAAAAGCCTTTCAGCTTGAACTAACGCTTTATCAAGAGCTAAGTATCTTCCTCCATCTGAAAAAGAATCAGGAGTAACGTTCAATATTCCCATAAAAAAGGGGCCTTCTTTCCAATCAAACAATTTGTCCCTAATTTTTAAAGGTTTCAGCATAAAATAAATAATAGCTTTCGAAGGGAATTTTTTAACTTCCCTGCAGGAGAAGCTTAAACCTTTCTGCCTCTATAGTTTCCTCTTCAAGCAGGGTGTTTGCTATAAGGTGAAGCTTATCTACATAGGTTGTAAGAATAGTCTTAGCCTTTTGATAGCACTCAGTAATAATGTTTCGAATTTCTAAATCAATTAGCCTTGCTGTCTCTTCAGAATAATCTTTTAGCTGAAAAAGCTCCTTTCCGAGAAAGACCTGCTCCTCTGTTTTACCATAGGTTAAAGGACCTAAGGTTTTACTCATGCCAAATTCACAGACCATTTTTCTTGCGATTTGGGTAGCCCGCTTAAGGTCATCCCTTGCACCTGAGGAAAGCATGTTAAAGATCAGCTCCTCGCTTACTCTTCCCCCAAGAAGCACGGTTATCTTTTTTAAAAGATAGTCTTCAGTGTAAATGTGCCTGTCGTCAAGGGGCAGTTGTTGAGTAACCCCAAGAGCCATCCCCCTTGGAATAATACTGATCTTATGAACTGGGTCAGGGTCTGGTAAATAGTAAGCTACTAAGGCATGTCCTGCTTCGTGATAGGCAATAATCTTTTTTTCCTCTTCGCTCATAGCATATCCTTTTCTTTCCTTTCCCATCAATATCTTATCCTTTGCCTCCTCAAGGTCTTCCATATCAACTAATTCTTTTCCTTTTTTAGCCGCAATGAGTGCTGCCTCATTCATTAGATTTTCAAGATTTGCTCCTGTAAAACCAGGTGTGCTTTTAGCGATCACCCTTAAATCCACGTTTGGGGCAAGCTTTACTTTCTTAGCGTAAATTTTTAAGATTGCTTCCCTACCGTTAACATCAGGAGGGGGAACATAAATATGCCTGTCAAACCTTCCGGGTCTCAGCAGAGCTGGGTCAAGTATGTCAGGTCTATTCGTTGAAGCAAGAACAACGATACCTTCCGCGGTGTCAAATCCATCCATTTCTACAAGAAGCTGATTTAGCGTTTGTTCTCTTTCGTCATGACCACCACCAAGCCCAGCCCCCCTCATCCTACCCACAGCATCTATCTCATCAATGAAGATTATGCAGGGAGCATGAGCTTTAGCTTGAGCAAAAAGGTCCCTAACCCTTGCTGCTCCAACACCCACAAACATCTCTACAAAATCTGACCCGCTGATGCTGAAGAAAGGAACGCCAGCCTCGCCAGCAACAGCCTTAGCTAATAAGGTCTTTCCGGTCCCAGGCGGTCCAACAAGTAAGATACCTTTAGGAATTCTTGCTCCAAGACGGGTAAACTTGTGTGGGTTCTTTAAAAATTCAACAACCTCTTGCAGTTCCTCTTTAGCCTCTTCAACACCTGCTACATCCTTAAAAGTAACTTTGCTTTCCCCCTCCTTAATCAATCTTGCACGGCTTTTAACAAAGGAGAAAGTGCGGTTTCCTGGTTGCACTTGGCGCATAAAAAGGACCCAAAGTATGATCAACACAAAAAACGGTAGCCAAGAAATAAGAAAGTTTGTGACCCATCCCCCTTGCCCATCTGGTTTAACTGTAATCTTTATGTTTTTCTCTTTTAATTTGCTTATTAAATCTTTGTCCTCTGGGAGTATATAGGTCGAAAAATCTTTACTGTCCCTTAGCTTTCCAGTGACATGTTTACCTTCTATAACAACCTCTACGACTTCGTTATTTTCAAGCTTAGACAAAAATTCAGAATAGTTAAGGTTTAAAGTTGGAGAAAAACTCAATTCCTGAAGGAAGTAATTGTAACCCACGAGGATCAAGGCTCCAATTATTAACCAAACTAATAAAAGCTTAGATATCCCTTTCATCTTCTACCCTTTATAATTTTTTATCTTTACAAAAATTCTATATCAATCTCTTCTCAAATTCAAGCGTTAGAATTTTCTAACCTTATAAGAAGCACATCCCCAGTAGTCTCTGTAGGTCTAAACATAGGATGAATATACAGCCCATAGACAGCGAGTATTTCCCCGTCCTTTTCAACGATTAATAAAGAGTCTCGTTTATAAGCAGGCACTCTTTTTTCCCACAAGAATTTTTTTAATTTTTTATGACCTAAGCCAGGAATGTATATTCTATCTCCTGACCTCCGGTTTCTAAGAATTATCGGAAAAGCAACCTTATGGGCATCAAGGAGGATAGCCCTTTGTAAAAAAGCGGAGTCAGGTAGGCTTTTTATGCTAATTTTTTCGACTAAAACTTTACCTAAATTTTTTAAAGGTAAATCATAAATCCCAGGAGAGGAGATAACTAATTCAAAGGGTTCTCCATTGCTTATTCTTTGGCTTATTCTAATATATCCTGGACCCCGGTAGACACAAAAATTCCCGGGTAAACATACAGGACCTTTAGCTTTCCCAGTTAACAGTGTCTCAATTTGAAAAATATGTCGTGAGGTGATTCTAAAAAGGGGTAGCCCCATCTCTTGGAAGGCTAAAAAATATACCCTTCTCCTGATAACTGAGGGTAGTTTTTTTAACTCTGCTATCTTAAGGGCTAAATCGTCATCGATAGTGGCTTTAACTTTATTAAAAGCTTCATGAGCTAAACCTTCTATGAGCTCCTCCTCCTCAGCGATGATGACTGCAGTTTTTCTAACTGCCTCTTTAATCTTGGGATTAAACTCTTTAGCTAAAAAAGGGATCAAAACATGCCTCACCTTATTTCTCAAAAAACGAAGGTCTTCGTTTGTAGGGTCATCCCTCCAGCTCAAACCCTTTTCTTGAGCGTATTTTTTAATCTCTTCTTTAGTGAGAAAAAGTAGGGGACGAACTATCAAATCCTCTCTTTTCAAAGGAATACCCGCAAGACCTCTTCTTCCCGTGCCTCGGATAATTTTCATGAATATCTCTTCTGTCAAGTCATCAAGATGATGAGCAAGAGCAATCTTTTGAAAGTCATAGCTCTTTGCTAATTCATACCAGGCTCGATATCTTAATTCTCGCCCCGCCATTTCAAGGCTTAATCCTTCTCGCTTGGCGTACATTGGAACTGGAGCAGAGGTAATAAAAAGCGGCAATCGTTTTTCTTTGCATAACCTGTATACAAAAAGAGCATCCTCGAGGGAATTTTTCCGAATCCGATGGTCGTAATGAGAAACAAACAACTTAAGGTTAAAGTGGTCTCTTAGCACTAATAAGATGTCAAGGAGGACAACAGAATCGAGCCCAGCTGATACCGCAACAAGGACCCTGTCTCCAGGCTGAAAAAGATTATTCTCTTCAATAAATCTTTTAATCCTTCGCAGTAGCAAGGTCTAAAAGTTCCTTCCCTTCCCTCTTATGCCTATTAAAAGCAGTCTTAGCAAGACGGATTAGCTCGCCAGAAGTATCACGAAGAGGTCTTGGCTCGCCATATTCAGTGTATATGGCGGTAGGAGGAGGAGCTTTTTTAATTTTTAGTTTGGAAGAAAGCTCTTCATAGATTTGTCCTTTATCTTCAGTCTCACCAATCTCTGGTTGCTCACCGCTTGATAACTTACTAAAAAAACCCAAAATAGCCGAAATATCAAAGCGTTTGTGAAAGTCTTCTGTGTCTTTGACTAATTCTTCATAGTATTCTTGAAATGTCTTTAATTTTTCATTATAAGCCTTTACTGATTCCTGCAAGTCTTTATAAATTTCTAAAAAGAGCTTAACAAATCTATTTTTAGTAGTAAATGCAAAAGGTGCCCCTAATTTCTTAAACAGTATCTTTTTTATGTTTTCGGATTCCAAGATCTGTTGAAAATAGCATCCCTTTAAATCAAACCCCGTAATTTTTTTGAACTCTTCGATGAGGTCATCATCTCTTAACATCATAACAAGTCTACAAACATTCTTTAATAATCTTTCTTCAAATTTATCCATTTCTTTGATGTCTCTTTGATAGTTCTCCCAGCTTTCTTCTAAAAATTTTTTTTCAGAGAAATACTCTTCAGCAATTTCTCTTTTAACTTCAGAGCTTAAAGTTTCAGCTATATCTTCCCAACCTTTGATAGTACTCATCATTTTCCACCTTCTTTAAATTTAATTTCTGTCACATCTAAATAAAAAACAATCGGACCATTAAGTTCTTCATTATTGGTATAAGTGAATTCAGCGATCCTAAGGATAACATTTGGATAAATTTTCTGTTGAATTTTTATGGTCTTCTTTCTATAGTCTGTAAGTTTAGTTGATAGGTCTTTTAGAATAGACTCAAGCTTTGAAATTTCTTCAGTTATTCTTTTTCTTTCATTAATCAGCTTTTCTACACACTTTAGCTTTTCTTCAGTTAACCTTCCCTCTTCTTTCAGCTTAGAAGCTAACTTCAATCCATCATCTATTTTTTTAAGAAACTCATTTAGAATTTCTATTCTTTCAATGGTTACTAAATAGTCGTTTACTATATCGGGACGATAGCCTGCCCCAATTATGGTTAAGGTTTGGGCAGTATGTCCAACTATCTTAACCTCAACATTACCGATTGCCCTAACCTCACCACCATAAATCAACCCCTTACCCTCAATGGCTTTTAGGTCACCCTCTACGAGGGTATCAGTAAACACTAAATAATCTTTTACATATAGGTTTCCATGCACTAAAATTTTAGCAAATTCTGCCCCTCTGATTTTAGCCTCACCCCAAACCTCAACAGTTGTATCCTCACCTCTTATTAAGCCCTCAGCTAATAAATTACCCTTAACTTCGATTTTATCCTTATTTTCAGTGCATCCTCTTAATTCAAGGTCTCCTTCAACTACTACTTTAAAGCCAAACTTTACATCCCCTTGAATGGTTAGTTTTTTTCCATAGAAATATATATTACCTACAGAAAAATCTACATCTCCCTTTAGAACATACTCCGGTAGCACATCAATCTTACCTTTTTCAAAAGTCACTACTCCACTGTTCTTGGCCTTTATGAGCCTTTCTTTTTCATCAAGGTAAACGATATCTGAAAGTTCAAAGTTTTTTTCTTCCTTTAAAGGGGGTGGTTGAACCTCTTCTCCAAATACATTGATCCCTGGAGTTGGGGGGGTAAGAGGATGCCATTTAGCTATCGCTTCTCCCTCTTTTACACAAAGGATTTTTTGAACCTTTTCCCTTAAATCTTCCGCTTTTCCTTCATCTTCAGGAATTTCTTTTATCAAGTCTTCTTCAGTTTTCTTTATCAATCTTTCAAATTTAGGCAGAAATTCTATTCTCTCAGGATGACCTTCTCGTGGAGGATGCCCCTTGGCTACGATAAATTTACCGTCGAGCTCCTCAGGTTCTTCTAAGACAAATTGTATACCCTGAGATATAAGAAACTCTTTAATTTTGGGGTAGTTTTTAAAAAATCTTAGCTTATCCCCCCTTGTTACCAAAGGAGTTTCTAAAAGCACAAGCATTTTATCTGAAGTTACTCTAAAGACATAATTATCGTAGGTTAATTCTTCCTCTAGGAAAGTTTTTTTATCAGCTAATTCGTCCTTTTCCAAGGATTTTCCTCTCCTTTTAAAAGTCTTTTAATATTTTCTCGGTGTTTTATCCAGATCAATAAAGTCAAAGCTAAGCTACTAAAGAAGTATTCTTTAGGGTAGTTAAAAAAATAGATCAAGATTGGAAGAACTAAGGAGAAGGCAAGCGAGCCTACGGATACATAGTTTGTTAAATATACCATTAAAAGAAAAAAAATAAGCGAAAGCAAAGAGGGTAGGGGAGTTAAAACTAAAAAAGTGCCAATGGTTGTAGCTACTCCTTTTCCACCTTTAAGTTTTAAAAATAGAGAATACATGTGTCCAAGAACGGCAAAAAAAGCTACTCCAGCATAAAGGCTCGGTGCTTCATGAAAGCTTAATCCGGTTGCAAATTTAGCGATGAAAAGGGCAATAATCCCCTTTCCGGCATCTCCAAGGAAAGTAATAACGCCCCATTTTTTTCCAAGGAGCCTTGCTACATTCGTTGCCCCTGGATTTTTACTCCCTGCTTTCCGTGGGTCAACCCCTTGAGGAAGACTTACAACTAAAGCAAAAGGAATTGAACCTAAAAGATAGGCAAGTAAAAAGAAGAAAAGGGGGTTCACAAATTTTAACCCCCTATTGCCTTAGGCTTGAGATAGCGGATAGACGCTTACCACCTTTTTTCCGTGTCTGGTTTCAAACTTAACCACGCCGGGAATCTTAGCAAAGATTGTATAGTCTCTGCCAAGACCCACATTAAAACCTGGATGAACCTTAGTGCCTCTTTGACGAACGATAACCTCGCCAGCCTTCACAAATTGACCGTCAAACCTTTTTACTCCCAGACGCTTTGATTTTGAATCTCTTCCGTTTCTTGAAGCACCACCCGATTTTTTATGAGCCATGCTTTCTCACCCCCTAAACAACGATTTCTTTAATCTCTACCAGAGTATACCACTGTCTATGACCCTTTTTTCTTTTATAACCCTTTTTGGGCTTCTTTTTGAAAACTATGACCTTAGGACCCCTTGAGTGTTCTAAAATTTTTGCTACAACTTTAGCCCCTTCCACTTTGGGTTGTCCAATCAAAACTTCATCTCCTTTGTTAACTAATAAAACCTCAGGGAACTCAACTTCTTGGGATACCTCTCCTTCTATCTTTTCGATGACAAGCTTCATGCCCGGCTCCACAACATACTGTTTCCCACCAGTCTTGATAACCGCAAACACAAGACCACCTCCCAATTTTTTCTTTTTTAATCTATAATAAAAGCAAAGGTTGTCAAGTAGTAAACTTTGTATAACTAAGAGTTCTAACCTATGAGCTACCGCTGGCAACCGCCAAGTAAAAACTTTAAACCACTTTGGGAGGGCAGAATGCTTGAAAAGATCGACCTTGGCAACGGTTTAATTTTGGAAATCTGGGATTATTCAAGAAAGCTTGCTGGAGACCGCTGGTTGGTTGGTTTTCTCGCTCAAGTAGGAGTTAAACCAAGGAGGGAGGATTTTTCATCAACCTTTTATTATGAACAGTTCCTTCAAAAAACAGACGGTTTCCTTTATTATCGCTATCAAAAGGAAAGAACCTTTATCCCTGAAGGAGAAGTCTCAGCTATCTATCAAAGCCTAAAAGAGAACTTTTTAAAGGCTGTGCTTCCATACATCACGAGACCTGGCTTTAAAGATAAGCTTATCGTCACTGAGGTAGCAAACTTTGAAAAAAGAATAGACTGGGAGCTTTATCTTCAAAAAAAGGAAGAAGAGGAAGCAGAATTAGAAGAACTATATAAAAATAAAGAATTTATTTAAACTTGACAAAAGCAGAGGTTTTCTATTTTAGCTATACTGGAACCTGCAAAAAGATCGCCAATTTTTTAGGAACTGAGTTAAACCTACCAATTAAAGAAATTAAGCCACCGAGATTACCTTACTTAGCCTGGCTATCCTTATCTTTTATCCCTGGGCTACCTATACCTTCAAAAGTCCTCCTCCCTCAAATCGAAAATTTAATCCTTGTCTTTCCGAAATGGACCATAAACTGTCCGCCCATCACCTATTTTTATCTTTTTTGTAAAAAAAGGGGCGTGAAATTAAAGAAAATTTTGCTCATTGTTTCCTACGGAGGATTTAGAGAAGAGCCTTACGCTAGGCATTATGTAAGAAAGTTTAAAGATTTAAGCGATGAGATTAAATTGTTCCTAATAAAAATGAAAGAAACAGAAGAAAAACTACCATCCTTGCTGGAATGGATAAAGAAAAATTTAGAAATTTAGCAGCACAGATTGATTATGAACTTTTCCTCGGGGTTGACCTCGCAGGATCTGAAAAAAGGAATACTGGCATATCTTTTGTAGAAAACAATTCGATCGTAATATGTATTATTAGAAATGAAAAAGAATTATTTGAAATTATGCAAAAATTTCAGTTTATTTATATTGATGCCCCACTAACTCTTCCTCATGGAAGGAACTCGCTTGAGGTTAGGAACGAGCATCATTTTAGGGAGTGCGACCTACTTTTAAGAAAGAAAGGGATCAAATTTTTTCCCATTACCCTTGGTCCGATGAGGATGCTTACTCAGCGGGGTATCCGCCTTAGGGAAATGCTTTCTAAGCTTGGTAAAGAGGTCTATGAGGTGTTTCCGGGAGCCTTCTACGATGTTTTTGGAGTAAAGCGTAAAGACAGAAATACCATACAGGCTCTCTTTAAAACATTAAGCGGTTTTTTTGGTTTAAGCTTAAAAGTAGATCACCCATCGCAGGATGAACTTGATGCCATCGCCTGTCTGTTTACAGGTTTTTTTCACAAATTAAACCTTGCAGAATGTCTAACAGGAATTGACGGAACGATCATTATCCCAGCCCTTGAGGTAAAAGAGCTTTTAATCTTTCCTTATTAGTTATTTCTTTTCTTTGTTTTTAATCCCATCTTTCTAGACCTTTGTTTTTCTACCAATATTTCTACTACTAAGTAAAAATCGATCAAACAAAAGTAATAAGAAAAATAAAAAATTCACACTGTACTTGACAAAAATTTAAAATCTTGTTATTTTATTAAACAAATGTCCAAGGAGGAGGGTTATGAAGGTTCCTACCTTTTTGCGCTTAGTTCAAGGGATTTCTGGACTTCTTTTATTTTCGAACCTTGCATATTCTGCGGAAGTTTCAAGCTTAGATAAAAGGGAGGTAGAACTCGAAGAGATAGTAATTAAAGAAAAGAAGATTGTTCTTCCTACCAAACAAGCTGGAGAAACTGTTTACACTGGGGTTGAGATAACTAAAAGAGGGATGGAACTTTCTGGGACAAAAGGAACGCTTAATGTGTATGAAGTTCTTAGCGTCCTGCCTGGAGTTGTGTTTGAAAGCTCTGACCCAAGCAATCTCGCTGCTGAGAACACCAACGTAAGGATAAGAGGAATTAGAGGCTATCTTGGAGGGTTGACGGTTCAAGGCATCCCAAACTATGGGGGAAACCCCATAGGTCCGAGGGCTTATGTCTATGACCTTGAGAATTTTGAAAGCATAGCGGTTTACAAGGGTGCTATTCCAGCTGATTTTGGGGTTGGAGTTGGCAACAGGGCTGGGGCAATCGAGCTCAGACCAGCTTGGGCTAAGGAAAAAACAGGTATAACATTTTCGCAATCCTTTGGATCCTTTAACTTTTACAAGTCCTATGTAAGGGTAGATACAGGCAAGCTTCATAACCTTGGTTCAAGGTTATCCGCAGCTTATTCATATACAGAATCTGATAAATGGAAAGGACCAGGAAACCTTGGACCAAGAAACAACCTAAATTTAACCTTTGTTCAACCCATTAGAGGGCACCTTGAAGTGAAGATTTTTGCCAACTTTAACGAGATAAACCACGACAAGTATAGGTATTTAAATTATTCTCAAGCAAGAGATTTAGAGAAGCACCGTCGGCTTGATTTTAACAAATGGCTAACGGGTAATCCAAAACAAGATTATCTTTATTACAAATACAATAAGGCCAAGCATCTTAACAGAGACCTATTTGCGGTGATAGATGGCAAGCTTTTGGAGAATGTGACCCTTACTCTTAAGCCATATTACTCAAGCGAGGATGCTAAAATTTGGGATGGAACCTCAAACCTTCAGGGTAAACCAGGCGTTCAAAAGAGAACAAGGGACATCGAAAGAAAGGGCTTTGTTGGAAACCTGAATTTAGCGATAAACAATCATTTTGCTGTTATCGGTTATCATTATGAATGCGCGGATATGGATATCTACACCGAAAACTACTTGATAGTAAACGGGACAGGTGCTCTAATCTATCGCGGCTTAGGTGTTTTTGCTACCACTGGGGAAACTTATATCCACTCGCCTTATATAAAGATTGCAGGAAACTTCGGCAATTTTAACTGGCAGGCAGGACTGAAATATTTCAAGTTCAAAGACCAAAGCAGTGAAGGCTTTGTTACTAATACAACTACTTTAAAGCCTCAGAGAGCCCCAGACCTTGATAGGGAAGCAAAAACCTACCACATCTTGCTTCCTACGGTAGGTTTATCCTATAGACTTAACGAAAACATTGAAGCATACTTTAGCTATGGAAGAAATTTTATTAGACCTTATGCTTACTTACCCCTTGTATCTCTTTACAACAGGCTTAGACTTCAATTTATGAGAGCTGGAATAACTTTGAACGACCTTTTTAAGGGTTTTGATATTGAAAGGTCTGATAACTTTGACTTAGGATTCCGCATGCATGGTAAATTTTTCGACATAACTTCAACGCTATTTTACTCAAAACATAGAAAACTTCTTACTACTATCACAGACCCAAGAGTTATTGACCCCTCAACAAGGAAACCTGTAAACTATAAACAAAATGTAGGTAGGGCTAAAGGGTATGGGGTTGAAATAGCAGGAAATTTCTATCTCAGAGATGGCTTGGTTTTTTACTTTAATCCAACTTACAACCACTTGACCTATGATAAAGACATTACCTATGCTGGTAAGACCTTGAAAAGTGATGGAAAACAGGTTGTAGATGTTCCAAGATGGACGGTAGCTACTGGTCTAATACTAAATTATAATAACTTCGAAATCATGCCTCAAGTAAGATTTCTAAGCAAACGTTACGCTAATGTCGAACATACTGAGAGAATACCATCGTTTTTAGTCTGTGATTTAAGGGTCAGTTATTCACGGGAAAGGATTGGATTTATAAAGAACTTTAAGGTGTCGGTTGAAGTTGATAATCTTTTTGATAAAAAGTATATTTCAGTGATCAATGCGATGGATGATGCGGTGAGTGGAACTACCTACGGAGTTGGTGCTCCGTTTACGGTAAGAGGAAGCCTCTCCTTTAGATTTTAAGCTAAATTAGGCTTAAGTAAGGTTATGAGGTAGAAATGAAAAAGATTGCAATTTGCGGAAAGGGTGGGGTAGGGAAGAGCTTTCTTACCTATGTTTTAACTAATGCCTTTTTAGACCAAGGTTTTAAGGTTATCGTGGTTGATGGAGATGAGAGTAACTTTTCACTTCACAAATATTTTGGATTTTCTTCATCTCCTCAGCCCTTGGTTGACTTTCTTGGAGGAAAACCTGCTTTAAAGGAAGTTCTGAGGAAAAGTTTTCAGTCAAACACTGAACCAACGCTTGAGGAGGTCAACCCCTTCAACCAAAAGATCTTTAAGCTTTCTGATTTTCCAGAGGAGTATGTTTTAAAAAAAGGGAACATGGCTTTGGTTTCCATTGGAAAGATTAGAAAGTCCCTTGAAGGTTGTGCCTGTCCGTATGGATTTTTGACAAAAAAGTTTCTAAAAAAAATCGCCCTTGAAGAAGGGCAAATACTTCTTCTTGACACAGAGGCGGGCGTAGAGCACTTTGGTAGGGGAATTGAAAAGGAAGTTGATGCTGTTATCGTCGTTGCCGAGCCTTACCTTGATTCCATTGAAGTAGCGAAAAGAGCTTACAATTTAGCAAAAGAGCTTAATAAAAGAACCTTTTTTGCTTTGAACAAAGCACCAAATGAGCTTCAGGAAAAAGTTTTAGAATTATGCAAGGCTAATGGCTTAGAGGTTGATGCAGTATTTCCTTATTCCTCGAAAGTATATGAAGCTTCAATTTTAGGTAAAGTTGAGTTAGTTGATGAAGTAATGGTTCCTGCAAAGGAACTTGCTTCAAGAATATTGCTTCCTACTTAAAGGGGTAACTATGCAGGGGGCCTTGAGATTTAAATTAGCCAAGTTTTTTCTTAGTTGCCTCTTTGTCATCTGCTTTTTTGGCGTTTCTCTTGCTAAAAATGATACCATCAAGATAACCGACCAAGCGGGTAGAGAGGTCGTCCTTCCCAAGAAAATCGAAAGGATAGTAGCCCTTCATGGGACCTTAAGGTATGTAGTCTATTTGAAAGCCTTTGATAAAGTGGTAGGCATAGAAGGCTTTGAAAAACGAAGGTCTATTCAAGGAAATCCAGCTGTAGGTCGAGCATACTGGAACGCCATAGCTGATAGGATTGACAAGCTTCCAGTAATTGGAGAGGGCGGACCGGGTAAGCTTCCAGATTTTGAAAAATTAATAACAGTCAAACCGGATGTTATCTTCACCCATGAGCCTGACCTTGCAGATATTATTCAAAAGCGAACAGGTATCCCTGTAGTAGTTTTAGCTTCAATAGGAACTCAAGGCTTTAAAATAGAAGATGTATATGATCTTCTAAGATTTTTGGGAATTTTATTAAACAAGGAAAAAAGGGCAGAAGAGCTAATCCATTACCTCAGAGCCTGCATAGAAGACTTAAAGAAGCGTTCAGAAAGAAATGGAAGGATGGCAACTGTTTATGTTGGGGCAGTTAGCATGCGTGGCCATCACGGTTTTACAAGCACGCAGGCTAATTATCCACCCTTACTTTGGTTAAACCTAAAAAACGTGGTTGATGAGTTAGGAGCAAAAGGACATGTTTTTGTCGACCGAGAAAAGCTACTTTTATGGAATCCTGACTACATTTTTATCGATGCAAACGGTTTTTCGCTTGTTGCAGATGATTACCGTAAAAATAAGACTTTTTATCAACGGCTAAAGGCTGTAAAGAATGAAAAGGTCTACACGCTACTTCCGTTTAATTTTTACAGGGCAAACATTGAGCTTATGCTAATCAACTCCTATTTTATCGGGAAAACGGTGCACGAAAAAGGATTTGTTGACTTGAACTTCGAGAGAAAAGCAAAGGAGATTTTAAAAACTTTTCTTGGGGTTGACCCCTATGATAACCTTATAAGCACCTACCCAGCCTTTAAAAAAGTGAAATTTACCGAAAGGGAAATCTTGTTAAAATAATGTCTTTCAAGTGGAGTTTGGGGCTTTTTCTTCTTTTTCTCTTGACCTTATTAGCGTTCTTATCCATAAGTCACGGGTCGATAAATATTTCTTTTTTAGATGTTATGCGTTTACTCTTTCAAAAGGATAGCGAGGAGGCTTACATCGTTTGGGAGATAAGACTTCCAAGAACCATAGGTGCGATATTAACGGGATCATCCTTAGGTGTTTCTGGGGCAGTGATGCAGAATGTTTTACGAAATCCTTTAGCCTCTCCCTTTACCCTTGGTATCTCTCATGGTGCAGCCTTTGGGGCAGCCTTTGCCATAATTGTTCTTGGAGCAGGGAAAACCTTTAATGTAGGACCTGAAGGTTTTTCTATACTTCATGGAGTGCCAGTAGTTTTTTCAGCCTTTTGCGGAGCTCTTCTTACAGTATTAATAATACTTGGGCTGTCCCTTTTGCGAAGTCTTTCACCTCAAGCCATCATCTTAGCTGGCGTTGCCTTAAGCAGTCTTTTTACTTCAGCAACAATGTTTCTTCAGTATTTTTCAGATGAAGTTCGAGTAGCCTCAACGGTTTTCTGGACATTTGGAGATGTGGGTAAGGCAGGTTGGCAGGAAAATAAAATTATGGCTCTCACTTTTTGTATAAGCTTTGCGTTGTTGTGGCTAAATCGTTGGAATTATAACGCCATGCTTTGGGGAGATGAAACGGCTAAAAATTTAGGAACAAATCCTAAATTTTTGAGGATCTTTTCTCTTTTGATTTGTGCCCTCCTGACAGCAGTGCCCACTGCCTTTTTAGGCATAATTGGGTTTGTTGGTCTAATATCTCCTCATATCATTAGGCTTTTAATAGGAAATGATTATACTTTATTGATCCCTTATTCCGCAATGGCAGGAGCTGGATTACTTCTAGCCTCAGATTTGTTAGCCAGAACGATCCTTTCTCCTATAGTTTTACCCGTAGGTATCATTACATCTTTCATAGGCGCTCCGGTATTTTTAAGTTTATTATTAGGGAGGAATAGATTTTGAGTTTGGAGGTAAAGGGGTTATACGCAGGTTATAATGGAAGCTTAGTTGTTCAGGGTATAGATGCAATTTTTTCTAAGGGAAGAGTTAACATAATCTTGGGCCCAAACGGGTCAGGGAAATCAACACTTTTAAAAACCATGGCTAAGGTTCTACAACCAAAAGTAGGCACAATTCGTCTTTTTAACAAAGATTTGCAAAATCTTAGCTTAAAGGAAATAGCAAAGCTCATCGCATATTTACCCCAGCGGTCAAACAGCGTTCCTCGAATGACCGTTTTTGAAACTATACTTCTTGGTAGAAAGCCTTATTTTACATTTGGACCTGGGAATAGAGACTTAGAAATAGTTAACTCTATCATTGAGGAGCTTAAACTTAAAGGATTTGAGAATAAGTTCGTTGATGAGCTTAGCGGAGGTGAGCTTCAAAAGGTTCTACTTGCAAGATGCTTGGCTCAAACACCTAAGGTGCTTCTTCTCGATGAGCCTATTAACCATTTGGACCCAAAAAACCAGATAGAGATCCTGGAGGTCATTAAAAAAACAACTTATAGGGTAAACTTAATCACCTTGCTTGTGCTACACGACCTGAATTTAGCCCTTAGGTATGGCGATGAGCTTTTCTTCATGAAGGATGGCAAGCTCCTCTGGAAAGGATTTGCAAGTGAGTTAACCTCTGAGGTCATCGAAATGGTGTTTGAGGTTGAGGGAGAATTAGCAGAGTTTTCTAATCAAAGGTTATTTATCATCAGCTCCTATACCACGCCATCTGAAAAAAGGTTTCCTAAAGCTCTGTAAAATTTATTTACAATTCCTATCCGTCAAGTTTTTTTCGTTATGAATTTTACATAATATATCTTATCGGAAGTTAAATAAAAAGCGGGACTGGGTGGAGGCGTTTTTTCGATTAGGCGTCCTGCCAAGTATCCCTTGAAATATAGCTATATTGCTATATAGTAAAATTCGATGCTTTAATGGGAGGAAGTTTATGAACAGTTTGATAATACCCCTTGGTATTGCTGTCCTCTCTTTCATCTCTGGAATGCTTGGTTTAGGCGTTGCCTTTGCAGCCATTCCTTTTTTAGGGCTCTTTATGGAAGACCTTGTTCATCAAGTTCAACCCTTAAGTCTCTTGTTAAACGGTGTTACAGCTCTTTTAAGCACTATTGGCTTTGCTAAGAGCGGATTGGTAGATTGGAGAAAAGCTATTTTACTCGCTATTATTACTACAGTTTCAGCCCCAGCTGGTGCAGTCTTAGCTCACTATATTCCTCAAATGATCATCTGGGTCATCTATTTTTTTGCGGTGGTCTTTCTTGCTTATAGACTTTTTAAACCCATCAGACCAAAAGAAAAAGGTCAAGAAAATTTTAAGCTTGCAACAATTTTGGCTATACCTATCTCAGTTTTAAGCGGACTTCTTGGAGTTGGGCCTGGTTTTCTCCTTATGCCAACCCTTATCCTGTGTGGGTTTGACCCGAAACGAGCTGCAGGAATTAACGCCTTTGCAGTATGTCCTCCTTCCTTTTCAGCCCTTATACCCCATCTTAACACGGCTAAATGGGATTTTAATCTTACTATGATTTTAGTAGGAGTGGGGGCAATATCCTCTTATCTTGGGGCAAGGGCAACAAGCCTTTATGTTCCAAGCGGGAGAATTAAGCAGATTTTTGCCCTTTTAATCGTAATCGTGACTGCTTATAAAGTAGCAACGATGATCCTAAAATAGGGTGAGAAAAAAATGGATTTGATAAGGCTTACAAAGGTTTTGAAAGCCCTTTCTGACCCTACAAGGCTTGAAATAGTTGCCTTGCTTTCCTTTAGACCCCATTGTGTTTGTGAGTTGGTAAACATCATCGGTTTTTCTCAGCCAACTATTTCAAGGCACCTTCAGGTGCTAACAGATGCTGGGATAACCTCCTTTGAAAAATCTAAATTTTTCATCATCTACAAGCTTTCCCCAAAGGATGAGTTTACTCACAAAATTTTAAATACTTCACTTGAAGAATTGAAAAAACAAGGTTTATACGATGAGATAATCTCTAAAACTACGCCAAATTCACAATTCTTATTCCAGAGCTTAAAAACCAATACTTTAAAGGAGGGGGGAAGTGCTTAAAAAGGAGCTAAAGTATATAGTATCTGCACTTTTGATATTTCTATTTTTCTATTTTTTACCCTTCGAAGAAAGGGTTTTACAAGGTTTAAAAGAAGCCGTATACCTTACCCATGAGTATGCAAGAGAACATGTAATCTTTTGTCTGATACCTGCGCTTTTTATAGCCGGGGCAATAACCACATTTCTTTCGTCAGCCTCTGTGATGAAGTATCTTGGTGCTAACGCCCCTAAATATCTTTCCTACTCTGTGGCAAGCGTTTCCGGAACAATTTTAGCGGTTTGTTCATGCACCGTGCTTCCTATTTTTGCTGGGATTTATTTAAGAGGTGCTGGCATTGGTCCTGCTACTACCTTCCTTTACTCCGGTCCAGCGATAAATGTCTTAGCCATAGTGCTAACCGCCAAGATACTGGGCTCTGACCTTGGGTTAGCAAGGGCACTCGGAGCCATCCTTGGGGGCATAATCATTGGTTTAATCATGGAATTTATTTTTAGAAAAGAAGAAAAAACAAGGCTTGAAGGCATTGAATTTGAGAATGAGAAAGAAAGCCTTCCGCTTTACAAAAGAATTTCAGTTCTTGCTCTATTAACAGGTATTTTAATTTTTGCAACCTGGGGTGGAAAGGAAGGAATAGCTTATACCATCTATTCCATAAAATGGTATCTTGTTTCCTTGTTTGCAATAATTTTAGGAATAGTTCTTATTTTCTGGTTTAATGTATCGAAAATGAAGATTATTTTTACAGCATTCTCTGTAATTATTTCATATCTTGTTATTTCTGAAAAAGAAATTTCATTCTTAATCGGGGTTTTAGGCTTTTCTTATGCGCTTTCAACGACCAAAGGCGAAATGTCAGAGTGGTTTCAAAATACCTATTTATTAGCAAAGCAGATATTTCCACTTCTTTTCCTCGGCGTTTTTATAGCTGGTTTATTTTTTGGAAGACCTGGTCATGAAGCAATCATCCCGTCCTCTTTTGTTTATGCTTTAGTTGGTGGAAATTCTATCTTTGCCAATTTCTTTGCTAGTTTGATCGGGGTATTGATGTACTTTGCCACTTTAACCGAGGTGCCCATACTTCAAGGTTTATTGGGTGCTGGCATGGGATATGGACCAGCTTTAGCCCTTCTTCTAACCGGTCCAGCCGTCAGCCTACCAAGCCTCTTGGTTCTAAAGAGCATTTGGGGTCCTAAAAAGACTTTAGTATACGGAGCCTTGGTATTGACCTTAGGTTCCATCTGCGGGTACTTATTTGGATTGATTAGGGGATAAAAACATATTAAAAACAAAGGAGGAGGTGGAAGGATGAGAGTTATTAAAGTTTTCGGACCAGGTTGTTTGAAATGCGAAGCTCTATACGAAAATGTTGTTAAAGCTTTGGAGGAATTAAATATCGAGGCTCAGATAGAATACATCAAGGACTTAAAACAGATGGCTCTTTACGGAGTGTTTAAAACACCCGCCCTTTGGGTTGATGGAAGTTTAGTGTCCCAAGGAAAAGTGCTTTCGGTTGATGAGATAAAGCAGATCTTGACTACTTAGTTTTTTCCTTAGCTACGAATTCTATTCCAGCCTTAAAAGCTTCCAAATTGGGGGCAAGGAAACGTTCTTTGCCCCCTTTTAGCATCTTTTTTAAAGCCTCCTCGATGTATTTTTTGTCAAAAGGCTTAAGAGTTGCCCAAAGAGCACCTATAGCGACAATGTTCGCAAGCTGAGGATATCCAATGTTTTCTGAAAGAGAATTCATTGGAATTTTTAAAAGTCTTTTTCCTTGGTTAAGCTTATCATCTTTAAGGATTACCTCTTCAGGTATCAGGTCTAAATTTAAAATGGCAAGTCCTTTCTTTTTTAATCTTGGCATGAATTTCAGGTAAGATGGAAGATTTAAAAGCACTAATACATCGGGCTCCTTGACTACTGGGGAAGCTATTTCAGTTTGGGAGATAATCGTTGTGCAATTGCAAGTTCCTCCCCTCATTTCAGGACCGTATACAGGAAGGAAGGTCGCATGATAACCAGCTAAAACTCCTGCTAAAGCAAAAAGGTTGCCAGCAAAGAGTATCCCCTGCCCGCCAAAGCCAGAAAATATTATCTCAATTTTGTAGTTCTTCGCTTTCTTCATCAAAAAGTCTCCCGAAACACCCCGAGTGGGAAGATTTTCGTTAGTTTATCCACATATTTTGTTGCAGAAACAGGGTCCATTTTCCAATTTATAGGGCAAGCTGAGAGCACCTCAACATAGCCAAAGCCCTTATCTTCAAGCTGAGCTAAGAAAGCCTTGGTTAGAGCTTTTTTTGCTTCCATAACTCTCTTGGGGTTGTTAACTGCAACCCGGGCTGCGTAAGCAACCCCCTCAAAGTTAGACAAAATTTCTGCCACCTTAAGAGGGTAGCCTTGCTCCTCTCGTTTTCTTCCTAAAGGGGTTGTGGTTGTCTTCTGTCCGATAATGGTAGTAGGGGAAGCCTGCCCTCCGGTCATGCCATACACAGTGTTGTTGATCATAATAGCCGTAATCCGCTCACCACGAGAAGCTGCATGAAGACTATCTCCAAGCCCTATGGCTGCAAAGTCACCATCACCCTGATAAGTAAAGACTATAAGGTCAGGGCGAGCCCGTTTTATACCAGTTCCAGCAGAGCAGGACCGACCGTGTGGAGCTTCAACCATGTCTACATCGATGTAGTTATAGATAAAACAAGCACATCCAATAGAGGCAATGCCTATCGCTCTTTCCCTCAAATTTAGCTCATCGATAACCTCACAAAGTATACGATGAACAAGGCTATGATGACATCCTGGACAGTAATGAAAGTTAGTTCTTTTTAAACTTTTGGGGAAACGGAATAAACTTTCCTTAAGCATTTTTTGATCTCCCTTTCAATATCTTCAGGAAAAGGAAGGACACTTGGAGGATAGAATTTGGATATTACTTCAGCCTTACCACAAACTGAGATCATGACATCTTCAACCATTTGCCCGCAGTTTAGCTCAACAACGAGGATTTGGTTGAGAGAGTTATTTTTTTCAAGAATGCTTGATAAGGCTTTCTTAGGAAAAGGAAAAAGAGTGATTGGTCTAAAGTACCCTACTCTGTAGCCTTTTTCCCTAAGCTTAAGAACGCTTTCCTTAGCTATCCTTCCCATTGACCCAAAGGCACAAACTAAAACCTCCTCGCTCCCATCTAAAATGCTTTCAAAACGAACCTCTTTTTCCATTTGTTCGTATTTCTTTTTTAATTTTAGGTTCCTTTCGGCAAGCTCAGCAGAATCTAAAAAAAGGCTCTTTATAATCCGAGATCCTCTTCCTTTAGCCCCAGTTAAAGACCAATCATCCTTGGGTATGCTTTTAATGTTGAGCTTTTTTAAAACAGTTGATTCTTTCATCTGTCCCAAGATAGCATCCATGAGTATCATCACTGGGTTCCGATACCTGTCAGCAAGTTCAAAGGCTTTAGCAGTGAGCTCATAGGCTTCTTGACAGCTTGCAGGAGCAAGCACTAAAAACCTTCCGTCACCATGGCCTGGAGCCTTTACCGCCTGAAAATAATCTCCTTGAGAGGCTTCTATCCCCCCAAGCCCCGGACCACCCCTCATCACATTAACGATCACGCAGGGTAGCTCTAGGGCGATAAGATAAGAAAATCCCTCGCTCATCAAAGAGATTCCCAGACTTGAAGAGCTTGTCATAGCCCTTTTTCCTACAGCGCTTGCTCCAAGGACCATGTTGATGGCTGAGGTTTCGCTTTCTGCTTGGACAAAGGCTCCCCCCCTTTTGGGTAATTCAACAGACATTATCTCAGGAATTTCATTCTGAGGGGTTATAGGATATCCAAAATAACAGTCACATCCCCCTTCAAGGGCCCCTAAGGCAACCGCCTCAACTCCTTTGATCAAAACCCTATTCGTCATCCCCTACCCTTTCAAAAACGACATCCGGACACATAAGATAACAAACCCCACAAAGGTTGCATTTCTCGGGATGCTTAAAGTAAACTACCTTGTATCCATGAAGGTTTCTCTTGTCAGAAATTGCAAGGACTTGCTTTGGACAAAAGGCTACACAAAGTCCGCAGCTTTTGCATCTTTCTTCGTTGACCTTAATCTTCATAAGAAAGCCCAAACCTCTTTAGAAAATTGCTCTAATGTCCCTCTATCTTCAACATTAAAGACTTTATGTTCTTTATCCTTTAAGATTTGTGAAATAAGACCGCCGAGAACCTTTTTAGGTCCTACTTCTACGAATATCTTTACGCCTTTTTCATACATATACTCAACGGCGGATATCCATCTAACTGGGGATACAATCTGCTTGGTCATCACTTCAAAAATGCTCGCTGCTGAAGTTTCTACTTTTTCGGTTACTGCGCTAACAAAGGAGACCTTAGGTTCAGACCAATGCAAGGTTTTTAAGAATTCGGTAAAAACCTGTTGCGCGCTTTCCATAAGAGGTGAATGGAAGCCTGCGCTTACCTTAAGCCTTACAACCTTTGCCGAGAGAGCTTTTGCCTTTTCTGCAACTTCAGTTAAATAGGGCTCTTCACCGCTTATAACAAATTGATTAGGAGAATTGTAATTAGAAATGACCACAAGACCTCCCGCTGATTTCACAAGTTCCTCAAGCTTTTCTAAAGAGAGATTGATGACCGCATACATCCCGGAGGGCTTACTTGACCCAACTTCCCCCATCACCCGTCCCCGTTCCTTTACTACTAAAAGAGCCTCCTCCAAAGTTAAAACCCCGGTGGCATATAAGGCGCTAAACTCCCCTAAGCTATGTCCTGTTACAAAATGAATTTTAGACAAAATTTCTCCAAATTGATTTTTAATCACTTCAAAACAAGCAATATTTACAGTTGTTATACAAACTTGCAAATTTTCTGTCTTGGTTAATTCCTCCAACGGTCCTTCAAAGGACAAAGCTTTAACTGGAATTCCCGTAATTTTTTCTACCTTTTCAAAAATTGTCTGAGCTTCAAGGTAATTTTCATAGAAATCTTTGCCCATCCCTATGTATTGAGAGCCTTGTCCCGGGAAGACAAAGGCAATCAACCTATTCCTCCTCTTCCATAATCTTTTCTGGAATGATCTCTTCAAACTCCTTAGAAATTTTCAACTCGTAGTCTTCCGGGGGGAGAAGCTCATCAAGCTCGGAGGGGTCAGAAAGTTCAACTTTGATGAGCCAACCCTCATCGTAAGGGTCTTCGTTTAGAATATCAACATTATCTAAGACCTTTTCATTTACGGAAATAACAGTGCCAGAAACTGGCATTGCAAGGTCGTACACCTCTTCAACTGTTTCAAGGCTTCCAAAAATATCTTCTTTTTCAAACTCATCTCCTTCTTCCGGGAGGTCTATGTTTATTATCTCTTCTCCTTTTACAGAGAAAAACTCAGTAATTCCAATCTTAGCTTGCTTTTTTCTCTCCTTTTTCACCCAAAGATGGTTCTCAGAATAGAGCCTGTCGTCAAGTATCCGCATGAGAACCCCCTTAAGTTAATTTAAAGTTCTAAAAATTGTTAAAGGTCTTTTATAAACTCTTTTTTGAGTTTGACAAGAGCTTAAATGAAAATTCTATTCGCCTTTTTTTATTTGGGATAAAACCTTTTCTTTTAACCTTTTGTTTAACCTTATAGCCCAGGCTAAAACAGTAGCTACAGCATAATAAAGCTCAGGTGGAATGGACTTGTTTAGCTCAAGTTTATAAAGCTCTTTTACAAGCTTATGGTCTTCCTTAATAGGTATATTGTGTTCCCGAGCGATCTGTAAAATAAGCTCTGCCAGTCTGCCCCTACCCTTTGCTACAACCTCTGGTGCCCCCTTTTCTACTTCATACTTTAAAGCAACGGCTATCTTTTCTTCTTCCTTCATTTGGAATTTATTGTCCCTTTGGTCTTGCTAAAATCTTTCATTATTATTATACTTTTCGGAAAGAAGATATCATCCAAAAGGAGGGTTTTATGGGCAAGATTACCTTGTCGGTGATTAAAGCAGATATTGGAGGATATGTGGGGCATTCCTCAGTTCATCCTGAAGTCTTGCAAAGAGTAAAAGAGGTGGTAGAGGAAGCCAAAGGTGATGGCAAAATAATTGATGTCTCTGTGCTTTCCTGCGGAGATGATATTGCTTTAGTTATGACCCATACCAAGGGGGTTGACTCTCCAGACATCCATGAGCTTGCTTGGAATGCCTTTGTTGCAGGCACCGAAGTCTCAAAGAAACTAAAGATGTACGGCGCAGGGCAAGACCTTCTTAGCGACGCCTTTTCCGGTAATGTAAAAGGCATGGGGCCTGGTGTTGCGGAAATGGAATTCATAGAGAGAAAAAGTGAGCCGGTGATCGTCTTTTTTGCAGATAAAACCTCACCTAGCGCCTGGAACCTCCCTCTTTATGAAATGTTTGCCGACCCGATGAACACCGCTGGCTTAGTCATCGACCCCTCCATGCACGATGGCTTTATCTACGAAGTTTTTGATGTGTATAGTGGCATGTCAATCCAGCTTAAAGCACCTGAAGAGCTTTACGACCTTCTCGTCTTTATTGGAGCGACAAGCAGGTATTGCGTGAGAGCGGTCTACCGCAAGAAGGATGGAGAAATAGCAGCCGTTGCTTCAACTCAGAAGCTCTCTCTAATGGCTGGAAGGTATGTGGGGAAGGATGACCCGGTTCTTATCGTTAGATGCCAGAGCGGTTTCCCAGCAGTAGGAGAAGCCCTTGAACCCTTTGCAAGACCGTGGTTTGTTGAGGGATGGATGAGGGGCTCGCATGTTGGTCCCTTGATGCCGGTATCATTTGCTCAGGCAAAGCCAACAAGGTTTGATGGACCACCTCGAGTGATTGCCGCTGGTTATCAAATTTGCGAAGGGCAACTTATCGGTCCTAACGACCTCTTTGATGACCCTGCCTTTGATTATGCAAGACAAGAGGCAAGCGTAATGGCTAATCTTTTAAGACGTCAAGGTATATTTGAACCACACAGACTACCTCCAGAAGAAATGGAATACACTACTCTTCCCAAGGTTTTAGAAAAGCTTAAGGACCGCTTTATGCTCGTAGACGAAAAGAAGCCCAAATTTTCCACAGTGGGTGAGGTTGCTGAATAATGCACATTCCCCATTACAACATCGTCTTAGACCCAAAGGATTTAACTTTAAATGATGCTTTTAACTTTAAATGTTATAAAGGAATCGTTTGCTTCACTAAGTGCTGTTATGATGTGAAGCTAATATTAACTCCCTACGATTTTCTAAGGCTTCGGACCCATCTTGGTATGACTACTGAGGAATTTGTTGAAAAGTACGCCGAAGCTTACATTGGTGAAGTAACACAGCTGCCAACTGTTTCCGTGAACATGCTGCCCATCGATTATGCTTGCCCCTTCCTCGATAAAGAGGAGGGGTGCAAGGTTTATCCAGCACGTCCAAGCTCCTGCAGGTTCTATCCCTTAGTAAGATATTTTGCTGTTTTGGAAAATGGAGAAAGGATTGAAGTCTTCAAAATCTGGAGAGAAACTCATTGTAAAGGACATTATGAAAACCGCCCCATTACCGTCCAAAACTATCTGGAGGAACAAGGTTTAATTCCCAACTACATTTACTTTAACGACCTCTGGGGTGAGATTGTTTCCCAGCGTCAAAAGATTAAGGATATCCCTTTAACTGGAGACCTTTTAGAGGAGATATTTCTTTTAGCTTACGACCTTGACACCTTAAAAGAAGTTATAAAGGAAGATGGACATCCTGCCTTTACTAAAGGAGATGCAGAGCTCCCAGCTGAGAAAATTTTAGAAAGAGGACTTATCTACATAAGAGACGAATTGCTTAAAGAGGAAAACTTTAGGTTTTAACATGAAGTTAGTTCGTGGACCTCAAGCTGAGATAAACATTATCCCTCTTGTTGATATTGTTCTTGTAATCTTGATAATTTTTATGATTACGGCTCCTCTTATGACAGCTGGCATCGAGGTAAATCTCCCTCAAACAAAGGACTCTCCCCTTAGTAGGCAGGAAGCCGAGCCCCTTAGAATTACCATTTTCAAAGACGGAACGATAAAGGTCTCAGGCGAGGCGATGAGCCTTAACAAACTCTCAGCTTGGCTTGCAGAGGCTAAAGAAAGAGGCGTGATTAAAGAGGTTCAAATAGAGGCAGACAGAGATGCAAGCTACGGTGTTGTAGCCAAAGTTTTATCTGAGGTAAAAAGGGCAGGCTTTACCCAAGTAGGTTTGCTTACTATCCCTGAGTGAAATGCAAGCCCTTCTATCCGCAGGATTTTCCTTAGTTATTCATCTCCTATTCCTAACTTTTATTCTTCTTTCTGCCTATACTTTAAAAAACAAAAAACAAGAAGAGGTTAAGGTCTTACTTCTTGAACCACGAACCAGAGAGGTGGTCATAAAAGCCTTACCCTCCCTACCCTATTCCTTAGACAGCCCACAAACTCAACTTAAAGAAGAGAAACTTCTAAAGGAGCGTGTTCCAAAAAACGATGTTCCAAAACAAATAGCTAAAAAAGAGAAGGTTCTTACCAAAAATGAAGAAGAATTTTTAAAGCGAAAAATTCAAGCCTTAAAACAAGAAAAAAATAAGGGTAAAGAGCAAACCCTTACTGAAGAAGAGTTAAACTACTTACAAAATCGTTTAGCAAAGCTTAAAAAGGAAGGAGGGGAAAGCTCCTCGCAATCTACGACCGGCGGGAAAATGGGTTCACAGGCTGAATCCTCGGCTTCTACTCCAAGTTCTTCCGCAAAATTATCGACCGAATTTTTACTCCTTGTTAAAAGAAAGCTTCAAGCTAACTTTGAGATACCTATTTATCTTAGAGCAAAGTCTGAGCTCAAAGCCAGAGTTATAATTGAAGTTGATAGTTCTGGGCGTATTTTAAGCTATCACTTTGTCCAAGCATCGGGAGTTAGCGAATTTGACCAAGCGGTTGAGAGATGTATAAGATTATCAACCCCCCTTCCCGTTGATAGAGCAACCAAAATAATTGTAGAATTTTACGGGACTGGAGTAGGAAAAGTCTCTTAGAGTTTGAGTATCTCTCTTAAGTTTGAAATCAGAACTTCGTTCTCTTCTGGAAGCCCGATGGTGATGCGAAGACAAGTTGTAAATCCGTAAGCTTTAAGTGGTCGCAAAAGTATTCCTCGGCGGAGCAATTCTTGATAGATGGCGTCGCATTTCTCTCCAAAGTCAACCATGATAAAATTTGCCTGAGAGGGATGAACCCTAAAACCGAACTTGGTTAAGATTTCGGTTAGATATTTTCTACCTTGCAAAGTTAAGTCTATGGTTTTGCGAAGGTACTCCCCATCTTCAAGAGCAGCAAGCCCTGCAATCACCGCTAAAGCATTAACATTAAAAGGTTGTCTAACCTTTTCCAGCGCGTTAGCTATTTCCTCGGAAGCTATCCCGTAGCCTAGCCTTAGCCCAGCAAGACCGTATGCCTTGGAAAAGGTTCTTAGGATCAAGGTTGCCTTTCTTTTTTTAAGAAATTCAAGCCCTCTTGGGACGGACGGATCATCTATAAACTCTCCATATGCTTCATCTATCACTAAGAGCACATCATCCTCTAACTTTTCTAAGAACTCATACCATTCCTCTCTGTTTAGCGTTGAGCCCGTTGGATTGTGAGGATGGTCAAGGAATATGGCTTTAATCTTTGAGGATAACGCTTTGATTATTCCCTTTAAATCATGCTTTAACTCCTTTGTTAAAGGGACCTCTTTTACTGAGACTCCATATATTTGGGCAAACTTTTCATACATCAAGAAGCTTGGCTTGGAAACTATGATTTCGTCTCCTTCAGAAAGATAGGCTTTGAAAACAAACTCTATGACCTCGTTTGAACCATTTCCGAGGACAACCTGAGTTGGGAAAACACTACAGCGTTTGGCTATGGCTTCTTTGAGAGTAAAATAGCTTGCTTGAGGGTATAGGTTAATTTGAGGGAGATGCTCTTTTAGAGCTGATAACACTTTTGGAGAAGGACCGAGTGGGTTTTCGTTGGAGTTAAGCTTGATAATTTTCCCAGTTATTCTTAGCTCTTTTTTTACCTCTTCAAGGCTTTTCCCTGGAGGATAGGGAACAATTCTTTGAAGATGTTTTTTGGGGATAGGCATAGTGCTCATTTATTATAGTATAAAAATTTAAAAAAGCTAATATCCTTAACAGTCCTTAAGGTCCTTATGCACCCTCATGGTTTCTTAAGATGCTTGCCCCTTACAGAGTTTTTTCTCCCTTGACATGCCAAAGAGTGGCGAGGTATCCCTTCTCGTAGACTATTCCGAATTTAATTCAGGCTATACTCTTTGACCTTTAGAGATTTTGAAAGTTTAGACCGAAAGACTATATCTGCCTTACTTAAGCTTATTCAAGTATTTAGGGGATATTTTAGAGAAAAGAGCTTTAAAGTCTTTACCAAAGCTTCTTGGAGAAGACTTCGAGCTTAGGTGGAAGGTCGGCTGATTAGAAAATACTTAAAGGTGGCTCCAGAAAAAGGTTCTTGTAGTTGTGACCTATCAAACTTCACCTCAGGTTGAGTTATATCAAAGAGAGGTTATAAAAATTTACTATTCCTACGAAATTACTTGATTTTGATATAGAGAAAGTTATTGACTAATCGGTTGTCCTCAAAGACTTATATAAAATAGGGGCTTGACATATCTTATAGTTTTTATTAAAAAAAATATAATTAAAACATCTTTTGGGAGTGATGGTTGTGGAAAATTATGACTCTTCTTTTTTATATCTTTCCTTCTTTAACTTAAGGAAGCCTCCTTTTAGCCTTGTGCCGGACCCACGGCTTTTTTTTCCATCAAGGAGACATCTGCAGATCCTTGATATACTCAAATTTTCCATCCTTCAAGGAAGCCTGATTTCGGTTATCCTGGGGGAGCCTGGGGTTGGTAAGACGCAGGCTCTTCTTACGCTTCTTGAAAGGCTCCCGCAAGATAGCTATCATAAGGTTGAGATTTTAAACCCTGCATTAAGCCCAGAAGAGTTTCTAAAGAGCATCTTTTGGGGTATGGAGACCTCTCACTACGCTCAGGGTAAAAGCCCTTCCCATGTCATGCTTAGCCATGCAAGCGCAGAGGGATCTCAAGAAGTGAGCCCCATTGGGGTGGTAGAAAGAAAGGCACTGGGTGACATGAGTGAAGGGGAGACCTTTCGCGTAAACAATGCGACTTTCAAAGATTTAGGATTAACAAAGGACTTGGTGTTAAAATTTCTAAAGGAAAAACTAATGGAGCTTAAGACAAAACAAGCTAAGCTTCTTATTATCATAGATGAGTCTCAGCTTTTGCCGGATGAAACTTTAGAAGAGTTAAGGCTAATCACCAACCTTAACGAGGGGACGGATCCGGTAATTCAAATCCTACTCATCGGGCAACCAAACCTGCGAGAAAGGCTTGCAAGCCCAAAGTTCTTGCCTTTAAGACAAAGAATTTCTGTATTTGAGGAGCTAAAACCCTTGGATAAGGATGAAATTTTGCCTTATCTATGGTTCCGTATAAACCAGGTAAGCGACCGACCAGAGATAAATTTCCACAAAAACCTCTTGAGGACCCTTTACAAGTCCTCAAGAGGCATTCCAAGGCTTATCAACAAGCTTATGGACCGCGCGCTCTTCCTCGCCTACACTAAAGGAGAAAGAGTTATAACTAAGAAGCATCTAAAAGAAGCCAAGGCAACCTTTGAAAACCTGATAATATGAAAGGTAATCCATGATTTGTCTTGATTTTTAAATTAAACTGAGTAAGATTTTTTAAAAATGAAAGAAAGTTTTAAAAATTACATTTTAAAACCAACCTATACAGGCTTTTTTGAAGGTGTTACCTTTGAGGGTAAACCGGGCAAGCTTGTGTTCGAAGAGTATCCCTCCTTGACTGCAGAGGACCTTAGGGGAAAATATGTCTATCTTATTCTAAAACCAAAGACCTTCTACTTTGAAATCTACCGAGTAAACATGCCGGTATTCAATAAGCAGGCTATGACTTTGCGGTTAAGAGACCGAATAGATACCCAGGGCTTCTTGACCGGACCATACAAGCTCTTTTGGCAGGCTTTAGAAAAGGCAGACTCAACTTACACTGTTTTTTTGCTTGCTATCCCTGTAAACGAATTTGACCCAATTGTTATTCCTCTTAAAGAAGTTGCAAAAGCAAGAATTAAGTTCATTACCTTTCTACCCTTTTTGCTTGCAACGCTATCAAGCACTGAGCCCCAAATCGTCGTCCATAAAGAAAAAGAAGGTTTATGGCTTACCCTTGCAGAAAAGGCCATACCTTATTATGTAGAATTTATCCCTCTTGATGAAATGGTAGGGGTTGATTATGCTACATTGAGCTCCCGTATTAACTTTTTCCAAAGGCTTTACCGGGGTGATACCGGAAAGGAGGCTAATATCGTATCGGTGACCTCACCTGAATTAAAAGAAGGTTTGGAAGGCGTTGGATCTCAAAACATTTCTTTAGCCGAAAACTTTAACCTTTTTTTGACTGTCTTTGAAGTATCTCAAAAGTTTAACCTCCTTTCTGAAGAAGAGCTTTCAGTCTTAAGGATTATGGAGATAAACAAAAAATTAGCCTACGGCATGTATGGGTTATCCATAATCTTTCTTTCCCTTTTTTGCGCCTTTTGGTATTGGAATAGAAACATTGAACGAGAGATAAGTCACAAAGAGGGGTTGACTATCCAAAACATTAACCAACTGTTAAGCCAATATCCGTCGGAAAAAATCAAACAATTTCAAAATTATGTTCTGCAAAAAAAGGAAGTTCAAGCCTATCCTTCTGTTAGCGAGATACTTTATAATTTAGCAAACCTTGATACAGATTATACAATAAACGAACTAACGGTAGGACGATTAGGTAAGGATTATCAAATCAGTGTTCAACTTGAAAAAAAGATTGAGCCTGAGAGTATAACCAATTTTTATCAAAATATTTTGAATAAAATGAGTAGCTTTATAATCATAAATAACAGCACAAATCATTATAATGTAGAAAATAATACTTTTACCCTATATATCCAAGGGATAATAAAGTCAAAGAAGTAGAAAGGATATGATTAGGAAACTAAACAAACAGGAAGTTTTAAGGTACTATAAAAAGGAGTTTTATCTATGGTTAGGTGCGGTTTTGTTATTAGGTTTAAGCCTATCTTTAAGTATAAAGGAGTATAAAAAATTAACAATTAATCTACAAAGTCAAGCGACTGTAGAAGAAAGTTATTACAAACTATCTAAGGAGATTGTGAGACTAAAAGAAGTATTAAAAAGGATAAATTTAAAGGCTACTCAAACAATGATTAGTATACCATTTAACGGAACCTATGATTTGAGAGATTTAAACAAAACAATCCTTAATGTTGAAACTCTTGCTCAATCAAATGCAAGTTTTTTAGTAATACGCGAGTTAAAGCTGATAAAGGAAAATGATATACCAAAGCTCAAAATAACTGGGGAAATTGTGGTCTTTCAGAATGAAGGATCCTAAAGGGTGGTATGAAGTATACGTTTAACCTGTTCCAAAAGCTCGTTTTAATCTTCTGGGGTCCAGCTTTAATCTACATTCTTTTTATGGTTTACCTCCCCATAAAATATGTAAAATATAATCCAAAAACTCAGCTAAACTTGCCAGAGGAACATAAACAGCTTTTAAGAGCTATTCAGGAGGTTGAAGCTTCAGCTAAACCTAAAGAAGTAGAATTAGCGGTATTAAAGACTAATCCTTTTTACAAGGAGTCTTCAAAGTTAGGTAAAGCAGATACTCAATCTTTACCTAAAACTATTCTAAGATTATCAAGCATCATCCAAATGCCTGAAAGAAAGGTATGTATAATTAACAATAAGCCCTATTATGTAGGAAGTGTAGTTGAAGGGTGTAAAATTTATAAAATAGGGGAATACTATGTTGAGCTTAAGGGACCTAAAGGGCGGGTTAAGCTTGAAGTTGGCAGCTCTTTGGCTCTTTAGCCTCTTTATTTTCATTTCCTGCACGGCTAAAGTGCCAAGTTTAGAAACAAAAGAAACCTACAATAAATGGAGGGAAATTTTAGAAAACCAAACTACCCCACAACCAAAGGAAGAAAGAAAAGAAGAAAGGATTGAGCTTAAGCCAAAGTTTGTTCCGGCTTCTCCTTTACAAAAGCGGATAAATGTAGCTTTTCATCAGGAATACTATGAAAATATCCTTTCTTTTTTAAGTATCCAAGCAGGGCTTAGCTTTATCCTTGACCCAGAGGTAAAAAAGGTCATCCCTGAGGATAAAGCAAGGCTATCCTTTCAGTTTGTAAACCAACCCTTGGAAGAGGTTATAAAAAAGGTCTGCGAGGTCTTGGATGTATATCCAAAGATTGAAAAGGGGGTTCTTTACATTTTGCCCTATGAGGAACGGATCTTTAATCTTGGTTTTCTGCCTGTGGTAAAAGAAAGCAGAGCAAACCTTGGTGGCGATGTGTTAGGCAACATCGCAACCACTACAGGTGGCGGAGGAGCAAGCCTACCCTCCCCCTTAAAAGGAGAATTTTCGGTTTCTTCGGAGCTTTCTCGAAGCTATCTTGAAGTTTATAAAAACCTTGAACAAACTGTGAAGGGGATTCTCTCTAAATCTGGTATGTATCAATTAAACCTCTCAGCTGGTATTTTGTATGTTAAGGATAGACCAAGCAATGTTAAAGCGATAGACAGGTTTATTAAAGAATTTTCGGCAAAGTATAGGAAACAAATTGTTCTTGATGCTCAAATTATCGAGGTGGAACTAAATAAAGAACATACTCTTGGGGTAGATTGGTTTCAAATCACAAATTATCTTATGGGGAATAACAGGGTATCATTTAACACCCTTGACCTAGGTATAACTCCGAGAACGGACCAGCCTTCGGTAAGCTTAACCATAAGCGGGCAACCTAATGTTAATGTGCTTCTAAACCTTCTTAAACAATATGGAGACCTCAAAGTCTTACAGAATCCTAAGCTCAGGGTTTTACATTCTCAACCAGCCATAATAAGCGTTGGCACAACCTTTTCTTACATCAGAGAATTCAAAAGGGATATAACAACTGGAACTACTACCGGAGTTATTACTTACACTACTCAAACTTCATCAGTGTTTGATGGAGTTTTGCTTGGTATCGTGCCCTATCTTTCAGATAATGAAGACATATATCTACACATTGTCCCTATCAAAAGCGAATTAGTCGAGTTAAAGGATGTAAAGTTTGGCGTTGATTACTTTATTACCCTACCTACTGTAAATCTAAGAGAGATGAGCTCTATTGTTAAGGCAAGACCGGGGGACTTGATAGTAATAGGGGGGCTAATTTTAGACAAGCAAAGGAACACCGAAAGACGGGTTGCAATACCTCTGCTTGAGAATATTTTTCGTTCTCAAGTAGGTGGGGGTAAACTTTCAGAGCTTGTAATCGTAATAAGGTTGATGGTAGACTGATGAGCAAGCTTGGTGAAATCTTAGAAAAGTTAAGAGAAAAGAAAATTGACAAGAGATCTTATAGAAACATATTTGAACATCAAATTGAAGAATTTTCCTATCAAAGAAAGAAAAATATAGCTCTTCGAATATTACTAATCCTTCTCTTTTTTAGTTCAGTAATGGGAGGTTATTTAACGGTAAAAATATTAGAAAACTTTGTATCTATAAAGAAGAACGATTTAGGACAAAGAGTTGCGGTTCATCCTCCAGAAAAAGATTTAACAAAATCAAAGGAACCCTCAAATGTAACTAATACTAACATAGAAAGAAAAAAAATAGAAAGCGTTAAAGCTAACGAAGGGACCAAGACTGCAATAGCTACAAATACAACCAAAATAACAACTCCTACTAAATTTCCTACAGAAACTGAAGAAGTAAAAAAAGAGATAAAACCAACAAAGAAGACTAAAGAAAAGCCTCTATTTGCTAAAAAACCTCATACAGCTGTCTATTCTCCTCAAGAAGGTCCGCCCATACTTCGAGAAGAGGGCTTGTTGAAAAATCTCCTTTTAAACGCTGAGGAAGAGGTTGCAAAGGGCAACTATCAGTCGGCTAAAGTTTTCTACGAGAGATACTTAGCTTATAGACAAGACCCTGAAGTTTACAACAACTATGGAAGCATTCTTTTTTTGCTTAGGGATTATAAATCAGCAGAAAAAGCCTTTGCCAAGGCTTTATATTTGCGACAAGACCCAACCTTCAAGCTTAACCTGATTATGGCTAAGCTAAAACTTAACCAGTATGGATTTGCCTGTCAAATGTTTAGAGAATCACAAAAGGAGTTAGAAAAGTTTGAGGAAACAACCTTGATCAAAGATATCTGTTCTTCGAGGGAATTTTAATCGTGGAAAGAAAACCTCTTGGTCAAATTCTAAAGGAAAAGGGCTATCTCACGGACCAAGCTTTAAACTTTGCCCTTCTCGAACAAAAGGCAACAGGGGAAAAGCTTGGAGAGGTCCTAATCAGGATGGGCATCACCACTGATTTAGAGATAGCAGTAGCTCTGGCAGAGCAAGCAAACCTCCCCTTTATAGACCTGTCCATTATCCAGCCTGATTATCAAGCCCTCGCTCTTATCCCCTATAATTTTGCCATCAACAACTTAGTCTGCCCCTTCGCCCTTGAGGGAGATAAACTTAAAGTAGCGATTTCTGATCCCTTTAATCATCATCTGATGAACGCTGTTTATAGGGTGGCTGGAAGGCAAATTGAATTTTACCTTTCTGGACAGAAAAGTCTGCAAAAGGCTATATCACAATTCTACTTTTTCAAAGAAAACCCTATTGAAGAGAAGATCTTTTCTTTGGTTGAAAGGTTACGTCTTAATCCTACGCTTGAGTTTGATGTGGATGAGCTTTTCAACAATCTTTTGATCCTTGGCATTTCAAAAAGAGCAACGGACCTTCATTTAATCCCAACGCAAAAGAGCTTGCAGGTCTTTTACCGAATTGACGGTGTTCTTGAACCAACGGTAGTTTTCCCATCCGCGATCTTAAGAAGACTGATAAATGTTATTAAAATCAGGTCGCAAATGGACATTGCTGAAACACGCAGACCTCAGGATGGTAGAACCACCTTTACCTTTTTAGAGGAAAGGTATGATTTAAGGGTGGCAACTGCCCCGACATCCTTTGGAGAAACGGTGGTCATAAGATATCTTTCAACTGGGGCTCAGGTGCAAAACCTTGAATACCTTGGGTTTGACCCTGAGGAAATACAGTTGATTGATGAAATCTTAGTCAAACCTTATGGGATGTTTCTAATTACCGGACCAACTGGGTCCGGTAAGACTACTACTCTATTTTCAAGTTTAAGAAGGATAAACCTTTTTGAAAAAAATGTTCTAACCTGCGAAGACCCAATAGAGTATCTTTTACCCCTCACAAGACAAACTCAGGTAAACGATGAAATAGGCTATACTTTTGCCAGAGCGATAAGAAGCTTTCTTAGGCTCGACCCTGATGTCATCCTTGTAGGTGAGGTAAGGGATGAGGAAACAGCGGAGATGGCAGTAAGAGCCGCCCTTACCGGGCATCTATTCCTTTCTACCCTTCACACAAACGACTCCATCTCAAGCATATCCCGTTTGAGGGACATGAAAGTTCCTTTTGACCTTTTAGCAAGCGCTTTAAAAGGGGTGATTGCCCAAAGGTTAGTCCGAAGGATATGTCCCTACTGTAAAGAAGAGTATAGCCCTTCCGCCTCGCTTCTTGAGTATTATAAACTACCTAAAGACCAGGTTTACTATCGAGGGAGAGGATGCCCTCATTGCCGGGGCAAGGGCTACTTGGGTAGAACGGTAGTTTGTGAAATTTTTTACATAGATGAAGAAATATCAAACAAGATTGCTAATGGTCATTCTCTGTTTGAACTATATGTTCTTTCTAAGGCTAAAGGTTTTAAAACTTTACAAGATGATGCAGCTGATAAGGTGCTAAGGGGGATAACGACGGTAGAAGAGATTAAGAGAGTTGTTGGATAGGCAACTAAACGGGCTTAAAGATGCCTCTATACAGATTTAAAGCCTTGCTACCTGATGGAAGTATAGCTGAGGATGAGGGCATATACGAGAACCCTGAACAGCTTTTTAATGAGCTAAGGGCTGAAGGTGCCTTTTTACTCGAATACACTGAAAAACGCACGCTCCTCCCAAAGTTCTTCTCAAGAAGAGTAAAAAGAAAGGAGATAGCAGAGCTTCTTCATCAACTTTCGATTACCTTAAAAAGCGGAATTCCCTTGATTTCAGCCCTTGAGGATTTAGAACCAGAGATAAAAAATAAAGCCTTGAAAGAAGTTGTGCGAAACATCAGGCAATCTTTACGAAGGGGGGCAACCGTTCGAGAAGCCTTTGAAAGAACGGGAGTTTTCAGCGGCATCGTCCTTTCCCTAATCCAGATCGGTGAGGAATCGGGAACGCTTGACAGAACTTTTGAAGAGGCTTCTCAACATCTCTATCGCATAGAAGAGATCATATCCCAAACTAAAAGGGCTTTAATCTATCCCTCCTTTGTCCTCCTTGCCATGGCTGGAGCCTTCTCCTTTTGGATGTTCTATGTTCTTCCACAAATACTTAAGGTATTTACCGAGATGAACATTAAACTTCCCACGCCAACTATCCTGCTAATGAGCATCGTCAACTTTTTTCTGCGTATAAAGTTCATTTTACCCTTCATCTTTATGGGTGCTATTTTCTTGTTTGTTTTTCTCTATCGACACCCAAAAACTCAAGCTCCCATGGAAAGGTTTCTACTTAAAGCTCCGATCCTCGGACGGGTCAAAAGGACAAGCTTCCTTGCCTTCTTTTTTGAGCATTTTTCCCTTTTGCTTACTGCAGGGCTTGATTTAAGACGAATACTCTACCTTTTGAAATCAGCCTTTCCCAACAGATATTATCAAAGGATAGTCCTGTCGATGGAGGAAGGCATAACTAGAGGAGAAACCATTACTGATACTCTAAAAAAGCATGAAGTATTTCGACCGATTGACAGAAGGATGGTGGCAGTTGGAGAGAGAACTGGAAGGCTTGATACTCAGATGAAGATGCTTTCCGCTTTTTACTACGACGAAGTTAAGAACCTAATGGACCAGTTAACAAAGATACTTGAACCAGTCATTCTTACCATCTCAGGGATAATTTTTCTTCTTATCATCATAGCCCTTATCGGACCTGTGTATGAGCTTATATCTCAGATCGGTAAGGGCTAATAAAAATCAGCTAAGGCTTGCTTTAAAGCCAAAATAAACCTTTGAGCTAAAATCTCCCCTTTCTTTGCACTGGCAAGATTTGGTCTTCCCCAGATGCCAGAGCTCCAATATTCTTTTTTGTTGGCAACAACCCAATGCCTCGGAAACTTGGGATAATCCTCAAAACCACCTTCTTTAACTAAATGGGGCCTAAGATAGAGAATTAGAGAAGTTTCCCATTCACCGGCATGAGAATCTGAAGAGGGGATGTTTAACTTAGAAAAGGCTTCTTTTAAGAGGTCGCAGATGTTCGCAACGAAAGCCTTGGTTTCTGGATGATTTCTTACGAATTCTTCGCAGGCATCAACAAGATAGCAAAGATGGGTTCCGCCTGCATGTCCAGAAAGGATGATAAATTTTTTCAAGCCAAAATGATAAAGCTCACAAAGAATATCAAGAAGAAGTTGTTTTAAAGTCTCTCCTCTTAGGCTGATCGTTCCGGGTAGCCCATGAGTGCTTCGACAAAGCCCATAATAAATAGGAGGGGCAAGTAGAGCATTGACCTCTTTTACGGCAAGCTTGCAGAGCTCATAAATAGTATAAAGGTCTGTGGCTAAGGGGAGATGTGGACCGTGGGCTTCCACCGAACCAACAGGAATAATTACTTTATCAGTCTGCTGAAGAGAAGCGCTAAACTCTTCAGATGTCATCTCCTCGATGAGCATGGATATCTTCATAGAAACCTCAACAAAAATGGATGCAGTAGGTTTAGTAAAAATAATTATAAAATTAACCTTTCTAAAGGTCAAGAAATTTCAAAAGGTAATTGTTCCCATAATTCCACCAAAGAAGTATGAATAAATTAACTTTGTGCAAATATTCTCATATAGGTTTTACTTTTACCTAAACCCCTTAGCTTTAAATTTATGTTAAAAAAGCTCCGGTCTATACTTTTTCCCTATAACCTAGCAGAGGTTAGATGGGATCTATTTCGATTTCAAAGAATTAAAAGCTTTTTCTACAACCGTAAAAACTTTGCTTACATCAGGACCTTTGGGGACATCGTTTTTATTTTTATAATTCTTTACGGTCTTTTTGGACCTCAATCTAAGGAGGAAAATCCGGTTATCTTTTTAACCTGGGGAATCTGGTGGCCATCTGTGGTGCTTTCTTGGTTTTTTCTCGGTAGAATGTGGTGCGCCTTTTGCCCCTTCCCAGGCGTGGCAAGGCTTTTTCAAAAATTAAAGCTTACTCTTGGAAAAGAACCCCCTTTATGGCTTAAAAAATACGGCATCCACCTTGCCACTACCTTCTTTTTTGTCATCATCTGGCTTGAAACAGCTACCCCCTTAGCTCAAGTTCCTCGATATACTGCTCTCCTCATACTTTCCGTAGTAGGATTTGCGGGCTTGTTCGGAATTTTATACAAAGGCTATGCTTGGTGTAGGTATCTTTGCCCTTTGGGTAGAATAACAGGTGTTTCAGCTACTATGGCTTTAATTGAATTTCGTCCGGATTATAGCGTTTGTAGGGGTTGTAAGGGTGCATACTGTAAAAAATCAACTCCAAACATCTCTCCTTGTCCAGTCTATCTAGGAGCCATATCCGTGCAGAATAATCTTAATTGTTTTATCTGTGGACATTGTCTTCTCCTTTGTCCTAATGATTCTCCAAGGGTTTACTTTAGGCATCCTTTAAAAGAAATTATCTCAAACAAAGGCAAAGGTATTACCTGCTCTTATATTGTCCCCTTTTTGATTGGTTCTCAGATTTCAAGGTTCTTAGTGGAATCCTCTTCTTGGAAGGCTTTTTTGAGCCAGATTTACTTAGACGAAAAGATAGCTTTTACTTTGCTTTTTCTATTCCTTTCCTTTGCTATTTTAATGCTTTCTCGTTTAACTATTCTTATTCTTGGAGTCTTTGAAGACCCAATCTTTGGTAGATTTAACCTTGCTATAGCAAGTATAATCCCTCTTGCTTTTACAGGGGAGCTTATCTTTCGCTTAAAGTATTTCTTGCAAGAATTGTATGAATTTTTAAATACTATAACTAATCTCTTCAAGTTTAAATTTCTACAAGCATTAAATTTACAAATTCCAAATGTTTATATATTAATTATAAGCTATTTTCTTCTTTTTATTGCCTTTATTGCTACGCTTTATATCATTTACTACTTTTATTCTAAAGATTTCGAACATGAAATACCTTTTAAAAATTTTACAGGCCTAATAGTTTTTGACTTTTGTCTTTTCTTTATTTATTTCATTATCATACCTCTTTCTTTACACTAATCCCAAGATATAGCAGAAACAGGACAACTATTTATCGCCTCTTCGCAATTACAGGTTGAGCATCCCTCTTGGTTCTTAACATAAGCCTTGCCGTCTTCGTTTAAAGCAAAGACTTCGGGACAAATTTCAACGCAGGTCCCGCAACCAATACAAAGTTCATCATCAACCTTAAGTTCTGCCATGACCTAGCCTCCTTTAAATTTTTTAGAAATCATATTAAAGCACATGCTTTTTATTTTACTTGACCTAAATCAAAAATAAATTATTTTTTCCATAGCATTGGCTATTTTAGACATCAAAATGTAGGGGCAAACGGCGTTTGGCTATTTAAATAGCAATCGTAGGGGAGACCGGCTGGTCGTCCAATTTTTTTAGGAAGAGCTACTGCTTGCTCCTAAATTATTATTATGAAGAACCCTTGCTGACGCTCTGGGGTGATAGCCCCCACTGTGTCATCGAGAGGTACGCAGTGCTGAGGGATCCCTCCCTTCGTTCGGGACTGCGCCTCAGGGAAAGACCCCTCGGCAAAGCCCTCGGGGTGACAAGCCAAGGGAATACACGGGGCTACAAAAAGGTAATAGATTGCCTTACCAAATTTCAATACTATACTAATAAACATGAAGAAACTTCAGCCATCCGTTGCAATTCTTACCTTAAGCGACAAAGGTAGCCGTGGAGAAAGGGAAGACCTATCGGGGAAACTCCTTTTAAAATTCTGCCAAGCACTTAACTGGGAGGTTAAGCACTACGAAATCCTTCCCGATGAAAAGGACTTGATCGCTGAAAAGCTCATCTTTTTAGCGGACCATCTAAAGGTTGACCTAATTCTTACCACAGGGGGGACGGGCGTTCATCCTCGGGATGTAACCCCTGATGCTACCTCTCAGTTAATAGAAAAGGAAGTTCCGGGCATTGCCGAATTCATACGCTTTCTCAGCTTTCAAAGGACTCCCCTTGCAGCGCTTAGCCGAGCAAGGGCTGGGGTCCGCGGAGAAACTTTGATCATTAATCTTCCAGGCAGCCCAAAAGCCATAGAGGAGATCTTCCCCCACCTTACAGAAATCATTGAACATGCCGTAAGAAAGATTAAGGGCGACGCGCATGAGTGCGCAAGAAGTTAAGCTCACACAAATGGTTAAGGCTTCGGGCTGAGCAAGCAAGCTCCCACAAGGGTTCCTTGTGGAGATACTGAAGGAGCTCCCCCTTCCCTCTCATCCTGACCTTATCCAAAGCTTTGAGCATGGAGCTGATGCCGCAGTCTATCGCCTAACCTCAGATATAGCCTTAGTCTTTAGCGCAGACTTTTTTACTCCTGTAGTTGATGACCCGTTTGTGTTCGGACAGATTGCGGTAGCAAACTCCCTTTCTGATATCTATGTGGCAGGAGCGAAGCCCCTTCTTGCCCTAAACCTCATAAGCTTTCCCAAGAAAGGGCTTTCACGGGAGATTTTGAAGAGGATTTTAGAAGGAGGGCTAACTAAGCTCAAGGAAGCTGAGGCTCTTTTAGTTGGGGGTCATAGCGTTGATGACCCAGAGCCTAAGTATGGACTTGCGGTAGTTGGCATAACCCATCCGGATAAGGTTATAACAAACAGGGAGGCAAAGGAAGGGGACCTCCTTTACCTTACTAAACCCTTAGGCACGGGGATCTTGGCTACAGCTTTTAAGGGTAAGCTTTTTAGCGAAAACGACCCACCATACCGCGAGATGGTTAGCATCATGACCTCTTTGAACAAAGAGATCTCTGAAATAATGGTTAAGGTAGGCGTAAGATGCGCGACTGACATTACAGGGTTTGGGCTGCTTGGACATGCCTTGGAGATGGCTTTTGCAAGCCAGAAAAAGCTTATCATCTTCGCAAGCAAAGTCCCCTATCTTAAAAGCGCCTTAGAGTTTGCCAGGATGGGTATAATACCCGAAGGAGATTACGAAAACCTTAACTTCTGCGAAAATCTTGTAAAAATCTCAAATGAAATAAAGGACGAAATTAGGATCCTTCTTGCCGACGCTCAAACCTCAGGCGGGGTTTTGCTCTGCGTTCCAAGAGAGCTGAAAGAAAAATTTGAAAAAACTGCTATTGAGAGGGGTTTTTATTCTTTCTATCAGGTAGGAGAGGTCGTTTCCGGAGAGCCTTCAATAGAGGTCCTACCTTAATTGCATTTTACTAAGCTTGAAAGGGTCTTCTTCCAATCTTTAAAGCTTTGATAGCCCACGACCTTATTAGCAAGGTTCCCTCTTTGGTCAAATACATAAGTGGTGGGCGTAGTAGAAAAATCTTTAAAGGTCTCAAAAACAGCCTTGTTTGCTAAACCAACAGGATAAGTAAGGTTTCTTGATTTTATTATCCGAGGAAGAAGGGGGGCACCGTCTAAATCAACCATAAGGGAGACCACCTGAAGCCCCTTTACGCTGCAAGTCTCATGTAATTTTTGTAAAACCTTTAGCTCAATCATGCAGGGAGGACAATACGAAGCAAAAAGATTGACGAGAACGACCTTCCCGTTAAAGTTAGAAAGCTTATAGACTTTTCCATCGATGGTTTGGAAACTAAAATCAACTCTACTTTGAGCGTAGGTCAAACTAAAAAGAATAAGTAAGATCAGGGGAAATAAAGTAAAGGTTTTTTTCATCCTCGTCCTCCGTTAAGCTTTTAAAAAATATATAATTCTTTATAAGATTTGTCAAGGCAAATAGAGAGGCTGTTTCATAAATACCCTCCTACCATGTCTTCTCAAGCGTAGGGGGTACCCTAGGGTTAGCGAGAAATCCCCTGGAGACCCCTCGCTTGCGCTCGAGGAGACAAAAAAGAAGGCACGGGATGAAAAAAAAGAAATCTCATTTCTTCCTTGCATAAAGATTTATCAATGGTATAATTAGCAAAATTCGATTTTGGTGTTAAATGTTTGAATTCCTAAGAAAAGGCGCAACCTCAATCTTTGCCAAAATCTTCCTTGCAGTTATCGTCATAGTATTTGTCTTTTGGGGGATAGGCACCTTTACTGGAGATAGGTCTCAAGTTGTGGCTGAAATCTCAGGAGAAAAAATTACCGCCAAAGAGTTTCGCGAATACTACAACTACCAGCTTTATCAACTAAAGCTTGCCTTTGGGGAGGGCTCCCAAGAGATAGCCAAGGACCCAAAATTTAAAGAGGAGGTTTTGTTTGACCTTATCAGAAAAAGGCTTCTTCGCAAGTATGCTGAAAGTCTTGGTCTTTCGGTAAGCGAAAAAGAGGTTGAAATGTATCTTGCCCAAATACCAGCCTTCCAGGATAGAGGCGCCTTTAACCCTGCGAAGTATCAAACCCTTCTTAGGGAAGTAGGCATTACTCCAAAGTTCTTTGAAGAGCTCTTAAAGCAAGACCTTTTAGAGCAAAGGCTTTCTTCCCTTATCAACTCAGCCCTTTTTACCACAAAAAAAGAAGCCGAAGACTTTGCTAAGTTTTATTTTCAAACCCTTCATTTTAAATTGGCAGAGCTCCCTTATAATTCTTGCGCGAATGAGCTTAAACCAACGGATTCCGACCTTGAAAACTTCTTCCTCACAAGAAGAGATTTATACACTGAAGAAGAAAAGGTAAAGCTTGTCTATCACTTCTTACCCTTTGAAGGAACAGCTGAGGTAAGCGAAAAAGAAATAAAAGATTATTACGAAAAAAATCTCACAAGGTTTAAAGAACCCTTCAAGGTGAAGCTTAGAGAAATTTTTATCGAAGGGACAGACCAATCTGCCTTTACTAAAGCCCAAAGCTTAAGAGCTGAGATAAAGGACCTTAAAGATTTTGCAAAGCACAGGAGCATCTCCCAATGGTATGATGAAAATTCTGTTCCTCCGGAACTAAGAAATCTTATCAAATCTGCCAAACCCGGTTTAATTTTAGGTCCTCTTAAGGTTGAGGGTGGCTACCTCATCGTTGGTGTAGAAGAAATATCACCCGAGAGGCTCTTAAAGCTTGAAGAGGTTAAAAGTAGGATTATCTCTGAGTTAAAGCAGGAAAAGATAAAGGCTAATGTTATAGCTAAGGCAAATGAGCTTTATACCAAAGTGGTCAAAGAGGACGGGCTAACAAACCTTTACCAAAAAGAAGGCACAAAACTTGAAGAAACACCTTATCTTACAAAAAAGGAGCTACTAAACCTTATCCAAGATTCGCAGACAGTGGACAAGGTCTTTAAGGAAAAGAAAGGAGCCTATCTTCCTCCCGTTCAAACTCCAAAAGGTGTTTTTCTTGTAGAAATAAAGGATAAAAAAGAAAAGAGGAACTTGGAGTTTTCCGAGGTAAAAGAGAAGGTAAAAGAGGACTATCTCAAAGAGAAGGGAAAAGCCCTCTGTGAAGATAAGGCTAAAAGTTTGATTGCCTTAGTCAAGAAAGGTGAAGATTTTGTCAAAACAGCCCAAGCTAAGGGTTTTAAGATTTTGGAATCTACGGTAAAGAGAAAGGATTTCGACCCCCAGATAGGTTTAAGCAAGGACCTAAAGCTTGGGATTATCGAAGAGCCAAGGGTCTTAGAGGATAGAACTCAAGTGCTTTATCTTGAAGGGGTAGAAAACCCGGCCAATCTTAAGCCAGAGGAAATTTCCTTAGCTAAAGAGGCTTTAATCTCGCTTAAGAAAGAGGTTATTCAGCGCGCCCTTTTTAAAGACCTTCAGGACAAAAAGAGCATAAAGATCTATCCTTTGTTTAAACAGCTTTAAAAAAGCTTTTTATTTTTGAGGGGTTTTAGGGGGGTAGTATGCCAAAAAGGATGGATATAAAAAAGATCCTGATCATCGGCTCTGGACCGATAGTTATCGGTCAGGCGTGCGAGTTTGATTATTCTGGAAGTCAAGCTTGCAAAGCCCTGCGGGAAGAAGGATATGAAATCGTTCTTGTTAACTCAAACCCTGCAACCATCATGACCGACCCTGAAATGGCTGACCGCACCTACATAGAACCGCTTATCCCCGAGGTCTTGGAATACATCATCAAAGAGGAGAGGCCGGATGCCCTTTTACCAACCCTTGGTGGACAAACAGGTTTAAACTTGGCCTTTGCCTTAGCAAGAAAGAGCGTATTAGAAAAATACAAGGTTGAGCTTATCGGAGCCAAGGAATCTGCCATAGAGAAGGCAGAAAGCAGGGAACATTTCAAAAAGGCGATGGAAAGGATCGGGCTAAAGGTTCCAAAAAGCGCAATTGTTAAATCTTTAGCAGAGGCGGAAAAGGCGATTAAAGAAATAGGTTTTCCAGTTATCGTGAGACCGAGCTTTACTCTTGGGGGGACAGGGGGCGGTGTAGCCTACAACATTGAAGAGCTAAGGGAAATAGTGTCTGCAGGGCTTGAAGCTTCGCTTATTCACGAAGTAATGCTAGAGGAGTCAGTCCTTGGATGGAAAGAGTATGAGCTTGAGGTGATGAGGGATTTCAAGGATAATGTGGTTATCATCTGCTCCATCGAGAACTTTGATCCTATGGGGGTTCATACCGGTGATTCTATAACCGTTGCCCCTTCGCAAACCCTTTCAGATGTAGAATACCAAAGGATGAGGGTTGCTGCTCAAGCGGTTATTCGAGAGATCGGCGTTGAAACAGGGGGCTCAAACATTCAATTTGCCATAAACCCGGATACTGGCGAGATGGTCGTGATTGAGATGAACCCAAGAGTTTCCCGTTCTTCAGCCTTAGCCAGTAAAGCAACGGGTTATCCTATCGCGAAGATCGCGGCTAAGCTTGCTGTAGGATATACGCTTGATGAGCTGGCAAACGACATAACCAAAGAAACCAAAGCCGCCTTCGAGCCAACCATCGACTATGTGGTGGTAAAGATCCCTCGGTTCACCTTTGAGAAATTCCCAGAGGCTAAGGATGAGCTAACAACCTCCATGCGGTCTGTAGGGGAAACGATGGCCATCGGGAGGACCTTTAAGGAGGCTTTACAGAAGGCGATCGCAGGGCTTGAGATAGGGAGGTTTGGCTTTGGTGCTGACGGAAAATCCCCTTCAGACAAAGGAGAATTCCTACCCCTTGAGCTTATCAAGGAAAAACTTGCCCGTCCAAACAGCCAAAGGCTTTTTTACATCAGAGAAGCCTTTAAAGCTGGGCTAACCATTGATGAAATATACAGGCTTACGTACATTGACCGCTGGTTTCTCTACAACCTTTGGCAGATCTTTACTGTTAGCGAGGAGCTGAAAGGCAGACCTCTTGAATCCATCTCTCCGGAAGATTTAAGAGAACTAAAACAGATGGGCTTTACAGACTATCAGATTGCCTTTTTAACCGGCTCAACCGAGATGGAAGTTAGAAAAAGAAGGTTAGCTTTTGGGATTAAGCCAACCTATAAACTAATTGATACTTGCGCGGCTGAGTTTGAGGCGTACACTCCTTACTTTTATTCCACCTATGAAGTAGAAAACGAAAGCCGGGCAAGGCTTTCCAAAAATAAAAAGGTCATCATCATTGGAGGGGGACCAAACCGCATCGGCCAAGGCATTGAGTTTGACTACTGCTGTGTTCATGCCATTAAAGCCTTAAGGGAACGAGGCATAGACGCTATTATGATCAACTCAAACCCTGAGACGGTGTCCACAGACTACGATGTCTCAACAAGGCTTTATTTTGAGCCCTTAACCTTTGAGCATGTGCTTAACATCTACGAGGAAGAAGAGCCAGACGGAGTAATAGTTCAGTTTGGCGGTCAAACCCCACTTAACCTTGCCATGCCCCTCTACAAAGCCGGCGTCAAAATCCTTGGAACAAGCCCGCTTCAGATAGACAGAGCAGAAGACAGAGAAAAATTTGACGCCCTTTTGGAAAAGGTTGGTTTGAAGAGACCAAAGGCTGGTATAGCAAGAAGCGCAGATGAAGCTTTGGAAGTAGCTCGTAAAATCGGCTATCCAGTCTTGGTCCGACCTTCCTATGTGCTTGGTGGTCGGGCTATGAAGATTGTTTATTCTGAAGCGGAGCTTATGGAATACATAGAGACGGCGGTAAAAGTTCAGCCAGAGCATCCAATACTCATCGATAGGTTTCTTGAGGATGCCCTTGAGGTAGATGTTGACGCTATTTCAGATGGTGACACCGTAGTTGTGGCGGGGATCATGGAACATATCGAAGAGGCAGGAGTCCATTCTGGAGACTCAGCCTGTATTCTGCCCCCTGTAAACATTCCTCCAAAGCTCATAGAGGAAATCCGTAGGGCAACTCATGTTTTAGCTAAGGAGTTAGAAGTCAAAGGATTGATAAACATTCAGTTTGCCATAAAGGATGAGGAGCTTTATGTTCTTGAAGTAAACCCAAGGGCCTCAAGAACTATCCCCTATGTCTCAAAAGCAATTGGCGTGCCTTTAGCCAAGCTTGCAACCTGGATAATGCTTGGAGAATCCTTAAAAGACCTTGGCTTTACTCAAGAGGTTTGGCCAAAGTATTATTCTGTGAAAGAAGTTGTCTTTCCGTTTAAGCGTTTCCCAGGAGTTGATGTGACCCTTGGACCAGAGATGAAGTCAACCGGCGAGGTTATGGGCATTGACTGGGAGCCATCCTTAGCTTATGCCAAGGCTCAGTTTGCGGCAGGCATGAGACTTCCTCTATCAGGAAGAGTTTTTATCTCCGTTAAGGATGAAGACAAGCCACAGGTCGTGGAAATTGCCAAAGTTTTAGAAAACCTTGGGTTTGAAATAGTAGCCACCGAGGGGACGGCAAAGTATTTAGAAGACTTTGACATTAAAGTTAAGGTCATCCCCAAAATTTCAGAGGGGCGGCGCCCAAACATCCTCGACCTTATTAAAAACAAAGAAATTGACTTAATGATAAACACAGCCAAAGGAAAGGTTAGTAAACTTGATGCCTACCTTATCCGAAGATATGCGATGGAGCTTGATATCCCCTATGCTACAACCATCTCTGGCGCTCGAGCCATGGTTTGCAGCATAAGAAGACTAAGGGAAAAAAGCTTCTCCTACTCAGCTTTACAAGATTATTATAAGACCTTACCATTTAACTACTATGCGACTAAAACAGATAGATAACCTCTCCTGAGTTGAAAGAAAGCAGATCCCCCTCTACCTTGAGTAGAAGGGAACCATCTGGCAGTATATCGTGAACTTTACCAACGATAAACTCCTCTTCATCAAGGTTGTAAGAAAAGGCAACGCATCTTCCGATGGTGTCGCTAAGATGATAAAAATCTTCAATTATGGGGCAAGAAGCATCATCTTCTTCAAATAATT
>Ga0081479_111128_pt1 | contig 115440 bp, 109 predicted proteins | sample MamHotmetagenome_FD_70984 | JGI IMG/M metagenome (GOLD analysis project Ga0081479, IMG submission 70984) | Hot spring cone microbial streamer communities from Mammoth Hot Spring (Liberty Cap Streamers), Yellowstone National Park, USA - T=72 v2... | ecosystem: Environmental > Aquatic > Thermal...
TTGTTCATATCGGGGAACCTGCTTTGTCAAGAGCTGGTTGGGGGTATCCCCTATTTAAAGGATAATGCGGTTTTTGGAAAGTTTCAATACTTTTAGTTAACATTATCGGCATTAGAAAGTGGAGAAATTATAATGAATTTCTTTAAAGAAGTTCCAATAATCAGTAAAGGAAAAGGAAAGTTGTCAGTTACATTACCAATTGGTTATCACCTACCCAGGTATTATTATCTAAGGGCAAACGGTGAATTTGCGTTATCTGGTGGAAGGATTGTTTTTTCATACGGAAATTTAATAGTAATTGAACAAACGGAGAATAAAATGGAGATAGTACAGAAATGATTTGAAATAAGAAGGTGTTTTTATGCAGTACAAGTTTATCGCCCTCGATTTAGGGGACGATATAGATATAAAGAAATTGATGCAAGAAAAGTCTTCCCATATTGAATATATTAGATGGGAAGAACCATTCAAATTTAAATACGCTCAAGGGACAGTGTATGTATATTCTTTTGGTGCAGTCGTCGGTTTGAACGTTCCAAGTAATCAATTCAACAGCTTGGTATCTGAGCTTGATGATTATGTAATTGGAACGGTTAAGCATACGGCTACAGAAATCTTGGAAGTTGTTCAGATGCAAAATAAGGAAAGAGATGTTGAGGTTACAGACGATAAAGTCTTCGTACCGCGAATTGATGAGGGAGTTCTTTATACTGCATCGTTTGTTTTAGCACAGAGTGTTTCCCTCCACAGAATTGAGCAAAAGACAGGACTTTTAATAGATGAAATTGAAAAATTCCTTTCAGCCAAAGGGAAAATGGCAAAGGGAAGAAAAGCTTTGGGACTTGCAATGAAAATTCTCAAAACAAGGCACGAAATTCTTTCAGATGTCATGATCCTTGATAAGCCAGACATTGCTTGGGAAAGTGAAGTTTATGACCAAATCTATCAAAAACTTGCGCGATATTACGAACTTTCAAGAAGGTATAAAAACGTGACGACAAAGCTTGATCACGCATTTGAAGTTGCAAGCGTTTTGCTTGAAATTCACAGCGAAAGTAAGGCAAATTTCTTAGAATGGATGGTTATTCTCTTGTTTGCTGTTGAAATCGCAATGAGCCTCGTTGAGAAAGCCTTTTAAAAGGTGAACGATTTGGAGTATAATTATACTGCTACACTTTAAAAAGAAGAGGACAACCCTTGTTTGGACATATCAAAAGCAGATTCGAAGATGACAGAATTAGGATGATAGCACAGGCGTTGAAATTATGCTTGGAGATGTCAATACCGACAAAGATGGAGAAGCTTTGAGACATACTAAAACCTCCTTTCGATTGATTAGGTTAAAAGGCGAGGGCAGGAGCCTGCTGAACCAAACCTCCAGTGTGACGAGGGTTAAAAACCCAACCAACTTATCATGGTTAAAGGCAGGCGACAGACTCCTTTAATAGCTTGAAAGCCAAGGGATTTTAAGTCGTTCTGCCCTACCTATTTTTTGACTAAAATATTTATACCATACCTTTACGTAGAAGGAGGGATAGTTGTGAGAAGGTTTGTAGTGATATTGTTGGTGGTTATTAGTTTACTTGCTCTTGCCACGAAGATTACAGTTTTCCATGTCAATGACACACACGGTCATGCCTGGCCATTTACAGATTCTGCAAGGAATATCATTGGTGGTTTTTCAACAGTCGCATCTATCATAGACGCTGAAAGAAAGAGCAATCCATATGTTCTATTTATCCATGCTGGTGACATCAACACGGGTGTTCCAGAATCGGACTTACTCAACTCACTTCCTGATATATTCGCACTTAACAGGATGAAGCTTGATGCAATGACAGTTGGAAATCATGAATTCGACAAAACAAGAGACGTTTTGTTGAGACAGATGGGATGGGCAAAATTCCCATTCATAAGTGCGAACATTTATAAAGATGGTAAGCCGATGTTTACGCAGTACATAATCAAGAACGTCGGTGGAGTGAGAGTTGCAATCGTAGGGTTCACTACAGAACATACGAAGATTCTTGAAGGTCCAAACTCAGAAGACCTTGAATTCAAAAATGTAGTTGAAGTGGCAAAATCTTTGATTCCTGAGATAAGAAAACAAGTCGATGTTGTTATAGCATTAACACACCTTGGAGTTGGTCAAGGATATTCAGAACTCTATACAACAGCTGACCAACTTGCTCAGCAAGTTCCTGGTATAGATCTTATAATCGATGGTCACAGCCATACGAACCTTGCACAGCCAATGGTCGTTAATGGTGTACCAATAGTCCAAGCATTTGAATGGGCTAAGGTTCTTGGAAAAGCTGATATTTACTTTGAAGATGGAAAAGTTACAAAGATAGAGTGGCAAGCAATTCCAGTTATACAGTCAAAAGTTACGGGAAAAGATGCAGATGGAAAGAATATCTACCAAGTGGTGACAGCAGAAGCACCGTATGTAAAGAATGCGCTTGATTATTTCAAAAAACTCGGTGGCACGAAACTTGATATTGTCATTGGCGTTACAGATATTCTTCTCGATGGTGAAAGAGCAAATGTTAGATCGAAAACAACAAATCTGTCGAATTTAATAGCAGACTCAATGCTCTGGAAGACAGGTGCAGATGTTGCTGTGACAAATGGTGGTGGAATCAGAGCTTCAATAAAACCTGGTGAAATTAAGATGAGAGACATCTTAACCGTTCTTCCATTTGGAAATACTTTGTACGTTCTTGAACTGAAAGGTTCCGACCTCATGAAGGTTTTTGAATACGCAGCATCCGTACCAAATGGTCAGGGAGCATTCTTGCAAGTAGCTGGTGCAACGTGGAAGTCTGAAGGTGGTAAAGTTACAGAGGTATTAGTTGGCGGAAAACCAATAGACCCAGAAAAGATTTATAAGGTAGTAACAAACGACTACATGGCATCTGGTGGCGATGGATATGCCATGCTTAAAGGTCAAAAAGGATATAACACGTTCTATGTTATGGCAGACGTCGTAGTGGAATACATTCAAAAGGTCCTTGGTAGCAAAATTGCAACCTATGATGATAAACCACGAGTGGAAAGAAAATAAAGACTTACATATACACTAAAGGGCGGGTTTTCCCGCCCTTTTTAATTGTTCACGTTTATCACATATTAACATATTATGTTGGATAGTGTATAATAACTTTGAGGTGATTTGGTATGGAAAGAAGATATATGATTCTCGAAATGCTGAAGAAAAGTAGGACACCTGTTAAGGGTAAAGACCTTGCAGAACTTTTCGATGTCAGCAGGCAGATTGTAGTTTCTGACATTGCTCAGCTGCGAGAAGAAGGTCACAGAATTGTTTCTACAAGAGATGGATACGTTTATGATTCAGGTAATAAAGTTCGCAAGGTTGTTGCTGTTAAACATTCGGCGCGTGAGATATACGATGAATTGAAACGAATTGTGGAAAATGGTGGAAAAGTACTCGATGTTATAGTAGAGCACCCACTGTATGGTGAAATTTCAGGCCGCATTGATGTCTCTACTCTCGATGAAGTTGAGAAGTTTGTTTCTTTGCTTGTAACCAGCGGAACGAAGCCACTGTCTGCGATTTCGAATGGTATACATCTTCACACAATAGAAGCGCCTGACGAAGAGACAATGGAAAGGATATTAAAATCGATAAAAAAGTACAGATTGACAAAGGATTCCGAAAGTATGGAATGATACAATAATCAGTAATATGGAGGTGAGCATATGGAAGCGCTTATCATTGTTGATGTTCAGAACGACTTTGCAAAGCCCGGTGGAGCCCTCTATTTCCCTGGGGCTGAGAGGGTCATCTCACCGATATTAGAATTAGTTAAGGAATTCAGAGAAAATAGACTGCCAATAATATATACAAGAGATTGGCATGAAGATAATGACTATGAATTTGGCATTTGGGGTGTACACTGCTTACACGATACTAAAGGTAGCGAGATAGTTGATGAACTTAAAGAAGCACTTAAGGGGTATGAAAGAGCTTTTGAAGTTAAGAAAAGCAGGTACTCCGCATTTTACGGGACAAATTTAGAGTTCTTACTGAAAGAGCTTGGAATTACAAAAGTTCATATTGTTGGTTTGGTAACACACATATGTGTGTTATTTACGGTTGAGGAATTAAGAAATAGGGAAATAGAAACAATAGTCCATTCCAACTGCGTCGATAGTTTTGATAAAGAGATGCATAAATTTGCATTACGTGAAATGGAAGAGGTTTTGCTGGCTAAAGTTATTTAAGATTTACAAAATTAATCAATCTTAATATGATATTAATTGTACTTTGTAGAATGTATGTTAAACTTTTGTAGTATGCGGACATTAAGTTAATTATGCATACCACTCCTTTCTCCTTGCTAAGTGGGAATAACCCCCGGAACTATTGATGATTACTCTAAAAGCAAGGTGAGGGGTGGAATATTATATTAGCATGGAGAAAGGTAGGAAAAAGATATGAAAGATGCAAAAGTTTCAAGCATGGTTGAAACCGAGAATGGTTTCAAAGTTTTTGATTTAAGTGAAGAGATGCTTAGCGCTATTGAAAAGAAGGGTTACGTTGAGCCGACGGAGATACAAAAGTTAGTTCTGCCAGTAGCACTAAAAACAGAGAAAGACATTATTGCACAAGCACAAACTGGAACAGGAAAAACGGCAGCGTTTACGATACCTATACTTGAAAGAATTGACTTCAAAACTGATAGAAGTGTTAAAGCACTGATAGTAACCCCTACAAGGGAGCTTGCACTTCAAATATACGAAGAAGTTAAGAGTCTTAAGGGTAACAGAAGGATAAAGGTTGCAACTGTTTATGGCGGGCAATCTATGGAAAGACAGTTGAAAGATTTAGAAAAGGGTGTAGATATTGTCGTTGGTACTCCAGGAAGACTACTTGACCACATAAATAGAAAGACACTTGACCTTTCAAAAGTACAATACCTTGTACTCGATGAAGCAGATAGAATGTTCGATATGGGTTTTCTGTATGATGTCCTTGAAATAATAAGACAAACACCAGAGTCAAAAAGAACGCTTCTTTTCTCAGCTACAATGCCAAAGGAAATTGTGGATATAGCAAGAAAATTCATGAAAGAATACGAGCATATCTCTACTATAAAACAAGAATTAACAACGGAGAATGCTGAGCAGATATACTTTGAAGTTGATGAGTCAGATAAATTGCCATTACTTTGCAGGATAATCGATATGAACCCAGATTTCTATGGCATAGTTTTCTGCCAGACTAAAGCGGAAGTTGATGAGCTTTCGAAGAAACTATCAGACCTTGGTTACAATGCGGATGGTTTACATGGTGATTATTCCCAGTATCAAAGAGAGAGAGTACTCGATAAATTCAAAAAAAGACAGCTCAACATACTCGTTACAACAGATGTTGCGGCAAGGGGTATAGATATAGAAGGACTTACACACGTGGTTAATTATTCTGTACCAAGAGATCCCGAGTACTACGTACATAGAATTGGAAGAACGGGTAGAGCTGGTAAGAAAGGATTTGCGATCACGTTTGTTACCAGGAGCGACTATTATCACTTTGCAAGGGTGAGAAAGTTTGCAAGGGCAAAGATTGTTAAAGATAAAGTTCCAATGGTTGAAGATATATTAAATAGGCAACTTGAAAGTATAGTCAACAGTATTAAAAGTGTACCACATGTTTCGAACGAACTATTCAGAGATGTAGCGCAGAAACTAATAGAAGATATGGGACCAACGGAAGCCGTTGAAATGTTACTCCATACATTACTAAAAGAAAAGGTCGATGTGACTCGCTATGGGAATATTAGACCTAAGGATTTTTCAAAGCAAAATCAAACCGCTTCGACAGTAAGGCTTTTTGTCGCTTTAGGTTCTTCAAAAGGCCTTGACAAAAAAAGACTTGTCGAGTATATTTCCGAAAAGACAGGTGTTGAACCAAAAGATATCAATAATGTAAAGGTTTTCGAAACATACTCATTTATCGATGTAAGTGAACTCGATGCGGAAATAATTATGAAAGCACTAAACAAAAATACAGGAAAAGGCGGAAGGTATTCAAAATCGGCAAAGCCGCTTGTACAAAAAGCAAAAGAGAAAAAGAATAATTAAGGCTGACGATTTCAAGAATTGTAAGAATTGTAAAAGGCTCGCAGATGCGAGCCTTCTATTTTTGATACACCCTTTTAAAGTTTTTTACACTCAATAGTTTCACCTGGTTTCATGATTAAGCAATTTACACCAAGCTTTCCGACTTCTGCCTTAAACTTTTCAGGATCGGCTTTAATAATATCCCATGTATTATAATGTATTGGAACAACATTCTTAGGTGTAATCATATCAACTGCTGTAATGGCATCTTCAACATCCATTACAAAATTACCACCTATTGGTATAAACGCCAAGTCTACATCTTTTATCAGTTCCATTTCTTTTGTTAATCCCGTATCGCCTGCGTGATATATTACTTTACCCTCTGCTTTTACCAAAAAGCCGCAAGGATTACCACCGTATATAACGTTTTCACCATCACGAATGCCAGAACCATGTATGGCTGGTGTCAGTTTTACCTTACCAAAATCGAAATAATGCACTCCACCTACATGCATTGGATGTACCTTGCAACCCTTCTTCTGAAGATATTCGCTGAGTTCAAAGTTAGAAATAACCGTGGCACCATCACTTTTACATATCTCTACTGTGTCTCCCAAATGATCACCATGACCATGTGTAACAAGTATGTAGTCAATTTTTGACAGTTTAAAGTCTTTTGGATATGCTGGGTTTCCAGTAATGAATGGATCAATAATTACGTTGTACTTACCTTCAATTTCCGTTATCAAAACAGCTGCATGTCCAAGAAAAGTTATTTTCATCCTTCATACCTCCCCTTCCGTAGTTTTTCACATTTTTATTCGTACAAAACTGACTTAATCATCGTTGGCTCTAACCTAAATTTTGCACCCTTGCCTTGCAAGAAGTGATGAGCTGCTAACAGATGTATTGATAATTCACTGTAAATTATTTCTGCGCCGTTATTGAGATTCTTTACTGTTGCAACCCGCTTTCTGAATATACCATCTTGAAATGGACAAGGTAGAAATCCTCTTGCTTCGTCTATCCTTATTTCCCATTTATCGTACCTTATAGATTCGCCGAGTCCTTTCAATCCTTCTCTCATAAGTTTTCTCAACAGTTTTTCCACCTGTACAAAGTCAAGTCCAAGATAGTCGAACTCTTCTTCATCAGCAGCGATTATATCAACAATATTTCTATCATCACCCCCCAAGAATCCATCAGCTGTGATCTTTCCTGGCTTCATATTCTCTTGTGCCCTAATAAATTTGGGAGTCATTTTCATATTCTTCTTCCCTCCCCTTTTTATGCAAATTTGTCATAGTATACGTCTTTCACACCATGTTTATCAAAGACGTTGATACAAGCATTTATCATTCCAGGGCTACCGCACAAGTAACCTTCTTTCGCATTTTCATTTGGGATAACGCTTTGAAGGTATTTGTCAAGCACATTAGTTATCAAACCAGTTTCGCCTGTCCACTCATCTTCTGGTAATTGATCCGACAGTGCTGGAATAAAGTGGAAATTGGACCACTTTTTTTCGAGTTCTCGGAATAACTCTAAATAATACAAATCTCTCTTACTTCTCGCACCAAAGAAGTACCATATATTCCTGTTTGTAATGCCACGTTCCCACATATCGAATATAATGGACTTAATAGGTGCCATACCACTACCACCAGCAACCATAATCATGTCTGCATTGGTATCTCGCATGTAGAAATCCCCAAATGGTCCAACAATTTCTACAACGTCTCCTTCCTTAATGTATTTGTGTACATAGGTAGTTGCTATTCCGCCTGGTACTAATCTAATGAGTAATTCTATGTGGTTTTTGTCACTCGGGGAAGAGGATATTGAGTAGGCGCGTTGTGTGGGTTCTTTTATATTCTCATACGGTGGTACTACGAGTTGCATATATTGTCCGGCTTTAAAGTTGACTTCATTTGGTTCTACAAGCCTTATTCTTAGTTCCTTTATGTCGTATGTAACGTCCTTCAGACTTTCCACAATCCCTTTGAATTTCCTAATGTTGAAAAGTTCCTCTGGGAGGTATATCTTTATATCTTTCTTCAACTTAATTTGACAAGATAGGCGAATATTCTCCTTTATTTCATCTTTTGACATGTATGGTAATTCTGTAGGTAGATGCGGACCAACATCTGATAATACTTTGACCTTACATGCACCACAACTACCTCTGCCACCACAAGCTGATGGTACGAATATTCCTTGAGAACTGAGCGTCTGCAAAAGTGGTGCACCGCCTTTGACCTTAAGTTTACGTTTTGAATTGTTTATATCGATTTCAACTTCTCCATAGTTGTTTACAACTCCATCTACAACAACAATAATTAGTGCAAGAAGTGAACTGATTACTGAAACAACAACTGGCGTAAGGATAATCTCCATAGCTTATCACCACCTGTGTATTTACTGAACGTTAATCATACCAGCGAATCCGATAAATGCCATCGCCATTATACCTATAGTGATAAGGGTAATGCCAACACCTTTTAGAGGTGCTGGTACTGGTGCATTGTCCGTCTTCTTCCTTATTGCAGCAAGAAGAACGATTGCAAGCCACCAACCTATGCCACTCCCCAATCCGAAGAAAACTGACTGGATAAAAGAATAATTCCTAAGTTGCATGAAAAGTGCAACTCCAAGAATTGCACAGTTAACAGTAATTAGAGGAAGAAATATTCCCAGTACCATATACAGATTTGGAGAGACTCTATCTATTACCATCTCTAGTACCTGAACAACAGCTGCAATAACAATTATATAGATTATGTAGCGCAAATATCCTAAATCGAGTGGCATTATGATATACTTTTCTAAGAGCCAGTTTAGTGCTGTCGTTATTGTTGTGACTAAAGTAACTGCAACTCCAAGCCCATTAGATGATTTTATATCTTTGGAAATAGATATAAATGAACACATTCCCAGGAAGTTAGTTAGGAGGATATTACTTGTAAATATAGATGCGAAGAATAATACTAAAGGATTTATATTAGGATACATCATTTCTTTTCACCTCCGCTTACCTGTTTAACGTCCTTCTTTATCTGCATACTTCTGACTATCCAAATAAAAGAAGCAAGTACAAAGAAAGCACTTGGTGGCATTACCATAATTGTCCACTTTGGAAACGCAGAAGGTAGCACTTGCAATCCAAGAATAGTTCCAAAACCGTGCAACTCTCTAAGAATTGCCACGACAACAAGTACGAACATATACCCAAGTCCGGCTGTTAAGCCATCCCAGAAAGATATTACAGGAGTGTTTGCTTGAGCAAAGGCTTCAGCTCGTCCCATTATTATACAGTTTGTGATTATCAAACCAACGTAAGGACCAAGAGCTTTACTAACATCAGGAACGTAAGCTCTTAATACTATGTCTACCATAATAACATAGAATGAAATTACAAGTACTTGTGTAATCATTCTTACTTTCCTTGGGATTAGATTTCTCATAGCAGATATTGTAAAATTAGATAAAGCAGTAACAAGAACAACGCCTGTGGTCATTATTAGAGTATTTCTTAAGTTGTTTGTGACTGCCAATGTAGAACATATACCAAGAATTTGTACAATGACGGGGTTTTCCAACCAGATATTGTTTCTTAGGACCTTTTTGTATTCTGACATATTACTTCACCCCCACCAATTCCTTGATTATCGGTACGTATACAGCAATGATCTTTTCGATCGATTTAGATGTCAATGTGGCACCCGTGATAGCGTCGACCTGTCCATCATCTTTTGAATCGCTAACTTTCGTTGTTGAAACAATCACTTTGTCATTTATTATTGACTCATTTCTGAACTGTGATTTAAACCAGTCTTCCTCTATTCTACCGCCTAAACCTGGTGTTTCACTTTGAGAAATAAAGTCTATTCCAACAATTCTTGAAACATCATTATTAACAGCAAGTACACCGGATATATTTCCCCATAATCCACTACCTGTAAAAAGTATTGCATATACCTTTTCACCGTTTACATTTGTTGAGAAGATTCGATAAGAGTCTTTTTCCTCGCTTCTGACTTGCGAGCTGAATATCTTTATAGCTTCTTCATCATTTGTATAGGATATTCCCACAGCATTTAGGACCGCACGTATTGTGAACAATTGTTGATTCTTCTTTACTTGTTGAGCAGTTAGAACGTTTAAACCAGAGAGAATTATGAGAAAGAGAAAAGAGCTAACGAAGGTAAATATAATTGTATACATTTTGCTATCTCTATCGAATTTCATGCTTCCACCCTCTTTTCAGCTTGAATATTCGCCTTCTTCACTTTCTTATCTTTAATTATCTCATCAAGAAGAGGGGCAAATGTATTCCCAATTAGGATAGCAAAGCTCCAGCCTTCAGAAAAAAGTGAGAATGTTCTTATAATAACTCCTGCAAAACCAATAATAACTCCATAAATCCACATGGACTTTGTCTTCTTGGGTGCGGAAATTGGTTCAGTCGCCATAAACACACTTATGAATAAAAGACTTCCAGAAAGTATAGCAGGTAAGGTAGGAAGTGCTTTCGGAACGTTGAAAAGGTCCAAAAGCGATGTAAATAGTACTGCAGAGCCATAAGTAGACACCATTAATCTCCAATTTGCTGTCTTTGTCCAAATTAGATAAACCGCGGCGGGTATGATTAAAAACAATGGAGCTTCACCAAGTGAACCTGGACGCCATCCTAAGAACAGATTTAAAAGATTTATAGTCTCTCCACTTCGCAGAATTTGTAATGGAGTTGCTGAAGTGGTTGTGTCTAAACCAAAAGGACTTGGTTTAATCCATGCTGTTGTCATGTACACTGGAAATGTTATATATATGAACAACCTTCCAACTATAGCTGGATTAAATACATTTCTTCCGAAACCACCATAAACTTCCTTTCCAAAAGCGACACCAAATGCAATGCCAACGACAGCTACCCAAAATGGAACATTTGGAGGCAACGACAAAAGAAATAACATCGCGGTTACTAATACTGCTTCACTTACAGGTTTGTTCTTTCGTTTCTCAAAGAGATACTCTACAAGAATAGCTGTCAAAAATACCAATATACCGAGCCAAATAACACGTATTCCGTAGGCAAAAAGTGAAAACACAAAAATAGGAGTCAGAGCATAAAGCATCTTTCTCATCATAGGCTGTTTTTGAAACTTGATCACACTGTTCATATCTTAACACCGCCCCCTTTCAAAAGAATAAAATCAAAAAAAGCATCATTTTGTGAGAAATGAGTTAGTAGTACTTTATTATATTGTATCATGTAACAGTTGTTTTTAACAAAGTCTAATTTTGGTTCTTAAAAATATTGCGACTAAGTATCGTATTTTCAAGATACAAAGAACATAAAAATAGAAATTACTCGCCAAGAAATCTTCTAAGTGGTTACTTTATATTGGCAGGCTGTATATTAAATATAATTTAAAATTATATTTTGTAAAATATATTTTGTGTGTTATAATACAAAATGCGGAGGTGATTTTATGAAGAAGACTATATTAGCATTTCTCTTAATGGCGTTTGTAGGCATTATGTTTGGCGGTCATCTCGACAGCGTATTCACTATTTCCAAGTTTAACGGTGAGTACAGAATCATCTCAATTCAAACTCTTGAGAAGACATCTGGGTGGATATCTGTAGAAGGAGTTGTTTACGACCTTGGCAATTCAGTAGGTTCAAAAAAGCATGTTAAACTTTCTGAGATAGACTCTAAGTTGTTGACAAAGGATAAGATAGTTGGATTACTTGGTATTAGTATTTCAGAACTTAATAAGTATAACGGTAAAAACACATCGACAATGGTTTCCGTAAATGGTATTGTATACGACCTTTCGGCATCCAAGTCTTGGAGTGGAGGAAGTCACAAAAATCAACATGTTGCCGGTCAGGATTTGACATATGATATTCTTAAACTATCACCTCATGGAATTTCAAAAATTAAATCCTTTCCTTCTTATGGAGTACTTGTGTTTACCCCAGAAGAACTGCTTAATTTTGATGGAATTAAGCAAAAGAAGATTTATATCTCGGTGTATGGAATAGTTTATGATGCGACATATTCAAGGAAATTCACCGGCGGTGAACACTATGGACATGATATGGGTGTTGATATAACAAGCGAAATACTATCGGTACAGGGACACATTAATCTGCTTAGCAAATTATACGCAATTGGGCTTTACGTAATTAGGGAAAAGAATATTGCAACTTTCGATGGAAAGAACAATAAACCTTTTGTCATTGTAAAAGATCTTGTATACGATATTTCAAAAAACTCTCAAGGTGTAAAAGCCGGTACAGTGTTTAGTGTGGAGCCACGCAAGGAATGGCTCTTAGTGGGGTTTGTAATTAATTAAGGTGGTATACAATGCCTTACGAATTCTTAGGAAATCTAAGTGCAATAATACTCTTTTTTCAAATTTCACTATTTGTATTGAGAAGAGTATATAAATACATACCTAAGAAACCAAAATGGTTTCCTCCAATTTTAAAATTTCTCAAGAATGCCCATATTTATACTGGAGTTGCATTGCTTTTTTTAGGTCTGATACATGGATTCTTGGCTCTTGGAACTATAAGGCTTCATACCGGTTTGATTCTATGGCTTGGCATACTTTTCGTATTTATCGGATTCCTTTTCAAAAAGAAAATTGGAAAAAGATGGATAACGTATCACAGAATTTTCGGCTTTGTAATTATAATTTTGTATTTTGTACATTATTACTTGCCTTGGCTTATAAAATAGGCTGTGTGAGGCTTTTCATAGCAACTGTATAGTAGATAACAATATTTACCAGTGGTAAAATACATATTCCAAGATATATACTGCTAAAGTCTCTAAAGTTAGTGATATAAACATATAATCAATAAAATGCTAAGCATATTTCAAACTCGTATAAGTTGAATATGTTAAACCATTGAGAAGATGGTAAAGTTTTTTTGTTATTTGTAGTAGTATAGGAGAAAGGGTGATGAAAAGTTTGATGAGAGATAAGGATAATATTGAAAAGTACTCTATTGGTGAAGAGATTGCAAACTCTATTACACATGGAATCGGAGCTTTGTTGAGTCTTGGTGGTACGGTAGTTTTGATAATTTTTTCAGCTCTGCATGGAGAAGTAATAGAGATTCTATCGGCTGTTATATATGGAATTTCACTTTTTGTACTTTATATGAATTCCACACTTTACCATGCGATTCAACATAAGACTGCAAAATATATTCTTGAAATACTTGATCATTCATCTATATACTTACTTATAGCTGGAAGTTACACACCGTTTTTGCTCGTTGCAATAGGAGGTAAACTTGGTTTGATTTTTCTTTCAATTATATGGTCATTAGCAATTGCTGGGATAGTTTTTAAAGTCTTTTTCATTAAGAAATTCGTCTTTTTTTCTACATTATTGTACATTCTTATGGGATGGTTGGTAATTTTGATATTCAAGCCTTTGACGCAAAACACGAGCCGTGATATTACATTTATGCTTGTCATTGGAGGGCTGATGTATACTTTTGGTGCTGTATTTTATGTTTGGAGAAGTTTCAAATATCACCACATGATATGGCACCTTTTTGTTTTATTTGGAAGTGTCGCACATTACTTTGCCATACTAAAACTACTTATTTAAGACGTGGTAATAAGGAGGCACGTTTCGATGGTATTAACTGATAAAAGGATAACGATAAGCTTTATCGTTAAATTCATTGGAGTGGTTACTGTTTTTTTCATGATCCTCGTATCTGTTACTTCTTTGTTTGCAGACATTGGCTCATTCTATAAGATTGCTCTTAATATAAAGCTACCTCAAGATGCTAATCAGTATATAAGAGATCCATCTAAAGTTGTCTTCAGAGTAAAGGTATATAATGTGAACAAAAATGAATTATTAAATGAACTTAGTTCAAATAACGATAAGTTTGATATTGGTTTACCTGAAGCGGGTGTTTATTCGCTTAGGATTGAAGGGTATGTTGACAATCAACTTATGTTTCTGGGAGCCGATTCCTTTGTTTTATCATTACTGAATTTCAGTGTTTCAAAAGACATAACTTTGAATTCATTAATGGCTGATGTATTTATAACTTTTAAGAACTACAAGCGTTTGCCCAGCGGATATACATTGGAATTTACAGATATAGACAAGAGCAAGAGTTATTCGATATATATATCTTGGGATATTTCTATCAAAAATATGCCACAAATTCTTTCTTTGGAACCCGGAATTTGGTATGTTAAAGTAATGAGCCCAGATGAACTAAACCAGGAAAATGATACACAAAAAGTAATTACTGCCAATTCAACAATGGTTACAAACGAATCAACAAGTATTGTTAATGGTCAAAAGGCAACGACAACGAATGACTCCCTCCTTACGTTTAACAATCAAACAACGGTTGTAAATCAAAAAGAGGATGTAGGAGCAATAAGTGTATTACTTAAGCCAGGACTTCTCAATCCCTTGTTGATAGAATTGTATGATGACAGAGTTGAAATAAGACCTGGTGTGGCATTTTTTTCAAAGTTCCTTTCCGTAGCAAAACAAAATTCATATTATCTGTTGGCATTTAAGCAAGGACAGTTCGAAGGAAACTTAAATCTCTCTGTTAATGGAACTTTGACTAACAATGTTGAAAAGGTGCTGGTATCCGGAATCACTAACGTTACAGCGTACTTCGATAACGGAATTATTACTGGTCTTGAATACCCAAAGTATATTCCAGGAGAAATACGCGTTTTACTTAGTTCGAAACTCACTTCAAACGGAGCACTATCATCTGCGGTATTTAATGAGGTAAATTTACTCTTGCAGAACCAGTACCAGATTTCGGTATGTGGAAAATTCATGAAGGCTCTGCATCAAACTACGACTTCATCGAGTCAGTGGAAGATTTACGAATCTAACGACAGTCTTTATATTTCAAACGGTAAAGAGAAATTCGGGCCATTTTCCTTGGACTCAGTAATATTCTTTGATGCCCAAAGTCCATCGAGTACTTTCAAAATAGCTGGTAGAAACAACCCATATGAAGGTAGCGTTGAAATAAGATATAGTTCCTCATCTAAGGGATTTAAAATCATTAATGAACTACCAGTTGAGAGGTACTTAGTATATGTAGTTGCAAGTGAAATTCCAAGTTCATATGCATTAGAGGCTCTCAAGGCTCAAGCAATTGCAGCACGAAGTTATGCAATAGATAAGATATTTAGAATACGTACGTATCTTTCCACAGGTGCGAATTTAGATGATTCGACGAACTTTCAAGCATATAACTTTTCTTTACCATATGCCAATGCAATGCGCGCAGTAGAAGAAACAAGAAATGAAATCCTTGTTTATGAGCAATCAATAGCAAATACTTACTATTACGCAGTTTCTGGAGGGACAGCATTTAATTCTAAGGATGCTTTTGTAAGTGAGATACCTTACCTAAGAGCGCGAATTATCGCTATTTCTGAACAGCCCTCAGAAATATTACAATTCAATAGTGAAGATAGTTTTTTGAGTTTCTTAAAGAATTGGAACTCCGAAGAACTCAAAAACTTAGGCTTTTTGGAAGCCGAACATCCATTTTTCAGATGGAAAGTGGATTTTAGTCCGTCGGAGATTATTAACAAGGTAGAGAGTTTATCCAATGTGAAGCGTATTAAAAAGGACAGTCAACCACAGATGCTTCCCGAAGCCACAAGTAATAACATCTCAAACGGAGAATCCCTTTCTAATGGTATGATAATGAATATGAGTGTTAGTAAACGAGGTGAGGGTGGAGTCGTTAAGGAAATAACAATCGAAACAAATGATTCTTACATAATTGTAAATTCATCAGAGATAAAGAAACTACTTAATGTATCAGGAAAAGCATTAGTATTGCAAAATGGTGTTAAAAGGACAGATTTTACTTATCTCCCGAGTATGTTTTTTGGAATCGAATTGCAGATGAATTCAAATTATGTAGAAAAAATAACAGTGTACGGTGGCGGATACGGTCATGGAGTAGGTTTGAGCCAAGTGGCGGCAAATTCTTTGGCAAGAAATTACGGCTACAACTATGCAGATATATTGAAATATTTCTATCCAGGAACTATTATAGTCAACTATTATGACTTTCTGTCACAGTTATAGTCTGTCAAATAGAAATTGAATAGGGATTGAACAATTATATTGCTTGATAAGTGTCTTCTATGCGTTTTCTATATGCGTTGGATTTTTCAAATTTTCCTGGGAAAGAACGAACGTCTTTATCCCATCTGCTCATTACATTGTCATGCCATCTTTGATCTTTTACTACCAGTAAATATAATGCATTAGACTTTTCATAGTTTTTTACTCATTTCATACTGTAGAAATATGCTTTCAAAACCCATATTAGTCAGTGCTTGAGCTAATATGTCATCTTCTGCAACAGAAACAACATTTACTAGCTTAGGGTTGGATTTTTTTACAATATAATCGACAGATACATTAAGTAGTAATTCCCAATCGCTTAGTTTGTTTGATTTAGGTGCTGAGTCAACTATAAATGCAGTACCTTCATCGGTGTTACCCCAAATAAGATAACCTTCGATATTATTAAAGTGAAGCCTAACTAAATTGTACCTCCCGTCAGATAGAAGCAATGTGATAGGTTCTCGCAGCCAATTAACCTTCCTCGGTATTTGAATTTCGTTGTTTAGTGCTATGGAATAAACGAGTCTATTATCAGCCTGAAATGATGAATACGAGATACTGGTTTGACTTGGATTCTTAAGAATAAACGTGTACAGATTTCTGTTTTTCCTAAATCCATTTTTGTCGTAGAACTTGACAGCTCGTTCATCTGATGCAGCAACTTCAAGTAAAACTTGTTCTATATTTTTCAATTTTAAATGTCGTAATGCGTGGTGTAATATCCTATCTGCCAGACCTTTTCCCCTTTCGCTTGCAACAACTCCCATAGCGTCTATTCTTGCTCTACTACCTCGAATTGCTGTAAGTATGAAACCAACCGGCTCATTGTTCTTCAAGAAAACAAAAGAATCTGAAAATGAAATAGAATTCTCACGTGCATCCATTTTAAATGCGAGCACATTCCAGTTGATAGGTAGAACGTAATCAGCAAATACTGTATTTACAAGTTCAACAAAATCTATAAGAGGATACTCTGAAAGGGTAACTATTTTTTCTTCCTCCATATGATCTCCCCCTTGCCAATTGGAATTTGCTCGTTGTATAAAATCAATTCCCTTTTCCTTCGATAACTTTGATTATAGCTTCAACTAAATTCTCATCAGTCAAGCCTAATACTGAAATACTACTTTTTCCAATTGCTTTTGCCAAAGTTTGCTTGTTACTTATTTCAAAATATGGAACGTTATTTATCTCACACCTTATAATGATATCCTTTTTAACACGTTGACCTGCATCATTGGCTATTAAGATCAACTTCTTTTCTATTCTCGGATCACCAATGTAATATTTAATCATATCTTTCCCAAATACAATTTTGTTTGCCGTTGCTGCAAAACCAATATAACTTAAGACCCTATTAATTACATTATCTTCCATCACTTCACCTCATTGTAAAACACATTATGTACAAGATAACATGTTTATATATCACAATAAATGTAACTCATCGCTCAGAACACAAGCATAAGCATTGTGTGCATGTATTGATTCAAAACTCTCAACCTCGACCTTGTACCATCTTATTTTATCACATTTTTTTAATTCAAGTGCAACATCACGCGCAACGTCTTCCACAAATTTTGGGTTGTCGTATGCAAGTTCAGTTACGTATTTTTCATCTGGTCGCTTTAAAAGTGTATATATCGGTGCACTCGAACTCTTCTCGATAATATTTATTATATCCTCGAGCCATACCATTTCCTTACTCTCAAATGTAACGTTACACACTGCTCGTTGGTTATGAGCGCCTCTTTCGCTGATTTCCTTAGAGCAAGGACAAAGTGTATGGATTGGAACGGAAATTGTAGTAAAGAATTTTAGATGCTCTTCAAACATCTCAGCTTCGAACATACAATTATATTCAAGGAAGCTTTCACTCTTTGTTATTGGAGCTTGCTTTTTCATGAAATAAGGAAAAGTTATTTCAATAACAGAGCGCTTTGCATTTAAAACGTCTTTCAACCTTTTAAGAATTTCTCGGATTTTTCTTGGGTTAATCTCAAGATGAAATTCATTTAGAACTTCTATAAACCTACTCATGTGAGTGCCACGATAATTCTTTGGAAGATCAACATACATATTTATTGTAGCTATGGTTGATTGCTTTTCATTTGCTCTATCTAGAACAACAATCGGGTACCTTACTCCCTTGACCCCAACACGTTTCAGGTACACATTCCTTGTATCATGTTCACCTTGTACATCCCTAAGAATCATATGACCTGCCTCCAATATGCTGTTTCAGCGTCTTTGCTCCATTAACCTTAGTGTTTCTTCAACTTTCTCTAACATTTTGCCGGATGATAGTTCTTTCAACAATAACAGTGCTTCCTTTCTGTAAATTGAATAACTAAAGCTATCTAAGAATGTTGCCAAAAAGAGCTTAGAACTCTCAACCTCACCTATCTTGTAAAGAGACATTCCGAGATAGAAGTAAACCTCATCGAGCCAAGGATTCTCAACATCTTTGATCTCCCTCAAAAGGTTTGCAGCGTCGGCAAAATTACCGTTTCTGTAAGCTGTCTTTGCAGCATCAAGTTTTGTTCTGACTTGGGATTGAAGTTGTTTTTGAAGAAGGTTGTCAAGTTCGGTTAGCTTATTTTCCTTTACATAAATTGAAAACTCTTTACTGTCTGAGGCATAGAGTTCGTAAGCTTTAACAAGCTTTTTTAAATGTTGAAGTTCTGTGGAAACTTTTACATCATGAAGGTACGTAAGGATAAACAAGAAGCAAAAAACGGTTGCAATTATAAGTGCAAGTCTTTGATATCTCATGAGACAATTTCACCCTCTGAATCATCTATTTCAAATTTTTCAAATGCCTCTTGAGCGAACTCCTTTTCTGAAATCATCTCTTTGAACACTTCAAAGAGCTCTCTATCAAATTTTGTCCCTACCATTGTTTCCATTAACTCAAGCGCATCAGATGGATTTAAAGCATTTCTATACGGTCTTTGTTCAGTTAATGCTATGTATACATCAACAATTGCAACGATTTGTGCACGAAGGCTAAGAGTTTCCTTTGTTAGTTCATCGGGATAACCGCTACCGTCGATGTTCTCGTGGTGGTGTCTAACAATATCTGCTACAAGCTCCCAACCAGGTATTTGAGATACAACTCGTTCTCCAAGAATAGTATGACTCTTCATTATTTCAAATTCTTCTAACGAGAGTTTTCCGGGTTTTAATAGAATATGATCTGGGATACCAATCTTACCTACATCGTGCAGTATAGCACCATATTTGATTGCGTTCAATTCCTCAGGATCTATAACGTTCAGCTTAATTGCAAGTCCTAAGGATAACTGCATAACCCGCTTAGAATGTTCGCCCGTACCAACATCTTTCAGTTCAACGGTTTCCGCAAGTGTATTTATCAATAAGAAATTTCTCTCCTCGAGAGCGGATTGCATTTCTTCGAGTTGTGACATGGTATTTTCAAGTTGTTCTGTTGTTATTCTATATCCATCGATCGCTTCCGTATACCGTGAAAATAATTCCTGAATGGATTGTTGAATTCTTGCAAGTGATTCATGACGTGCCTCAATTGGTTTATATTCAACACGCTCACCGGTTTCTATTCTAAATATCATGTCAGATATAATACTCAAGAGAGCAGATGTTGAACGTTGCAAATCTTTTTCTCTCTCATTGTATGCATGGTTCAAAGTGACAAATGCGATAAGTGGGACCAAACCCCATACCATAGACAACACCATATCAAAAAGTACTACCTCATTTTTTGGAGCTACCTTAACAGTAAAACCAAATTTTGTTTTTTTAGTCTTCCATAACAATCCACTATCTAAAACTTTGTCAAATGTACCGATAATACTTGAATCATTTGAATATACTAGCTTCCCGTTAACAATTAACTTTAAAACAAAATCGCGCGATGGAATTTTCAGCGCAGAGGTTGGAATCTCTAATAGACTATAACTTCCGTCACCTTCGGTTACATACTTTATTGAAAGCCCTTTTACTTTGATTCCTTTTAAATAGTCGTTTGGTCCAGCTTTGAGTGTATTCAAATGGGACTCGTCGAAAAATCTCGAAATTTCAGAGTATTCAGTTACAAAGCCTATCCTGTTCTCAATAAAATTATCTATCATTTGAGAGAATTCTTCAAGATAGTATGTGGCATGCTCTTGCATATTTTCGTAGTAGAAAATGAGGGAAATTAAAACAGCAATAATGGTAGCAGCAAATACAATTAGTGCAATGTTTTTTTTCAATCTATTGGACCTCCTTAAATTGACCATTCTCGACTATGTAAAGTCCAATATTTTGGTTTACACCATCTGGACCAAAGCAGATATAGTTATCTTTCAACTGAATGACGGTTGAACTAACAAAACGCTTGAACTGTTGGACCGATATGAATCTATGGGAATTAAAAATCTTAGTCCACATATCCAGCAACTCGATTTCAGTATTACCGATATTGGTAAGAGGTGCTATCAAATATGTACCTTCAACAAACTGACCCCCGATTGATAAAAAGTTTTTATTAAATGCTGCCTCACTAACGACACACTTAATGTTGCTGTTCTTCAGTTTAAGATATTTCACCACCTCTGCAGATTGTTTATCAACAGTTGTAATAACGGCGGTATCGTATTCCTGTAGATTTACATCGTTCAACGAATCCTGAGACTTATAATAAACGAAACTTCCAGGGAATATATCAAGTAGTCTTTTGAAGTCATCAGCATATTCTTTATTACCATCATCGAGTACAACAAGCAACCTCTCGCAGCCGATTTTTGAAAGATATTTTGCAAATGCAGATACGACAGCTTCATTAGAAGGTGTTAATGAGTAAATATAGCCTGTTTTTAGTAGTCTTGGAGAACTAATTGTGGGTGATAAAGAAATCATGTTGTACTTCTCCAAATACGGAAGAACACTTTTACCGTCAGCTGATGTGGAAGGACCAATTACAAATTTTACACCACGTGCGGAGAAATTTCTAAAAATATTTTCAAGGTCTCCTGCAACATTTGCTGGTATTAAATATAACTCTGTCTTCCCTTCGGCTAGATAACTCTCAGCTGATGTTAAAGGGTTATATATAAACCCAACAACTTTCGAAGAGAAATTATACCAGATGAATATTATGATAATCATAAGCGTAAAGAGAAACAATATTTTGTACATTATCAAGCCTCCATATAATCATTTAATCATTATAACCTAAAAAGATTCTAACATCATCTGTTATTACATAATCAATTAAATTCCGTATTTTTTCAATCTCGGATTTACTGTTAACTGTCCAAAGAACTATTTTTATATTCTTTTCTTTTAACTTGTGAATAAGAGGTATTAAAATTTCTGGAAATTCCTGCAAACCAACTATTGGTAAATGGGCACTAAATGTATTCTTATCAAATAAATTAATTATTTTCTCTTCTGACATTCCAACGTGTTCTTCATCAAAGAGATAACCAAATTTTAAATTGGGATACTTCTCTTTCAATTCGTTTATTAACAAATGATTGAAAGAACTATAGATTTTCTCTCCAACATAAAGTTTTTCACACATTGAAACGGTAATATCTCCTGCTTCATATTCTTTTATTTCAATATTCAGACACTTGCCACTTGGAACACTCCTCAAAAATTCTTCAAGCGTCGGCACATTTAAACCTTGATTTGAAAAAGTCCGTAGCTCTTTTAGTGTTATATCCTTTAACTTAATATCCACTCCTGCAAAATTGCACAGGTTATCATCGTGGAGTAATACGGGGATACCATCTTTTGTAAGTCTCACATCAGTTTCTACGCCATTAGCTCCGAATTCAATAGCTTTGATAAAAGATAAAATCGTGTTTTCCTTATAAAGTACAGGTATTCCTCTATGCCCGAGTATTTGCAATTTCCATTCCTCCAAATTTTTTATATTTATTCTAAACACTACAATCTTTATTATACCAAACAATCTATCTTTTTGCACAACTTTTCAATGAATTTCTATAAAAACAATGTAAAAACAAAAGCTTCCGGAGTTGAAAAAACTTCGGAAGCTTTTGCTCTAAGTGATACTATAGTCTTGTATTTAAGAAATAAATCTTAGCTATGAGCGTAGTTTTATTGCTTCTACAATATCGCGTACCGTTTTTATCTTTGATAAATCTTGGTCACTTATCTTAACGCCAAACTCATCTTCAAATGCCATAACCAAATCAACAATATCAAGAGAATCTGCACCAAGGTCTTCCATTAGATTCTTTTCCATAGTAACGTCTGACAGATCGACTCCGAGTTGCTCAGCTATAATTTCGCATACCTTCTGCTCCATATTGATTCCTCCCTTTTCTAAAGATTAAGAGATTTTTTAGAGAAAAGTATATTTCAATTACGTATGTTAGTATAGCACAAAATTGTTTGTCTGTCAATAAATATGTTGTATTATATCAATAAAATGTACATTGACTAATTTTGTTTCTGGATATATAATTTTGTTGTAAGGGTTACAAAATCCGTTACAAAAATCGAGGGGTGAATTTCATGATCACATTTATAACCGATACGGGTTGTGATTTGCCAGATAACCTTAAGCTAGCTTATGAATTGAAGTTTTTACCATTAAGAGTGTATGTTAAGGGAAGAGAATACGAGGATAAGGTAACCATTTCACCAAAAAAACTTTACGACTTGGAACTTCAAGGTGAGGTTGCGTCAACCTCCCTTCCAAAACCAGAGGTAATAGAAAAAACTATTGAAGATGCTTCGAAAAATAGTGAACGTGTATACGTTATAACAATATCATCAAAACTCAGCAACACACATGATTTGATACTTAGTATAGTAAATAATATTAATGTGAAAAATGTAACTGTTCTTGATTCAAAAACAGCTTCCATTAAGCAAGCATATGTTGTTTTGAAAGCTATGGAGGTCCTAAGAAAAAAAAAACACCATTACGCAAGTTGACATTAACCGCTTCGTTGAAAATTCACTACTTGTATTCTTTGTGCCAACACTTGAATATCTGTACAGAGGTGGAAGAATAGGTAAGGCAAAGGCACTCTTTGGGAAACTCCTAAGTATTAAGCCTATACTTACAACAGATGAGGAAGGCGAAGTTAATACGCTTGGAACCGTTAGATCATTGGATATGGGTTTGACAACAATGATCAATCTTGCAAAGAATTTTGCAAAAACCAAAGGATTTGCAAACCATTACTCGCTGATGGGTGGACACACTATCGAAACGATGAGAGCAAATATGGACAGACTTATTAGCAGTCTTGATAGTAAGGAACTTGTTGGTATTTCAACCATTGGTGCTGCAATTTCAGCACATGTTGGTCCAGAAGCGTTTGGAATAGTTATTGGTGAGAAGATAGACATTTAATAATAAAGATTGGGTTGCAAGTTTAGGAGGTGTTAAGAGTGAGGAGAGTAGTAGTTACTGGGATGGGGGTTATTTCTCCGATTGGAAACTCGATTAGTACTTACTCGGAAAATTTGAAAAGACAGGAGATTGGAATCGACAAGATTCGCTCATTTGATGCTTCTAATCTTCCGGTCCAGATTGCAGCAGAAGTAAGGGATTTTAAACCGGAAGATTATATGGATAAAAAGATTTCCAAACGACTTGATAGGTTTTCCCAATTTGCTTTAGCAGCCGCGCGTCAAGCTGTTGAGATGAGTAATATTAAATTCGAAGGAATTGAAGACAGAGTAGGTGTGCTTGTTGCCTCTGGAATGGGCGGCTTCCAAACCTTAAGTGAACAAAATGAGGTCTTGAGAGAAAGGGGCCCTGAGAGGGTAAGTCCATTTTTGATACCTATGATATTGATTAATATGGCAAGTGGTGTTATTGCTATGGAATTTGGATTACGAGGACCAAATTTCACACCTGTAAGTGCATGTGCTACATCAGTTCATTCAATAGCGCTTGGGACAATGTTAATAAGGCATGGCTATGCAGATGTTATGCTCGTAGGTGGAAGCGAAGCAACAATTGCACCACTTCCTATTGCAGGTTTTGCTTCCATGAAGGCGTTGTCAACGAGAAATTCCGAACCAAAGAAAGCTTCACGCCCCTTTGATAAGCAGCGAGATGGATTTGTTATGGGAGAAGGAGCTGGTGTGTTAGTATTGGAGAGTGAGGAATTTGCCAAGACTCGAGGAGCAAAAATCTTAGCTGAGATTAAGGGATTTGCTATGAACGATGACGCCCACCACTTTAGTGCGCCCGATCCAGAGGCGAGAGGTTCATCGAAAGCAATGAAGTTGGCAATAGAAGATGCTGGATTGTCTGTCAACGATGTTGATTATGTTAGTTGTCATGCAACAAGTACACCAGCAGGTGATGAAGTTGAACTCAAGGCAATATCCAATGTATTTGGTGAAAGAGTAAAAGACATATTTGTTAATTCTACAAAAGCGTTAACTGGTCACTTACTTGGAGCTGCTGGAGTTGTAGAGACAATAGCTGCGATTCTCCAGATGAATGAAGGTTTTGTCCATGGAATGCCAAATCTTGATGAACTCGATGGTCCTGAGTACTTTAATATACCAAGGACAACTACAAAGGCAAGTATAAGAAACTTTATAAAAAACTCATTTGGGTTTGGCGGGCATAACGTATCTGTGGTGGTGGGAAGGTATGAGTGAACCAATTAAGCCTTTAAAGGGAAAAGAGGAAATACTCGGAATTCTGCCTCACAGAGAACCTATACTTCTTGTTGATGAGGTCTTAGAAGAGGGAGAAGACTATATAATTGCAAAGAAGTACATTACAGATAGCGAACCAGTTTTGAAAGGTCATTTTCCCAATTACCCGATATACCCAGGTGTTTACATAATAGAAGGTCTCGCGCAAAGCGCAGGATTACTTTTGCTTAAAGGATTGGATAGTAATAGTATACCTTTGTTTCTCGGCATCGATGAAGCCAGGTTTAAGAGAGAAGTACGTCCTAATTGTGAGCTAATATACGAAGTCAAAGTTGTTGACAAGAAAGGATTATTAGCAGTCGTAGACGCAAAAGCAAAGGTAGATGGTCAAATTGTTGCTAAAGCAAAACTGTTAGTCGGTGTAAAGGATGCAGAGAGTGGTTTACAAGGAACTCAAAGAGAGGCGAGTAAATTATGAATAACAGAATATGCGCTTTATTAAATATAGAATACCCCATTTTGATGGGTGGAATGTCCTGGGCTGGAACACCCATTCTTGCAGCTGCTGTTTCTAATGCAGGCGGACTTGGAATAATAGGTTCAGGAGCAATGAAAAGAGAACATCTAAAAGAGGCAATAGACAAAATAAGAGCACTTACAGACAAACCATTCGGTGTGAATATAATTCTTGTTTCACCTTACGTAGACGAGCTCATTGATTTAGTTGTTGAAGAAAGAGTTCCGGTTGTCACGTTTGGTGCCGGGAATCCTTCTAAGTATATGAATAAGCTCAAAGAATCAGGTATAAAAGTAATTCCCGTGGTAGCTTCTGACAACATGGCGAAAATGATGGAACGCATAGGTGCAGATGCAGTCATTGCTGAAGGAATGGAATCTGGTGGACACATTGGTGAGGTAACGACCTTAGTACTTGTAAATGCCGTTTGTAGAGCGGTAAAAATCCCCGTTATAGCGGCTGGTGGGATAGCAGATGGTCGTGCTATGGCGGCAATGTTTGCATTGGGTGCAGAAGGCATTCAGATGGGTACTCGCTTTATTGCGTCATCGGAAGCAGATACACACGAGAACTTTAAAAAGCTGATAGTAAAATCAACGATTAGAGATACGGTAGTAACAGGTGCACCACTCGGACATCCAGCGCGTGTAATTGAAACAAAGTTTGCAAAAAAAGTAAGAGAACTTGAGACAAAAAATCTCCAAGAAGCTGAAGAAATCTTAGTTGGTAGTTTACGAAAGGCTGTTGTCGACGGTAATATCGAAGAAGGCTCTTTTATGTCAGGTCAATGTGTAGGCTTAATCAATGACGTTAAACCTGTAAAAGAAATCATCAATGAAATAATGGAAGAATTCCGGTTAACAATTAAAAGATTTTGTAACTTGAATTTGTGATGATGTGAAAATTTGATAGTGTTAACCTGTAGTGATGAAAGAGTGTAATTGTGAAAGTTGGTAGAATCACATTTTGGACAAGAAAGAGTTGCGGTGTTCATCTTAGGGAATCTGCTTTGTCAAGAGTTGGTTGGGGGGTGTCCCCTATTTATAAGGATAATGCGGTTTTTGGAAAGTTTCAATACTTTTAGTTAGCATTATCTACTTTTACGTAGGAGGTGATTGTATGAAACTGGCATTTATCTTCCCTGGTCAAGGTTCACAATATAGCGGAATGGCAAGTGATTTCTCTAAGTACAATTCATGGGGAAAGTTTTCTCAGCTTGCAACTGATGTATTAGGCTTTGACCTGACTGAGATTATGGACGGTGACGAGGAAACTTTAAAACTTACCGAAAATGCTCAGCCGGCAATTTACCTTGCAAGTTATGTTGCTTTTTGCGAAACGATGAAGTACTTGAGCGAACCAGATTTTGTCGCAGGACATAGCCTCGGGGAATACACAGCTTTAGCCGCAGCTGAAGTCTATGACTTCGAAACAGGCTTGTACCTTGTTAGAAAAAGAGGCGAGTATATATCACAAGCAATAAAGCCTGGTGAAGGTAGTATGGCAGCTGTTATGGGAGTACCTATTGCTGAACTTAAAGAGTTAGTATCAAAATTTGAAGAACTCTACATTGCTAATTACAATTCTGAAGAACAGACGGTTGTAAGTGGAAAAGCCAGCAGTGTTAGGGAGTTTGTTAGGTTCCTCTCTGAAAGTGGTAAGCGAGCTATAGAATTGAAAGTATCTGGTCCTTTCCATACTCCATTCTTGGAAAGTGCAAGGGAAAAAATGGCAAAAGAACTTGAACACATAAAGTTTAAGCCCCCTAAGTATCCGATTATCATGAACAGTACCGCTCGAGAAACAACTGATCCAGAACAGATCAAGTACTACGTTCTTGAACAAATTAGTGGACCGGTACACTGGAAGCAATCAATTGATAGGATGCTTGAGATTGGTGTTACACAATTTATCGAAGTTGGTCCGAAAAATGTCTTGACTTCCTTGCTGAAAAAGGCTAAATTAGATGCGAAGCACTTTTCAAGTATGGTAAGAGCTGAGGAGGAGGTATGCGATGAACGATAGTTCTAAAAAACTCAAGACCATTTCATTCGTCGCTCTTTTTGCATCACTTACAGCCGTTGGAGCGCAGATTGCAATACCTATAGGGAACGTGCCAATAACTTTGCAGATGTTCTTTGTCTTCCTTTCTGGATTGATGTTGGAGCCTTTTGAAGCTCTGCTTTCCATGCTTCTGTACATTTTACTTGGTGGTATCGGTTTACCGGTCTTTGCAAATTTTTCAGGAGGTATTAGTTATCTTGTTGGACCAACTGCAGGTTATCTGTGGGCATTTCCTCTCAGTTCGTTTTTGCTTTCCTGGTTAAGATATAAAATAGGTGTCATATTGTCAGGTATATTATCCTTAGGCACTGTTTATTTATTTGGGTGGGTTGTTCTTGGAATACATTTAAATAGCTTTCAGAAAGCTTTCTTTGTAGGCGTTCTTCCTTTTATTCTTATCGATATAGTAAAACTGTTTGCCGCTTACGTTATTGCACAACGGTTGGTAAAGTTTTTAGGGGGAAATGAATATGGGAAGGCTTGAAGGTAAAGTTGCTATAGTAACTGGTGCATCAGGTGGAATTGGTATGGCTATAACCGAGGAGTTAATAGGGGAAGATTGTACAGTTGTAGGGTTTAATTATTCTCCTTCGGTGAATGACAAAAAGAGTACACATTATGTTGAATATTTAGTGGATATAACTGATCGTAATGCAATTGAAGGCGCAGTTAAGAAAGTCCTTGAAACGTTCGGACGTATAGATATTCTAATTAACAACGCTGGTATAACAAAGGATAACCTTGTATACCGTATGAGCTATGAAGATTGGGACGAGGTTATTAATACAAACCTTACCGGTGCATTTAACATGATCAAAGCTACTATCAGGGAGATAGTCAAAAACGAAGGTGTTATAATTAACATATCTTCAGTGGTTGGACTTGAAGGTAATATAGGACAAGCGAATTATTCGGCATCTAAAGCTGGACTTATCGGACTAACGAAATCACTCGCAAAAGAGTTTGGCAGAAAAAATCTTAGAGTAAATGCAATTGCACCAGGGTTTATAGAGACCCCTATGACCGAAAGGCTTCACGAAGAAGTTAAAAAGACGGCGTTGGAAAAGATTTCGTTGAGGCGATTTGGCAAACCAGAAGAAGTGGCAAAGCTTGTTAAGTTCTTAGTATTGGATGGAACGTATATAAATGGACAAGTAATAGTAATAGACGGTGGCATGGAACTTTAGTAATCTAAAATCTCCTCTTTGAATTCTGCGTTATCATTCGCTTGCCACAAGAATCTCTTTCGGCTCGTTCGAGCCGATTTTTTGTTATACTACTTAGATTTTACCTTGATAGAAATTCTTTAAGTGCTCTCACAGCTATGCTGCTTGAAAGAGGCATATGACCTTCATCGGGTATAATAACAAATTTTGAATTCTTGATATTCTTTGATAAAAACTCTCCTATTTTTACTGGAGTTATATTATCTTTCTCACCATAAATGATAAGGGTTTCTGCGTTTACTTTTGCTAAGTCTATTTGCAACGTCCTTTGCATAGACTTATCCTTTGAAAACTTTATAAGAACTTTTGATGGTAAAAAGTAATTCTGTGCGAAAAGATAATCAAAATGGTCATTATCGAGCAACTCACCTTCTGTGAGAGTATTTTTATAAACAATTTTGAAAGCTGGATAAGTTTTTAAACCAACATCGAGTAGCAGTTCATATAATGAGAATACTTTGTCGTTTAATAAGAACTGCCCCTCGTTACTCCCCAAAGATTGTTTAGTATTAGCATTACCTGATTCACTAATCGACTCAGATGAAGTTAACTGAATCGGATACGCCGCGTCAAATAGTACGAGTTTTTCAATTCTTTCAGGGTACATACTTGCCATTAATATTGAAAGATAACCACCCATTGAATGACCAACAAGTGTAAACCTTTCAATGCCTAGTGAATCCAGTAGGTCTATTATCGTTTTGACAATTGACAGATCTGAATAATCAAAATTCATCGCCTTTTCCGACAAACCAAACGGTGGAATATCGATAGCTATGCAGTGATATTTGTCAGATATATTATCTATAATGTGCGTCCAATCGTGTGATGAACCAGCAAATCCATGTAGGAAGACTATGTCTTTTTCATTATCATTTCCGTACTCTCTAAATGAAATCTCGATATCGTTGACCACGATTGTTTTCTTATCTTTTTTCAAATCATTTAAGATATGAATCGATGATAAATACGTTAGGAAATAGAAGGAGAAAACCGAAATTAATAATGTCTTGAGAAAAACCGATAAAGAGTTGTGGAGCATAATTATCCCTCCTCCAATCGTTAACAATACTAATTATAATACAAATCCTCTTTTAGGAAAAAACAAACATATCGAATTAAGATGATTAGATACCGCATCACTTTTTCTTAAATTAACATAAAAGAAAAAAACAATTTATCAGAGAGTGTATACGACAAATAGAAAAAGTATGGTACAATTATACAGGTACTTCCCTAAAATTTCCGATATGGAGGTGTGAAAATGAGTAAAAAGTGGGTTTATTTCTTTGCTGACGGCAAAGCAGAAGGAACCGCTGAGATGAAAGAACTGCTTGGTGGTAAGGGTGCTAACCTTGCTGAAATGACAAACGCCGGTGTTCCAGTTCCTCCGGGCTTTACTATCACGACGGAAGTTTGTAAATTCTACTACGACAACGGTAAAACGTATCCAGCAGAACTCAAAGAACAGGTTGAAGCTGCTGTAAAGGAACTTGAAAAAGTAACAGGAAAAGGTTTTGGAGATCCAAAGAAACCCCTCTTGGTCTCTGTTAGATCAGGTGCTGCAATATCGATGCCTGGTATGATGGACACGATCCTTAACCTTGGTCTTAACGACGAGACGGTTAAAGGACTCGTTGAAATGACAAATAACGAAAGATTTGCTTACGACTCCTACAGAAGATTCCTCCAGATGTTTGGTGATACCGCTCTTGGAATTCCCCATGCAGACTTTGAAAATGCACTTTCCGAAATGAAGGCAAATAAAGGTGTAAAGCTCGACACAGAACTCGATGCAGAAGATTTAAAGAAACTTGTTGAGATTTACAAATCCATATACATAAAACATGGGAAAGAATTCCCACAGAACGTATACAAACAACTTTGGGCAGCAATCGAAGCTGTTATTTGGTCATGGATGAGCGATAGGGCAATTAAGTACAGAGAAATCAACGGAATCAAAGAAGGACAACTTCTTGGTACAGCAGTTAATATAGTTGCCATGGTCTTTGGAAACATGGGTGACGACAGTGGTACCGGTGTATGTTTCACAAGAGATCCAAACACTGGTGAAAAGGTACATTACGGTGAATTCTTACCAAATGCACAAGGTGAAGATGTCGTTGCTGGTATTAGAACACCATATCCTCTTGAAAAGATGAAGGAAACGATGCCAGCAGCTTACGATGAACTCATCGCAATAATGGACAGACTTGAAGCATACTTTAAAGACATGCAGGATATAGAGTTCACAGTTGAAAAGAATAAGCTCTACATACTCCAAACAAGAAATGCTAAGAGAACAAGTCAAGCTGCAATCAGAATAGCTGTCGATATGGTTCACGAAGGACTCATTGACAAGAAAACAGCAGTTCTTAGAGTACAGCCATCCGATGTTGAAAGAGTTCTCCACCCGAAATTTGACGATAATGAGAGAAAAGGTGCAAAGGTTATAGCAAAGGGGCTTCCAGCTTCACCAGGCGCAGCAACAGGTAAAATCTACTTTGAAGCACACAAGGCAGAAAAGATGGCTGAAGCCGGTGAAAAGGTTCTCCTTGTTAGACCAGAGACAAGCCCAGAAGATGTTGGTGGTATGAATGCAGCAGAGGGTATTCTTACCGCACGTGGTGGAATGACATCACATGCTGCAGTCGTTGCAAGAGGACTTGGTAAACCAGCGGTAGTTGGTGCCGAGAGCATCTATGTTAACGAAGAAGAAGGATACCTTAAAGTTGGAGACGTCATTGTCAAAGAAGGAGAATGGATATCAATCGATGGTACAACCGGTGAAGTATTCCTTGGGAAGATAACAACGGTCAAACCAAGAGGTCTCGAGGGACCAGTTGCAGAATTACTTGCATGGGCAGACGAATTCAGAAAACTTGGCGTCAGAGCAAATGCAGATGTTCCAAGAGACGCGAAGGTAGCAAGAGAATTCGGTGCAGAAGGTATCGGATTATGCCGAACAGAACATATGTTCTTTGAAAAAGACAGAATTCCAAAAGTTAGAAGAATGATTGTTGCAAGAACAGTTGAAGAAAGAGAAAAGGCACTTGCGGAACTTCTCCCACTTCAGAAAGAGGACTTCAAAGGTTTATTCAGGGAGATGAGGGGTTATCCAGTTACAATAAGACTTATTGACCCACCACTCCACGAATTCTTACCACACGAAGAAGAACAAATGGCAGAAGTTGCCGAGCAGACTGGTATAACTGTTGAAGAACTCAAGAAAGTAGTTGAACAACTTAACGAACTTAACCCAATGCTTGGTCACAGGGGCGTAAGACTTGTCATTACATACCCAGAAATTGCAGTCATGCAAACAAAAGCGATTATCCTCGCTGCAATTGAACTTAAGAAAGAAGAAGGTATCGATGTCGTTCCAGAGATTATGATTCCTCTCGTAGGTCATGTTAACGAATTGAAATACATTAAGAATACAGTTATAGAAACCGCTGATGCACTTATAAAAGAACACGGTGTCGATCTCAAATATCTTGTTGGTACAATGATAGAAGTTCCAAGAGCAGCAGTTACAGCTGATCAAATCGCTCAGGAAGCTGACTTCTTCAGCTTTGGTACGAATGACCTTACGCAGATGACATTTGGGTTTAGCCGTGATGACGTAGGTAAGTTCTTGCCAGAATACTTGAAGAAGGGCATCCTTGAGGACGATCCATTCAAACACGTCGATACCCAGGGCGTTGGACAGTTGGTCAAGATGGCAACTGAAAAAGGTAAAGAAGTCAAATCAAAGCTTAAATGTGGTGTTTGTGGTGAACACGGTGGAGATCCAAAATCCATCATGTTCTTTGCCACAACAAAACTTGACTATGTTAGTGCATCACCATACAGAATTCCAGTTGCAAGACTTGCTGCTGCACAAGCAAGCATCAAATACAGAAGCTAATATTATTGTATACTTCGGGGCGCTTTTGCGCCCCTTATATTTATCCCCTTATTTTCTCGTAAAAACCATTCTTATTGCTTACGGGAGTGATTAAGATGGCCACACTTGTTTTTTCGATAGTATCGTCCGTATTAGCCTTTTTCTTGACAAACAACTACATATACTTTTCACTTATTACAATAGGTATACATTTTCTTCTTAGAAAAAATGAGAGAGCGGAATCTTTTGCTGGGCTTAACCTATTACTAATAAGTGCTATTTCGCTCTTTGGAAAGTTTAGACCGTACAGCATTGAAGGTCTAAATTTTATCGTTTTTGGCACTTTTCTAATAATAATATACGATTTTGTAAAACGTTGGTATTCTCTGATTCCCATGTTACTTCTAACCGGAATGGGTATAGGTGCGATTGGGAGCGCTAAATTCGGTGCAAAAGGTTATTTGCTCGGACTTATTCTCATTCCGGTTATTTTGCGTGAATACTCTATTCAGAAAAAGCAAAAGCAAAATGTTGATGAATAGTAAGGGTTAATAGCAAAGAACGTAATTCATCAAAACGGGGTGAAGACAGATGAAGGTTTTGGTACTTGCAGCTGGGCTGGGTAAAAGGATGAAATCAAAATATCCAAAGGTGGTACATAAAATTCTTGGCAAGCCAATGATCAATTGGGTTGTCGACCTTGGAAAGAAGTTTGGTGAAGTTGGTGTTGTGGTAGGTCACAAAGCAGAAATTGTTCAGAGCTATCTCCCTGAAGATGTTAAAACTTACCTGCAACAACCACAGCTGGGAACAGGACACGCAGTAATGTGCGCAAAGGAGTTTATATCATCCACCGAGGATGTGCTGATACTTTATGGTGACGTTCCTTTACTGAAAGCAGAAACTATAGAAAGACTTCAGCACGTACACGTAGAAAGTAAAGCTGATGTTACTGTTCTCACATTCATTGCAAATGATCCAACTGGATATGGAAGAATCGTTAGAAAAGGTGGAAAGGTAAAAATAGTTGAACATAAAGATGCTACTGAAGAAGAAAGAAAGATAAACGAAGTCAACAGTGGAATATACATATTTTCTGGGAAATTCCTACTCGAGAACATAATGAAACTAACGAATAACAATGCGCAGGGTGAATACTATTTGACAGACCTTGTTGAAATGGCAGGTAAAGTTGAGACATTGTTGCTCGATGATTCAATACAAGTATCCGGTGTTAACGATAGAACTCAACTTGCCCAACTTGAATTTGTGGCAAGGGAAAGAATTTTGAGAGAAATGATGTTATCCGGAGTGACTATAGTTGACCCATCTTCCATATTTATAGGTCCTGATGTCGTTGTTGGAATGGATACAATAATAAATCCGTTCACTATTATAGAAGGTAAAACTACTATTGGAGAAGATTGTGAAATAGGTCCTTACACGAGAATTGTCGACTCGAAGATAGGTAACGAAGTTAAAATTTTGCGTTCCGAGGTAGAAAGAACAACCATATATGATAAAGTTTCTGTAGGACCATTTGCTCGACTCAGAGAAGGTACGGTCTTGAAAGAAAAGGTCAAAATAGGCAATTTTGTTGAGACGAAGAAATCCGTCATTGGAAAAAACTCAAAGGCTCAACATCTCACATACCTTGGCGATGCAACTGTTGGTGAAGATGTAAATATTGGTGCTGGTACAATTACCTGTAATTACGATGGTTATAAAAAATATCCGACCTATATTGGAGATGGTGCATTTATTGGAAGTAACTCATCACTTGTTGCTCCAGTAAAAATAGGGCGAGGTGCAATAACAGGCGCAGGTTCAGTTATTACTGAAGATGTTCCTGATGATGCATTGGCACTTGGTAGGGCAAGGCAGGTTGTGAAGGAAAATTGGGCAAAAAATAAAAGGGAGGCATTAAAAGATGCAAATAACAAGGAATGAAATGAAGATATTTGCAGGAAATGCTAACAAGGTTCTCGCAGAAAAAGTTGCAAGCTATATAGGTATGCGGCTTGGAGATATAACTGCTTCTAGATTTGCCGATGGCGAGATAAATGTCCGAATAGAAGAGACAGTTCGTGGACACGACGTATTCGTAATACAGCCAACTTGTCCTCCTGTTAACGAAAATCTAATGGAACTTCTCATTATGATAGATGCATTTAAAAGAGCATCCGCAAATAGTGTTGCCGTTATTATACCGTATTACGGTTATGCAAGACAAGACAGAAAAGCAAAGGGAAGGGACCCGATAACGGCGAAACTTGTCGCTAACCTACTTACCGTTGCAGGTGCTACAAGAGTTATGACCGTTGACCTACATGCCGAGCAAGTACAAGGCTTTTTTGATATACCCGTAGATAATCTGTGGAGCTTTCCCGTTTTTCTTGAAACATTAAGTAAAGATGGGTTATTGAACGATGATGCGGTTATTGTATCACCTGATGTCGGAGGAGTTAAGAGAGCAAGACAAATAGCTGAAAAGGTAGGATTGCCATTGGCTATACTTGACAAAAGAAGACCAAAGGATAACGTTGCAGAAATACTTAACATAATTGGTGATGTTAAGGATAAAACTGCTATAATAGTTGACGACATAGTAGATACGGCAAGGTCACTTGTTGAAGGAGCCAATGCAGTAAAAAACGCAGGAGCGAAAAGAGTAGTAGCCTGCATTACGCATCCAGTACTTTCTTCAGGCGCGCCTGAGAGGATTGAGAACTCAAGTATTGAAAAGATTTATATTAGTGATACAATATATCATCAGAGCCTACCACAAAAGTTTAAAGTTGTCTCGGTGGCACCTTTACTCGGAGAGGCAATTATAAGAGTTAGAAAAAATTTATCAGTAAGTATACTTTTTAAGTAAGAAATAGAAAATAATATAAACCTTAAAAAATAGAAAAGAAGGAGGCATGCGACATGGAGCACGTAGTTAACGCGCAACTTAGGTCAGTAGTAGGCAAAAAGCGCGCAGTAAGAAGATTAAGAACTCAGGGTGTTATCCCAGCAATAGCTTATGGACCGGGTGTTGAGAAACCACTTAACTTGACACTCAACAAAATCGAATTTATGAAACTCTTCAGAGGGATAACGGAATCAACACCACTCACTCTTGTAGTAGCAGATGAGAGCGGTAAAGAAGTTCTCAAACACATGGCATTTATAAAAATTGTTCAGTATGACAAGGTAACTGATGAGCTGCGCCATGTGGATTTCTACATACCAGAAGCACACCACAAAATGAAGATTAACGTACCTCTACACATCGTTGGAAAAGCAGATGGTGTTGAAAAAGGTGGCATCATGGAAGTACTCCACCACGAAGTTGTTGTTGAGGCACTTCCAGACAGAGTTCCTGAACAGATTGAAATTGATGTCACGCCACTTGGTCTTGGGGAATCTATTAGAGTTAAAGACGTTAAACTTCCTGACGGTGTCAAGATAGATCTCGACCCAGAGGATGTTCTCATAACAATTGTTGTTCCAAGGGGACTTGAAGTAGAAGAAACACCAACAACTGTAACAAATGTTGAACCAGAAGTTCTAAAGAAAGGAAAGAAAGAAGAAGAGTAATTTTACTATCAATACCATCCGAAGACAGAGTCCCCCTTACGGGGGACTTTTTTAACTTAAATCATTAAGAAAAAGTACTAAAGAGGTGAAGTGAGTGATTATTTTAGGCCTTGGTAATCCAGGAGACAAATATGCAAATACAAGGCACAACGTTGGATTCATGGTTCTTGAGCGTACTGCAAAATCTCCAAAAAGCTGGAAGTCTGGACCAAATTACCTATACCATGATTTGAATATCTCTGGTAAAAGGGTAAAGCTTGTTAAACCCATGACTTTCATGAATCTCAGTGGTGAGGTATTTAAATATTTACCACATGATGATATAATAGTGGTGTATGACGACCTTGACCTGCCCTTAGGTAGAATTAGGATAAGAAAAGATGGTAGTGCTGGCGGACACAATGGGATAAAATCAATTATTGCACATATTGGTCAAGCCTTTCCAAGAATTAGAATAGGAATTGGTCCAAAACCACAAAATGTTTACGCAGCGGATTACGTACTTTCAGATTTTACAGCCGAGGAATTCGAAAAGCTTCAAAAAGTCATTGATATTACTGTTGAAGCTATTGAGTTGATAGTATCTCAAGGAATAGAGAAGGCCATGAATAAATACAACTCAACACAAATTGAATAGCAGTCCCATCAATTTGTGATAAAACAAAGAATTGTGAAAGGATTTTTAGAATGTTTAGAAGGTGATAGATTTGGATAAGTGCATAAGATGTGGAGAAAAAGCCCAGATTATACAGAATGTATATGTTGATGGAACAACCAAAAGGATTTCATATTGCAAATCCTGCCTTTTGGAAATGCTAAAATTTGAAAGCGAAAAGTATACACGTATTGGAATACAGACTATTGTTTCGCACAAAAATCTGATGGAAGAATCACCGGCTCGAAATAAGAAATTTGAATTTTCCTTAGAGTTTTTGTATTCTGAACAGCCGAGTACTATTCAGTTAACAATGTTTCCAAAAGATGCAAACGTATATGGAAAGATAATAACAGATATTCAAAAACGTAGGCTCACATTTCTTAGTCATAAATTAAGTAAGGCACTAAAAAAGGAAGATTATGAAAGAGCAAAGAAGCTCAAAAAGGTAATAGATGACATAAATAATAAACTAAAACAACAGCCCTGGTAATTTGAATTGCCTATTCAGAGCTGTTTGTTGTTTTATATATTTTATCTAACAAATAAGTAATTTAAAGCAGATATTATCATCATTCCCGCAACAACATACCTGATGAATTTCCTACTTACACGTATATTCAGATATGACCCTATGTACCCACCCATAAAAGAACCGATCCCCAATATTAAACCAGGAACTATCTCTACTTTGTTATTGAATGAGAACATTATTAACGAAAAGACTGTAAAAACAAGCGTTAAAAATATCTTTATTGCGTTTGCTTGCTTGATGTCATATCCCTCAAGGATTGTTAAAGCGTATATCAAAAAGAATCCGACTCCCGCTTGTATATATCCTCCATAAACACCAATCAAGAAAAATGTGAGTGCGCTAATCACTCTATTCGCTTTCAACTTCTTTCCTTCCTCCCATACCTTTGGTGAAAAAAGAACAAAATAAGACATTACAATAAAAATAATAACTATGCTTATCTTTAATATTCTTTCAGGGAGGGTTAACACTATTGACGTTCCGACTATCGCACCGAATATTGTAGAAATTGTCAAGAAAAAGACTTCTGATAATCTAATTTCCTTCTTAGCGATAAAATTCCATGTAGCTGAGATATTTTGAAGTAGTATACCAATTCTATTTGTACCATTTGCAACACTGGGAGGAAGACCATAAAAACCAAGAATTGGTAACGTCAAGAAAGAGCCACCGCCAGCTAAAACATTTATTATTCCTGAAAATAGTCCACCAATGAAGAGTAGCAATTCTAACATTTAAAACACCTCCAAGAACCTCTGCAACAACCTTATTAGGTGCGAAAGGTCCGACAAACTTATCATTTCCACTTGTGAATGAAGGTATCTTACTGGAACACTCAATGCAACCATTGGTATTCCTTTTTCTGTAAAAACGCTTGCATCGTTTCCACCACCAGTTGTTCCTACTTGTAATGGTATTCCTTCGTTCTTTGCCAATGAAATTATGAATTGAACAACCTCTGGGTTGGATATGGAACTATTATCGAAAGCCCTTATAACAGGTCCCTTGCCTATATCAATATGAGCGTTCTGCTTGCTACAACAGGCGAAAGAATCTATCGCTATAGCTAAATCTGGACTGTATTGATTAGCAAGAGCCCTTGCACCACGGAGCCCAACTTCTTCCTGTACAGTCCACGCAAAAAGAGTATTGGAGAGCGGTCTTGTATGCCGAATAACTTCTACAAGGGTGTAGCATCCAAACCTATCATCTAAACTTCTCATTGCAATGTATTCTTTGTTCAAAACAGAGTAGTTCTTCTTAAAGACTATGTAATCCATAACATCGATTCCCATTTTCAGCAGTTCATCTCTGCTCTTAGCGCCAACATCGACAATCTTTTCAAAGGAAACACCATCGGCTTTAAGATGTGGAGGAACTGCTCCAATGACACCATCTATCATTCCTTTCTTTGTAACAATCTGAACAAAGGATCCAGGTAAAGTTTCTTCGATAATGCCACCAATATTTCTTACCTCTATCTTTCCATCAGTTCGTAGTGAAGACACATAGAAGCCAATTTCGTCCATGTGAGCCATCAAAAGCACTTCTTTATTTCCTAAGGTCCCCTTCTTTTCAAGGATCAAATTTCCAATTTTGTCTATTTTCAATCCTTTCCTTTCATCAGCCAACATACTTGTGATTTTCTCTCGAACTTGTTCTTCCCTTCCAGAAATACCGGGCACACTGCATAACTCAACAAGCTCACCGAACTGACTTAATTTACTTTTCATATTCTCTACTCCTCCTTAGATCTGAATGTCAGCATTACACGAATTATACCATATTTTTGGGAAAACTGATTCGTTTTACGAATTATTCCATACACAAAATTATTGTATCTATTGACAAAATTTTTGGATTAACATAAAATATATTTGCATACCAAAAAACGAAAGGTGGGAATAATATGGGAGAAGAGTTGTATCAACACGAAAAGCGAAATTTAGCACTGATTATCAGTGGTAGATTTGAATCTCTTGTAGGTGCTGCTGCGTTGCTTGTTACGATGCCATTTCCTTGATAAGACAGGTTCAGGAACGATGATGGGACTATTTACAGTTCTTGGAATTTTGCCACGACTTATCGCAACACCGATTGGTGGGGTCATGGGAGATCGTTTGAATAGAAAAACAATAATGGTTCTCCTCGATGAGTTAAGGGGGGTATTATTACTCGTTTTATGGTTCATTGCAACTGTTGATGAAATAAATATTGGTATTCTTCTTGTATTTAGAGCCATCCTCTCATTTTGTGATGGACTGTTCGATGGACCAACTGGTGCGATGTTTGGAGATGTGGTTAGGAAGGAGAATCTTAAAAGAGCAACATCTTTGAATGCTATGGCAAACAGTGGAGCAAATATATTAGGTCCAATAGTTGGTGCTATGTTATATGGCTACTACGGATTGACCAATGTTCTTCTTATGACAGGTATACTGTACATTCTTTCAGGAATAAGTGAAATGTTTATAATATATGTGCAGAATTCTAAGGAAGGTAATCTCAATTTCTTTGGCGAATTGTATGAAGGAGTAAAGTTTGTTATAAATCACGGAGGTTTGCGCTTCTTATTTACGTTCGCTATATTAATAAACTTTCTTATGTCACCATTATTTTCTGTTGTAATTCCGTACATAACTCGGACTGTCTTAAAGTTCTCGGCGACTCAATTTGGTTTATTGGAAGTTTTTGGAACTGTTGGAGCACTACTTGGTAATCTTTCTCTAATATTCTTTTTACACAGATTCAGTTCGAAATTTCTTATATCATGGGGAATGTTTTTAGAACAAGCATTTGCGGTGCTCTTTTCTATACTTATAATGCCATATTTCGGCTTTGGAAATGAAATACTCTACATTATATTTGTTGTTGCCACAACTATCGTCAGCTTTTTCAATATACTTGTCAATATTCCAATTAATGCTAATCTTCAAATATTGGTCCCTTCTGAATTACGTTCGAGAGTATTCTCGGTACTGTCACTCTTTGCAATGGGGAGTGTTCCTATCTCTTCTTCATTGTATGGTTATCTTCTTGATAAAGTTGATCCTTTCTGGTTCTTCTTAATTGTGAATGTGATATCTACTTTTATAATACTATTTTTCATAATCTTGGCACCTGAAGAAGCTTATGATCCAAATCTCTCGAGTCCTAATTAACGCTTAGTATTAAAATATATATTGCCCAAGTCTGTAACTTATGTTAAAATAAGTATAAACAAAAGCCTAAATCAAAAATTATTAGTTTGGAGGTGTGATTTTTATTACACCATTCTTAAAAGGTACGATTTTAAGTGCAATCTCAGGTCTTTCGACCGTTCTTGGTGCTATACCACTTTTGTTATTCAAAAAGCATTTGGGAGAAAAGGTTATAGATGCGTTAATGGGTATGGCTGCAGGCATTATGCTTGCAGCAAGTGCTTTTAGTTTAGTAGCACCATCTTTGCAAATTGGTGGAGTCTTACGCTTTACAGTTGGGTTCTTACTTGGCGCAGTTCTTGTTGACTTAATGGATAAATTTTCACCGCACGAGCATTTTCTAAAGGGGCACGAGGGTGTTGATGTAAAGAGATTAGCAAAAATCTGGCTCTTTGTTATAGCAATTACAATTCACAATTTCCCCGAGGGAATGGCGGTTGGAATAAGTGGATATACACCAGAAGCTTTAAGTGTTGCTATTGCTATCGGAACACAGAATATTCCAGAAGGTGCCGCTACCATGGTTGCACTTATGAACGCGGGATATTCTACATCTTATTCACTTTTAATAACTCTTCTGACAGGGGTTGTAGAAGTGGTTGGTGGTTTCTTTGGCGCAAGTTTAATACTAATAAGTAAGAGTTTGTTACCGTATATGTTGGCATTCGCTGCAGGAGCAATGGTCTTTGTCGTAAGTGATGAAGTGATTCCTGAGACACACTTGCGAGATAACGAAAGATTGTCAACATACTTTCTAATATTCGGATTCCTAATTATGTCCTCTCTTGATGTACTACTTGGATAAAAGTTCTTTATTTTCTCTTGGTAAGAACATATAACTTGCTTTATCCTTTCCGGTTCTTTTAGATATGTAAAGCAAATCATCTGCTGCCCTTATTACTTCTGTTGGTGAGTCGTAGTTGTCAGAATTAACAACACCACAAGATACTGTACACTTTCCATGTGGAAAATCTGTATTTCTGATTTTATGTAATATTGATTCAATCAGTTCCACCACTTCACCATCCGTTAATTTTGTGAGGACAACACAGAATTCTTCACCGCCGTACCTTCCAGCGATACCTTTTCCACTTACTTTTTCTTTCAGTATTTGACCTACCTTCTTTAAAACTTCATCACCAACAAGATGTCCGTATGTATCATTGACCTTTTTAAAACTATCAACATCGAACATAGCCAAGTAGTAGGTTGATTTTGTAGCCATAGATAGCGAATGGGTTCCTTCAAGAAAGCGCAGTAGTTCCTTCTTGTTTAAAAGGCCAGTCAACCCATCTATTGTTGATGCTACTTTCATTTCTCTGAATAGATTCATAGTATTGAATAACAGTGATATACTTTCGGATGCTTCATTCATAACCTTTTCTACGTTTCTATATTCCCCAAGATCTGAAAAAGCGATTAAACCTATTTCTGACTCTTCGTATTTGACCGGAAAACGACAAGATCTTTAACTTCAAATCCGGAACCAAAATTGCCAAAATAACTCCAGTTTGATGGTTCTATTGGTTTTTCAAAGTATTTTGACAGCTTCTCCTTGAGTGAGAGTTTACCCAAAAACAATCCATAATTATATATTCTACCTTCGACTGGTGAGAGTAGCAGGAAGGTCGCGCCAGAAAACCTTGCAAAGAATTCAAAGAAACTCTTAAACTTTTGCACAACGTACAATTCGTCTCTTGCGTATTGGATAAGTGAGAGTATTTCTCTGTTGAGTATTTCAGAGCGCATTTTCTGTTCAAGCACATCGTAAATGTTAGCTATGTAGAAACCTCCTGCATTTGGGAGACTTTTATAATCATTTGAAATAAAGTTTTGAAGTTCTTTTTCTAATTGCTCTTTCGAAAGAAGCTTTGATATGAATTTGTTGGCACCACTATGCTCAGCCCAAAATTCGTTAATAACATCGTCCGAACCTGTCAAAACAGCGATACCCGCATTTTTAAATGCGGGTATCGAGCACAAGTACAAACACATTTGAAGCCCAGATATACCAGGCGTATTGTAATCGGTTATTATTATATCTGGGTATTCTTTCAGTACTTTTTCAATAGCTTTTGTACCATCTTCCGCTATTATAACCTGCTCTATGTCGAGCTTGGTCAACATGCTTTGTAGAACCATTCGCCAGAATTTACTGTCATCAACAATGAGAACTTTCTTACCCACGGTATTCGACCACCAATACAGCACTTTTTTTGGATAAAACTTTGCATATACATATTATACCACTTATACTACATTTTTTTCTCTTTCTATCTCGGTTCCTTCGAACCTTGTTAAGTCAAGATATGATATATCTGTATGGAGCGATCTTCCAAATACTATTGTCATGGCAAGTGCTTCACCAACTGCCGGAGCGACCATAAAACCGTGACCTGAATAACCAACTGCATAATAATATCCTTTAATTTCCTTACTTTGACCTATTATTGGTTGTGCGTCTGGAGACATATTATACATTCCACTCCAGTGTCGTATAATTCTAATATTCTTCAGAAATGGGAATATCTTTACCATCTTACTTGCCAATTCCTTTTCGAATCTATATGTCACATTATAATTTATACCGGGTTTCTCGTCCTTATCACCTTGACCAAGTATGAATTGACCATGTAGTGTCTGTCTCATATAAAAGTTTTCAGAGAAACTTATTGCCATCATTGGGAAGAAGTTTTCCAATGGCTCAGTGACAAGTATCTGGTGACGATAGCTTTCAGTTGGTAGATTAACTCCAACCAGATTCGATACTTCACTTGACCATGGACCTGTTGCGTTTACAACAGCATCACATCCAAAATAACCAGCACTTGTATCAATTCCAACAACTTTGCCGTTTAATATATCTACACCTTTAACTTCAGTGTGAGTATATATGTGTCCTCCCATTCTTCTTATCGCTTGGGCGTAGCCGATAACAGCCTTGTGAGGATTGGCATGTCCGTCAGTCTGACAAAAAGTTGCCATTACAATACCTTCTGTATTAATATATGGATATCTTTCGGAAACTTGTCTCGGAGTAAGTATCTCAACATTTAATCCTTCTTCCCTTTGCATTTTAACATTCTTTTCGAATTGTTCTGCTTCTTGTTCACTGTATGATAGTACAAGATATCCCCCTTGCTTATATTCTATGTCCATTCCAACATCTTCTGCAAATGTTTCAAATAGCTTCACACTTCTCATTGCGAGTTTCACATTGGGTCTTGTTGACCATTGTTGCCTGATACCACCTGCGCATCTGCCAGTTGAGCCAGAAGAAAGGTAAGATTTTTCAAAGATAGCTACCGAAGTTTTTCCCAATTTACAAAGGAAATAACCAAGTGCGGTTCCAGTTATTCCACCACCAATTATGCAAACATCATATTTTTTTACATCACTCATTTTTTACACCCCCCGAAGAGCTTTCTATTCCATCGTTGAATTTTACAATTGCTTCAAAAGGCGTGGGAATGGTTGGAGGGCGATAAGCACCCAATTCGATATCTGAAATAGACCTTCCAGTCTTTTCAGCCAGAATCTGTAAAGCTAAGCTGCGGCAGGTCTTACCGCCACAAGGTCCCATACCAATTCTCAATACTCTTCTAAGCTCTTCATAATCTGTTATTCCCATTTCTATTGTGCGTTCAATTTCTTCTCGTGTTAATTCTTCACATCTGCATATAAATGCTTCGGATTTCTTTGCATATCTGAAGCTCCTAATACTTTCCTCAAGCCCCTTTGGAACTTTCAAAAAGACTACGTGTGTCTTACCTTTATTGTTTAACATTACGTGATCTACCTCTCCATCAGAAACATATTTTCCATTTCTATCTAAAAGATCTACTTTGTCACCTTTTGATGGAATGGGTAATAACTCATAAGGAATGCCTACAATTGAATGGTCTGATTTTTCCTGAATCACGAAAATTGCAAGTCCAGGGCACTTTGTTACACAAATACCACATCCAATACACTTTTCATAATCTATATGTGGTATTCCATTTATATTTCCGCCCACATTTATTGCTCCGGTCGGGCAAGAGGTTTCACACGGGTTGCAGGGAATTGGTTGCGGGCATTCAATAACAGCTCTAAGCTTTCCTTTTGGTCCACTATCGTTTTGCAACTCTTCTCTATAACCGCCTTCAGGGAAGCGGATGTTTAGCTTTGCAAGACCTTCACGAACCTTCTTAGAGAAAGGCCCCTTTCTGAATTCTGAAAGTTCTTCCTTCATCTTACTAATTTTTTCTTCTTGTGATGTGCCTGTTAAATCTTGAGCAATATTGTACCCTGCTATATACCCTTCAATCATCGCCGTTGTTGCCTCTTCAATTCCAGAGAGGTCACCAGCAACAAATACATTTCTTACTGATGTTCTCATATTTTCATCTCGCCAGGGAATAAATCCACCAAGTTCTGGTATATAAACTATTTTAGCTCCAGTTTGTGCCACAAGTTCAATGTTTGGTTGTAATCCAACTGCAAGGCATATTGAGTCGACAATAAACTCTTTTTCCGTACCTTCAATTGGTCTGAATCTCTCGTCAACTTCCGCAACTACTGCTCCCTGTACTTTGTTATCACCAACTGCTTCAAGGATTGTGTGTTTCAAGAGAATGGGTATACCAAGTCTTCTTATCTTGTTCGCATGTACGGCGTATCCACCAATCCTCGAAGATGCTTCTACGATGGCTTTAACAACAGCACCAGCTTGTACAAGCTGATATGCAACAATAAGACCTATATTCCCAGCTCCGACGATTAAAAACGATTGTCCAGGTAACACTTTGTATTGATTCATAAGTGTTTGAACTGCGCCAGCCCCATAAACGCCTGGCAACGTGTTGTTTTTAAAAGTTAAGAACTTTTCGGTAGCACCGGTAGCGATAAGAATGTAATCCGAGGTACATTCATGAACTATGTTATTTGCTCTATCGTAAAGCGTTATTACATCTTCATATATTCCCGTAACGGTTGTTTGTTGCAATATTTCAACTCTGAGACTCTTAACTTTTTTGACAAGTAAATTGCCGATTTCAAAGCCCCTTACAGATGCGTAAAAACCTTCATGACCAAAGAATTTATGTGTTTGCTTTGGAAGTTGTCCACCCGGTTCAATTCCTTCGTCAACGATTAATATATCTTTACCATCACCAAGAGCCTCTGCAATTGCAATTGCACCTGTTAAACCTGCTGGTCCTGAACCGACGATGAGTGCTCTAAGATGTCTTACCATTTTGGTTTCCCCCTTCCAGTCTGCATCTTAACATTCATACCTTCTCTTATGGGGGTGATACAGGCTCTCACGTTTGATATACCGTCGACTTCCACGAGGCAGGCTGAACATTTACCAATTGCGCAGAAGAAACCGCGAGGATGGTTGTGTTCTGTAAATCCGAAGACATCAATACCGTTTGCTATGAGGGCACTTGCTATAGTATCATTTGTAGTACCGCAAATCTTTCTACCCTCAAAATAAAAAAACACTTCTGTTGAGTCGGCGTTTGTGCTAAGAATCGGATGTTCTTTCAACCTTCTCATTTAGCAGAAACCTCCCCTTCCCCTGTTTGAAAAGCCCTAAGCAAAAGTATGTGAACATCAAGAAAATTATAATTCATTTTACTCTTGGAAAAAAACACCAAATTCGTTCGTTATGTGAAGTTTAGTATACCTGTCTTTTTCTATGTAACCTTATTCTAAGGAATTGCTCATTTTCTTATATTTATCTGCATTTTACCGAAGGCTTATATTTTTCCGTACTTTGTGTTATAATTCTAATGAATTAAGAGGCTTAGCACAATTCAAGAGGTGAACAACGTGGCAGGTAAAGTTCCGGCGAAAGTGACATTGAAGAAAGATATTAAACGAAGGGTGTTAACAGGTCACCCGTGGATTTACGATAATGAGATAGAAAAAATTGAAGGTGAATTTGAAGACGGAGACATTGTATATATACACACGTATGCAAATCAATTTCTTGGTGTTGGGTATATAAACACAAAATCAAAGATTACAGTTAGGTTGCTTTCACGAAAGCCAGTTGAAATAAATAAAGAGTTTATTCAAAGAAGAATACTCGATGCTATTAAAAACAGGTATGAAGTTGCAAAAGAGAATGCCTATCGTGTTGTCTTTGGGGAAGCTGATGGCTTACCCGGACTCATAGTAGATAAGTTTGGTGAATATTTGTCTGTTCAATTCAACACGCTTGGAATGAACAAACTCAAAAGCTTCGTAGTCGATTCACTTGTAAAAATCTTTGAACCAAAGGGAATCTTTGAAAGGACAGAGGGAAGTGCGGTTAAAAAAGAAGGTGTGGAAGAATTTACTGGATGGATACACGGCTCTGGTCCAGAGCTGATTCCATTTGAAATCAACGATATTAAATTCTTTGCAGATACCAAAGGTCAAAAGACAGGGGCATTCTTAGACCAGAGAGATAATGCGCGAAAGTTAATGGGCTTTGCAAACGAAAAAGTCTGTCTTGACTGTTTTTCTTACACGGGAAATTTTGGGATGCACCTACTAAAAGGTGGGGCAAAATATGTTAGTTTTGTTGACTATTCAGAACGCGCCATAGAGATAGCAAAGGAAATAGCAAAAATAAACGGTTTTGCCGACAGATGTGAATTTATTAATGCAAATGCATTTGATTATTTAAAATCGCTGCATGAAAAGTCAAGAAAATTTGATATAGTAGTTCTTGACCCACCGTCTTTTGCCAAAAGTGCTTCAAGCAGGGAAGCTGCATTCAAAGGTTATAAGGAGATAAATTATAGAAGCATGAAAATAATAAAAGATAATGGACTTTTGGCGACTGCTTCATGTACGCAAGTTGTTTCACAAAGCGAGTTTGAATCAATAATGGTTGATGCTGCAATTGATGCTAAGGTCATTTTGAGGCTTATTTATAGAGGCGGTCAACCATTGGACCACCTGCAGATTTACAATATACTTGAAACAATGTATCTGAAATTCCTTATCTTGCAGATTATACATTTAACAAAGTGATGCTTATAAATAGGAGGTTGAGACTGTGTGCAAAAAGCCCCAGCCGATATTTAAAGCTTTCATTTATTTGCTTTTTACAATTTTAATTCTCTTTCAAGGACTCCTAAATGCAGGTGCACTTATAGTTACAGGTAATTCTATAGTAGACGAAACTGGGAACAGTATAAAAAGTATTTCTGCAATTGATTTACTCTACGATGGTAGTTTGTATTATTATATACTTTCCGACGGTATATACTCGTTAGACGGAAAGGTAAAGATAGACATTAAAAATGCACAAAGGGTTGGTTTGAACTATGTACTTTCAAATCTCAAGGTATATAAAATATCTAATGGAAATGCAACTACCTTAGCTTCTGTCTCGGGAAACTTGAAAAGTATGCAAGTTGTATCAGATTACATAATAGGTATTGAGAATGATCAAGTTGTCTGCTATTACGGTGGAAGTGTTGTTTGGTCTGTACCGACAAATGCTAAGAATCTTAAAATATCAGAAAATTATATGGCTGTTTTTAGTGACCAAACTAATCTTTTTAATATTTCGAATCCAAGATTTCCAAAGTTGGAGAGGGTATATCCAAAATTTAGCGACTATGTGTATTTTTCAGGTTACCATGTTTTCAGCAATGGCTCTAAAATATATTTATTCAAAGGTTCAGCAAGAGCGAGTACAACATTTCAATACAAAGGTACTTTATTTACGGATGGAAAGTTTATATATTCTGGTAATACTCTTATAAACTCTGAACTGGTACAGAAGGATTTAAAGTTTACAGTGAAATCTTTAGTACCTGTTCGAACATCTGGTGAGATTCAAAAGACTCAAGAGGATGAGACAAGCATTTGGAAAAGCTTAACTATGGAGAACACAACTTCTACCCAACAACATGTAAAGAAAGATGATAAGGAAACAACACAGACAAAAGAAACTACAACGAGTACTGAAAAAACGGAATCAACGACCGTTATTAAACCTACGGAAACTAAGCAACAACCAAAAACTCCGGAGATTTACGAGATGATTTGGAAAGTGGTACTGAATGATACTATCTCTGGAAAACCGGCATTAAAGCAAGATGTAGCGTATGTTCCAACTACAAAAGGTTCAGTCTTAGCTATAACAAATGGAAAAACAATTTGGTCCTATAAAGCAAGTTTTGTCATTACTGGGCATATAACGGTTGGTAATCACATATATGTAGTTTCATGGGATGATACGGTGTATGCGCTTAACGAAGATGGATCATTACATTGGAAACTATCATTAGATGATGATATTGCTTACGGACCAGCATGGGACGGGTATTTGCTTTATGTGGCTACTGACAAGGGAACTGTTTATGTTATAAGTGATTCTGGAAAGTCTGGAACTGTAAAGAGTACTTACAAGGTTGGAACATATCCGTCCTTACCTCCTTCCGTATCACTTTCTGGTAAGATATTTGTTGTTGATGGTGCTGGTAATCTTTGGAGAGATAAGACTATTTTTTCATTTGCAGGAAAACCAAAGAATTTGCCAGTGTATATGGAGAATGTTTATGCTAGTCAGCAAGTTGGATTTACGCTGATTGATGAATATGGAACCACTTATGAATTTATTCCTATGAAGTCTGAAACCAAGATATACGACGGAAAAACACTTTATTTGACTCTAAACGATGAAATTATCGATGCCGTCTTAGGTAAAAGGAATTTGTACGTACTCGGCTCATCTGGGAAAATCTATGTTATAGACAAACAATCTAAGAAAACCGTCTTCAGCGATATTATTCCTGGAGGAAAGTATATAAGTCTCAGCAATGAGAAAATCTTTGCTTTTGGGAAAGAAGTTCGATGTTATTATGTTAACGATAATCCATCAGGATTTTGGAACAGTCTTTACGAAAATCAAATGAATTGGAACTCGGCTGTTAAGTAGAATTCTCTCGTTTGTGGGTGGTTGCTTTGAACTTTTTAGGTGATTTCTCTTATTATGCCGTCTGTGTACCTGTTTATCAAGACAATTTCATTTTTGAAGTTAGATCCGAGAATATTCCTCAACCACTCGAAGTCTCCTTTCCAGGTGGAAAGATAGAAGATGGGGAAACACCTTACGATGCTGCAATAAGAGAATTAAAAGAAGAGACAGGATCAAATATAGTTCGAAGATTATTTGAAGTTGAACCACTTATAACACCATTTAATACTGTTATTTTCTCATTTGTTGTGCTCGTTAATATTGAGGATTTAAGAATTAATTCAGATGAGGTAAAAGATATCTTCTTAGTCCCCATAGATTTCTTTTCAAAACCTTATAAAGTTGGATATGTTGACGTCTTTTTAATTCCCAGAGATGATTTCCCGTATGAATTAATACCATCAGGTAAAAACTATAATTGGAAGAAAGGTGTCTATAAAGTGTTATTTTACGAATATAATGGTCACATCATATGGGGAATAACTGCGAAGATAGCCAGAAGAGTTTACGAATTAATCTCTGGAAACAAGTAATATAAAATTAATAAATATTCGGGGGGATAGGGAGTGTTTTTCAGAACGAAATCTGCTGTAATCGTCGGTATCACACCGCTTCTAGTTAATGTGGAAGTAGATGTCAATCTACGCAGTGTCAAGCGCGACATAAATATCGTTGGTTTACCCGATACCGCGGTTAAAGAGAGCAAGCAACGCATAATGAGTGCTTTTAAAAACTCGAATATATCGATTCCTGATGGACTAATCACAGTAAACCTTGCACCTGGTGATGTTAAAAAAGAGGGAACATTCTTGGACCTTGCTATCGCTCTTGCTATCCTCGGTGCTGCAAAATATATACCACCTTTTGATTCGGTTGTTGTTGGAGAACTTGGATTGGATGGAAGCATCAGAAAAGTCAAAGGTGTACTACCTATCCTGTTAGAGCTTAATGACCCTTCTACGAATTTCATAATACCTCATGAAAATATCCTTGAAGCATCGGTAACCAAATCAAAATTCCTCGCCTTTAAAAATCTATACGAGGCAGTTGACTCACTGAAAAATGGTAAATATCCTGAGATTTCTCTACAAATGCAAGAGGAAAAATCGGAAGCACTGGATTTAGATTTTTCTGACATTCGTGGTCATATGATGCCAAAACGCGCACTCGAAGTTGCTGCAAGTGGTGGACACAATGTATTAATGGTTGGACCACCAGGTACTGGCAAAACGATGTTTGCACGAAGATTTCCAACAATATTGCCACCTATGAATGAAAAAGAAATTATCGAAACTTCTAAAATTTACAGTGCAGTTGGACTTCTTGATTCTAAGCTGATTACTGTAAGACCATTCAGAAGTCCACATCATACAGCAAGTGCAGTAGCTATAATCGGGGGAGGCACAAATGTCCGCCCTGGTGAAATAACACTTGCACACAATGGAGTTTTATTCTTGGACGAATTACCGGAATTCCGGAAAGATGTCCTTGAAGCACTACGTGAACCACTTGAGGACGGTGTTGTAACTGTCTCAAGGTCAAAAGCAACACATACTTTCCCAGCTAATTTTCAACTTATAGCTGCTATGAATCCGTGTCCGTGTGGATATTATGGTGATAGAGAAATTGCCTGCAAATGCTCTCCGTACGAAATTAAACGTTACTGGAAGAATATTTCTGGACCTATTCTTGATCGAATTGACATTCAAATTCAGGTGCCGAGAATTTCATACGAAGAAATGCGGGGGAAAGTACTACAATCGGGTTCGGAATCGAGTGTTCAAATCCGTGAACGAGTGTTAAGAGCAAGGGAAAAGCAATTAATCAGGTATAAAGATGAGAAAGTAAAAGTAAATGCAAAACTCACGCACAAAATGGTAGAAAAGTATATACATTTGGATGAAAAAGCGGAAGAGTTATTGAAGCTGTATGCAGTAAAATATAAGTTATCCGGACGTTCAATCGACAAGATTCTCAAAGTATCTCGTACCATTGCCGACTTAAATGGTGATGAAATAGTCGATTCAAAGGCTGTTAGCGAAGCTCTGCAGTACAGACTGAATAACGTAGATGTTGATTTTATACTAAGTTGACAATATTATATTGGGAGGTTAAGAAATGAATGAACTAAAAAATTATTACAGAAAAGCATCGACATATTCAAGTGCAGTAGCACTACTCTATTGGGACATGCAAACTTACATGCCAAAAGCCGGTGGACCGTATCGAGCAGAGGTAATCTCCGAAATCGGTACGTATGTTTTTAAATTACTTACCGACGACTACCTTGGGGACCTTTTAGAGAAAGCCTCACCACAAAACGAAGTCGACGATAAAATAATTAAAATGGGGAAGAAAGATTACTACAAATATAAAAAGGTTCCACCAGAGTTGTTTGAAGAGATTACTATGACTGGTACAGTTCTTGAACAGAATTGGGAGAAATTTAAACCAACTGGAAACTTTGAAGAGCTACGCCCATTATTTGAAAAACTGGTTGAATTAAACAAAAAGTATGCAGATATACTTGGGTATGATGATGAACCCTATGATGCCTTGCTTGATCTATTTGAACCAGGTATGAAAGCGAAAGAAGTTGAGGCAATTTTTGAAAAGGTCCGAGATTTTACGATTGAAACACTAAGAAAGATTGAAAACGTTGGAGAAATATCCGATCCATTTGCTATTGAACTCGATATTGAACGACAAAGGAAATTCAACGAATGGTTAATTTCATATCTCAAATATGATATGACCAAAGGGCGTCTCGATATATCGGCTCACCCTTTTACTAATCCGATAGGACTAAACGACGTGCGAATTACAACTCGATACATACTAAGCGATGCCAAAAATTCTATATATTCGACTATTCACGAATTTGGTCATGCGACTTATGCACTTTCGATTCCTGACGAGTTTTACGGATTACCAATAGGCTCAAGCGCTTCTTATGGTTTTGACGAAAGTCAATCGAGGTTCTGGGAAAACATTGTTGGTAGGAGTTTGAGCTTCTGGAATGGAATTTACGATAAATTCGTGGAGATTTTCCCAGAAATGAAGAGATACTCTCTTGAAGACCTCTGGCAAGGTGTTAACAGGATAAAGAGAACATTCATTAGGACAGAATCTGACGAGGTAACATATAACTTACATATTATCCTCCGCTTTGAAATAGAACGAAAAATGATAAATGGTGAAATAAAAGCAAGTGAATTACCTCTTATTTGGAATGAACTTTTTGAAAAATACCTTGGCATAAAAGTACCTAACAACACCGTTGGATGCATGCAAGACCCACACTGGTTCGGTGGCGCATTTGGATATTTCCCAACATATTCACTTGGAAATCTTTACTCAACTCAGATATACGAAAAAATTAGAGAGGAAATAGATTTTGATAATGTGGTTAAAAACGGCGATTTTGATGTGATCAAGGAATGGCTGAAAGATAGGATTTACTCAAAAGGTAAGATGTACCAACCGGCAGAATTGATAAAAATCGTTACTGGAAAGCCTTTATCTCACGAACCATTTATTAGATATGTGAAAGAAAAATACTCAAAGGTTTATGGATTAGAGATTTGAAAAATATAATGACAAAGTCCATGAATGTTTTACAAAAAGGGTCACTCATTGCAGTGACCATTTTTAAATGTACCATTTATTGTGTGGGCTTTTTGATAATAAGTTTTAAATCTTTTTCTGTACTATTTCCAAAGAAATCGTATGCTACTATCTTGAAAATATGTTCGCCTTCATTATATTTAGTTGTATCTATTATAAACGTAAGCGTAGAATCAGCAATAGGGGATAACTTATCACCATCAAAATAAGCTTCGACTCTTGAGATTCCACTTCTATCAAACGTTATTGCCACTACATAAATGATACCGCTGACATGGGAGCCTTCTTCGTAATTTAATACATTCACGAAAGGTGAAGTGCATTCAACCTTTAAGGTAACAACTGCCTTACCAACGTTTCCAACCATATCGTACACCAAAGCCTTTAACGATACTTTTGGATAAGAATAATCGATCATATCTAAAATGTTGGAAGTGTTTAGGATATTTCGCCTGAATTTTGACCATGGAGCTTCGGCTAATCCAGAAGAAGACGTCTGAATAGCATGTATGTTCCCTCGAATATCACCTATGTATAAAACACCGTTTTCATCAATATTTGGCGAAGAGAATCCCAATCCATCTACCTTAAATTTCCACTTGAGTGCTCCGTCTGGTGTAACGGCGTACAAATAGTCGTTATAAACACCAAAATATATGGTACCATCGAAACCTATCAAAGCGGTTGAATACACATCGTTTCCTGTTTCAAACTTCCACTTGAGCTTTCCATCAGGTGTAAGCGCGTACAGATAATTGTCGTAGCTCCCAATGTAAATCGTATTATCCGGGCTAACCACTGGTGAAGCCAATATTGCACTACCTGTCTTAAACTTCCATTTTAGTTCGCCACTGGTGTTAATGGCGTACACATATCCATCATAACCACCAACATAGACCGTACCATCGATTCCTATAGATGGTGATGACCAAATTGGACCACTTGTCTTGAATTTCCACTTAAGTTCCCCGAACGGTGTGATGGCATATAAATAACTATCGTAACTTCCAACGTAAATAGTACCATCAGGTCCTATTGCCGGTGATGAGAGCACTTCACCGCCAGTTTTGAACTTCCAGACAATCTTGCCGTCACTTCTCAAAGCGTAAACATATTCATCATTGCTTCCAAAATAAATGAACTTCCCGTCAAAACTTATTGCAGGAGATGAAGCGATAGGACCTCCTGTTTCAAACTTCCAATTCAAAACTCCTTCTGGAGATAACGAATATATATTCTTGTCGAAACTACCAAAATATATAGTTCCATCAGATGCAATTGCTGGTGCTGAGCGTACATCTCCATTAGTCTCAAATACCCATTTAATTTCACCTGATTTTGTGACAGCGTACAATCTGTTGTCATTACTTCCGACATATATAGTTCCTGACTTATCAAGTGCTGGTGATGAATAGATTTCGCCATTTAGATTTATCTTCCAAAGTTCCCAACCGCCCTCTGTTGTGGAATCTACTCTCAATGGACATTTATCTTTTGGGATATTAATTGAGAAATTGTATTTTCCAGAATCTGATATTTTGCTTGCTAACTTTTCGTTGTCAAGATAAACCTCCAATTGTGAAATTACATTATCGTCTGATGCTTCTATATCCATATTAATAGTCCTCGATACGATTTCATCCTCCGTTGGTCGGTTAATAACAACTTGTGGTGAATTGATATCTAACTTTACTATTACGCTGTCCTCCTTCTTACTGCCAGATTGATTAAAAACCACAGCTTTGACTTTTAAATATCCATCCCGCACCAAGAATCTCTCTCCAAATCTTCCAGTATTACGAACATTACCCCTAAAACTTGACCAAGGACCATCTGATAGTCCGAAGGACAAGGTCTGAATAGCGTAAAGCTTACCATCACCTGTTCCAATGTATAAAGTCCCGTCGTTTGCAATAATTGGCGATGAAGCACTAAGAACTGCCGAATAATTTGCCTTAAATCTCCAGACTAACTTACCATCGTTACGAAGTGCATACAAAAAACCGTCATCACTTGAAAAGTAAATTGTATTGTCAGCTCCCAGTGCTGGTGCAGAATCAACGGAACCACCCGACTGAAACTTCCATCTGATATTTCCTTCTGGAGTAATGGCATACAAAAAGCTATCTTCACTTCCAAAGTAAATAGTTCCATCTACTCCAACAACTGCAGAAGAATTGATGGCTCCACCTGTTTCAACTTTCCATTTTAATTTGCCATCTGAAGATATTGCATACATATTCTTATCCAAACTTCCTATATAAATAGTTCCATCTGAATTCATTGCTGGCGAAGAGCGTATCTTGTTGCCGGTTTTGAACTTCCACTTCAATTTTCCATCCGGTTTTATAGCATACAAATAACCATCGTAACTGCCGACATAAATAGTACCATCCGCTCCTATCCCTGGTGAAGAATCAATAAATCCATCTGTCTTGAACTTCCATTTCAATTTGCCATCAGAAGTAAGTGCATAGAGATACTTATCACGGCTTCCCACGTAAATTATGCCTTCACTACTAATAGCTGCAGAAGATACAATGATATCACCTGTTTTAAACTTCCATTTCAATTTCCCATCTGGTGCTATCGCATAGAGATAAGCGTCATTACTACCAACATAAAGTGTGCCATTTGAAGCCACTGCGACTGACGACAAAACAATATTTCCGGTCTCATATCTCCACTTCAACTTACCTTCTGTCCCTACAGCATAGACAGACCTATCAAAACTTGCGATGTAAATGGTACCATCTGCTCCTACTGCAGGAGATGAGTTTATGAATCCATTTGTTTGAAAGGTCCATTTTTCTTCTCCAATACTTGTTGTCAGTACCTTAAATTCAAAAGGCTTCTGGCTCTTCTCGGCAATTTTAACGTCGTTTAGATAAAGTTCTACTTTACTTAGTTCCTTCGAATCCGATGCTGATACTCTCACTGTAAATGGCATTGGAACAACTTCATTCTGTGAAGGTGAGATTATCTTCACATCCAATCCAAAGCAAGTATCCACTGTACTGACGACTAAAATTGCAAAGAGTACCATAAAACCGAGAATAAACCTCTTCATCATACATACCCCCTGAACTCCATAACATCTCACTTTTATTATTTATCTTACATAATAAGTATACCACTAAATCTCTCAGATTATTACCTGATAAAGTAAAAAACATAAAAAGCAAGAGTTATTCAACACTTTAAAATAAAAAATAAAAAATGCCCCCGGCTGATAAACCGGGGTGGGAAGGTGTGGTGGCCGTCGTGAGGTCTGTCCTCATTATGTATACGCATCATTATGCGTTATAAATTTTGTTAACCAAATCTCTTTATCTTGCCCGAATTTAACCATTTTCAATGAATTTTGACTTTTCTTTCTCAGCAAGCATGTGTTTTAATCCAAGCAGCCCTCTTGTTATATCTTCGTTCTGGACAATAATATCTTCCGAAACATCGAGAATTCGAGTGGAGAAGTTCCAAATAGCCTTTATTCCATGACTTACCAACAGATCTGCCACCTGCTGTGCCGCATCTTCTGGTACGCAAAGAGCTGCAATTTTTACCTTGAACCTTCTGACAACTCTGGACAAATCTTTTAATGGTAAAACCATCAATTCACCGACCATTGTACCTATCTTCTTAGGGTCATTGTCAAATACGGCTGCAACTCTTGCACCGATATTCTTGAATCCCTTGTAATTTACAAGAGCGCTACCCAAATGCCCTGCACCGATGATTATAATATTCTCATCAACTCCGGTTCCGAAGAGCTCGTCTAACTCTTCAAGCAACTCCTTTATTAGATAACCGACCTTGGGTTTACCTTTCGTTTCTAAGAAAGAGAAATCTTTTCTTACCTGTTCTGGTGTTATTCTGAGCATCTCGGCTATGTCTTCTGAGAGTACGTACATCTTACCTTCAGAATAAAGTTGACTCAAAAGTGCGTGGTACAACTTCAATCTCTCAAACGTTGCTTTCGGAAACCGAAGAATCCCCTTTCTTTCGTGTAAGCTCATTCAAAGCCACCTCTTTTACTTTTTCAACTGTTGCTTCAGATACTATTATATCATTTATATCATTTACCACGACGTTTGGTGATTTTCCGCAATTTTCTACACAGAACGTACCCTTGATTTCAAGATTCTTTGCTCAGTCTTCTTTGTTAGCGGCGTTTATGAGTCTTTCGAGGATTTCGTATGATCCTTTTGAATAACAAGAAGTACCAATACAAACACTAACTTTTACTTTATCTTCAGCATCTTCTGGAAGTGGTAAGATGTCAATCTCATCTTCTTGTACTCTTCTTCTGTGTTTGTAATGTGTATGAATAACGTTATGTGCTTCACGGCTGAGTGGTTTATTGAGATACTTTTCGTAAAGTTGCAACATATGGAAGTTCTCAGTTGGTGAAACCAAGACATCTATACTCTGTACTTCTTTGAGAATTCTTGCTCTCTTTTCTCTTGTTCTTGAATCGTTTGGATATGGCTGACCACCGCCGCCTATACAACCGTAGTTACAGGCCATAACCTCAACGATATCAACATCGAGTTCGCCTGATCTTATACTATCAACAATCTTTCTTGTATTTCCGAGTCCAAAAACAGCCATTCCCTTGACCACCTTACCATTATTCAACTCAACCGTTGTAAGCCTTACACCTTCGGAGAGCTCTTTTGTTTCGACATTCTTTATCCCGACCATTTCATTTATTACGCTGATAACCCTTCCGAGCACTCCTCCACTCTTACCGAAACTTAAACCTGATTGTGATGACAAACCATAAGGTCTGTCAAATGGTTCTGGGTCTACCATTCTGATATTGATACCAGTTGACTTTGCTATCTTTACAATTTCCCTTGTTGTAAGAACTACATCGGCATCCCCCTCAAATTCTTCCCTTTCCGCTTCAAATTTCTTTGCGGTACATGGCATTATTGAAACAAGGTATATATCTTTTGGCTCGGCACCGATTTCCTTTGCGTAGAACTTCTTAATAATCGCACCGAGTGCCCTCTGTGGTGACTTAACACTTGAAAGGTGCGAAAGGTACTCTGGATAATACTGTTCAGCAAACTTCACCCAACCTGGACAGCAGGATGTGAATTGTGGCAGCTTTTCACCTTTTTTCCAATCTTTCAGCAAACTCACGTGCTTCTTCGTAGGTAACGAGGTCCGCAGAGAACGCAACGTCGAAAACTTTCTTAAAACCAATCATCTTAAGAAGAGAGACTATTCTTCCAGCTGTCGCTGCATCATCTTCTAACCCGAATTCTTTTTGCAAAGAAGCTCTTACCGCTGGAGCGATCATACTTATAACGTGTTTTTCTTCCTCAATTGCCTTATAGACTTTATCTACATCGTTTCTAATAGCTAACGCACCGGTTGGACAATATGCAACACACTGACCGCAAAGCACACACTCTGGGTTTTCAAGCTTTTCTTCAAATGATGGAACAACTTGAGCTTCGAAACCTCTATAAGCAAAGTCGATTGCAGCGATTGATTGAATTTCGTCACAAGCCCTCACACAGTCACCGCTGAGTATACATTTAGCATTATCTCTTACTATAACAGATGATGTATCGGTTATTGTCTTCTTGGAAATCTTTTCGAACCTATTGCTTGTCAAACCAAATTCTTGAGCGTACTTTTGAAGCTTACACTTTCCATTAATTTCACATGTTGTACAATCTCCATCGTGTGATGCCAAGAGAAGTTGGAGAATTCCCTTTCTCAATTCATAAATCTTTGGTGTATGCGTCTTTATACTCATTCCGTCTCTTGGTTGGAGCGTACAGGAAGTAACTATATCTCTTCCATCGACTTCGACAAGACACATCCTACATGCACCATAAATTGACGTTTCGGAAAGATAGCACAAATTTGGTATCTCTATACCGATTTCCCTTAATGCTTCAATCACATTCCTTGCATCATCGCGTATTTCTACTTGCCTACCATTAACGGTAATCTCCATTATCCATCACCCTCCCGAAGTGTGAATCAACTAACGAGTTCGATTGCCCCAAACTTACACTTTGTTATACACAAACCGCACTTTATACACTTTTCCTGGTCTATTACGTATGGTTTTCCTCTTTCACCACTTATAGCGCTGTTTGGACAACTTCTTGCACACAGACTACAGCTCTTACACTTTTCAGGGATTATTACATACTTCTGGAAAGCTGTACACATTCCACTTGGACATCTGCCTTCGATATGTTCGATATACTCGGGTCTGAAATATTTAAGTGTACTGATTATTGGATTTGGAGCTGTCTTTCCAAGCCCACACAGTGAAGCTATCTTAATAACTTCTGCAAGGTATTCAAGATTTTCCAAATCCTCATATGTTGCCTTACCTTGCGTAAACTTCTCGAGTATATTGTAAGCCTGCATTGTTCCTTCTCTACATGGTACACACTTACCGCATGATTCACGCTTTGTAAAATCAAGGAAAAACCTTGCAATTTCAACCATACACCTGTCTTCTGTTATAGCAACGATACCACCAGAACCAACCATTACACCAACAGATTTGAGTGAATCAGAATCAAGTGGTAAATCGAAGAGTTCTTCTGGTAAACATGCGTCTGATGGACCACCAATTTGAACAGCCTTTATCTTTTGACCATTTGACGTTCCGCCACTGATATTTTCCAATATATACCTAATCGTTGTACCAAATTGAATTTCAATTATACCTGTCAGTTTGAGTGGACCTGTGACAGAGAACATCTTTGTACCCGGTGAATTTTCAACTTCGCGTTTTCTGTAATTCTCAACACCGTCTCTTATAATCTTTGCGATATTTGCGTAAGACTCTGCGTTGTTTATAAGTGTTGGTTTACCCCAGAGACCTGCTTGTGCTGGGAACGGTGGTCTTGGTCTTGGAACTCCACGTTTACCTTCTATTGAGGCAAGCAAAGCCGTTTCTTCACCACAGACAAATGCACCTGCACCCTCTTTAACGTAAAGCTCAAATGCGAAATCCGTTCCGAGAATATTTTCACCGAGAAGACCATATCTCTTTGCATCCTCTATTGACTTATTGAACATCTCAACAGCGATAGGATACTCGGCTCTTATGTAAGCATAACCTTTACTTGCACCTATTGTATATGCTGCAATTATCATACCATCAAGAACAGAGTGTGGGTCTCTTTCAAGAAGAGTTCTATTCATGAATGCTCCTGGGTCACCTTCGTCGGCTTTACAGACAACATACTTTATATGTCCTTGACTTTTGTAAGCTGCTTTTCATTTAAGACCTGTTGGGAATCCTCCACCGCCACGACCGTGCAATCCTGATGCTTTTATTGTATTTATTATCTTTAATCTATCCATTTCTGAAAGCACTTTTGCGAGTGACAGATATCCACCTCTTGCCATGTAATCTTTTCTACTCTCACATTCGCTTGTACCAACTGCATCCATTATATAGAATGTCTGATTCTTAAAGAACGCTGCATCTTCAAGGCGCTCAACCCTTTTATCGCTAATCGGGTCTGTCAGGAGGAGCCTTTCAATTGCTTCCCCTTTGAGGAGTGTCTTTTCAACAATCTCTTCTACATCATCGACCGTAACATGGCTGTACGTAATTCCGTAAGGAAGGACTTTTACGAGTGGACCAAGTGAACACAGACCACAGCAACCTGTCTTCTTAACTGGTTCATCGTCATCATCTATCTTTTCTATCTTCACATCGAGACCTTTCTCTCTAACGACTTCTACAAACTTTGCATAGACCTTTCTTGAGCCGCTTGCGGTACAACCTGTTCCAACACAGACGTAAACGGACTGCTTTTGAAGTTTCTTTTCCCTCTTTTTTGTAATTTTGAAATATAATCTATTAATTGTTGAGGATTCTTTAATATTGGTTCCTTGACAACAGTTACGCTCATCTTAATCGTTCTTCCTTTCTTTGAGCTTTCTCAAAATCTCTTTAACCTTTTCCGCATCAAGCTTTCCATATACTTCGCCAATTATAACCATTGCTGGAGCAAGTGCACAAGCTCTAAGGCAACCAACTTTATCGAGGCTGAATTTCAAATCTGGTGTGACTTCTCCGGGTTTTATGCCAACTTCTTCCTCTATTACCTTTACAAGACTCATAGAACCTTCCATGTGGTATGCTGTTCCGTCGCACATAAGAATTGTATATTCACCCTTTGGTTTAAGAGAAAACTGTGCATAAAATGTTGCAACACCGTAAATCTTTGCGGGTGGTATACCGAGTGCTGTACCGACATAGTTCACGAAATCCCTTGGAACGTGTCTGTATTCCTTTTGGACCTCGAGCAAAATCTTGATAAGCATCTCTTTTCTGTATTCGTACTTCTCAAGTATCTCTTCAACCTTACTGTATGTTCGAGTAAGCATCGCCACACCTCCACAGTAATTAATAATCATATATCTTTGCTCCATTCTTTGCGTATAGCGTATCGTGATATTGCATTCGTGATACTTTTCACGACTGTCATAAAACAAAATATTGCCTCTGTCAAGAGACAAATTAGAAATTTTTCACGAAAAATTGTTTTGAAATCTTGAACCAAGAAGTCAACACACTCCTATTTTGAACATTTTGAACATTGTGGACAGTATTTCACAATGGTAACAAAATATTACTCTTGTGAAAAAAAGAGTACATACTACTATTTTGGAACGCAAGCGTTCTTTCGAAAACTAAAAACTAAATTGAAAACATTAAAATCTGAAACCACTTCCAAACATGAGGTAAAAAGAAAGTTCAGGAGTGTTTTTTGTAAGATCCAACACACTTCTTAAAAATAGTAGAGGCCTATAAGGAATCCAATTGTCCGGTTCAATACCTATGTCGAAAGTGATTAAAGAGAGGGGGAGGTTAACTAAAGGTGTTGTGAGTTCGAAAAATATGCCGATGGCTAAATTAAATTGTTCAAAAAAATGGTAATCGAGACTTATACCAGAATATAACTTTGTCTGGGATTCATTTTCTGTTCTTTGATTTGATACAATGCACTCCACACCAATTCTGGGAAAGACTGCATAATTAAAAAGCAGCGAGAATGTAGTCAGTGATGGTGAAGAGAAATATCTATAACTGTTTGAGATTTTAACTAAAAACCGCGTTTCATTCTCCGTTATGTCAACAGAATGGTTGGTGAGTTCTTCGAATGTCTCCATGTTGTAAAGATGCATCTTTCTTTCTAACTCAGCTGTCACATTAAAGCTCTTAACATCTTCGTTTGTCCCCTTTACATAGAGTTCTACAATTGCTTTGTTTGATACATTATGAACGACAAATGCTGTGCTCCAAACTGTAGATTGTTGTTTAACATTTTGGAGTATTGATAAAATATCATACGGAGTTGATTCTACATCCTTTAGGTTTTCAAGTAAGGCTTTTGCTCTTTTGTAGCGACTTATAGATGTTGGATTATCAGGTTTGATATAATCAGCTGACAGGTAATGGTTTGTTAATACGTTTTCCCCTTCTATTACGTGCAGTTGATTGTTGACAAACTCAACAACAGCGGTGTGTCCAAATCTATCAGCCAAAAAATAGTGTACCATTGGATTGCCAAACAACGTTCCAAATATTATGGACCTTTTTTTAAACAATGCTACAGCCGATTGTACATCGCTTGAAGTTTCTAAAATTTCTCTTAGTATTTGCAAACTTATGCGTGTTGGTCTGAATAAATTTGGAATATTCCAGGAAAATGGCACAGCGGTTATTGCGATACACAAACCAGAGCTGTTTATACCTTCATACGGCATATCGGCTCCCAGCTGTTCCAAAAGTACCATCCCATACTTTTCGTTATTTGATGGAATGAATAATAAGAAGCCTTTTGATGAATCCAAATCGCTGTTTTTTCCAATAAGTATAGTTCCGTCGGTATTCCTATGATATACGATTGTACAAGCATGTAAATTTGAAGGTAAGAGATTTAAAGTCATTGAAAGCACAAAGAATATAACAAGCCTGGTAAACACCTTATTAATGATTTGTATGACACTCTGTAATAATTCAGTCTCCATTTTTAATACCTCCCAGCACAAAGCACGCAAAATTCAAATACAAATGTACAGTATCGGTTGGAACAAAATTACTCCTTAAGGCCTAATATCTTGAAGAGGTGGTACTGGTAGTTTCTTGAGACTTTTATCTCATCATTGTTGTCCATTAGTACTATGTATGTATTTTGAAACCATTTTTTTATCTTTGAAATATGTTTTATTGAAATAATATAACTTTTGTGAACTTGAACAAAATTGTTTGATGGAAGTTTTGTAAGTAGTACGTGAAGTGGCATGGTACATTCAAATATCTTATCTTTTGTTACTATGTGCACGATTTTGTTGTTTGCCTCGAGATAGATAATTTCATCGGTGTCTAAAAGATAGATTTCATCGTTGTGTTTCACGGGAAGTTTTGAAAGCTTAGATATGTAGTATTCTGGTTTGTGCTTTTTCAAACCTAATTTAGATATTCTCTCAATAGTTTTATTCAATCTGTCTATGGAAATAGGTTTTAGTACATAATCTATAGCACCTTCTTCGAAGGCTTTCAACGTATACTCATCGTACGCAGTTACAAATACGATATGTGGTTCGTACTCTATGTGCTCAAGAGCCTCAAACACGAGTCTATCACCAACATTTATATCGAGAAAAAGTACATCATGGGGATTGTTTACCGCAGGTCTTTACACATTCTCAACAGGTCCATTTGAAACACATAATTCGTCCCATTGCCATGGGTTCATCTTCCACAATTCCACAGCTGAACATCGAATCGCCTCCTGTCTTTTAGTTCGATCGATTCAATGATATGTATAGTGAAAAGATAGTAAACTCATTCTCTACCTTAACTGACATCTTTCCACCGACAAGTAGTATTTGTTGGCTAACTATGGAAAGCCCAATTCCAAAGTGTTCTGGAGTGATTTCTCTTTTTGGTACTCCTATGTTAAGTATATCTATTCTTACATTCTCGTTTTCAACGATTGCTCGTATCTCTACAATTCCTCCCGAGTTGACTTTGACACCATATTTTATAGCATTCTCCACGAGCGGTTGAGTAATACCAGAAGGGATAATTACATCTCTAAGCCTATCCTGAAACGCTATTTTATAATCCAATACAATTGGTAAGAGCATTTCTCTTTGTATCACAAGGTATTTTTCTATGAAAGCAAACTCTTCAAAAAGCGACCACTGTTTCTTAAACCTAAGAACTTCTCTATAATAATCTGAAACCTTAAGAGTAAATTCTTCTGCCAATTGTGGATTTTGCCTAACCGCTTCAGCTAAGAAGTTAAATGTATTGAACACAAAATGTGGATTTAGCTTCATTCTTAGCAGTTCCATATTAAGACTTTGCAGACTCTTTTCCGCTTCCAATCTTCTCACTTTTTCCCTAAGAGCCGAAAGATAATTTGCAGCTGCTATGGATATTAGGAAAGATGGTTATCCAGTATATATCTTGTATATCTAATTTCTGTCTTGAAAATAAGAGATTTTCAATATAACTTCGGACACGAATATACATAGGGCAGTAGAATAAAAGATATTTATTACAGAGTAGAACCATTTCTTATATACTTTCTTCTCTGTTTTATATTTATATATTTTAGAAAAGGTAGAATATAAGAAGATAGACAAGTTTATCAGAACAAAAGATAACACAAATGGTGTATAGTAATCTCTAAAATTTACCGATACAAGCAAGATAAAGTATAAGATGAATACTATTACTTCGAATAAGATAAGACGAATAACGAATTTGTTCACTTTTTCTTTCATTCCTTTTCGCCTCTTCTAAGCATTTCAGAAGTTTTTGGAAACCATATTCGGAAATCTCCTTTTCAAACCTTCGATATATGTTTTTGAATCTTTCATGTTAGAAAGTTTTTCAAAATAAAACGTGAATTTCACAATGTTCCTTCTCGTCCCGTAGGCATAAGTTATCATGTACAAAACCTGCTTTTCGGTTTCAAAATCCATCATTGATTTTTCTTTCAGCAGTAACAAAAATTCTCCATCTTCGATAACCACATCTTGTGCAAGTCTGTTCGTATCAATAAATTTAAAAAATGCCTTCAGCCTTATTATCCGTATATCCAGATTAAATGGTTCTTGTTCCACAGCTTTTGTAAGTTGTGCACTTCCCACGTAGAAATAGAGGATGTTAAACGGAAATAATGCACTCGCACTCTTATCGAGTGTGAGTGCACCTTCCTTAGCAAGTTCGATCGGTGTTGAAGAAGCACCAAATGTTAGGAGTGTATATGAAAAGATTATGAAAGCCAAGAGACGAACGAACAGCGCTTTCGGATGTTCCGAAGATTTAGTTTTCATTAAAACCCGAATCCAACTCCTCCGTAGAATCCGTATGTTAGTAAGAAAGTGCTCGACTGTGTTAATCCTTGCAAAGGCTTACCGTTAACGAGCCATCCGTATGGTGAATAGCCACCAATTGCAATTGTTCCAACCTCAACCTGCATAAACTCTGTAACTTTAGCAGCAATGGCAAGATTTGCTGCAATGGAAATGTAACTTATGGAAGTGGTAAGATAACCTTCGAGAGTTCCATCTTCGAGATTGCTAAGGCTTGTGTTATTTTCGTTTACCTTTCTTCCGAGAATTATGTCAACACTTCCAAAATACGCTCCAGCGAGTAAATAGACGTTACCAAAAGAGATATTCTTAAATCCACCGCCAAAACCGCCACTAATTTCGACTTTGTATTTATTTCCTTCCTTTGAGAGTTCTTTCTCGCCACCGAAACCAAAACCGCCACCGTAAACCATACCAGGTACTCCACCGTAGCCGTATCCACCAAAAGTAATTATACCATCCGTGAATTCTGGCAGATCTATAACTGGAACGTTTATGTTCTTAAATCCATACAATGTACCTCCAGGAATGTAAACAACCATCGGACCGCCACCGCCAAAGTCAAACGCAAATCCAACAATACTTACGAAAGATAACAATAAAGTAACTCCACCAAGTACGTTTTTCTTCATACAAGCCACCTCCCAAAAGTTTGTAAGTTTGCTCACTACGTATAGCCTAAAAACAGCCAAGAATTCCAAAAGTTGCCGCTTATCACCAGTTTTTCACAATGATATTTCTACCCTGAATGGTTACTTTATTCTCGTATCCCTTTTTAACGTATACCGTTAAATTTGTCGATGCCGAATCAACGAGAATTTCGACCTTTCCCTCAGATGAAAATTTATCGATGTATAATTCACCCTTAATCGTAGCCGTAGAAATCTTTATCTTTGCAGGTGCGTTGATTAAAAGATTCCTTGATGTAACATTTACCGAAGAAATATTAACAACAACATTTTCTATGGCCCCAGTGATAAGGACGTCTACCGCCGAAATGTTAACATTTTCGAGAACCTTAGTACCAATTATGACACTTCCAGAGACTTTATTCAGTAAAGTTTTTTCTTTATCAAAAGAAAGCGCAATTTCCTCACTTGTACCGCACAAAACTTCATCTTTCTCACCGTCGAACTGTATAGTAAGGTTTGCACCGGATATGTTGAGAATTGAATTCGAAAGTGGAATGTTTTTTAATGTACCGGAATATCCTTGTTTTAAGGTTATAAAATCTGGTGGTAGGAGAAGCACGAACAAAAACGTTAATAATAGTGCACTTGCGATAATCTCTCTATATGTTATCTCCATCTCTTTCACCACCTCTTACAGATTTGTATATCCGAGAATTACAAAAATATTATCGCACTAAAATCGACGTGAACAACAAAAATTTCGTGAAATGTAAAAAACTTGGCGTAAAATGCGAAAATACCAGAACAACTTAGACGAAAAACAAAAAAAGAGCCCTTTTTTGGACTTGCCCACGAATATAAAAAATAATTTCCATTCTCACCTTGCCTGATACTTCTTTTCGTTGTAGAACCTTATGTATTCACTTATCAATCTCTTGTACTATTCATTCTCTTTCCTACCTTCTATCTTTCATATGATTGAAAAAACTTTCTACTGCTGTCTTCTGGTACTCCTTTACTCGATATACTTTGCTTTATCACTCTTTCCTTCAGTCTTGCCACCGTCCGTATGTGCGTAAATTGAAATCCCCTCATTTCTTGTCCATATCTTTGTATCTTTACCTTTCTTACGTTCAACAATGCCATAGATTAGAAAGGTTTTATCCAAATTTGAACCCTATGCTCATCAACAGCTAAGAGTGAAGCAACTGCTCTTTTTTGTCCATTCTTAGTCAAAAGAGACACCCCCTTGATGGCTTTATTTTGCCACTTCGGGGGTGTCTTTTTATTTTTCATTTTTTGGTGTAAGTCCATCCGCTTTCTATGTTCATTCTGAAAAGTCTCATGGATAATCAATAATACTATATCTTAACCACCTTGCCACGTTTCTCGAGTATCTGAGCGATATCATGAATAAGTCCGAATTTTAAAAGAAATGTCGTGCGTAAAGAGCGGGTTCTGATGGGCTGGATTTATAGCCCTACCAACGAGAAAAGTTATCACATCAGACTAATCAAGCAGGTCTATCAATTTTTGTGCACCAACCCCGAGCGTTGAATCTTGATTTTCATAATATCTAAAAACTTGTGACAGGGTTATTATACCTTCGGTCACAAGGTCTACACCATCCATATATCCAATAGGTGGCGATATCTCAGAGATACTTGAAAAGTCAATTTCTACCTGCCTTCCAAGGATTTTCTCAACAATTTGGCTCGTTGTTCCTCCGAATATAACTTTCTTGCCCTCTGAATTAATGAGCTTTTCCACAACAACTTTGTCATTTTCTTTCCTTTCGGAAGGTCCAACCATGATAGTTAGATTTCTGCGTTCACGTATCTTTATTGCACATACCGATGCATCATCACCTTTTGTTCCCCTGTCGAGAGCTTCAGCGAGCCTTACAAGGTGTTTAGTTATACTATCTAAATCCACCTTATTGACGAGTAAATTTTTCAATTCTTGTACGATATTCTCAATTCCAAATCCGAATGGAAATCTTGGTGTTCCCATTCCAGCTTGAGATATCCCATCAGTCATGAGAAATATAGTATCTCCTGGTCTGACTTCTATTCGACTCTCGTATATCCTTCTACCTTCAACTTTATGCTCAATCTTTTCCAATTCCACAAGTCTGTCATTACGGAAGAATAAAATAACTGGGAAGTCATATTCAAAAATACGGTATTCGCCGGCGTTATGGTCAACATTGCATGTAGCTAAAGTTGCGTAACTAATACCACGCACCTTACACGTTGGTAATGTTGAAATAATTGATGAGAATACTTCCGATATCGGTACGTTGTGCAATACCATTGTAGTTGCCATCGAAGCTGTAAGAGTTGAAAGAATACTTGCCTTTATACCATTGCCAAGACCATCCGATACACTAACCACTGTCTTGTCTTCTGTTTTCTTCAATTTTATCGTATCGCCACAAACTTCTTCTTCACTCTTGTTCTTTTGTGCGTAATATATCTCACATGTCAGCATTTTCTTCTCCCAAGAACTTCTTGAATTCCGAAAAGTGTGATTTCGTCTCTGCGATTGATTCTCCAAGTAGACTTGCTATATCTTGAGCCAGCTTCATCGGTTCGTTGAGAACCTCATCTATCTTTTCTATGGTCTTGCGTCGCAATTCATTTATGCGCTCTCGTTGGAGTATCATCTCAGTTAAATCGACGAACAATACAACCGTTCCACCATCATCCGGTAAATCAAGTACCTTTGGATATAGATGAAGCTTTTTAGAATTCACATAAAGTTCATGTATTCGATTCGGGCTCTCTTTAACTCTCGTGCATATTTGAACGATCAATTCATCAGAGTAATTTGCAAAGAGCGTTTTGGCCAAATTATTTATGAAAACAACCTTTTCACCTTTAAATATCACTATTATCACTATAGCATTTGGTATCTCTTCAACAACCAAATTACTTACAGACGAAACTTTTTCAACTAAATAAGCAAAACACATCTCCTTCTCAGCCTTACCTTCTAAAACTGCGGCTGCTTTTTCTCTACATGTTTCATAACCACAAGCGGTACAATTGAGTTCCTTTGCCGGATCCGTTTTGCCCATCTCTGCAAGTATTTTGTTAATCTTTTCGAAATCAATGTTGTAAACTACGGATTTGTTTTGAAAAACCCTTCTCAAATCTATCTGAACCGTATTGATATTTAGCCTCTTTACTTCAAGACCATTAAGCTTTCCAATTGCACTCTCCAATCTTGAACGTCTTAATAGTATATTATCTTGTTTTCTCATTGTTGGACCGTTCAAACATCCTCCAACACATGCAGAAGCTTCTATCAAAATCCGTTCTTCAAAAGTACCGAGTGTTTTAAGAAAGTTCAATATATTCTCGACACTTTCGAGCACGTAATGTGAAAAAACATTTTGGTTACTATCATCTAAGGATGCCGAATAAACAATTCCTCCAGAGGAAGGATAGTATCTCGCACGGTTCGGATGAGGAGCATCGGGATACGTCTCACGCAAACTATCAAAAGAAACGTCAGAACCAGTGATAAGAGGAACGATCTCTTCCAACTCTTCAAATGTTAGAACAACATTAAATGCTTCTTCAAGCTCCTTGTTCTTTGCAATGCACGGACTAACAAAAGCTCTTGGAATATCACCGAACATATGCTTCAAGAACATTCCATGCGCCAAAGCTGGAGACTTAACTTTAAAAAGAGAATCCAAATGTTCTGGGAAGTACTTTTCAACCAAATCGACAACAACAGGACAAGCAGTTGTAATCATAGGTCCAGTAGCACTGGAAAGAATTTTAAGATACTCGTTAGTAACATACTCAGAACCAATAGCTGTTTCCGATATATACACACAACCATTGCGTTTAAGAAGACTTAACAACTTGAAAGGCTCTGAGAAATAAGCATAGAAAGACGGGGCGATAAACAATACAAATGGGGATTTAAACAGATTCAAAAACTCTTTTTTATCCTTTCTGTGCTGCTTTGCATGCTGAGGACAGATACTGACACATTTGCCGCACAAAATACATTCCTCTTCTATCACAAAAGAATCGTTATCCTTGAAATTTATCGCTTTAACAGGGCAATTTCTAAGACATTTATAACAATATTTGCAGTTTGCCTTATCCGATAGAATATACCTACTCTTTGTCACTCTTCTTACCAGCTTTTCTGGATTTAGAAATTCCTCTTATTCTTTCAATTACACTATCTATATCTACATCTGAAACATTACAAATCATCTCGTCGTCTATTCTAATATTTACACCTTCAGCGCAATTTCCCATACATAATGAGCCCCTTAACTCTATTTGAGGGTCGGTGAAAGCTTCCTTAATCTTTTCAACAAGCCTATAAGCACCTTTCAGATGGCACGAACTACTAAGACAAACTGATATTGTGACTTTACTCTTGGCCACTTCTTTGACTTCCCCAAGTTCTTCCCCCACATTCATCACCACACCTTGACAATCATACATAATCATAATTTCGTGATTACTTTCACGATATATTTTATTACACAAAAATATTAAAGTCAATGTGCTGAGAATTGCATGCAAGTTCATTTTATGGGAAGCATGACAAAATAAGAACGAGTTTTTTCTTATGGGGATTTATTATTAATAATTACTTTGCAATTTAAGTTCAAAAAAGCAAAATACTTGTTTAAAAGGATTTTGCAAATATAAAGAAATTGCATAAAAAATACCTATTGACAAGTGAAAAAAGTTATGGCACAATATTGCACGGTCAACGATGAAAAGTCAAAGACCACAAAGACGGGGACGTGGTGCAGCCTGGTTAGCACGCCGGTCTGTCACACCGGTGGCCGCGAGTTCAAATCTCGTCGTCCCCGCCAAATAGGGACGGGACCTCTAAAGGTCCCGTCTTTGCTATTCGGTTGAAATAAGCTCTTTGGCTGAGATGGGGGTGTAAAGATGCGCGAAGAACTTTACAAATGGAGATATCAAGCGCTGGCTTTGAAGGTTGCAAAGGAAATGCGCAAGAGAAGATTCGAGGTACACGTAGTCGAGACAAGAGATGAATTAATTGCGAAGATCAAAAGTTTGATTTCACAGGGTGCTTCCGTCGCTACAGGTGGTTCAATAACACTCTCAGAAAATAGTGTGCTTGATTTATTGAGAAGTGGTGAGTACGTATTTTTTGATAGATACTCTGCCAAAACACCAGAGGAGAGAAGAGAACTTGAGTTAAAGGCATTCAGTGCAGATTTCTATCTTTCAAGCGTAAATGCGATAACTGAGGACGGTAAACTCGTCTTCCTTGATGGAAATGGTAATAGGGTTGCTGCTATCACGTACGGACCTAAGAATGTGTTAATCGTTGGAAGTGTTAATAAAGTGGTTAAAGATGTTGAAGATGCAAGAGATAGGCTGAGATTCATATCACCAATGAATAGCAAGAGGCTGAATCTTGAAACGCCATGTACAAAGACCGGTTATTGTTCAGATTGTACAGCCTCACAGAGGATTTGTAATTATTTTGTTGTTGTTGAGTCATCAGCAAGATTCCCAGAGAGAATAAAGGTTATTTTAACAACGTTCGATAGCGGATTGTGAAAATGTGCTCTGCTCCTCCGAAAATTGTGAATTACTGCGCAAAAAGAGTGTTGCAATATAATTTGTGAGGTGTTAAAATACAGTTTGTGAAAGGTATAATTTGTATGTGGAGTTATTAATAAAAGATAGTGTTAACTTGTAGTGATGAAAGAGTGTAAGTGTGAAAGAATGAGATAGATATTACCATTGTGCGTTTTCCAAAGATTCTTCACTACACAAAAACCTTAGATTTACCACAAGAAGGGCATTTGGGATAAGGGAAAGAGAAGTTTTTGCGTTTGCGAGAATGGGAAAGTTTGAAAGAATGATGGCAGAGTTTGCAAAGCAATTGTTGGTTACCGTATTTGTCATGACCGTTTTTGTATAAGCTGGTGGAACCGCATTTAGGACAAGAGAGTGTTGAGTTGTTCATATCGGAGAACCTGCTTTGTCAAGAGCTGGTTGGGGGTATCCCCTATTTAAAGGATAATGCGGTTTTTGGAAAGTTTCAATACTTTTAGTTAACATTATCAATAAAAAGTTAGGGGGATTGAAAATGAAGATACCAAAACCCACTGTCAAGAGATTGGGACTTTATTATCGTTGTTTGGCAAGGTATAAAGAAGATGGGGTTAATTTTATTTCTTCGCAGGATATTGCAGAAAAACTCAACATTAAGCCAAGTCAAGTGAGAAAGGACTTGTCTTACTTTGGAGAATTTGGGAAGCGTGGATTGGGGTACAATGTTGGGAAATTGCTTTCGGAGATTGCTCATATTATAGGTGTTAACAAGGAATGGAATGTTGCGATAATTGGTGCTGGGAATCTGGGAAGTGCGCTTGCAAATTATCCAGGGCTTCTTAAGCATAAGTTTCAGGTTGTAGCGATTTTTGACAATGATAGGGAGAAGGTTGGTAGGAAGATAGGTGGGATCACGGTCTTCCATATTAGTGAGTTGAATAAATTAGCAAAACAGCTCAATATAGAGATAGTCGTTTTGGCAGTTCCTGAAAGTGCCGCGCAGTACGTTACAGAATTGGTTGAAGAAGCCGAAATTAAGGGGATAGTTAACTTCTCGCCGATAAAATTGAGAACGAATATTCCAGTTGAAGATGTCGACATAACACTTTCTTTTGAGACGATAGCGTACACTATTATTAAAAGTGCTAATCCAGAAATTGAAATGGAGGACAAGTAAAAAGTAAAAATTATGCCCCCCTTTGGAAAAAGGGGGCATTTTTTGTTTACTCAACAAGATCAGCTACATTTGCTCCAACCACATTTTCTACAACTTGTACAACCTTCTTGCTTGATGATGCTATTTTTTGACAGACAAGATGGACAGTATGTATTTCCATCGGAATCTACGTAATATCCTTCACTCCACTGTAACTCATTTGCTGTCACGAATTTTTCAATCTCCTCGGCGGTCTTGACAGTTCCGTCTATCACAAGTGATTCAAAACTTTCTGAGGGTGTTTCTCCCCAAAGTTCAACGAAGTCATCAACGGCACTCTTTATTTCTTTTGCAAGAGCAGGTGTATATGTTCCTTTAACTTTTCTCAGTTGTTCGAGAATTTCGTCGGCGGATACACCAGCTCTTAGTGCAATGGAACTTAACCTGCCGATTGCCTCTGCCAATTCCGTTCCGTTCGAAAGGAATATTTCAACCGCCTCACCGTTATCGTCGAAGCTAACTGTGATATATGTTGTACCCGTGTCTGTTTTGAATTTTCTCGTTACACTTCTGAGTGTGTCTTTTCTTGGTTTTGGTCTAAGCTTGTGCTTTTCGTCAAGCACAAAGAATTGTACCTTCGGTGCGTCTTTTGTCCGTAGGTTCTTTGCAGAGGTTAAAACCTGTGTTTGGAGAGAACCGTCGCGGTATATTGTTAAACCTCTTATATTGAGTTTCAAGGCATCCAAATATATGTTCAAAACATCTTCTTCCGTAGCACTATTTGGCATATTTATCGTCTTTGATATGTTATTGTCAATATATCTTTGGAACGCGTCTTGCATAAGTAGATGGTCCATGGGAGATATGTCCATTGCTGTGACAAATACCTTTCTAATGTGCTCAGGAACTTCACTGAATTCTTTTAATGAACCTTTCTCAACCAATCGTTCTTTAATCTTTTCAAGTATTTCTTTATCCAGTTTTTCTTCAAGAACCTTGTTAACGTAGAAGAGTGCTTCCTTTCCACCGTCGTGTTTGTTCATGTACCTAACGTAAGCAAGTAAGAAGTTTGGTTCGAGACCACTGCTCGTATCGGCGATGTTGGAGATGGAACCAGTTGGTGCGATTGTGAGTACGGCAACGTTGCGTTTTCCATATTTTGATTCAAAGAGAACTTGTCTTAATTCATCGTCAAATTTGCTCATGCCCATGGCAAATGGTGCAAAACTTTCTTCTCGGAAGTACCTACTCTTTTCGAACGCTGGGAAATTTCCTTTTTCTTGACCAAGTCTGTTTGATTCACTGTGCCCATGAATAGCCATGTATGCGGTCATATCTGCAGCAAACTGCCTGCCTTCTGGTGAGTTGTATGGTATATCCAAAAGGTAGAGCAAGTCTGCAAACCCCATAATTCCAAGACCAATTCTTCTGCTATCTCTCACCGCTTTATTTATCTTGTCAAGTGGGAAGACATTTACATCGATAACGTTGTCGAGGAATCTTACGGCTAATCTTACTGCTTCTCCAAAGGCTTCCCAATTGAACTTACCGTTAAGATAGAATTTTGCAACATCGATTGAGCCGAGGTTACATGCTTCATACGGTGCCAAACCTATCTCACCGCACGGGTTTGTACTTTCTATTTGCATTTCAGGATACATTGCGTAATACTTGTTCATTTCTCCAAGGAAAGCGAGTCCAGGGTCTCCCGTCTTCCAAGCATTCTTTGCCATTTTGTGTACTAAGTCTCGAACTTTAACCTTTTTTGTTGTCAAACACTTCGGATGTTTAAGTTCAATCTCACCATCTTCCATATAGAGTCTGAGTAGTTCTTCCCGCTCCATTGGAATACCAACAGAAATGTTGAAGAATTTAAGCACCTTTTCTCCATCATTTCCTTCTTTTGCCGTAATGAAATCTTCAATATCTGGATGGTCAATATTCAAAATCCCCATCAGTGCACCGCGTCTTCTGTAGCCTTGTTCGACTACTCCAACTGCGGAGTTGAAAACGTGCATAAATGAAACTGGTCCACTTGCTTGACCGTGGGTTCCTGCGACAAAACTACCTTTTGGTCTCAACCTCGAGAAATTACTTCCTATACCTCCACCTGCTTTTGTAATTAGTGCATATTCTTTCACTGCATCAAATATACCCTCGATACTGTCCTCCACGGGTACTACAAAACATGCAGAGAGCATATGTAGATGGTTTCTTGTATTGTATATTTCCCAGTAATCTTCAAGTGTCATTTGTTCAATTGGCTTCCAAAGTAGTTCATGCCTTACACCCATGCCTGAATTAAATAATGTAGGACTGTTTGGGATGAATATTCTAGAGAGCAGGAACTTATAGAACTTTTCTTCCCAGAATTTTACTTCTTCGAGCTTTTCTGTGTCACTCTTATTTTTAAGATACGGATTGTTGACTAATTCTGAGGTAGCAATCACACGTGCAACTCGTCTGGAGATATCTTCCCACTTAGTCTCCAAGTATTCACCTTCTGGAGTCTTTAAGAAGTACCTCTCTGTAAGGATTTTATAGGCATTCTTAGACGGTTCAACTTTACTCCAATATTCCAAAAAAGTCTGCAAAGCGTTGTACATAGTAAACCCCTCCTCACAATCTGTTGAAATATTCAGTACATACCATATATCACACTTAACATCGCGCTTCAGCTGGGGATATTATACCATATATTGTATTAAATCATCAATAGTACACAAAGAATTGTGAGTAAGAAAGGAAGAGGCAATGTGACTTATTTGGAGGTTAATAGTTCTAAATCGTATTCCTACGCCTGTCTAAGGAGTTGACTAAGGAGAGTAGTCTACTTATAGAAAAGACGAGTAAAATGACCCCAGAAATTGTGTAAACGCTCCTTGTTCCAATTACATTTCCAAGCAATCCAAGGAGGAATGTACCTGTAGGAGAACCGCCGTTGTTTATAAAGGAATAAAGGGATATCGTTCTTCCTTTCATATTTGATGGTGAGCGCAGTTGAGTTCTGCTGTTAGTTATGTTGAAGAAAGAAGATTGGCAACCACCGATTAAAAATGCTGCATATGGTGTTAACTCAGGTTTTATTGAAGCAATAAATACACTAATGCCTATAGTAAGTAGCAACCAATCTTCTCTGATCTTTATTAGCCTTTCTGGATTGATGGATGCAACTACGTTTGCTCCGATAAAAGCTCCAACACCCATTGCGCCCATTATTAATCCATAACCGAGTATGTCCGATTTTACCGCACTCTTCACAAAAGCCTGCATCAACATACCAAATGGCATACCGAAGAGTGAATACATTGTAAGTCCTAAGAATGTTCTAACAAGAATAGAATCATGGGCAACGCATCTTATACCATCGGAAAGGTCGCTAAAAAACCTTGAAAAATTTGTTTGGGTCTTTGATTTGGTGTGCGCATCTGGTGTAAGTAAAAGAACGATGATTAATGGAAGAAATGAGAGCGCATTAACAATGAACCCAACCTGAAGCCCGTAGTATTTTACAACGAATCCTGCAATTGTAGGTCCTATCATTCTGGCTACGTTGAAAATCATGGCATGTAAAGCCAACGCATTTGGGAGTAAATCCTTAAATACGAGATTTGAGATGAAAGTATTTCGTGATGGTAGGTAAAAACCACTTGTGATCCCCATTAGAAGGCTCAATATAAGTAGCGAGTAAAGACTTAGTACACCTTTCCATACGAGGTATGCCATTATGAAGGCGTTTATAGCATCAAGTATTTGGGTGTACAAAAGAATATTCTTCGGTCCAAACCAATCTATCAACACTCCTGATATCGGTGAAAATAATACAGATGGAAAACCTTTTAAAAATGCAATTAATCCAATGAAACCAGCTGCTTTGTTTTCGGAGAAGAGATTAACCGCAACCCATCCACGTAGAGTTGTGTCTAACCATGAACCTATTAGTGATATACTTTGTGCTGTCCAAAAGTTCCTAAAATATCTATTCTTTAGCGCTCGGTATGGATTCATGTATTTTGGCACAAAAACACCTCTTACAGCTTTTTAGAGTTATATTTCGTAGTACGAACTAATTGTAGCATAAGAATGAGTGAATTCAAGTTCTTAATTTATAAAAAGAGTATGATAATGGGAAAAATTAATATATTAACAACAGATAATGAGAATAAATGAGGAAATTTAACGATTTGAAAAATGTAAGATTTTTGGTTTAATAGTAACAGTTTCCGGTAACGTTACCAATATTGCCTGCATTTTCTCTCTTTTGATTATAAATGGGATAAATCGTAGCGCGTAATGTTGTCAAAATTGTTTTATTTGGAGGGGTATGAGATGAAGATATACGGAGCAGATTATTATCCTGAACATTGGGATAAGTCATACTGGAATGTTCATATCGAGCTGATGAAAAAATATGGTATAGAGTGGGTTAGAATTGGTGAGTTCATGTGGAGCGTTGTTGAGCCAATGGAAGGTGAGTTTGATTTCTCAGTTCTCGATGAAGCGATTCAGCTCTTAAAAGACAATGGAATAAAAATCATTCTCGGAACGCCTACGGCAACACCACCCGCCTGGCTTGTAAAGAAATATCCAGAGATACTTCCAAAAGGCTGGGATGGGAGAGTTAGAGGATTCGGTAGTAGGAGACATTATTCGTTAAATTCAAAACCGTACCTGGAATACGCTATTAGAATAACAGAAAAGTACGCCTCAAGATACAAGGATACTGTTGATGCCTGGCAGGCGGATAACGAATTTGGTTGTCATGGTACAACGCATAGTTTTACTGATTCCGATTTGATGGCATTTCGTGACTGGCTAAGGAAGAAGTACGGAAGTATTGACAATCTGAACAAGGCATGGGGAACAGTTTTTTGGAGTCAGATATATAACGATTGGAACGAGATTGTTTTTCCCATAAACACACCTACATTCGAAAATCCTCATCAAATGCTCGATATTTATAGATTCATGTCTGATAGTTCCATAGAATTCCTCAAAATGCAAGTAGATATTATAAAAAAATACTCTTCAAAGCCTATCACACACAATTTTATGGTTGATTTCATGGATCTCGATTATCGAAAGATAGCAACGTTTATTGATTTTGTCTCATGGGACAATTATATTGCAACGGAGGAGTATGATCCATTGAGACAGTCTGCTAATCACACGCTTATGAGGTCCCTAAAACATAAGCCTTTCTTGGTTATTGAGCAACAACCTGGAAGAGTTAATTGGAGACAGGTAAACGATAACTATCCGGGTGAATATCTCGGCATGTGGACAAAGCAAGCATATATCGATGGTGCTGTGGGTGTTATGCCTTTCAGGTTCGATCAAATAAGATTTGGGGCTGAACAGTACCATGCAGGATTGCTCGATTATGCAGGTAGACCAACGAAGAGACTTGAATCTTACTCGAAAGCAAGGTACGAAACTAATGGTGTTATTGTTCAAAAGCCGGAAGTTGCTATATATTTCGATTACGAAAATGAATGGATGCATCGTATAAATCATTTGAACAGGAATTTTAAGTACTGGGATGGTATTGTGGAAGTTTACAAAGCAGTTAAAGAGCTGGGGTATAATGTGGAGTTTGTCTTTTCAGATGATGATATAGATGATTATGAAGTGTTAATCATTCCTTTCGCGTTTTATATTCCAAAGGGTTTTGTTGAAAAGATAAAGAGGTTTGCGGGTAAAGTTTATTTAACTGCTATGTCGAATATTAAGAATGAGCATAACTGGCTAACTGAGAAGATGCCTTCTGATTTTATAGACGATTTCGGGATAGAAGTCTTAGATTTTGGTGCTATTAATACACAGAGTGCAATACTCTTCAGTCAAGAAGTTAAAACGTATTTCTGGAAAGATGAAATTGACGTTATAGATGCCAGCGTGATAGGTGCTTTTAGTGATGGCACACCTCTTGCGACTGTCAAGAATAACAGGTATTACGTTTCATCGGTATTGGATAGTAAGGGATGGAGCTTGTTGTTGTCTGGATCACTTAGACCACGGTTTGTAGGAAGTGGTTGCGAAGTAGCGAATTGTAAGGATGAAACGATGGTTCTGAACCTCGAGAATGTTGGGAAGACGGTATACGTTGATGGTAAAATGCTTGTGCTAAAGCCATTTGAATTGGTTACATTTAAGGGGTGATTGTTTTTGAGAAAGTTCGTTACTATACGGGATGTTGCAAAGGCGACAGGGGTTTCTATTAATACCGTTTCACGTGCTTTGAATGATAAACCAGATATCAATAAAGAGACAAAAGAGCGAGTGTTAAAGGTTGCAAAGGAACTTGGCTACATAAAAGATGCTACAGCACTCTCTCTTAGATACGGGTTAACAAAGGTTATCGGGGTAATCCTCGAGGACAGTTCTAACCCGTTTTTCTCAGAAGTGCTCAAAGGTATAGAAAAAGAGGCGAAAAGGAACGGTTTCAATGTCATATTTATGAATACCGAGAAAGAGTACAAGCTTGAAGAGGAAGCAATTAAGACAATGCTCAGTAGGCGTGTTGATGGGATAATAGTTTCTCCAACCCAGGAAAGAAGCGATGATATAAAATTTCTTGTTAAGTCTGGTATTCCAACTGTTGTGCTTGGTGTGCATTTTGAAGATGTGGAAGTCCCCGAGGTATATAGTAACGATGTAAATGGTGGTTATCTTGCTACGAAGCACTTGATTGAGAGAGGCAGAAGAAAAATAATATATATGAGCGGTTTTTTGTACAAGTCTGTTGCAAGAATGCGTCTTGAAGGATATAAGAAAGCCCTTTATGAACATAATATTGAATTCAATGAAGGGTACGTTTTTGAGGTAGAGGAAGGTGTTGAGAATTCGTACAAGAAGATGCTTGAAGTTATAGATTCAGGTACAAAATTTGACGGGGTCTTTTGCTTTAACGATATTTCGGCAATAGGTGTTCTCAGAGCTTTAAGAGACAGAAGATTTGCTGTTCCGCAAGAGGTTTCAGTTGTGGGATATGACGATATATCTTTCGCTCAGTTTATGGAAACACCTCTTACAACTATATGTATAGATAAGCAAAAGGAAGGAGAACTTGCATTTGGTTTACTTTATGGACTTATAAAGAAAAAAGATAGTAAAAAGCAAAAAATCGTGCTTGATGTGGAGTTGAAAGTTAGAAAGACTACGTGATTTGTAAGTAAAACTTAGAAAGGATGGTGGAAGTATGTATATATTGAATTTGTCAGAAGTCAGAAAGGTAGCTGGATACAGGCAAATAGAAAATGGAGAGGTACTTTTAGAAGTTTCACGAATTCCGTCAGGTTTCAAAATAACAGGAGATATAAATGGAGTCATCGATGATGTGGAACTATTTTCGTTTCCAAGACCAGATAGAGTTCTTGTAAATAACTGGCAATCCTGGGGACCAACGAGGGTTATCGATAAGGGTTTTCGTTTGGATTTTCCACAAGAATTGATTCAAAAATTTGGTTTCAGCGCCTCTATAATGCCGGAGATTTATTTCAACTTACTACTTAGTGATTACTTCGTTGCTTCAGATAGCTTTATCATAGGTGCTCTTAAATCAACTATTGGACATGTGTATTTCAAGATAGACGATGAACGCATATCCGTACATCTAAGGTACTTTGGGCGTAAGTTTGAGAATTGGACCGCCATTGAACCAATAGTTGTTTTAAATCTTGGAACTGATGTTGGACTACCATATTATGCGCAGCTCGTTGCTAAGGAAAACAATGTTAATTTTTCATCGCAAAATCCGGTCGGATGGTCGAGTTGGTATCACTATTATTTGGACTTCGATTATGAAAAAATGATGTTAGATTTGGAACGCTCTAAAAACCTCAAACTTGGATACGAAGTCTTTCAAATTGATGATGCTTGGGAAGTTGATATAGGAGATTGGGTGCCGAATGAGAAGTTCCCTTCTTTGAGTGAGATAGCAAAGAAGATAGCAGAGTATGGTTATACACCGGGAATTTGGCTTGCACCGTTCAGTATCTCGGAAACCTCGAGTGTTTATAAAGAGCATAAAGAATGGCTTGTAAGAGATGAGAATGGTATTCCTATTGTTGCTTATGAAAACTGGAATAAGAAGATTTACGCACTCGATACAACACATCCCGAGGCATTAGAATGGCTTAAGAATCTTTTTATCTCTATGAAGGAGAGTGGTTTTGACTATTTCAAAATCGATTTCCTATTTGCAGGAGCAATTCAAGGAAAGAGATACTTACCAGTTTCTCCGATTGAAGCCTATCAAAGTGGGCTTAGAGCAATTCGCTCGGCGGTTGGTAATTCTTTCATCCTTGGTTGTGGTGCACCACTTCTTCCAAGTGTTGGATTGGTGGATGGTATGCGAATAGGTGCGGATACGGCACCATTCTGGAATGCAAGTGGTCCAGATATTGGTTATCCAAATGCATATTTTGCAATTAGGAATGTTATTACCCGCAGTTTTATGAATAACGTATTCTGGTGGAATGATCCCGATTGTCTAATGCTCAGAATAGAAGACACTCAGTTAAATGACAAACAAAGAGAATTGTATACTCTTGTCTCTGTAATGCTTGATAATATGGTAATTGAAAGTGATAAACTTTCTTGCAAAATCGATCTCAATTTGTGGGATTTGGTTAAGCGATATAAGAAGTACGGTAGAAGAGTGTTCAAGGTAACAGGAATCATGGATGGTAAATACAAGATTGGAAGCTGTGGAGTTAATGGGTGTGATGTGATTGTTATAGATAATTTGGCAAATGCAGAATATTCTGTGATTTTCGATAAGCCCAGAGTCGAGCTTGTTAAGGATGTTGAGAAACGCGATGATGGTAGAACATTCAATTACTATACTGAAAGACATCTTGAAGGTGGTGAGTCGGAATGATGGAAAGGCGATGGAATTTGTTAACTGGAGAATGGGTTATGGTCTCAGCGTTTACTCAAGCAAGACCAACTAACCCAACGAATTTCTGCCCACTTTGTCCAGGTGGGGACGAGTTTGAAGGAGACTATGACCTTTCGTCATTTGATAACCGGTTTCCATCGATGAAGTTAGATGCTCCAGCAGTTGAAAGCAAAGGTATATACAAGAAGGAGCGCTCGAACGGAAAATGTGAAGTCGTTGTATATACAGTAGAACATGAAAGTGCAATGAGTCAAATGCCTACGCATCAAATAGAGAAGCTCATTCAAATGTGGACCGATAGGTATCTTGATTTGTCGCAGAATAGGCTTATAAAGTACGTTTACATATTTGAGAATAGGGGAAAAGAAGTTGGAGCAACACTTCCGCATCCACATGGTCAGCTTTATGCTTTTCCGTTCATTCCAAAGCGTATTGAAGCCAAACTCCAAGCACTTTCGCAGTATTACGATGAGAATGGAAGGTGTGCAGTTTGCGATATCATTGAGAACGAGTTGGGTGACAAAGAGAGAATTATATACGAAAATGAGTCTTTCATCGCACTCGTACCCTTCTACGCACGCTGGCCATATGAGATACATATATATCCAAAAAGGCATGTGAGTACATTGGTAGAGTTGACAAATATCGAAAGATATCACTTGTCAAAAACATTGAAAGTTGTTACAATGAAATACGATTTGTTGTTCAAACAGGCATTTCCATATATGATGATGCTCTTCCAAGTACCAGTTAATGATGTAAGTTACTCACATGCATTCCATTTCCACATTGAGTTCAACCCTGTAAAAAGGGATAAGGATAAGATAAAATGGATGGCAAGTGTTGAGACTGGAACATGGGCTTTTATTAATCCGAAGATTCCGGAAGAGGCGGCAAAGGAATTGCGGAATGTGGAAGTTGAGATATAAGCATTTGAATGGAGGTGTGGTATGTCCGGAAATAAGATAGTCGTGTATTCTCCTGGTAGAGCAAATCTAATAGGTGAGCACACTGATTACAACGATGGGTACATTCTTCCTTTTGCTATAAAAAGATACATAAAGTTTGAGATAGAACCATCGAAAAAATTTAAGATTTTTTCACACCAGCAAAAGAAAGGAATTGAATTCGATAATCCTGCAAAAACCAACTCCTGGGCGGACTATGTTATTGGAATGATAGTTAAGTTAAGGGAACATGGATATAAGGTGGAGCCTTTCACCCTTAGTATAGATTCAGATCTTCCGATGGGAGCTGGATTATCAAGTTCAGCAGCACTTGAGGTTGGTACGGGATATGCGATATCACAGATGATGGGGTATGAGATTGATCGAGAAGAGCTCGCAAAGATAGCTCATGAGTGTGAAGTTGATTTCGTCGGTGTTAGATGTGGAATAATGGACCAATACGCAGTTGCACTTTCGAAGGAGCATCATGCATTGTTTATTGATACAATGACGAGAGAATATAGATATGTGCCACTCTACCTCGAAGATGCAAAATTGTACTTAATAAATTCGGGTGTTAAGCACGAACTTGGCTCTTCTGAGTATAATAAGAGAAGAAAAGAATGTGAGATAGCTCTTGAAGCAATGAAGAAGACATCTTTTAGGGATGTAACAATTGGGGATGTTGAAAAGATCCAAGACCCTGTTCTCAGAAAGCGTGCGTTGCATGTTGTAACCGAAAACGAAAGGGTATTGAAAACACTCTCCGCTTTGGAAGATGATAACATGACTTTGGTTGGAAAGTACCTTTACGAATCACACTACAGTCTGAAGGATAATTACGAAGTTTCTTGCGAAGAAATAGATTTCTTTATTGAAAAATTGAGAGAGTATTCAAATGTACTCGGTGCGAGGATAGTCGGTGCAGGATTCGGTGGAAGTATAATCGTTCTTGCAAGAGGTAATTTCGAAGGTATCTTTGAGAAGGTTGCGGAAAGTTATAGGGTTAAGTTTGGGATTGCACCGACATTACTAAATGTCGAAACCAGTGAAGGGGTTCACAGGGTGTAAAGCCAAAAACTTGGAAAGGAGCAACATAATGGCTAAAAGCGAGAAGAAATCAAGGAAAAAATTCGTATTTAACTACGATATAGCTGAATCAATAATAGAATATGCACACAAAATAACACAGGAAGGACTTACAAAAGGCACGTGGGGAAATATGAGTGTGAGGGATGGAGGATATATATACATTACTCCATCAGGCTTTCCGTATGACAAATTAACACCTAAGTATATAACTGTCGTTAACTCTGACGGACAAAAGGTCTACGGTGAACTTAATCCTTCTTCTGAACTACCGCTCCATATAGAGATTTACGAAAAGAGAGCAGACGTTCACGCAATAATACATACGCATCCGGTATATTCAACAATAGTTTCAGTAACTCAAAAAGATATCCCGCCCATCGTCGAAGATGCAGTTATGATACTCGGCGAATATTTGTACGTATCCGAGTACGCATTTCCAGGAACTAAAGAACTCGCCCAAAGTGCTTTTAAAGCTTTGGGGTATAACCACTGCGTATTTCTAAGAAACCACGGTCTTGTGACCGTTGGTGAGAATATCCATGAAGCATTTGTTGCGACACTTGTTGCAGAGAAAACAGCTCAGATATATATCGAAGCTTTGCGAATCGGAAATGTCTCTATCTTACCGAAAGAACACGCAAAATTGTTGAGGGAAAAGTACCTCAAGTCATACAGACAAAAGTGATTTCCATTTTGTATTTATCTTTCTACTTCCAGGTTTTACTGGAGGTATCCCAGATTTACAAAGTGGACAATCTTCTGGGTCATACGTTGGGAAGTCGAACTTAACAAGGTAGAAGTACGGCTTCCCATTTGTTTTTTCCGCAAATGGATTTTCTTTTCCAGAACGGTTTATAATGCTTGCAAATCCTACAACCTGTCCACCATAGCTCTCCGCAACATCTACTACTTCAAAAGTTGATTTACCAGTTGTGACTACATCTTCAACGATGAGTACCTTTTCTCCTTCGTTTATTTCAAAGCCTCTGCGGAGTTTCATGACATTTTCTTCGCGTTCTGTAAATATTGCTCTTGCCTTTAAGTTCTTTCCAACCTCGTACGCAACTATAACTCCACCGAGTGCCGGGCCAACCACAATATCGACTTCCACACTTGCTTCTTGAATTTTCTCAGCTATTAGCCTTCCTATTTCCTCGCCATACTCTGGATATTCGAATACCTTTGCACATTGGACGTAATTTGAAGAGTGCAAACCTGATGAGAGTATGAAGTGACCTTCCAATAGTGCACCCGTTTTCTTGAGAATTTCGACAACTCTCTCTACCACTACTTCCATATTCTCATCCTCTCCTTAATGGATTTTATCTTTTCGGCAGGATTTTGAGATTTGTAGATCTCTCTCCCAAGTACTGCGAAATCTGAGATTCCAAAGATGTCCCAAAGTGAAACGACATCTTTCTGATCATCTTTTGATTGTTCCATTCTTATTCCAGGTGTGAGGATAGCGCCTCCTATCTTATTTCGCATCTTAACCGCCCAATTACCTGGAAGTACAAACGAGGAACCAAGTCTTGCAAGTCCAACGATAATGTGCTCGAAATCTTCGAGCTTACCAGGTAGAGAGGTTAGTTTTATTACTGAAAATATCATTTTGTCAGTTGATTCGATGGCAGCTTTGATGCTCTCCAAACCAGTATTTACATGAACTGTGAATCCAACAATTGCTGGGTGTTCCCAAGCCTTAATTGACCTTGCAACTGTCGATGGAATATCGGAGAATTTAAGGTCAAGAATTACTTTGTATCCGTTATCGTAGAAATAATCGAGGACTTTCTTACCCTCAACTGCAAGGTTATGACCTACTTTAACGTATTCAAAGCTTCCAAACTTTCTGATGAACTCGATTGGGTTCTCCATATCGAGACTAAGCACTGGTTCTGTTACAAGTGATAACCTTCTCTCAGTACTTCTCGCTCTTTCCACGTTAACAGATGCAATCGTTAACATACCGCGCACCTCCTACTTGTTAGTATTATTGACAAACTCTCTACCTATTTCATTAATTACGTCTTCATTTTGAAATAATGCACTTCCTATGCTTACAGCATTTGCCCCGAAATTCAACATCTCTTTTGCTTGATATGGTTTATATATTCCTCCAGATGCTATTATGAAGATATCTGGAAGCGCTCTTCTTACTTCGTAAACCGCTCTGAGTGCAAGTGGATAAAGGGCGAGACCAGATAGACCACCAAGTATCACCTGACCTTCTGTATTAACCATGAGACCACGTATAGTGTTGATTACAGTAACTCCATCCCAACCTTCGAGAGCAACAATTTTCGCCATCTGTTCAATGAACCCACTCTCTATACCAAGCTTTGCAATGATAAATGCATCTGTTTCTCTTCTTATTTCCTTCAAGAGTCTTCTCCATTCATCTCTATCAGACATTATTGAAAGACCACCATGGTGAACATTTGGACAACTAAAGTTGTATTCGATTGCTATGAATTTTTGTAAATAAGGTTTCACGAGCTTTGTTATTTCAACATATTCTTCAAAAGAGTCTCCACCGAGACTAAGAATTGCTGGAACTTTTGTTGTAATTTCGTCTAATTCACCACTTTCAATTACCCTTTTCAAACCTTCAAATCCGGGATTCTCAAGTCCAATTCGGTTTATCATAAAACTATCAAAAGCGTATATCCTCGGAGGTTTGTTTCCCACTTTTGGATTAAGTGTTATTGTCTTTAAAGTGTACGCACCGACAACGGACCAATCTATTGAACTAACATTAAGATACTCGCCAAAACCTCCGGGACCAGATGCTATAACAATTGGAGTCCTTAGATTCAGTATCTTTGAACTTGCCATATCTCATCACCCCTAAAAACTGGTCCATCGGTACAGACGTGTTTTATTCCATGGGATGTCTCTACGGCACAACCTTTGCAAGCACCAATTCCACATGCCATGTACTCGTTAAGTGAAACGTATACGACTTTGTTTGGCATATTCCTTACCGCGAGTTCTTCCATAACTTTTGAACCGCTCACAAATATCCAGTCAAAATTTGCCTCGTTTAAATCTCTTAGCAGCCTTAAATATCCATCGTTCCCTAAGGTCAGGTTGATTTGAAACTCATCGATTATTTCTTTATTTAACTCTGTTTTTGATGCTACGAAAAGTGGAGCGTTGAAATGTTGAGAAAGGTGAATTCCTTCAGCAAGGCAAGAGGGTGCTACGAGAATTGCGCCATTTTGATTTTGCGGGAGAAAGGATTTTCCTAAGGGTGCAAGAACGTTAAGTTTATTGTTTGTTTTGACTATATAATCACTCCCTTTTCCTGAAATCTTAATGGAAATTGCGAGTTCTCTATTTTTTATCCTGCCAAGGGTAAAAGGTTTTCTCGTTAATCCAGCCCCATCGACATTTATCATGCAAAACTGTCCAGGGAGAAAGCTTATGTCTTCATCGAATGTAATTAAGTAGGTATTCTCCGTTATTTCTCTAATAGACTTCTTTGCGATGTGATAAACGTTATAGTGCTTTTTACCATTTGATTCAGTTGATAAATTCACCATTCCAGAACACCCACCTTCCATTCTTTCTCACACCGATGATCTTTCCTCTCAACCTCATACCATCAAATGCACAGTTCTTTCCCTTGCTGTAGAACTTTTTACTATCCACTACATATATTGCGCTTGTGTCTATTAATACAGCGTTGTCTGGGAAGTTCATAATACTGTTCTCATAATTTCGTTCCAAAACACTAAGAGGGTTCAATGTTAGGTTTCTCAGTACCAGCTCGATATCGTTAAAGACTGTCAGATAGACTGAGAATGCTACTTCAATGTGTGAACTTCCATATGGAGACTTTTCGTAATCTAATGGCTTTTCAGGATGGGGGGCGTGGTCTGTTGCAAAACACGTTATCAATCCCTTTCTAACAGCATCTATAAGAATATCTCTATCTTTTGATATTGGTGGATTAATTTTCTGATTTGAATTGTTTATATCTTCTGGTAGGAAAAACACATGGTGTGGTGTTACTTCACAAGTTACCTTTGCTTTTCTTCTTAGATATTCTATAGTTTCGAGTGAAATTGCTGTTGAAACGTGCTGAATATGAAACCTATTAAATCCATATTCGAGGCCTGTCATCACAGTTCTGAATATTGCAATTGCTTCGTTTGAGTAGGTTCTTAGCGAGTTAGGTAGTCCTGTTCCCAAATAAAAGTCTCCCGGAATCTCATGAAGTTGAGAATGGTCAAATATCAAAGCATTTTTCTTTTCAGAGAAAGCCTTTACAAGGTCTGCACTTGTGTATCTAATCCCATCTGTAGAAAAACCTGCAATGTTGTCTTGGTAACCTTCGAGCATTTCTAAATCTACTATTTCTCCAAAAAGACTTATAGTTTCTAAGAATTGAATAAGTTTGCTTTTGGATAGTTCTACATGACCCTTCAATACGTCTACATTTTCTATGGGCGGTCTTGTGTTTGGCTGAATTACACACAAGCCAAAGCCACCTACTAATGCAGCTTGTGAAAGCGAATCGTAATCTTCTTGACCGTTCAATCTAACGTGAGTGTGGAGGTCTACAAAGAGTGGAGAGAGGACAAGTGATTCATTTGCTTGATTAAATTTTTCAGGAAAATCAATCGATAACTGACCCTCTCTAACTCTACCCGTTGATATATCGAATAACTTCATATACAAGCCTCCTTGAAATCGAACAATATGTATAATAAAAAAGGGACCCACAAAAGAGGTCCCTTCATTGAATTCAATAAGTATGGATTGTTTTTTGAAAAAGATGTTTACAAAACTTAAATAGAAACCCTTTAAAAGAGTCGTAAATACGTGGATTTTACAATTAGTGAGTTCACATAAAAAACTTTCTTTTCCTAGGTTTTGGCCTCGCTGGACCAAATTAACCATATTTACACCTCCAAACTTTTCGCAAGGAATTTTACCATAAAGAGTTTGATAGTGTCAAGATGCGAAGATAAAAGTTTCTATAAGTTATGTGAAAACTCTCTGAAAAGCTACTAACTAATTCTCTAAGAAAAGACCTTTGGGTTTCGGTTGTGCGAAACAAAAGCCCTCTTGACAAGTCAACCGCTGTAATAGTACAATATTACAGTGGTATACAATATGAGCACATATCAATAGGGGTGTTACGTGTGTGGTTTGCTGTGGACTATCATTCTACGGTACCGATTTATGCACAAATAAAAGAAAAAGTGAAGGCACTTATTCTTAGCGATAAGCTAAAACCAGGTGATTTGTTGCCTTCTATCAGAACGTTGGCTAAAGACTTAGGAGTAAATGTGAACACGGTGGCACGTGCTTACAGAGAACTTGAACTCGAAGGAGTTATACGTGCAGAACGTGGTGAAGGGTATACCGTTGTTGGACTTGAAAATACTGTCCACGAGAAAGTAAAACGTCAGATACTCACGGAGCTCGAAAGTGTATTGCAACGTTGCAAAGAACTCAAAATAGAAAAGTCTACTGTTTTTAACCTTGTTGAGAGAATATATCAACAATCGACTCAATCAAGTTATCAACACAGGGAAGGTGAAGATGATGGTAAATGAAAGCATGTTGGTTTTGAGCATTAAAAACTTGAAAAAGTACTACGGCAACATCCATGCTGTTGATGGTATCTCATTTGAAGTCTTAAAAGGTGAAATTTTCGCACTTCTTGGTCCAAACGGGGCGGGTAAGACCACTACAATCAAGTGTATCCTTGGTTTGAGAAGAAAGGATGCCGGATTGTCTTAAGAGGAAGTATTTCATTTGTGCCTGATGGAAAGGAATTATATGGCTCGTACACTGAGGAAAAAATGGTAAAAGTTTCTAAAGAACTAACCGAGAGGTTTGATGAAAAGAAGTGCGTTGCGTATGTCGAGAGATTCCAAATACCATTAAATGAAAAAGTTTCCAGTTTGTCCAGCGGTCAAACAACACAGCTTTACTTATCAATTGCGTTTTCTCAAGATGCCGAGCTTTACATCTTTGGCGAACCAACATGGGGACTCGATCCGATAGTAAGAAGCCAAGTGCTTGAGATGATAAGAGATTTACCATTAGGTGATAGGAGCGTACTCTATACAAGCCATATCTTAAGCGAAGTTGAGAAAGTAGCCGATAAAGTTGCAATTATGAACAAAGGAAAGATACTTGATATGGGTTATCTTGATGAGATTAAGGAAAAATACTGTGCTGTTACCGTACCAATGGGTTCAGAAATTGATGGTTACAAGTACAAGAGTACGAAAAATGAAGATGTCTATGTTGTAACAAGAGATTATGCTATTTCGAATAATTTGGAATACACTCCTGTTCCTTTTGAAGTGGTATTTGAAGCACTTGTAATGGGGAACAACAATTCAATAAACATGCAATAAATCTTAAAAGGTGGTGCTGAATATGAGGAAAGAGTTTTATGATATGAAAGTCAGGTTTATTGGTGTTCTAATAGTTACAACAACACTGTTTTTCGTTGTGGCACCATTCCAAAGGTTTACAATCTCCATGCTCGAAGGTTACTCGGGGAATCCCCAGATCGAAAAGTTTCTACCGGGCGCGATGCTAAATAAGTTAAAAGAATGGGATTTCTACATAAATTCTCAGTGGTATGGTAAAAACTTCGGACAAATGGTGGGTATTATAGGTATAATAATGGCATTTCCCCTTTTTGCAAGAGAATTTGAGAATGAGACAATAATGTTTTTACTTGTTAGAAAACCAAGGAAATGGATATACTTTAATAAACTCTTCACTGGAGCTGTCGCAACATCGATTGTTATGTTAGTAGGTTCGATACTTCCGGCTATATATTCAGCGGTTGCTGGAAAGGAGTATAACTACCCAGTCGTACCTAAGTTTATGGTACAATCAATTTTCGGAGCACTTTTATGGTATTGTGTTGGGGTGTTTTTCTCAGTGCTTTTCAGCGACCAGGTCAAGCCTCTTCTTGCCAGCTTAGGTTTACTTGCTTTAACCACAACAGCTGGTTTGATAAAGGCGCTAAAATTTTTGAATACTTTTCCATATCAGCTTGGAGTAAGTATTTTTGAGAAGGACAGTGTTGATTTTTGGTATACGCTGGGAATAATAGTCGTGTGTGTAGTGATTACCTGGATTGGTTACTTAGTTTTTGAAAGAAAGGAAGTTTAACACAAAAGTGCTGTCAAAATGGGGGTGTGAGTATGATAGTTGTAACGACAGATTTTGTGCCAGGATATGAAATAGTTGAGACACTCGGAATTGTGGCAGGAAGTATCGTTAACTCAAAGCACTTAGGAAAGGATATCGAAGCTGCATTCAAAACACTCGCTGGCGGAGAGATAAAAAGCTATACAGAACTACTTGTAGAGAGTAGAAACATAGCACTAAAGAGGATGATTAGCGAGGCTGAAAAGCTTGGTGCTGACGCAGTTGTAGGTGTGCGATTTGGTTCATCATCGGTGATGCAAAGTGCTGCTGAGATATTAGCTTACGGAACAGCTGTGAGACTAAAGAAAAAAGAGTAGCAGATAGGTGCAATCATTAAAATCAAAAAATCCCCCGTCGGTTCTATACTACGGGGGATTATTTTTAGGGATAATTTTAATACTTTTTTGCTTAACGTACTACTTTTACGTCTCCTCTTTTGACAAACTGAAGTGTTAGAACAGCTAATACGAAGAAAACTAAAGTTAGTATTATTAGAGTGCTGTAGCCTATTTTATCGATAAAGAACCCAGCGAGTGGTGGTGCAATAATGTTTGCTGCCATCGAAAAGAAGTAATACAACCCCGTATAGCCTCCAACTTTTTCCTCTACAGTCATATCAACTATTGTTGGTAGAGAATTAACGTTAACCATCGCCCAACCAAAGCCTCCAATTGCAAATAACGCAAAGAACACTTTTGTTAGTAGTCCTACATCTGTTATTATTCTTGTTGATAGTATCGTGCCGATGAGTATAGCGATAACTATAGACAGCCCTATCGTCATTGTCTTCTTCCTGCCTATTTTTGAGCCTATAAACCCTGCAGGAATTGCAAAGAGCATAAACGTTAATGAGAAAAAGCCAAGCACAAGTGCACCGGTGCTCTCTTTAATCCCCATTTGGAATTTTGCATAACTTGTGAAGAAAGTTTCGAGTGCGTTGTAACCGATGAACCACAAGAGTATAGAAATAAGCATCATCAAAAGGCTCTTTTCTTTGGAAGTAAAGACATCTTTCAAGTTCTCTTTTAATTCATCTATTGTTTTCTTGTAGGCATTCTCAAATCTTACTTTCTCTCCAGTTTTTACTTTGTATTTCTCGTCTTCTCTGATGAACAAAACAACGAACAACTGGGCAATAAGCATTATTATAGCCCCGACGTAGAATGGCAGACCTGGATTTTTGTCATACAGCGGTTTTCCTGCAAAAAACGCAAGAAGTGCGCCTATGCCACCCATGAAATTGATTACACCATTTGCTTGACTTCTGTACTCAGATGGTGTTATGTCAGGCATGAGTGCAATAACAGGAGACCTGAAGAGAGCCATGAAGAAGTTCATGAAGATAATGTTGAGCATCATTAACCATAATACGTTCCAAGCCTTTGTTATAGGTATAAGCGAAAATGTGATAGCAGCAAGCGGCGCACCGACAAGTATGTAAGGCATTCTGCGTCCAAGTTTTGTCCTCGTCTGGTCACTTAGAACACCGATAAGAGGAAGCATAACGATAGCAAAAAAGTTGTCGATAGTCATAATAAAACCTATGAGAGTCGATGATAGCTCGAAATCCTTCAGAAATATTGGCACATAGGAGTTATACAGTGGCCAAAACAAACTTATCCCGAAGAACCCAAAACCGAGAAGCAACAACTTCTTAAACGAAAAATCCGTCTTTTTCATCCCCTGCCCCCCTTTTTTGGTAGGATAATGTTAACTAAAAGTATTGAAACTTTCCAAAAATCGCATTATCCTTATAAATAGGGGACACCCCCAAACCGACTCTTGACAAAAGAGGTTCCACAAGATGGATAAGTAAACACTTTCTTGCTCAAGTAGTATCACTTGGTAAAAACATGTGTGAGTTTAAGTTTTCATTGCCGAAAGACTTTTTCCGACGCATTCTTTCACACTTACACTCTTTCTTCACTACAAGTTAATACTATCTCATTGAATTTGTAACTGTCTTGGTGTAAAATTATTTTACCATTGATGGTAAATTATAGCAATACTAAGTAGAAAGGAGAAGGATAATATGTCCTACGATGCAATCATTATTGGTGGTGGACCTGGTGGATACGTTTGTGCAATAAAACTTGCACAATACGGGAAAAAAGTGGCTATTGTCGAAAAGGAAAACCTTGGCGGGACGTGTACAAACTGGGGTTGTATTCCAACAAAGGCACTTCTAACTGCAATACATTTGCTTGATGAGGCGAAGGAAAAAGCAGATAAATATGGAATTAAGCTTTCTGTTGAAGGTTTCGACCTTTCGAAGATTATGGCTCATGCCAACAAGAGTATAATGATGTCAAGAAAAGGTATCGAGTACTTGATGAAAAAGAATAATGTGACAGTTATAAAGGGAACTGCTGAAGTTATTAATAAAAACAAACTTAGAATAAAAGAATCTGGTGAGGAATTTGATTGTGCGAACCTTGTTTTAGCACACGGTTCTGTACCGACGATATTCCCGCCTTTCAACGAAGTGGAAGGAATATGGACAAGCAACGATGTTTTCCTTATGAAAGAAGTGCCAGCTTCTTTGCTGATTGTTGGTGGAGGAGTAATAGGAGTTGAGTTTGCAACGTTCTTTAGTTCGCTTGGCGTAAAAGTGAAGATTGTTGAACTTGCCGACCATATCCTTCCATATGAAGATGATGACGTGGCTGAAGAGATTAAGAAATTATTTGCCAGAAAGGGTGTCGAAATAAAGGAAAAAACGAAAGTTGAAGGTGTCAAGAAGGTGACAGATGGATATGAAGTCGTACTAATTGATTCAGAAGGGAAAAGTGAGAGCGTTGTAGTTGATAGAGTACTTGTCGCAATTGGAAGAAGACCAAATATTCCTGACGATGTTAGAAATCTTGGTGTAGAGATTGATCGTGGGATTAAGACCGATAGGAGAATGAGAACCAACATCGAAGGTGTTTATGCGATTGGCGATGTGAGAGGGCAAATAATGCTTGCTCACGTTGCTATGTATGAAGGCATTGTTGCAGCGAAGAATATTGCAAGCATAGAGACTGAGATGGATTATTCAGCTGTTCCGTCTATTATATTCACAAACCCTGAGATTGCTTCAACAGGTCTCAGAGAAAAAGATGTTCATAGGGATAAAGTTAAGATTTCTAAATTCCCCATTTCAGCAAACGGAAGAGCAAGGACTATGCTTGAAAATATAGGCTTTGTTAAAGTGATAGCGGATAAGGAAACTGAAAAAGTTCTGGGAATGTCAATAATCTCTCCTGTTGCAACTGAGCTTATAATGGAAGGCGTCATTGCTGTTAGAAATGGACTTACTGCAGCTCAACTTGAAGAGTCTATCCACCCACACCCAACACTTAGTGAAAGTCTTTTGGGAGCATTGGAAGGTGTAACCGGTCAGCCAATACACCTCTGATATGATTTTTACGGAACGATAATTAAAAAAATAGAAGGGGCTTTCGCCCCCCCTCTTCTTTATTTTTCAGTTGTTTTCTTCATCTCTTCTTTTACCCTAAATAACTCATCTCTAATTTTCGCAGCGTCCTCGTATCGCAATTCAGAAGCAGCCTTGTACATCTCTTCTTCAAGTAGCGCGAGATATTCTTCATTCGATAGCGATTCCTTAAGTGCAAAGATGTTATCTTCATATATCTTGTACAGTTCTTCTTCTTTGTCTTTAAATGGAGCAAAGATGTCTTCTGTCATCGGTTTCACAATTGTCTGAGGTTTGATTCCGTTCTTTTTGTTGTATTCGATTTGTATCTTTCTTCTTCTATTCGTCTCGTCTATTGCTCTTTGCATAGCTGGCGTAATTTTGTCTGCGTACATTATGACCTTTCCGTTTTCATTTCTTGCAGTTCGTCCAATGATTTGTATGAGCGTTGTTTCGCTTCTTAGAAAACCTTCCGTATCGGCATCGAGTATGGCAACAAGTGAAACTTCTGGAAGGTCAAGTCCTTCTCTGAGTAGGTTCACCCCTACTACGACATCTATTTCCCCAGCTCGCAATTTTTTCAATACTTCGAATCGCTTTATTGTATCGAGTTCTGAGTGTAAGTACAAAGCACGGATGTTGAATTCTACAAGGTACTCTGCGAGCATTTCTGCTGTCTTCTTCGTGAGAACCGTTACAAGTGCGCGTTCTCCTCGCTTTTTGACTTCCACAATTTCCTTCACCAAATCGTCCACTTGGTATCGTGTTGGTCGTACTTCAACAAGTGGGTCAATAAGTCCAGTTGGTCGTATTAATTGTTCAACAACTTGTTCGGATACTTCCATTTCAAATGGACCTGGTGTGGCTGAGACAAAAATTACTTGATTTACCTTTGATAGGAATTCTTCAAATTTTAAGGGTCTGTTATCATACGCACAGGCCAATCTAAAACCGTATTCTACAAGACTCTTTTTTCTTGACATTTCTCCATGGTACATCGCTCTCAATTGTGGAATTGTAATATGCGATTCGTCTATGAAAACTATATAATCTTCATCGTAATAATCAAGTAAAGAGTATGGCGGTTCACCGGGCTTCCTTCCATCGAAATGTCTGGAATAATTTTCTATTCCTGTACAATAACCAAGAGTACTTAAGAGTTCAATATCATTCATTGTTCTCTGATATAACCTTTGAGCTTCCAATTCTTTTCCTTGCCTTTTCAATTCGTTTATTCTCTCATCAAGTTCTTCTCTAATGCTTTTAACAGCCGATGCAATCTTTTCTTCTGTTGTTACATATTCTTTCGTTGGATATATAGTAATCCTATCAAGTCTTTCTATGATATCTCGATTCATCCTGTCAAATGTGTATATTCTATCAATTTCATCACCGAAGAACTCAATGTGGATACCTTCGTCTTGATATGTTGGGAAGATTTCAAGGGTGTCTCCTCTTAAGCGGAAACTTCCCGTCATTCCAGCATCTTCTTTTCTTTCGAATCCAATTCTCACAAGATGTTTTAGCAATTCGTTTAGTTTAACACGTTCCCTAACAGCAAGTTTAACGTTCAGTGTATCAAAATCTCTCGGGTCCCCGCATGCGTATATAGCAGACACGCTGGCAACGACTATAACGTCTCTGCGAGTCATTATGGACTTTATCGCACTCATACGCATCCTTGCAATTACATCGTTTATATCAGCACTCTTTTCAATGTACAGATCTTTTGTTGGTACATAAGCTTCAGGCTGGTAATAATCGTAATAGCTTATGAAGAACTCTACCTTGTTGTTCGGAAAGAATGACTTAAACTCGGTATATAGCTGAGCAGCGAGAGTCTTGTTGGGAGATATTACAAGTACAGGTCTTTCTATTTCCTTTATAACATTTGCCATGGTAAATGTTTTGCCACTACCGGTAACACCTATAAGTGTTTGGAAACGGTAGTTATTCTTCAATCCGTTTACAAGTTTTTCGATAGCTTGTGGTTGGTCTCCTGATGGTTTATAATCACTTACAAGCTCATACATCATCTTCGCACTTCACACACCTTATTTCTAATATTTTCTTTGTTTTATGCACTTTCAATAGGTGTTACGTAAAGTGTCTTAAAATTTGAGTACAAAACGAGTCCTGGTTTAAATCCTCGCGGTTTTTTGACATATTTGATATATGTGTAGTCAACTGGGACCTTTGTTGAGTATTTACCTTTACTGAAATATGCGGCTAATTTTGCAGCATAGAATAATACCTCTTCATCGATTGCCCTTCCGTTCGCCTTTATAACAACATGAGCACCTGGCATTCCCTGGACGTGAAGCCATATATCATGTTCACTCGATTTTTTCACAAGCTCATCATTTTGTCTGTTATTTCTCCCAACAAGTATCGTAAAGCCATTATAAGAATATTTCCTCGGCTCAGATTTGACTGGGAGCGATTGAGACTTTTTCTTGGAATGCTTTGCTCTTAATAAGTCATTTTCAACCATCTCTTCCTCGATTTCTTCAAGTTCTACTAAATTCTCAGCATTTTCGATAGTACTCTGGAGTTGCCTAAGGTATGTTAGTTCTCTTTCAAGTATTTCGGTACGTTCATTTATCCCGTCGAGTTTCTTTTTCAATTTGTTGTACAATTTGAAATACTTCACACTGTTTTCAATAGGCGAAAGGTGTGGTTCCAACGGGACATGTACCGATTCATTTGTTTCCCAATCAAGAAGAGTAACTGATTCTGCTCCATGGGTGATTTGGTAACTGTAAGCCTTAATGAGTTCGCCAAATTTTCTATATTTATCAGCTTCGTGGCATTCCATTCTTTCTCTTTCGAGCTGTTGAAGTATTTCCTCGTGTAATGATATTCTGTTGTTAACTATACTTAGTAGTTGGGCTCTTTTTTGGTTTAGTTTGTCTTTTGTCTCCAAGTACGCAAAGTATTCGTTAATACATTTGATTACGTTATCACATAATTTAATGTCGTTGTACTTATGAAATCGAAAGGCTGAAAGGTCTACCGGAAAGTTATTTTCGTAGTACAGATATATATTATTTCGTTTTAGTTCTTCTGAAATTGTGGATAATCCAATAAAGAGTTTTTCTAATTCAGCTGTCAAAAGCTCACTTAGTGGTTTGTCATCCAAGTCCGCTCTTAAAAGAAGCTCCTCAGTGCTTTGTTTTGAAAAACCTTGGATTGTTGAATAAATAAACTCTGAAAGCTTCTTGTTTTTGTTTTGAAAGTTTTCTACCGAATTAGAAAGTAATTGGTAGTCTATATCTTCTATTTTCAATTTTCCAGTACAGAAGAGAACAAATTTCTCGCCAGGGTAAATATCTCTGAAGCGTGTCTGTATACGCCTGTAAGCATCAATTATAGAACCATTTTCTACAAGGATCATATTTGAGTGCTTTCCCATTATGTCAACATAGATTTCGTAATCGTGTTTTTGACCTATTTCATCGATCTTTTTGATACTTATTATCATTGTTCTCTCGTATCCGTTCGTAGTAATTCCAGTTATTTTTCCACCGCGTATTCTACTTCTGAGTAATTCAATAAAGGTATGTTTTTCTGGTTCCTTAGCGATATGTTCTGTGAATGAGATGTGAGAATAATTTGGATGGAGCGAGATTTTTAAGTCGCCCTTATCGAATGAAAAGTAAATTACCTTATCATCAATGTATATATTACGAATGTTATTTCCAATAATAAGATTTGCAATACTTTGTACAGCGATATTCATAACGAAACCATCAAATGGCATTGAGTTGCTCCTTTCCAATTCTACTAATGAATATTACTTTTTAATATTCGTTTTTCAAATCAACTATGTTCTTTGGCATTCCACCAGACAATATTAGTCTCAAGTTTTCAATTGTTTCATCAATTCTTCCCATTTGTCCTTCAATTGTGAAGCCTCCAACGTGTGGAGAGATAACAACGTTTCGAAATGTGTGAATGGGGAATCTTGATGGGAGTTGAACTGCGTGATCTGAATCCGGATATAAGTACCAAGTATCTATCGCAGCACCGGCAAGAATTCCATCCTTTATACCATGATATAGTGCACTCTCTTCGATAATCTGTCCTCGCCCGACGTTTATTAAGAACTTACCATGCATCATTTTAATAATTTCCTTGTTAATCAGGTTATGTGTCTCCTTAGTTAATGGAAGAGCGACGAATATTATCTTACCAAAATTTATTGCTTCAATTAGATTGTTAGTTACATAATGTACATTTTCGACAGGTTCTACGTTCTTTTTATATCCCATTACCTCGCAGCTGAAACTGGATAACAATTTAGCAAGATGTCTTCCGATGGTTCCAAGACCAATTATCGTTACACGCTTTCCTTGTATTGAAAACCAAAAATCATCGGTTTTTGAACCTGCTTCGTATCCATGCCATATACCCTTTGTTAGGTCGTTATGGTATTCAACTACTCTTCCAAGAAGAGCAAGAGCGAGTGCAAGTGCTCTTTCGGCAACTATTTTTCCATTTCCATGATTATTGGCAACAACTATGTTTTTTTCATACAGAATATCTATAGGAAGACCATTGACACCTGCCCATGGGACGAGTACAAAACGAAGCGTCTTAGCACTTATAACTTGTTCTACACCAAGAGCACCGGCAACTATAACTTCTACAGTAGGTAAGTATTGTTGAGCTTCCTCACGACTTTTGGGGATTATAAATTCATCGTTTGGAAACTCCTTGCGCAGGTCGTTAACCCGGTCAATAAAATAATCAATCATTTTTGTGAGGAATAATATCTTCAAGCTACTCACCCCTGCTACTTGATATGGAATACCTATATTAAAATTATATCATATGCAAGTGAATGAATGAATAAAAAAAGGTCCTATTAAGAACCTTAGGACCCTTTTCAGAGGCTAAAATTCAATTTCCGATTAAAAGAAGGTTGTTAAGAGCAGATATAGTATTGCACTGACACCTGCTGAGAATGGAACAGTGATAAACCAAGAGATTATTATCTCTTTAAGTATACCAACGTTAACAACCTCTATACCTCTTGCAATTCCAACACCAGTTACAGCACCAACGACTGTGTTTGTTGTACTAATAGGAAACCCAAAGATAGATGACAGAAGAACTGTTGTTGCAGTACCAAAATCTACAAAAAATCCCCTTTTATTGTTAAGTTCCGTTATATTATGCCCTATTGTTTCCATTACTTTGTATCCGTACAATAATACACCGAGCGCAATGCCTAAGCCACCTAAGAACAGTATGTATTTTGGTATCTCAACGTTTGATATGTTTGCAGTACCCGCCTGTTTTATCATATAAATTAACACTATTGGTCCAACTGCGTTAGCAACATCATTAGCACCATGTGAGAAACAGACGTGTGCAGATGTAATGACCTGGACATGTCTAAAAATACCCTCTACTGCATCGTATTCATCAGATTTCTCAACAACTTTTCTTATCAGCATGTATGAAATAGCAAAGGACAGCATGAAAAGTACAATACCTGAGATTAATGATGTATAAAGATCCTTTTTGAGAGTTTTGAGTGCGAAAAGGAAGGAGATTAAGAAGAATGTAAATCCAATCATTACTGGTGCAACCTTTTTTGCAGCTTTTAATGGGCTTAAACGGCGAAGAATAGAAATGACAAGAATTTTAAACACAAGATATGCAAGAAGTCCGCCAACAATAGGCGATACAAACCAAGAGACTATTATTTTAAAGAGCTTTGACCAATAAACTACCTTAACACCACCGCTAACAAGCCCGAATCCAATCATACCTCCTATTATTGAATGGGTTGTAGAAACGGGCATTCCGAAAACAGTCGCAAACATGACTCAAATTCCAGCTGCAAGTAAAGCGGATATAGCACCGTATATAATATAAGTTGGGTTTGTGATGTGCTCTGTTGATACGATACCGTTTGCTATGGTTTTTGTAACTGTAGCACCAAACATTACAGCTCCGAGGAATTCCAAAAATGAAGCAAGATATGCAGCTTGCTTGGGAGTTATTGCCTTCGCACCAACAGCCGTTGCCATGCCATTTGCAACATTGTTTGCACCTTTTGCAAATGCCATGAACATTCCTACGAGTATAGCAAAAAGTGTAATCACCTTCTCTCCCTCCTCTTAATATTGAAAACTATCATCAAAGAAGTGCTCGATAAGTATCAGAATGAATAATAATTCTTATTCTTTCGGCTGCGTTCTTTGCCCTATCTTCGATTCGCATAAGTAAAATTACAACACTGTTGAGGAACATTATATCGACTGGATTCATTTCATGCTTCTTTGAGAAAAGTTTTCTGCCTATTTCAATTCCTATTTTATCTGAAGAGGTTTCTTCAACCTCGACAATTTCAACTTTTTCATCCTCAAGCTTTATTTCCTTTGCAGAAAAGCTTGATTCAACCACTGTTTTCAGTTTCAAAATAGTTTCGTTCATGTGTTGTACGCTTTTTACCACAACACTTGCCAATCCCAGAATATCACTTTTTACATCGTCGGGTACTTCATCTATCGTATTCATCGTAAGCATTTTTACAACATCATCTGTTAAATCAATGATGGAATCGATGTTGTGTAGTATATCGAGAAAATCAGATTTGTTAAAATATGTCCACTTCAATTTGCCATAAATATCCCTAAGTTGTAATTTAATATGGTCTGCTTTTTCTTCAAGTGTATCTACATTTTTTGATTCTTCGAAAACTGAGTTGTTGTCTAAGTAGTTTTTAAGAGCTGACTCCATAATCTAGGAAGCCTTAACGCAGAGCGCCGAGTGTTCGCTTAGTAGCTCCAAAGGTGAACGGTATGGTATAAGTTTTTGGAATATATTTGCCATCTTATCCAAACACCCCTTTCAACAGAAATGTCATTTGAAGAAAAGATTTTCTCAATTCGGTTCTAAAGCTAAAATCTTTGGATTTGTTCTTCAATGAACTCAAGTACTGACTTTACAACTATACTCATTTGTTCATCAGTTGTTATTTTTGCGGGGTTATCTCCTTTTTGGAAACCATAATATCCAAATTGAGAATGGTTTCCACCGTAGATTTCAACATACTTAGTGTCTTCAGGAAGAAATTTCTTTTTCTCTTCGATTTTTTCTAATGGTAAGACTCCATCTTCGGAACTGTATATAGAGAGAATTTTTAGTCGTGAAGTCGATATATCTTTCGCTGGGTATGATGCAAGTAGAATAACACCTGCAACATATTCAGGATTACGCTGTGCAAATTCACAAGCAGCAACACCACCAAGAGAATGTCCGGCAACAAACCATTTCATCTGCGGATATTTTGAGATAACATCAAGAGCAGCATTTGTGTCAAATATAGCAAAGTTTAGTGGAACGTTCAATATTACAGAAAAAACACCACTTTCTGCAAGTTTATACGCAAGAGGTGAGTAAGCGAGGCTTTCTACATGCCCTCCTGGATAGAAGATAAAGCCTATGCCTTTAAATTTGTTCTTTCCAAAATTTCTTGGGATGAAGTATATGTGTTTTTGTTGTATAACTTCAACATAATATGATGACTCTAAGTATTCCTTAACGTCGGGGAGAGCTTTCATAGGACTGTATGCCCAAAATGTAAATCCAAGCGTGATTACAACTGCAGCCACCAATGATGTGTAGATTGCGATTTGAAGACCTCGGGATTCCATTTTATCACCTCGCAGAGCATAATTGTTTGACATTTTTATTGTAAAACTTCAAATACAACCCTTTTCGGTTCCAAGTTCCATCACCGAATTTTATTTCGGCCAACTATATCTTAACATTCTTTTTATGATTGTCGACGTTAATTATTGTTAAAATCTTTTTTTACCATTCACAGCTACAAGCGGAAATATGCAATCACATCTGAATAATCTATTTTAGTTGTAGGTATAGCCTTATTCTATCACATATTTATCCAAATTTATCCAAAATCACAAAGCCTTGAATACTGATACTTAGAAACCATTTATTAGGTTTTCGAGAAATTCATTCTCTATTGCATAAAGATCAAGTTGATGTGGTAAAATCAAATGAAACGTTTAATTGAAATATAAGATTATAGACAAGAGATAGTGTTAACTTGTAGTGATGAAAGAGTGTAAGTGTGAAAGAATGAGATTGCCTTTTACGTAGGAGGTGGGCAGTTATAAAAAAGGTATTCTTCGTGTTTGTATTGAGTGTCATAGTATTGGTACTTTTTAGTTGCAGCCAACTAAATTTATTTGAACCAAGAAAGTCGGCGGTATCTGTTGTGCTTTCTTCCGGAGTTGACGGCGGCGGCGACACCGTAACGCCCCAAGAATATTCATCAGTGAACTTGCAAGGCACGCACAGAGAACAAGCTCCTGGGTAAAAGATATTCAACATTTATACGTTAAAATTTCGAAATTCTCTTACAAATATTCAACAGGACCTGGTGCTGGGAAGTGGACTACGCCAACAATTGTTGAAAAAGAAGTGGACCTTGTGAACTTAAATGACGAAGCAACTTGGCTGACATTCGATATTCCAAATGGGGCAGTTATAGTTGCCTTAGCTTTTGAGGTAACATAAGCAACAGTAACAATAGACGGTTCAAACTATGCTGTGACAATCCCATCAGATAGGGCCAAGATAGTTGTTCCAAATCTCAACTGGCAAGTAAAAAACGAAGAGGCTCAGATCGTCTTAGCGCTTGATTGGACACGGAGTATTGTCAAAAAACCAGATGGTACGTACATGCTTGTTCCGAGGGTTGCTTGCCGCTGGCGTGGAGAATTGAGAAAGCTATGGGCAATCTATTGGGATATAATGATTAATGGTGCCGCACCAACAGTTCCGCTCCTTATCGGACTTTTCGAAGGAACAGATACATCGGCGACACCTACTGTTTTAAAGTTAAGAAAGCCAAGAGAAGATGCAAATTTCTGGCTTGGAAAACATCCTGCTGAAACGTATACTGTAGTATTTTGGGATAATGTTACATGGTATTGGGATGGAGATAGATGCAGTATTGAAGGAAGAAAGGCAACAGAAACTACATTTGAACATGGAAAGGAAACGGCTAATACTGAACTGCATTTGCACTATTAAGCAAAATAACAAGTTGCACTCTATAACGAACATCAACCCCGGCTTGCTGAGCCGGAGTTATTTTTTAGTCCTTTTGAGTTAGTGTACTTTCAAGTTTTTTATAGTAAAGCACAGTTAGAATAATGAGAGCTGTAGCCGATATGATTAGCACGCCCCAAACAGAGAAGAACTTCCAGCCATCCAATTTTGCCTTTGAAAGCAACAAATTTATAGGGAAAAGCAAGCCAAATGTTATTCCAAGTGTGATCCCTTCTATAATAAATGTTGCCCTTGTTGAAAATGGGCTATTTTTTGATTTGCCAGGTTCCACTATGCTGTAGTATGAACCTATTAATGCACTTAATGCGAAAAGTGCAATGGATATAGGCAGTAGTATCAAACCAGTTTTGTCGTATTTTCCAATTATGTAGGAAACTAACAAAACTGCGATAAGCATTATTTCGTTAATTGCTATAGGAATCGATAGTTTTGGGGTTATTATTGTTCTTAAGGTAACTGGTAATGTTCTTAGAAGTTCTTTGTACTCAAAATCATTGCGTGTAAGAAGCCCAGATTCCATAGCACAGTACAAAGTAGCTACAGCAAGAAACGGAATAGATGCATTCATGGAAGAGCCACCTGCAAAGAGCATAAAGAGAGAAAACATTGCGGGATATAGTATTAAGAATAGGAATTGCTCGCTACGAATTAGGTACTTAGTATCTTTCCACAAGAAAACACCAATTTTCGCAGCATAACTATCCTTTTTGAATGCACTTTCCACCGTAATCTTCTTAGTCTTGCCTTGAGTGTTTTCGTAAACAACTCGACCTGCAAAATACCAGAATAGATATCCTGTTACAAGTGTTATAAATAAGTCCAAAAGTACAAATTCTATTTTCTCAGAGTAGGCCCACATCAATGGATTGTACTTTGATGTAGCAAAGTAAATAAACTTAACAAATGTGGTGTTTTGAGCTAAGCCCGTAACATCAATATCTTGTGCATAGGCAAAAAAGAGATAAAGAAAAATCAGTAAGAGCATTATAATTGTGTTTAACATTCTAACGAATTTCTTAGAGCTTATTCCACCACCGATAATTGCCAGAAGAGCCGAGAGGTTTGTTATAAATGCTAACTGAAGTAGCGTCTGAAGTAAGAAATAAAAAACTTTGGTTTTGAAAGCTAACACATATGCAAGAGCAACTGCTAAAAAGAATCCTATTGTAAAAAATTGACTCGCAAGGGTAACTATAAGATTGTATAACGATAGGACGTTTCTCCTTATGGGCATTGTTAATAAGAGTTCCATCTCATCGCTACGTGAAAAAGCGTGCATTCCTGTTCCTGCAAAGCCGACGATGAAAAATAATGAAAACATAGACATACTCAAAGCATAAAAAGCTTTTGCAACGTCTGGATAGATAGATAACGTTTTGTAGATTTCATAGTTTGTCACAAAAGTGAATATTGATATTGGCAGCATAGAGACTAACATCAACAACAGATACCTTATTGAATAATTTGATTCTTTTGCTCCACCGTTGTTTTCGTCCTTTTTCTTCTTTGATTTTGATGTATTAGAGTAAGTTGAATATATCGAAAGCCCAACATATTTTAGTAATAACTTCAATTCCTGCATCTAAATCCCTTCTCTCTCAAAGAGTTCTTCTCATAGATTTTCAACGATTTCTTGAATATCTTCTGTTGCTGTGAGTGAGAGGAATATATCTTCGAGTGATTGACCGTACTTTTCTTTGAGCTCACTAACGTAACTTTCAGCAATTATCTGACCTTTGTTAATTATCGCCACTTTATTGCACATCTTCTCTGCAATTTCGAGTATGTGCGTTGTCATGAAAATTGTAGTTCCCTCATTTGCATATTTGTTCAACAGTTCTTTGAGTATCTTTGCACTTCTTGCATCGAGACCAACTGTCGGTTCGTCGAGAAACAAGATTTCCGGTTTTCTCATGAGCACAGATAGAAGCATGAGTTTTTGTTTCATTCCATGTGACATGTCACCAACATGTTTTGAGAGGTAATCAACACCGAAAACATCACATAATTCTTCTATTCGACCTCTAAGCTCTGATTTATTTAATCTATATATTGCAATGACAAAATCGAGGAACTCATATCCCTTCAAGTGCTCGTAAATCTTAGGTTCATCTGGCACGACACCTATTCTTCTTTTGATCTCTATTTCAGCATCCTTCATATCGAGACCAAGTATCTCTACTTTACCACTTGTAGGTTTTAGAACTCCTGTTAGCATCCTTATGGTAGTCGTCTTTCCCGCACCATTTGGGCCAAGGAATCCGAAAATTTCTCCCCGTTTTACTTCGAGACTTACATTATCAACTGCTGTAAAATCACCAAACCGTTTAGTAAGACCGATTGCTCTAATAGTCGTTTCAGGCATAATTATCCCTCCCTCTCTGTTAAAGTATAGCATTATGTGAAATATAGTTCAAGCTTTTTTTCATAATGCATTACACAAAATTAAAAGGCTCCCATTGTGATTAAGTGGGAGCCTAATTCTAATAGCAATCACAGTACTTACTTCATCTGTTCTAGAATGTTCAAATTCTCTCCAACAACTACAATACTATTTGGAATTATTGATTTGTAACTTTCGATAGTTCTAAGAAGTTTATAGAAATTATAATCTTTTGAGGTTGCACTCGCTACACTAGTTCCTTTAGTCTTTTCTGCTTCACTTGTAGCCTGAGCTTTGATGATTGTAGCTCTTTTCTTAGCTTTTGAAATATCTTATATGTTCGTTATATCACAAATATCGTATAATAAACTTATTATTTGCTATCTTCAAGGATTCTTCTTAAGTTAGCCATTTCGAGAGCAGCCATTGCCGCTTCAAAGCCTTTGTTCCCACTTTTAATTCCTGCCCTATTCAATGCTTGTTCAACGGTTTCTGTTGTAAGCACACCAAAAGTTACTGGTATTTCGGATATGCTGTTAAAGTGTGCCACTGCTTTACCTATCTCATTCGCTACAACATTAAAATGGTACGTTTCACCTTGTATCACAGCACCAAGCACAATAATCCCATCAAATTTATTGTAATTGGCTTTTATCAGTTTATTCAGAGCAAATATTACTTCCATGCTTCCTGGTACGCGCACTATGGAAATATCGTCAATGCTTACGTTATGCCTGATTAGACAGTCTATTGCACCTTCAAGCAACCTTTCTGTCACAGCGTTGTTGAATCTCGGAACAATGATGCCGAATCTCAAACCACTTCCGTCGTACCCTCCTTCATATGTTTTCACATTGGCTTTTTGTGTCGAATTCAGTTCCATAATTGCAACCCCCCATCATTTTTGTAATTTCTTATTTCTGAAAATTCGTAGTTTCAAATAATTCTTCAAGTGAGTGATGAAATTTTGTCAGCTTTGTTTCAAGATACACCTTGTTGTATTCGGTTATTTTTCCAAAGATTCTTTCAGCTCTTTCCACTATAATTCCATATTCTTCAAGTTGCTTAACCTTTTCTGTGTTATTTGTTAAAAGGACGATTTTCGTCAGTCCAAGTGCTTTTAGCATTTGATATGCTACCGCATAGTCACGTTCATCTGGTTTGAATCCTAATCTAACATTAGCTTCGTATGTATCAATGCCATAATCTTGTAAGTTATAAGCTTCGATCTTATGTGATAGACCTATTCCCCTGCCCTCCTGTCTCAAATAAATCAAAACGCCACCGGTTTTTGATATTTTTCTAAGTGCGTTTGAAAGTTGAGTACCACAGTCACACCTTAGCGAATGTAAAGTGTCTCCAGTAAAGCATTCAGAATGTATACGAACGAAAGGAGTCGTACCCTCTTCCCATTTTTTGATTATGGCAACATGTTCTTTACTATCCATCTTGTTTTCAAAAGCAACTATTTCAAACTCGCCAAACTCTGTTGGAAGTTTTGCTGTCGCTTTTATTTTCATAAGTTCTGAATTTCTTACGTAGAAGGTCCATAATTGTTTTATTGTGATAACTTTCAAGTTGAATCGTGCAGCTAACCGTTCAACATATCTTAAGTTATGTGAGTTCCCCTTTGTGTCGAGTATTTCAATAATTGTGCTGAATGGCTTGAATCCTGTCATTTTCATTAGTTCAACGGAAGATTCACTATGCCCTTTCCTTTCGTAAAATTCCTTGGAACCAATTAGCGTAACATGTCCTGGATATCTGAAATCGTTAATCGTTGTTTTCTCATCAGATAACTTGTTACATGTTAAAGCTCTTTCAGATGAGCTAATCCCAGTTCCATCCCCCCAGTCAATTGGAATAAAGTAATTTGCATTATAATTAGTTGCCAATTTAAAGAATCCCCTATTCATTAGGTTATCCTCAGAACCTACAACACAAAAGAGTCCCTTACCATATCTTAGAAAGAAGTCTACAACATTGGGGGTTATAAGCTCTGCGGGGTATACGAAATCTGCCTCAACTTCCCTCTCTTCATCAACAATAACAACGGGTTTTCCATTCAAGAAATCTTGTCTAATATCTCGTAGAATTCCTTCTTCCATGCATTTAACACTCCTTTCACATATCTTGCAAAAACGTCTATTTCATAATTCACACACGAACCAGGTAGCAAGTATTTTAAGTTTGTGTTCTCCAGAGAATGTGGAATTACCTGTACTGTGAAACTTTCGTCAGAAACGGATGCTATTGTAAGGCTCACACCATTTATAGCAACTGAACCTTTTTCAACAATTGCCCACTCTTCTCTCGGTTTTTTAAATTTCATAATTACTGAATTTCTGAGGTCTTTTCTTGAGATTAGCGTAATCATTCCATCAATGTGACCAGTAATGTAATGTCCAGACAAAGAATCACCTATTTTTAGAGTTCTTTCCAAATTAAAGTATCGTTCCTTACTTAAATTAGTCCGTTTTAATGTTTCTTCTCCAACGTCAAAATACAAGTTTTCATCAACATTTACAACTGTAAGACAGACTCCATTTACGGCTATACTTTCACCGATTGATATGCTTTGAGATGAATTTCTTAAGTTTTTCCAAAGATTTTCAATAATCAACTTTAAACCATTAAAGTTCCCTTTACTAACGTGTTGGATTATCCCTGTAAACATCTCTTCATCACCACCATGATTTCTTTCTTGTTCTTTGAAATTTTCACTCTTTGGATTTCGAACGGTATTTCGCTTGATTGGATATAATTCTCTGAATGCTCAAAAACTGACTTTCCCTTCCCAAAAACCTTTGTTGTGTAAAAGGCATATATCTCATCGGCATACTCCAAGAACTGTGAGAAAATTGAAGCACCTCCTTCTATTAGGATTGAATCAATGCCATCTTCTGCAAGTGTTTTTATCAAGAATTCAGGAGAATTCGTATTGTCCAAATTCTTGAAACAAATGTGTTTTGGAATTCTTGTATGGTCAAGTCCAAACATCTCCGGAGTATAGCTTGAAAACACGAATACTCTTCGTTTATAATCTGGATTAAAGGCCCTTATTTCATTGAACCTTAAGCCTGTTTTTTTAAGGATCTTGCCGTTGTAATCAAGTATTATCACATCTGGATTTTTGGAAGCCTTAGCATACATCCTAACGTTAAGTTCAGGATTATCTTTTAAGACGGTCTCCGCACCAACAAGAACTGCTTTGTGAATGGCTCTTAGTTTATGCACCTCTTTTCTTAACTCTTGAGTTATCCACTTTGAATTCCCGTTCATATCAGCCATCATTCCATCCAAACTGCTGGCATACTTTAATGTGATATATGGACTTTTTGTAACGACGTATTTTAAGAAAAATTTTAGCAAATCTTTTGCTTGATCTTCTAAGATGCCAATTTCAACTTCAATTCCGTTCTTTAGTAATTTCTCGATGCCATTACCACTTATTGGATTTGGGTCGCGTGTAGCTATAACCACCATCTTTATACCATGTTCCAAAATGGCATCTGTACATGGCGGTGTTTTGCCATAATGATCACATGGTTCTAATGTTACATACATAGTTGAATCTCGAACATCATGTCCTCTTCTCAGAGCATCTAATAGAGCTTCCCTTTCAGCATGTAGTTGACCATAACTTTTATGGTATCCCATTCCAAGTATCTTTCCATCCTTTACAATTACTGCACCAACTGGTGGATTAGGATTTACAAAACCAAGACCTTTTTTTGCTAAGGTAATAGCAATTTTCATAAAGTATTCGTCAGAAACCTTTTCCATAAGTTTTTCATTCACCTCTCTTTACTATGAAATCTATAAGGTACTTAAAAAAAGTAAAACCCCGAGATTACCTCTCGGGGCTTCCTATTTATTACTCAAAATTGGCTGAACGCATAATTAGTCAATCCAACTAAGTGCAAAAATAATCAGCCAATTTGTCCGTACTCTCTCCCATCCGGACTTTAACCGTCGGCTCCGGAATTTCACCGGATCAACCTTCCACGTTTATGGAAGGCTCGCGGGCTTTCACCGCCGGTCGGGAATTTCGCCCTGCCCCGAGAGTACACTCCGTTAAGAGTAAATCGTGTTATTAGATATACCTACTTCTTTATAGTATTTTACACAAATTTTCAGATTGTGTCAACGAATGTTCGTAAATCACTGTTGCACTTATTAAAGACTTTTGCCGTTATTCTTCACTTTCAGCAAGACAAACATAAAAGGCGCACCGATGAGAGAAGTTATTATACCAACAGGTATTTCAACAGGGTTTAGTAGTGTTCTTGACAATGTGTCGCAAATTGACATCAACATACCGCCAATCAATATCGTTGCCAATATACTATTTCTGTGTTTAGGACCGACTATTGTACGAGCCATGTGTGGCACGATAAGACCTACAAATCCGATAATTCCTGTCTTGGAAACAAAAACAGCAGTAACAAAAGAACCAAGTAAATAGAATAGCCATTTTAGCAGTTCAACATTTACACCGAGACTCTTAGCCTCCTTTTCACCGAGTGTCATTACATCAAGTTCCTTACTCATAACAAATGATAGAAAAATGAGTATGCATAGAGAGATAGCCGGTAGAATAATGTCTTTGAATGTTAATCCAGAAAATGAGCCAAAGAGCCAAACGTGACCGGTAACTAGGGATCTGTTTGCAATATTTAAAAGCAACATACTCCCTGCAGAAAACATCGTACTGATTAGTACCCCACTCAATACCAAATGTACAGTTGGAACGACAGTTCCTTTACGAGCGAGGATAATCGTAAGTGTGGAAGCTATGACTGCAAATAAAAAACTCATTGTTGGAATGCTGACATGTGCGATAGCATTGACAGTAAAGTATATTCCAAGCAAAGCACCGAAACTTGCTCCAGCAGATGTACCTATAAGGTAAGGATCGACCAGGGGATTTTTCATAATCGCCTGGAATATATTTCCAACCAACGAAAGCGCAATACCAGTTAAAGTTGCCATAAGAACACGGGGGAATCTTAAATTCCAAATCATGTATCGTTCTGGAGTATCTTCGGTTAATAGTTGGAAAATTCTGACTGGATCAAGATTTACAGTGCCGAACGATAAATTAATCAGAAAAACAAGAACAAAAACGACAGGAAGAAAGATACTTCCTGTCGTTCTAATTTTTTCAAAGTTATCTTTCAAGAATTACTTTCCTCCGTAGAAGAAGTTGTAAAATACATCAAGGTACTTAAAAATATGTGGAGCAGCTTGGCTAACTTCGTCTCCGTCGACAACAAAGATCTTATCATTTTTTACAGCCTTTAGGTTCTTCATTATCGAATGTTTCTTTACAGACTTTTCAATTTCTTTTGGATCTCCGTAGCCACCAATTATTATTACATCTGGATCCTGTTTGACAAGCCATTCCCAGCTTACAGACAACCACCCATTATTCCCGCTATACGGAGCTGCTATGTTTCTCCCACCAGCAATAACTATTAATTCATTCATATATGATCCTGTACCTGCTGTCCACAATTCTTTTGCCTTCTCATCAGGAATGGATATGGTGAAAAAGACTGTAGGTCTATTTTCAAGAGGAATTTTGGACGTTTTTTGACCTACCTCAGTCATCTTTGCTCGTAATTCATCCACGATTTTGTCCGATTTCTGTTTTGCATTGAAAATTGCGCCCATTTGTCCAACTGCCTTGATTATATCGGTAAGAGTGTTTGCATTTAGAACGTAAGTTGTTAGTTTAGCCTTCTCAAGCTTTTCCACTTCTGGAAATTGGAAACCACCGAATGTTATTACAAGATCAGGTTTGAGAGAGTATATCTTCTCGATGTTCAATGGCACCATATTTCCAATGTTTTCGGCCTTTTTGTAATTATCCCAAGCGGTAACACCGACTATACGATTTTCCAAGCCGAGTGCTTGAAGGTATCTTGTGGCACTTGGTGCAGCTGAAACAACTCGTCTTGGTGGCATCGCAATGTTTAATATCCGTCCGGCATCATCAACAACCGCTACTGCCAAGGAAAGAACCGCCGAAATAAGAAGAAGTGCTACAAGAAATCTTCTAAATACTTCAGAACCAACAAGTTTCACCATAAATAAAAACCCTCCTTTTGCAAAAAATTTACTGCCATCCCCAGGCTACGTGGTGGATGGCCACCTTCCTTCGTATGTCAGGTCTCCCGACTCGCGGATCATCCTACTCCCTGCGCCTTCCCAGCTTTAGAGCCAGTGGCACTGTGCAGGTTTCGTCCTCGCTCACGGTGGCGGCCCCGTGCCGGATTCTCACCGGACTTCCTTTGGACATACGAGGGGAGGTCTTATTCTTTTTAATCATTATAACACATTAATTGCGTACTTGCAACAGCAGGAATGTTACTTATCGTTACGTAACGCTACTTTCTTCAAGTAAATAACGTTTATTAATGAGTATACACCAGTTATCAAGAGTATTGTATCAGAAATACTTAGTCTATAAGGTTCCCCACCAATAAACACACTAAACAATGAGAAGAGATAAGTAAGTAATACATAGCCTGAAGCTATAGTAAACAATATGCTTCCAACATATACATGTGCCAATCTAAATGTGTAAGATGCACTACCAAATTCCCGAAAGCCGAAAAGAAAGACTAACAAGAAAGATAATACGACAATTGAAAAAATGACTTTACCTTCAATAAGATAAAGTATGAAAGTAATAATCGATAAGACACTCATCATTCCCATTATTTTATTTACGCTCCTCATACTATCAACCTTCCTACTGTGTAAACAATTAACGATAGCAAATACGATATTCCCAAACTGTAGAATATGGCAAAGAATGTATATTTTCTGCTATTCGTTTCGCTCCTGATCGCAGCGATAGTTGCAAAACAAGGGGTATACCCAAGTATAAAGGTCATTAATGCTGCAGCTGTTGCAGGGTCGATACTGATATTTGAGGCGCTTTTGTGAAACTGCGATAAAGCAGATACTATAACCTCCTTCGCTACACCACCAAATATTAAAGCCGATACTATCTGCCAGGTAAATCCTAATGGTGCAAAGATTGGCTGTATTAATTTTCCAAACATTGCTACATAACTTTCTTCGACATTTCCATGGCTTGGAAAGTAAGTGAGAACCCAGATTAATATACTTGCAACAAATATTATTGTTCCAGCTTTTTCTAAAAAGTGCTTACCCCTATTCCACATATATGCAAATACATTTGAAAGCTTTGGAAATCTGTATCTCGGAAGTTCCATAACGAGCGGAACATTCTGACCTTTGAGCACGATTTTGTTAACAATTCTTGATGAAAAGGCTGTTAATGTGATACTTAGAGCGTAAATAGCAAAAAAAGCTTCTGCTTTTCGGGTTGGAAATGCGACACTGACGATTAGTAAATAGACTGGTATCCTTGCACTGCAACTAATGAAGGGAGATACTAAGATGGTTGTAATCCTTTCGCGCTCATCTGATAATCCACGAGCAGCCATCACAGTGCTTACGTTACATCCAAAACCAAGTAGTAAGGTCATAAAAGACCTACCTGTTAGTCTCAACGAGTACATGAGTTTATCAACTAAAAAGGCAATCCGCGGCAGGTAACCACTTTCTTCCATTATTCCAAGTGCAAAGAAAAGCGCAAAGATGCTTGGAACGAAAGCTAAGACACTTCCAACACCACTGATTATCCCTTGTGATAATAGAGAAGTAATTAATGTTTCGTTACCAATCGTGTCTGCGAGTTTTTCAAAGAAGAATTCCATTAATCCAACAAGTGGTTCAGAGACTTTGAATGTGAAGTTGAAAGCTAAATACATTAACGATAGAAATATAGGAATTCCAATGTACTTGTGGGTTAAAACGTGATCAAGTGCTTCAGTAACAGTCAATGCTTCTTCATTTTTTTGAGTAGAGAGCTGAATCACGTTTGTAACGTATCTGTACTTCGTTAACGGTATGGAAGTTCTAATTTCTTGGGGAATTGAATCAATTAGATTTTCTTTACACTCTTTCTTAAGAAAACTACCTGCAAACTTGTCACCTTCAATTATCTTAATAGCCGCAAAACGTTTATTGTATGAATCTTCTACACATTCCTCAATTTGTTTTATATAATCTTCAGTTTCGTTTCCATAGTCGATTACAAGAGGTCTCACAGATTTTTTAAAAGAACCAACTATCTTTTCTTTAAGTTCATCCATACCTTCACCGGTGTGAGCAGATGTTAATACTACTGGCACTCTGAGAAATTTCTCAAGTGAAGACTTATCCATTTTGATTCCGGATTTTCTTGCTTCATCAATAGCATTAAACACTGCGATTACATTCAAACCAAGTTCGAATGCTTCTAAGAGTAGGAATATTCCTTGTTCAGGACTCATACTATCAATGACAACAGCCGTAACGTTGGGTGGTGAATAAAGCAAATAATCGCGCGTCACCTTCTCATCAACAGATGTTGCTGCAAGACTGTATATACCTGGAAGATCAACTACGTGAAGTGTGTATTCTCTAAATGAAGTTGCACCTTCTATACGACTAACAGTTACACCAGGCCAATTTGCCACATACTGTCGAGCACCAACCAATTTGTTGAAAAGGCTTGTCTTTCCAACATTAGGATTACCCAATAAACCAACAGTGATAACCATTATTCTCTCTCACCAACTTTCTCAGTCGTCTGCCTAGTTACATATATTCGAGAAAGTTTCCCAAATCCAACATCATATACACCAAAAGCTGTCTTTACCTTCCTGTCGCTTAGTAAAGAAATCTTTGCACCATAAGTAATTCCTATTTTCTCAAGCCATCTTTGAAACCTGAATCCACCATATATTTCCTTAATGATATATTCTCCTGGTGTAGCCTGAGAAAGAGGTATTACAGATTCACTAAGCATTTCCACCTCAATTAGCTCAGCTTCAGATTGTCTTAAGCTGATTATTTTATTGAACACTTTATACATTCTTGGATCTCCCATTGGTGCACTTTTAACAACCGTCAAAGTAATACCCGGCAATATGCCAATTGCCCGAAGCTTTGGAGAAATCTCTGATTCATCTAATGATTTTACGATAACTTTCGCGCCAATGGGAGCAGCAGACAATTTCACACAGAACACCTCACATCTTTTCTATAAAATAATTGATAATAATTCTCAACAATATTATACATTCCCTATACGAAGTGTCAACAACAATACGATAAATATTTCACAATTGGTAGTTAAGAGCGGATTATTGATAGATATTATTGACTAAAACTTGTTATAGTGCTATAATAAAATTATATGTGTTGTTTTACAATGTTGCTCAATAAAACTTCGGATAGTGTTAACTTGTAGTGATGAAAGAGTGTAAGTGTGAAAGAATGAGATTGATATTACCATTGTGCGTTTTCCAAAGATTCTTCACTACACAAATACCTTAGATTTACCACAAGAAGTGCATT
>Ga0081479_123921_pt1 | contig 114772 bp, 110 predicted proteins | sample MamHotmetagenome_FD_70984 | JGI IMG/M metagenome (GOLD analysis project Ga0081479, IMG submission 70984) | Hot spring cone microbial streamer communities from Mammoth Hot Spring (Liberty Cap Streamers), Yellowstone National Park, USA - T=72 v2... | ecosystem: Environmental > Aquatic > Thermal...
GATTATATATGTTAATTATGAAACTCAGGAGAGAATATTAAAAGAGAGTGCCTATTTTTATAAAAAGGTAATTGAGCGAAATGGATTAGAATATTAGAAGTTTAAAAGCCCTTCCTTAGAAAAGAGTAAGTTGATTTTTAGAAGAGGAAGGGCTTTTCCCATTTATAAGAATGAAATTTTTACACTTTTCTATTGGAATACCTATTTTCTTTAAATCTTTCAGATCTTTTATCTTATTTTCTCTTCTTGCTTTGATTATCCTTGAAGCAAATACTGGACCTATCCCCGGAATTCTTATGAGTTTATCATACGAGGCAGAGTTTATCTCTATAGGGAAGAATTCTGGATGATTTTTGGCCCATACTGTTTTAGGATCTTCATCTGCAGGTAAATTCCCATTCTCGTTAAACACAAGTTCTTCTATGTTGAAGGCATATTTTCTTATTAGAAAATCAGCTTCATATAGTCTTACTTCTCTCCAAGTAGAGGTAGGTGGAAGATCGGATAAGGGAGTAAGGGGAATAGGCTGAAAAGCACTAAAATAGACTCTTGATAAATGATAATTTTTATAGAGGTTGAAGGTAAGATTAAGAATTTCTTTATCCCTTTCTTGTGAAGCACCAACTACAAATTGAGTTGTTATACCTGCTTTTGTTCTTAAACCCTTTTTATATAGTCCTTTTAAAATTTCTAGTTTTTGTAGAAGAAAATTAAAATTTTTTTCAGGAGCAATTTCTTTTAAGTATTTTTCTGATGGGGCTTCCAAATTTATAGAGATTCGATCTGCATATCTTATAGCGGTCTCTATATAATCTAAGGAGGATTCTGGTAGTATTTTTAAATGAATATATCCTTTAAACTTATAGACTTCTCTTAGTATTTCTACCGATTTTAGCATTTGTTCCATAGTATATTTAGGTGATTTAGTTATTGCAGAACTTAGAAATAATCCATCTACTAAATTTTTTCTATAAAGTTCTAAGAATAATTTGACAAGCTCGTCTGCTGTAAGAGTTACTCTTTGAAATGGTCTATTAGCTCTATTAGCACAATAGTAACAGTTATGAATACAATCATTTGAGAGTAAAATTTTTAAAAGTCTCACTGTTTTTCCATCAGGAAGGACTGTGGGGTAGATCCAACCTCTTATAGATGGTTTTCTTTTTATAGCTTCTTGAGAACACAAAAAGGACCCACATAGATCGAATTTTGCTGATTCTGCCAATATTTCGACTTTATTGCTTATGTGCATCTTATCACCTATGAGGGTCCTTTTTTAAAATAAAAAATATCAATTAAGCCTTTTTAAGCTCTTTTAAAAGTAGCTTTAGTCTTTCTTTTCTCCTTTTTTCTCTTGCCTTTCTTCTTCTTCTCTTAAGTATTACTCTCCACTGTTTTCCCATTTCTTTCACCCCTGCTATAAATTAATTTTTATCAAATGATATTATATCAAAATACTACTTTTTAAAAAGACCTATTATTTTATCCCAAAGATTTTTTTCTTCTTCTTTTTTCTCAATTATTAGGATTGGCTCTTCATTAGGTTTTGCCATAAAAAGTTTTTCCCTTGCAATTTTCTCTATAATATATGGATCATCTGTATTGTAGGCTATTTCTCTTAATTCTTTAACTTTTTTTTCGAGAACTGATTTTCTTTGATATAGTTCCTTTAGTTTTTGAGAATAAGTAATATAATCTCTAATCCCCATATATATGGATGGGCTTAGATATAGAAGAAAAAGAACTAAAAGTATTGTATTTGTAGGATTTCTTTTCTTTTTATCCTTTTTAAGATATTCTTGCCACCCCACGATATATTACTCCCCTTTCAGGGTCTATAGTGATAATCTCATTATCTCTTAATTTTTCAAAAAGATTTTTGGCACCAACTATTATCCCTAATCCCTTACTTCTCCATGGAATCAATGATGGTGGAATTTTTTCATCTTCAATAATAATACCAACTAATTTGTCAAGGAGAGGTTCTATCTCTGGATCATAAGACTTTATTAGTAATATAGCTCCATCTATCTCTTTACTAAGAGCTTCTTTAGCGTTTTGAGCTAATATAACTTTTGCAGTTTTAGAATCTCCACCAAGCCCATGTCCTTGTCCTATAATATCACTTATTACATGGACCTTTATAAGATTTGTCATTCCTGAGATTCCCATAGGTATGCCAGCAGTTATTACAACTGTATCTCCTCTTTTAACATATTCTTTTTGAAGGAGTATTTTGGTAGATTTTTCAAACATTTCATCAGTAGTGTAAAAAGTCTCAGTTAAAAGTGGAATTACCCCCCAAGATAAGTTGAGCCTTCTTCTTACTTCAGAAAAGTGAGTAATAGCAAATATGGGAGCATTAGGTCTATATTTTGATATTTGTCTTGCTGTAAAACCACTATGAGTAGCTGTTACGATAGCGGAAGCTTTTATTTCTTTGGCTATTTGGCAGGTGGAGAAGGTTATAGCTTTAGTTATATTAGTATTACAATCTGATTCTTTTAGGAAATTGTCGTATGGAAAGCTTTCTTCCACTTTCCTTGCAATTTTATCCATCATTTTTAAGCTTTCTAAAGGATATTTACCCATAGCAGTTTCGTTTGATAACATAATAGCATCAGTGCCGTCTAATATTGCATTTGCCACATCACTTACCTCAGCCCTTGTGGGAGTAGGATTATTTACCATAGATATCAACATTTGGGTGGCTGTAATTACAGGTTTTCCTGCTAATCTTGTCTCCCTTATTATTCTTTTTTGTATTAGGGGTACTTCTTCATTTGAAATCTCTATTGCTAAATCTCCTCTTGCTACCATTATAGCATCTGCTACTTCTAATATTTCCTTAAAATTATTCACTGCTTCTCTTTTTTCAATTTTAGCTATTACAGGGATTTTTACATCATGTGTTTCAAGAAATTCTTTTAACTCTATGATATCGGAAGCTCTTTGCACAAAGGACAATGCAATATAATCTACCTTGTTTTCTATTCCAAATATAGTATCTTTTTTATCCTTCTCTGTAAGAGGTGAAACCCTTAATTTAGAGTCTGGGAAATTAACTCCTTTTCTTCCTGAGAGGTACCCCCCATGAATAATTCCACATACTAATTTGTCTTCTTTTTTATCCATAACTTTCAATTCTATAAGTCCATCATCTATAAGTATCCTATCCCCAATATTCACATCTTCTAATAGATAGGGATAGTTAACATAAAGAATCTTTTCATTGCTTATAGTTTCCTTAGGAGTGAGATAGATTTCTTCTCCATCTTTAATAAATATTTTGTCCTTTTCTAATTCTCCTATTCTTATTTTGGGGCCTTGAAGATCTTGAATAATAGGAATTGGTTTGTCTAATTCTTCTGAAAGTTTTCTTATGAGCCTTATTCTTTCCCCATGTACATTATAATCTCCATGGGAGAAGTTTAATCTTGCCACATCCAATCCTGCTTTAATAAGTTCCTTTAATACTTCTTCTTTTTCACTGGCAGGACCTATTGTACATACTATTTTGGTCTTTCTAAACAACTTTTTTCCCTCCTTTGTTTTATATATATTTTAGTATTATCTAAAAGTGCTCCTTCTAAACCTATTTCAAAACCATCTTCATTAACAACAATATATTCTCCATCTATGCATTTTTTATAAATATCTATATCATAAGAAATCAGGGCATGCTTTACCTGCATGCCCTGAAATATTTCTAAAGGTTTATCATTTACAAAAACTTTAATTTTTTCTTTCAAATTACTTTATAATTATACTCCTTCCTTCCACCTCTGGATTTATAGGAGAATGTTTTTTTAAATATTCTACAAAGACATCTCTCAACATATCTCCATAGACAATATTTTTACCTCTTGTAAAAGCTGTAAATTTGTCTCCACCTGCAGCTAGAAAATCATTAGTTACTACTCTATAAACCTTGTTTAAATCTAAGGGTTCATTCCCAACGAAGACTTCTATCACCCTTGATCCTATAGGTCTCGCCATATCATATTTTACCCTAATTCCTGAAGTTTGTAAAATGCCCTTTTCTAAGGTGGCGCTTTGTTCTAAAAGATCTAATATATCTTTTCCGGTTAGATCCATTATTACCAGTACATTATCAAAAGGAAGTAAAGTATATACTTGTTCCATTGTTATTTTCCCTTTAGGAATATCTGTTCTTATGCCTCCACTATTTTGAAATGCGATTTGGGCATTGCTTGCTTCTATCATTGCATCACATATCACATTTCCTATGTTTGATTCTTCATTATAATTTCTTACAAGATCTACAAGTGTTTCACCCACAATTTTAGAAAATTCTTCTTTAAGTTGGGTGTTATATTTATCAATTATTTTTGCTACTTCAGGGTCATATTTATCTTCGGGTCCTGCAAAAACCTTTTTTAGCTCTTTTTCTTTTGTAAAACCTAAAATTAGACCAGTTTCAGGTTGTATTTTTAAATCTAAAATCCCTAAATATATACCATTGTATCCCGCTTGTACAATAATTGTTCCTCTAACTATCACAGGATCCGTAACTACTGTGTGGCTATGTCCTCCAACTATTACATCAATTCCAGGAACCTTTTCTGCAAGGGCTTTATCTGCATCATAACCTAAGTGGGATAATACTATTACTAAGTTTGCTCCTTGACTTTTTACTTCCTTAATTAAATTAGGAAGTACCTTTTCTGGTTCTACAAAGGTTAAATCTTTAACATAATCAGGTTTTACTATATATGCAGTTTCGGTTGTTGTAAGCCCTATTATTGCAATTTTTAGCCCTTTTCTCTCAATGATGACATAGGGTTTAACATTTGGAAGATATTTTCCATCTTTTAATATATTTCCTGCTAAAAAAGGAAAACTGGAAGATTTTATCCATTGTTGTAAAAGATCTTGGCCCCAATCAAACTCATGGTTTCCAATAGTCATAGCATCAAATTTTAGATAATTCATCATCTCAATAACTGGCTCGCCCTTGAATATGTTAGATATAGGTGTACCTTGGAACATATCTCCAGCAGAAAGTAAAATAGTTCCTTCAGGGTTTTTAGCTCTTTCTTCATTTATTATATAGGCTAAATATGCTCCACCACCTACTGGAATTTTTTCATTAATGCTTTTTACGATATAAGGTAGAAGTCTTCCATGAAAATCGTTGATGTGAAGGATTTTTATGTCTATTAAATTGGATGTTTGGGAAAAAGAGAGACTAAAAAAGAGAAATAATACTAAGAGGAAGAGGATAAATTTTTTAGAGTACCTCATTGTTTTAAATCCTCCTTTATTGGAGTTTTGATTTTAATTATATCAAAAATCTTAAAAATATGAAAATTATGAGCAAAATTCCACTTTTTATTATATATTTATAAATCTTATTCCAATCAGCATTAAAATATTCCCTTGTAAGAACTAAACAAAGATGCATAGGAGATACCATTATTCCTAAAAATCCACTTAAGAATGCTAATAATATGTATTTTAATGGATTAACATATGGAAGCATTTTGATTAAAATGGGAAAGGAAATTCCAATAGAAGCAGAGGTAACTCCAGTGAATATGCCAACTATAAAGGGTATCAAAAAGAAAATAATGGGAGTTGGAATGAAAGAAAAGTTAAGTGAATAGGCAATATCTGATACTGCTCCTGTAACCTCTAACATTTTTTTGAAGATCATAACTCCTAATATCAAGATTAGATTCTGGGGTTTTATTGAAGTCTTTAATGTATTTAAAATTTGATGTACATTGAAGCAAAATATAATGAAAAGTAAAATAACAATTCCTAAAAGAACATATAGAAGATCAAAACGAAGAAAGATTACAGAAAAGATTAATATCCAAATAGGGAGAAAAGAGATTATAAAGTCTTTAACAGGGTTTTGAGAAACTATTATTTCTTGGTTTTCTTCTTTTAAATTTTGAGTTTGAATTTGCTCTAAGGAAGGGGTCTCTTCAGAAGGCATTTTATAAAAGGCAAAAAGCAAGCCTATTGCAAGTACGAATAATCCATAGGGTAAAGCTTCTTTCACAAGTATATTTATAGGAGTTTGGGTTAAAGCTGAAACCAATATAATTCCTGGATATATGGGGAGAAATGGTTCCCATACATGCCTAAACCAATAATTTATATAGCTTTTTCTTTCAGGTTCTAAATTACCATTATCTGTCGATTCTTCTAAAAGGGGGGCAGAAAAAAGAGCTCCACCTACGGATGGGAGAAGACCCATTATTATGGGCATAGATATTAAACGAATTTTCTCATCTTTAATCAGACTTTTTAGTGAATTGACCATTGTCTTTAATACTTCTTTTTCTTTTAATATGGATTCAAATACTGCTATGAGATATAGGATTAGAAGAAGATTAATAGTACTCCAGTCAATAGCTGCTTCCAAAAAGGATTTTAAAATAATGTTTATGGGTAGACCAAAGCTTATCCCCATAATTATACTTCCACCTAAAAGTGCCCAATGGAGAGGGAAATTTTTGGATATTAATACTACAATAATACCAAAAATAATGGTTACCTTTAATAAAGCTATCATCTTATACCACCCCTATCCATAAGTTTAATGTGATAAGAGAAATTAACGTAGAATAAACTATTACATGAGAGGCAAAAATGGTATCTAAATCAAATTGTAAAGCAAGTACTAAGGCTGTAAGCATAGATGGCATAGCAGATTCTAATACTGTTACCTTATAAGGTACATCACTTAATCCCAATACTCTTGAAAGGATCAATGCAAGAAAGGGAAATAAGAGAAGTTTTAAGTTAATACCTGAGAAAATACCCAATGTAGATCTATTATTTTCTTGGGGCTTTGAAAAGGATAAACCTAAAAGAAACATCATAAGTGGCGTTGTAGCTTTCCCTAATATGGAAAGACTATCAATTAAAAAATCGGGAAGTTTATAAGGAGAAAATATAAATCCTAAAATTAATCCCCATAAGGGGGGATTATTTAATACTTTTTTTACAATAAAGTTAAAATTTACTTTCTGAACACTTAGCAAACTTATCAGGATAATACCAATTGTGTATATAAAAAGACACATACCCAATTGGTCATAGATAATAGCAACAGTTAAACCTTGATTTCCATAAAGTTTCTCCATAATAGGATATCCAAGAAATGTTACATTACCACCTATGCTTACAAGAAAAAGGCTTCCAATAGTTTTTTTATTTAGATTTAATCCAAAACCTATAAGTAAAGCAAGAATACCAATAACAATACTAACTATCCATTCAACAAGTACCACTTTATATAATGAAATTTGGTGGGGATTAGAGTAGATAGAATAAAATACTAAAGCAGGTAAAGAAAAGGTATATACGAATTTTGAAAATATTTCTCTATCTTCTTCTCTGATTATCTTATATTTTTTAGAGATAAATCCCAGTAAACTAATTAGAATCAGAGTTATCAATATTTTTGACATTTTTCTTTGGATCCTCCACTTTATATACAAAATATAGGATATTTATTATTCCTAAAAGGAGTAAACAATAAAAGAGAAAGTAATATCCTTTTATATCTGCAATTTTTCCTGCCAAAATAGGAGCTATAAAGGAAAAAGGTGCAAAAATAAGGTTGATAGATCCTAAATAAAGTTCTCTTCTTTGGTTAGGTGAAAGATCAAGTATAAAGGCTAAATCTCCAACGTAAAAAGCACTATTTATAATTCCAATAAAAAGATAAACTATATAGAAAGAAATTGTATTTTTGGCTGTTAAGAGAAGAATAAGAGATATTATTGTTGAAATTCTTCCTAAAAGGAGAGTTATCTTGTGACCAAATTTATCACCTATAGGACCTATGATGAAGGATGAAAGGGCTTGAGAAATTAAAAGAATACCTGTAAAAACTGCAACTATCTTGTCAGGGATTTTGAATTGTTTTACAGAAAAAACTGATATGAAACTTATAAAAGATAAGGAAAAGGTGTTTAGAATTCTTGAGATTGTATAATTTCTAAAATTTTTATCTTCAAAAACTATCTTTATACTTTTCATATAATCAATAAGGGATATATCTTGAACTTCATTTTCATCTGGTTCCTCTCTGGTTAGAGATAGAAAAACCAAAGATATTAGTAGAGCTATACCAGCGCAAAGGAAAGAATAGCCAAAGTTTATTGGAAATGGATAGGTAGAAAGGAAATATCTTGCTAAAAAGGCACCTCCAATCCCCATTATAGCTCCTAAGCCATTTCCCATTGCGAAAAAAGTTCCTCTTTTACTTGGATGAATAACCTTACTTATCATGCTCATTCAAGGAGGTCCTAAAAATCCCATTGAAAAGGTGGCAATGGCAAGTAAAAATAGTGACAAATACAGAGAAAGTTTTGGAGAAAAAGAGGCTAAATAGAAAGCTATAAAAGACATAAAAAGATAAGGAAGTCTTTCTCCTAAGGTTACTTTTAATACTAATTCTATTTTTCTTTTATATCTTTCTGAAGCTCTTGCCCCTAATATAGCTGGTATTGCCCATCCTAAATTTGCAATTGCAGGGATTAATCCAATTTCAAGATTTCCTGCTCCTAAATTTTTGGCAAATAATGGCAATAGGGTCTGTATAGAACCAAAGGTCATTCCCAAATTGAAGAATGCATTATCTATGGCATTAACTATAAAATTCCAGCGATAATCCTTTTCTTTTAAACTCATAGTTTTTATAATATCAAATTTTTAGTCTTCAGATAAGACTAATATTAAATGAAAAAATTAATGTATAATTTAGAATTAATAAATAATTATTGGTTAGGAGGATTATTTTTATGGGATATATGAAGGGTAGAGATCTGCTTTCTATTTTGGATCTTTCAAGAGAAGAGATGGAGTATATATTTTCTCTTGCTAAAAGTTTGAAAACTGATTTTCTTTCTGGAAAAAAACATCATGATTACCTAAAAGGAAAAACAGTAGCATTATTTTTTGAAAAACCATCTACCAGGACAAGAATTTCTTTTGAGGTAGGAGTATACCAATTAGGGGGTTATCCTCTTTATCTTAATGCTCAAGATATGCAACTCAAAAGAGGAGAAACAATTTCTGATACAGCGAGGGTACTTGAAAGATATGTGGATGGTATAATGGCAAGGGTTTATCAACATTCAACTTTAGAAGAATTAGCAAAATGGGCTAATATACCTGTGATAAATGGTCTTTCAGATTTAGAACATCCATGTCAAGTTATTTCTGATTACTATACTATTTTTGAAAAAAAGGGATATAAAAAATTAAAGATAGTGTATCTTGGTGATGGAAATAATGTGGCTAATTCGTTAATTTTGGCAGGAGCTATTTTAGGTATGGAAATAGTATGCTCATCACCAAAAGAATATTATCCTCCTTTAGAGATTATAAGAAGGGCAGAGAATTTGGCTAAAAAGACAGGTGGAAGTGTGCAAATTATAGAAGATCCAAAAGAAGCAGTAAAAAATGCTGATGTTTTATATACAGATGTATGGGTAAGTATGGGACAAGAGGAAGAAAAAGAGTTAAGAAAAAGGGTCTTTCCTCCATATCAACTAAACAGAGATCTTGTTAGTTTGGCAAAGGATGATGTTATAGTAATGCATTGTCTTCCTGCCCATAGAGGTGAGGAGATTACAGATGATGTTATGGATGGAGAACATTCGGTGGTTTTTGATCAAGCAGAAAACAGATTACATGTACAAAAAGCTATCTTGTCTTTGTTTATTTAATACTTTTTAAAAAATCATTTTTAATGTAAAATATTTCTATGAAAAGAATTTTCATTAAGGTAGGTATACTTTTAATATTCTTTGTATTACTTTTAGGTTTGTCCTCTATAACTTTTTTTAAGGTATGGGAGAAACAAACTATAGATCTTAGATTTTTTATTAGGGGAGAGACAAAACCTTCAGAAGATATTGTTATTGTTGGTATAGATGATAATTCAATTGAAAGTATTGGAAATTGGCCTTGGGAAAGGTCTATTCATGGTAGATTTCTTGAAGTTCTAAAAAAAGAAAATCCTAAACTTGTAGTTTTTGATATTTTGTTTGATACCAAAACAGATAAGGATGCTATATTTGCTAAAAGCTTAAAATCCTTTAAAAAAGTCGTTTTATCTAATTATTTATATACTTATTTTGATAAAAGGCTTAATATAAGTCTACTTTCTCTAAAGGAACCAGTAGATGTCTTAAAGGAAGCTTCTCTTGCTACAGGTTTTAGCAATGTATTAATAGATGATGATAATAAAGTCAGAAGAGCAAGACCTTATGAGGTGAATGAAACAGGTGTTAAATACTATTCTTTACCCCTTGTGGTTTATGGAATAGTTAGAAATGAATTTCCATATAAATATGTATATAAATTTTCTGATTTCTTTTATATAAATTTCAGGGGTGGAGAAGGAACATTTAGATATTTTTCATATGTTGATGTTTTAAATGGAAGATTTACTCCTAATACTTTTAAGGATAAGATTATTTTCGTGGGTGCAGTTTCTCCTATATTAAAAGATACTTTTCTTCATCCTTTTTCAGGATATGTATCCCCTTCTGGAAAATCATATTCATATATGCCAGGTGTAGAAATCCATGCCAATATTCTTGATAATTTGTTAAATAATGATTATTTAAAAACCCTGATTTCCCCTTTAATTCTTATAATTAATTTTCTTTCTGTATTTTTTACAGGTATCTTTCTAAGTAAAAAGATGTTTTTGAATGTTTTTATAACTATCTTTCTTATTTTGTTATATTTTGGATTTTCTTATTATTTGTTCTTAAAACATATTATAGCTCCTGTGGTTTCTCCTTCTCTTGGGATGGTATTTGGTTTTTTAGGAAATTTGGTATATCAGAGTATATTGCCCAGGGAAAGATTAGAGGGAATTACTATTAAAAGAAGATATAAAATATTGAAAAAATTGGGATCTGGAGGCATGGCTTCAGTTTATTTAGCAAAAGATTTAGTTACTAAGAAGGATGTTGCTGTAAAAATACTTCATCCCCAATATGCAGAGGATAAAGAGGTCTTAGAAAGGTTTTATAGAGAGATACAAGTATGTAAAAATCTTGATCATCATAATATTGTAAAGGTTCTTGATAATGGAAAAGAGGATGATTATGTATTCATGGTAATGGAGTATGTATCAGGAAAAGATTTGAAGAAAATTATTGAGGAGAAAGGTCCTATTCCTGTGGATTGGGCATTAGAGATTATAAAGCAAGTAGCTTATGCTCTTTCCTATGCAAATTCAAAAAATATCGTACATAGAGATATAAAACCTCAAAATATTATGATAACTAATGATGGTAAAGTAAAACTTATGGATTTTGGTATTGCTCGAATAGGTGGACTTTCTACATTAACTCAAACAGGTGTTTTTATGGGTACTCCTCAGTATGCCTCTCCAGAACAATTGGAAGGTAAAAAAGTAGATATTAGATCTGATATTTTTTCCTTAGGAATAGTTTTCTATGAGATGTTAACTGGATTATTACCTTATGCTGAAGAAACAACTATTTCACTTATGTTAAAAAGATATCAAGAAGAGTTACCAGATGTAAGGAGTATCAATTCCAATATACCTGAAGGTATAGCTATGATTATTAAAAAAATGACTGCCCGTTTTCCAGAATTTAGATATCAAACCCCAGAAGAATTAATAGATGACCTCAATAGGGGTTACCCTTTACATCCTTACGAAGAAAAAAATATTGCATCTTCAGATACAATTATAAAAAGAGATATAGATAAAAAAGATAATTAGAGGCATTTAAACACTAAAACCACATCTCCTAATTGTATAATATCTCCATCGTGTAAAAGTTCCTTATTGACTTTTAATCCATTTACCATTGTTCCATTAGCACTTCCTAAATCCTCTATATAATATTTATCCTCGCTTCTTATTATTTTTGCATGAAACCTTGATACTGTGGGATTAACTATTACAATATCATTCTCCTTCTCTCTTCCTATAGTTGTTTCGTCTTTGATAATTTTAAGGTCTTTACCTCTGTCTTCTCCATGTTTTATGATCAGGTATGCCCAGTTTATAGGAAGAAGTGTAGCATCCATTTTCATAGTATTAGAAGCACCAGCTATTACATCCTCTTTACCCATCTTTTGAATATTAATTTTTCCTTTTTCCCTTCGTCTCAAATAAATATCATATATTAATAGAGCAATAAAGATTACTAATAAAATAATCAAAAAAATATTCAATTTCCTTCCCCCTTTCCCTTAGGTCTTTGTTGTTGATTATATAAGAAAAATCGAAATTTGGCAATGATTGTTAAAGTTTATTAAAAGTATGCATAAAATTGCATTTCTATGGTATAATTTTTCAAAATTGATTGGGAGGTATATAGTTATGGGTAAAGATAAAGTAGTACTTGCATATTCTGGAGGATTAGATACCTCTGTAGCTATAAAATGGCTTATGCAAAAATATTCATTAGATGTGATAACTTTAACAGTAGATATTGGACAGGGAATAAATTTGGAGGAAATAAAGAAAAAGGCTGAAAATTTAGGGGTAGAGAAGGCTTATATTATTGACTTAAAAGAAGAATTTGTAAATGATTATATAACTCCTGCTATAAAGTCGAATGCAATGTACGAGGGAGTTTATCCTCTGGCTACAGCTCTATCAAGACCTCTTATTGCTAAATATTTAGTTAAAGTAGCAAAGGAAAATGGAGCAAGGTATGTAGCTCATGGGTGCACTGGAAAGGGAAATGATCAGGTTAGAATAGATCTTGGAGTGAAGGCATTAGCACCAGATTTAGAAATTATTGCCCCTGTTAGGGAATGGAATTTTTCAAGAGAGGAAGAAATTGATTATGCAATAGAGAATAATATACCTATACCTGTTTCAAGAAAAAGCCCTTTTAGTATAGATGAGAATTTGTGGGGAAGAAGTATAGAGGGTGGAATTTTGGAAGATCCATGGCAGGAACCCCCAGAGGAGATTTATCAATGGACAAAATTAAAGAAGGAAGAACCATCTTATATTGAAATTACTTTTGAAGAAGGGATACCTGTAGAATTAAATGGGGAAAGAAAAAGTCTATTACAAATAATAGAAAATTTGAATGAGATCGTTGGTTCATATGGAATAGGAAGAATAGATCATATTGAAAACAGACTTGTAGGAATTAAGTCTAGAGAAATTTATGAAGCACCCTCTGCAATTGTAATAATAAAGGCTCATGAGGCTTTAGAAAATATGGTGTTGCCAAGAGAGCTTGCACATTTTAAGAAGATGCTTGAAGGAAAATATGCTGAACTTGTATATTATGGCCTTTGGTTTGATCCTTTTAGAGAGGCTATTCAAGCCTTTATGGATAAAACTCAAGAAAGAGTTACAGGAAAAGTGAAAATAAAGCTTATGCCTTGGAGTTTTTCTGTAGTAGGAAGAATGTCTCCCTACTCCTTGTATGATCATGGGCTTGCTACTTATGATAAAGGAAGTACCTTTTCTACTGAATCAGCAGTGGGCTTTATAAAACTTTTTGGACTTCAAAATTATCTATATGCATTAAGGGGAAACCAAAATGATTAAAGTGGGTATTGTAGGAGCCTCTGGATATGTAGGACAAGAACTTACTCGGATATTGTTGAAACATGGAAAAGTAGAAAAAATTTATCTTTTTACTGATCATTTTGATAGTTCTGATATATTTAGAAGTGACAAATTAATAAAAAAGGAAAGAAAGGATTATCAAGAATATGTAGATGATTTAGATTTGTTCTTTTTTGCCCTTGGAAATGGGGAACTTTTAAAGCTTTTATCAGAAAGTAAAGTCCCAGAAAGATTTATTGATTTAAGTGCAGATTTTAGATTTAAAAATCCTCATGAGTATGAGAGGATTTATGGTATAAAACATACATTACCTAATATATTAGAGGAAGTTGTATATGGACTTCCAGAGATTTTTAGGAAAGACATAAAAAAGGCTAAATATATTGCAAATCCTGGTTGTTATCCTACTGCTTCTATTTTAGGTATATATCCACTTGTTAAGGAAGGAAAAAATTTTGGATCTGCAATTATAGATGCAAAATCTGGTATTTCAGGTGCAGGTAGAAAATCTTCTGATAAAAATATATATGGAAATATTGCTGAAAATTTTCAGGCTTATTCTATTTTAAAACATAGGCATCAGCCTGAAATAGAGAATGTGATTAAGGAATTTGGTTATATGAAAGTTTTATTTATACCTCAACTTTTACCAACCTTTAGAGGTATATTTGCTTCTATATATGTACCATTAAATGAAGAAATCTCTTCAGAGGATCTTTTTGATATATGCTTGGATACATATAAAGATGAACCTTTTATTAGAATACTTCCTCCTCTTACCTCCCCAGAAATTAAGAAAGTAAGAGGGACAAATTGGGTGTTTATAAGTGCTCAAGTAGATAAGAATACAAAAAATGCAGTAATATTTGTGGCTATTGATAATTTGATAAAAGGGGCTGCAGGACAGGCAGTGCAAAACATGAATATTATGTTTGGTTTTTCGGAGGAAGAAGGACTTGATTTTTTACCTTTATATCCATAAATTAAGGAGAGATAAAAATGGTGTGGAAATTTGATGAAATTTATATGACAAACATAAATGGTGTAAGATCAGCAGGTGTATCCTGCGGTTTAAAAGAAGATAATAAATTAGATCTTGCTCTAATTGTGCTTGATAAACCGGTTTTTGCTGAAGCCATGTTTACTAAGAATACTGTTAAGGCTGCTCCTATTATTGTTTCTAAGAGGCATTTAGAAAAATATGGCATGATCCAAGCAATTGTCATAAATAGTGGGCAGGCAAATGCATGTACTGGAGAAAAAGGGATAAAAGATGCAGAGATGATGGCGGAAAGGGTTGCTAAAAATTTAGGTATTGATAAGGAATTAGTCTTTGTAGCATCTACAGGTAAAATAGGAGCATATCTGGAAATGGATAAAATAGTTAGTGGTATTGATATGGCATGTAAGGTTTTATCTAAGAATTCAGGGAGAGAAGTGGCTGAAGCTATTATGACAACTGACACTTTTCCTAAAATATCATCTGTTAAATATGGTGATTTAGTAATATCTGGAATAGCAAAAGGTGCAGGTATGATCCATCCTGATATGGCAACTATGCTGGTTTTTATAGGTACAAATGCAAAATTGGAAAAAGATACTATGAAAAAAATCCTTAGAAGAAGTGTAGACAGATCATTTCATCAGATAAGTATAGATGGATGTACAAGTACAAATGATACAGTTCTTCTTTTTGCTACTGGAGAAAAGGAAATTAAAGAGAATATTTTTCAAAAAGGGCTCAATCTATTAACTGAAGATTTGGCAAAGATGATAGCAAAAGATGGAGAAGGAGCAACTAAATTAATTGAGATTAGAATTGAAAAGGCAGAAAGTTTAAAAAAGGCAAGGGTTTTAGGGAGGGCTGTTATTACTTCTAATTTGGTAAAAGCTGCTTTTGCAGGTGGGGATGATAATTGGGGTAGAATATTAGCAAGTATTGGTCAAACAGGATACATTATTGATTTAAACAAGATAGAGCTTTATATTGGTGAATATTTAGTTTTTGCAAAAAACGAACCTTTAAGGTATAATTCACAGGAAGTCAAAAATTATTTAAAGAATAGGGAAGTTATGGTACGTATAGTATTAAATGAAGGCAGATATAATGCGACTTCATGGGGATCAGATTTGACAGAGGAATATGTAAAAATAAATGCCTATTATAGGACTTGAGGTGAAGAAATGGAGGATAGATTTTTTCCTGTTTATAAAAGATTTAAGCCTGTTTTTGTAAGGGGTGAAGGTGTTTGGCTTTTTGATAGTTATGGAAATAAGTATCTGGATTTAAGTAGTGGTATTGGGGTTAATGCTTTGGGACATGCCCATCCTCATATAGTTGAAAAGGTCAAAAATCAGATAGAAAAGTTATCCCATGTATCAAATCTATTTTATAATTTACCGCAGTTTGAACTCTTAGAAAAACTTGCCTCCCTTACAAAAAGGGAGGCATTTTTTTTATCTAATAGTGGCGCTGAGGCAGTTGAAGCAAGTATTAAGCTTGCTCGTAAATTTTTCCAGGGTAAAAAGTGGAAGATTGTAAGTATGCATAATTCCTTTCATGGTAGAACTTATGGTGCTTTATCTGCTACTGGTCAAAAGAAATATCATGAAGGTTTTGAGCCTTTAGTACCTGGATTTACCTATGTTCCTTTTAATAATATAGAAGCATTAGAGGAAGCTGTAGATGAAGAAACATGTGCAGTAATATTGGAGCCTATACAAGGTGAGGGTGGTATTTATCCTGCTGACAAGGAATATCTTAAAAAGGTAAGAGAGATAACTAAGGAAAAAGGAATTCTTCTTATTCTTGATGAGATTCAGACTGGAATAGGTAGAACAGGATATTTTCTGGCTGAAGAGTTTTATGAAATACAAGCAGATGTAATTCTCCTGGCAAAAGCTTTAGGTGGAGGACTTCCATTAGGGGCTGTTTGTACTACTAAAGATATTGCAAGTGTTATGACTCCCGGTAGTCATGGAACTACTATGGGAGGAAATTTAGTTGCTTGTGCTGCTGGAATTGCAGTATTGGATACTACTGGCAATGAGAAATTTTTAAGAGAGGTTAGGGAGAAGGGTATCTACCTTCAAGGAAAACTTCTGGATCTAAGAAATGAAACTCCCTTGATTGTAGATATAAGGGGTAAGGGATTAATGTGGGGAATAGAGTTAAAGATTAAAGTAAGAGATATTTTAGAGGAATTAATTGAAAAGGGTGTGGTAGCCTTGTCCGCAGGTGAAAATGTGCTAAGATTACTTCCTCCACTTATCATAGAAAAAGAAGAAATAGATTATGGCCTTTCAAAAATAAGAGAAGTTTTATTAAAGAGGAGTGAAAATTTATGAGCAAAGAAGCAATCCTTGTTTTAGAAACAGGCCATAGCTTTATAGGAGAAAGTTTTGGATATGAAGGAGAAACAGTAGGTGAGATAGTTTTTAATACCAGCATGATGGGATATCCTCAAGTACTTACTGATCCATCATATGCCAATCAAATAATAGTCTTTTCCTATCCTTTAATAGGAAATTATGGGGTAGATTCTGAAAGATTGGAGAGTAACAAGATTCATTGTGCAGGTGTTGTGGCAAGAGAATTTAATAATTATAAATTTCATTGGAATAGTGATAAATCTTTAGAGGAATTTTTAATAGAAAATAAGATAATTGGAATTCATAATATAGATACGAGGGCTATAGTTCGTGAAATAAGAAAATTTGGTACTATGAAGGCTATTATTTCTACCGAAGAGAAAGACCCTTTTGTGTTAGTTAAAAAGCTTGGAATCTATGATTTTAATTATTTAGATCTTGTAAGAAGGGTTACTACTACAATTCCTTATGAAATAAACGAAGAAGGGGATAAGAAAATTGCTTTGTTAGATTTTGGAGTAAAAAGAGGCATAATAAGAGAACTTCTAAAGTATAATTTAAGAATAAAAGTTTTTCCAGCTTGGACATCCTTTGAAGATATTAAAAGCTATAATCCAGATGGAATAGTCCTTTCAAATGGTCCTGGAGATCCTTCCAATGTTCCATATGTACAAGAGACTATAAGGAGAATATTAAAACTGGAAAAACCAATTCTTGGTATATGTCTTGGAATTCAGCTTCTTTCATTAAGTGTAGGAGCCCGAACCTATAAATTAAAGTTTGGACATAGGGGAGCCAATCATCCTGTTTATCATGTAGACTCTGGAAGAACATTTATAACCTCTCAGAATCATAGTTATGCTGTCGATGATAGAACTCTCCCACCAGGTTTTGAGGTAAATTACTATAATCTTAATGATTATACGGTGGAAGGAATAAAGCATAATTCCTATCCTTTAATAGCTGTTCAATTCCATCCTGAGGCATCTCCTGGTCCATGGGATACAAAATATATTTTTGATGATTTTTACAATCTAATTTCATAGTGAGGTGAAAGGGATTGTCTAAAAAGTATAAAAAGGTACTTGTGATTGGTTCAGGGCCAATAGTTATTGGCCAAGCAGCAGAATTTGATTATTCAGGTACCCAAGCTTGTAGAGCTTTAAAAGAAGAAGGAGTTGAAATAGTACTTGTAAATTCTAATCCTGCAACTATCATGACAGATTGGGAAATGGCAGATAGGATCTATATAGAACCTATCACTGCTGAAGTGGTAGAAAGAATTATTGAAAAAGAAAGACCAGATGGTATAATTGCTACTCTTGGTGGACAAACAGGCTTGAATTTAGCAATGGAACTTGCATCTAAAGGGATTATTGATAAATATGGAATTCCTCTTTTGGGAGCCTCATTAGAATCTATAAGTATGGCAGAAGATAGAGAGCTTTTTAGAAAGAGAATGGAGGAGATTGGAGAACCTGTTTTACCAAGTATTGTTGTAAGATCTATGGAGGAAGGGAGAAAAGCTTTAGAGGTTATTGGCCTTCCTTTAGTGATAAGACCAGCTTATACCTTAGGAGGTACTGGTGGAGGAATAGTGGAGACAGAGGAAGAATTTGAAAAGGCGTTATTGAGAAGTTTAAAGTTAAGCCCTGTAAGTCAGGCTCTTCTTGAAAAAAGTGTGGTAGGTTGGAAGGAAATAGAATTTGAAGTAATGAGAGATAAAAAAGGAAATGTAATAACGGTATGTAGTATGGAAAATATTGATCCTATGGGAATTCATACTGGTGACAGTATTGTTGTAGCTCCTACCCAGACTCTTAATGATATAGAATATCAAATGCTTAGAAGTGCTTCTTTGAAAATTATAACAGCTTTGAAGATTGAAGGTGGCTGTAATATTCAATTTGCTTTAAATCCACATAAAAGGAAATACTTTGTGATTGAAGTTAATCCAAGAGTAAGCAGATCATCAGCATTGGCTTCAAAAGCTACAGGTTTTCCTATAGCCAGAATTACAGCTAAGATTGCTCTTGGAAAAACCTTAGATGAGATTAAAAATCCAGTAACTGGAGAGACTTATGCAGCTTTTGAACCCACCTTAGACTATGTGGTAGTTAAGATTCCAAGATGGGGCTTTGAAAAATTTAAAGTTAGAGATAGGAAACTTGGTACACAGATGCAAGCTACTGGTGAAGTTATGGCTCTTGGTAGAACTTTTGAGGAGGCTTTACTTAAAGCCTTAAGGTCCTTAGAAGTAGAAACAGGATTATTTGATAGGAGATTTTCTTATTTGTCAGATGAAGAGATAAGACAGGGATTAAAGAATGCAGATGATAGAAGACTATTCCTTATAGCTGAAGGGTTTATAAGAGGTTATTCCATAGATGAAGTCCATGATTTAACTAAAATTGATAAATTTTTCTTAACAAAAATTTATAACCTTATAGAAATATCCAAAAAATATAAAGATAAATCTCTTAATGAGATTACACCAGAAGAGTTAAAGAGCTTGAAAAAGATTGGATTTGGAGATTATGATTTGTCATGTTTTCTTAGGGCCACAAAAGAAGATATTTTTGCCTATAGAAGACTCCACAAAATCTTTCCTGTATATAAGATTGTAGATACCTGTGCTGCCGAATTCTCTGCTAACACTCCTTATTACTACTCTACATATGAGGATGAAAATGAAGCACAAAAAAATCCACGAAGATCAGTAGTGGTTATTGGTAGTGGACCTATAAGAATAGGACAGGGAATTGAATTTGACTATTGTACAGTTCATGCAGTGAAAGCAATAAAAGAAGAGGGACTTGTTTCTATAATGATTAATAATAATCCTGAGACATTGAGTACAGATTTTGATATGTCTGATAGACTTTATTTTGAACCTCTTACAAGTGAAGATGTGACCAATATTATGGAACAGGAAGAGCCTCTTGGCTTTATCTCCCAATTTGGAGGTCAGACAGCCATAAACTTATCTAAGAATCTGGAAAAAAGAGGTTTTTACTTACTTGGTACTTCTCAAAAGAGTATTGATTTGGCAGAAGATAGAGAAAAATTTGATAGATTTTTAAGGATAAATAAAATACCACGTCCTAAAGGATTTTATATAAGAAATTTGGAAGAGGCAAAAGAGGTAATAAAGGAGATTGGTTTTCCTGTATTATTGAGGCCTTCATATGTCTTAGGTGGTAGAGCAATGATAATTGTAAAAGATATGGAAACTTTGGAAAGTTATTTTAAAAGAAGAGATATAATTCTCCCCTTATGGATGGATCAATTTATTGTGGGTAAAGAAGCAGAAGTTGATATACTTTGTGATGGTAAAGATGTATTTATTCCAGGAGTTATGGAGCATATTGAGAGGGCAGGAATTCATTCTGGAGATAGCACCGCTGTTTTTCCACCTTATTCCCTATCAAAGGAAACCATATATACTATAGTTGATTACTCTACTAAAATAGCTTTAGGACTTGAGGTTAAAGGACTTTTAAATATTCAGTATGTGATCTCTGATAAGAATAATGAAGTATATGTTTTGGAAGCAAACCCAAGAGCATCAAGGACTGTGCCTTATTTAAGTAAAGCATTAAAACTTCCATTAGTTAAATATGCTACTAAAATTGCTTTAGGATATACCATAAAAGAGCTTGGCTTGAAGCCTGGTCTTTATCCACAACCAAATTATTATGCTATTAAGGCTCCTGTATTTTCCTTTACTAAGATTAAGGGTGCTGAGATAGAGCTTGGTCCTGAGATGAGGTCTACAGGTGAAGTTATGGGGATAGATTATGAATGGTCTAAAGCTCTTTATAAGGCTCTTTATGCTAGTGGTATTAAAATTCCAATAAATGGTGGAAGAATATTTGTAACATCATTTTTCTCAGCCCCATGGGAAAAACTAATTTTAAAAGGGTATAAACTTTATTCTCTTGAAGATAAAGAAGGATTTATAAAGGTGAATTTCAAGGATGATGAAATGTCTACTCTTGCCTCTTATGAATTTGACCTTGTTATTGCCATAGATGATAAGGATAAAGGTTGGAGAAGAGCTTGCTATGATATTGGATTGCCATGTATTGTTACAGAGGATATGTTTAATGCGGTTATAAAAATGCTTGATGAATTTGGAGATTCAGATATAGATTATAGAGCTATTCAAGATTTTTATAAGGAGGAAGTATGGCTCTCTGGGGAAGCCGTTGGAGAAAATCATTAAATAAAGATGTAGAGGAATTTACATATTCTTTAGATTTTGATAAAAGGCTGTTTAAAGTAGATCTAATTGGTACTTTGGCCCATGTATTAATGCTTAATAAAATTGGCGTAATAACTAATTGGGAGATAAAAGTTTTAGTGGAAGAGATTAAAAAACTTTATGAATTATTAAAAGAAGATATTGATAATATAAAAGATAGTGAAGATGTCCATACTTATATAGAAGAGAATTTAACTAAAAAAATAGGTGATATAGCCAAAAAGATACATACTGGAAGAAGTAGAAACGACCAAGTTGCATTAGATTTGAGACTTTACTTAAGAGAGGAAGCATATGAACTCTCTCAGTTGATTTTGAAAATTAGAGAAAATTTTTTATCTATGGCAGAGAGATATATAGATTCTCCTATGCCAGGTTATACTCATCTTCAAGAGGCACAGCCAGTCTCTATAGGACACTATTTTTTAGCTTATGATTCAATGTTTGAAAGAGATTTAGAAAGATCATGGGAAATTTATAAAAGATTAGATGTAATGCCTCTTGGTTCTGGAGCTTTAGCAGGAAGTAATCTACCACTTGATAGGTATTACGTAGCAGAAATTTTAGGATTTTCAGAAGTATCAGACAACAGTATGGATTCAGTGGCAGATAGAGATTTTGTTGCGGATTTTATCTATTTTTCATCTCTTATTTTTACCCATCTATCTAAGCTTTCTGAAGAAATTATTTTGTGGTCTACACAAGAATTTTCTTTTATTAGACTTCCAGAGGAATATTCTACAGGTAGTAGTATGATGCCTCATAAAAGAAATCCTGATGTAGCTGAACTTACCCGCGGAAAAACAGGGAAAATTGTAGGTAATCTTGTAAATATTCTAACTATTTTAAAGGCTTTACCCTTAAGTTATAATAGAGATCTTCAAGAAGATAAACCTGCAGTTTTTTTAGTGATAGATGAATTAAAATTGGCATTAAAAGTATGGAGTAATTTTATACTGAATTTAGAGTTTAATATGGATAAAATAGAAAAGACTTTGAGAAATGATTTTCTTTATGCAACTGATATAGCAGAATATTTAGTCTTAAGAGGTATGCCCTTTAGAGATGCTCATAAAACGGTGGGAGAAGTGGTAAAGTATTGTGAAGATAATTCAAAGGGTTTTAAGGAGCTTAGTATAGAAGAATGGAAAAATTTTTCTCCCCTTTTTGATGAAGAAATTTTTAAATTATTAAATCCAGAAGAAAGTATCAAATCTAAAAAAACATGGGGAAGTCCTAATCCATCCTTAAATAGAGAGGTAATAAAAAAGAAAAGACAATCTTTAAGAGATCAAAAATTAAAATGGGAACTTATAAAAGATAAACTACCAAGTATAGATAAGATTATTGAGAGGGTTAATTTATAACATCTTTAATAGGTACAAGGTCTTCATATTTGTAAAGTATACTCATAGCTTCGTTCTCAGCTTCAATGTTTGATTCGATCACTCCTGCTAAGGGGTTTAAACCTCCTATAATCACTAACCCTGTAGATCCTTGAGTTACTGGAATACCAAATAGCTCTTGATTGGGTTTACCAAGATAGATTTTAGCTTTTATTCCAAGATCTCTTATTTCTTCTATAACTTTCTCAGTATCATCTCTTGCCATATTGGGAAGTTCTCTAAATGTTGCAAGTACTTTACCTTCTCCATTTTTAACTACAGATAATATAGATGTCATTCTACTTTTGATAAATACTTCTAAAGGATCTAAAGTAGAACCGTTATAATTTATAGCTTCTAAAAATCTAACTGGCTCATGATTTTTAACTTCTAATACTCCACCAAATTTAGCATCCAGAGGAATACCTCTTTTTAATAAAATTCCATGTATTGTTACACTGCATACTGTACCAACAATTACTTTTTTCTCTGGAACAATTATACCAGGGGCAATTTCTTCTTCCTCTTTATCAAAGATGATTATTTTTTCGCTTATTCCATATCCTTTTTTTAGGATTTCTTTTATAATTTGAAGGGATTTTTTAAGATCTTTTTTATTGATTATGGATAAGTTTAAAATGACATTACCTTTTCCATCTTTATCTAAGTTTACTTGATAAGCTAAATTTAGGATTTTACTAATAATAAATCCTAATTTATCTGCAACTAAGGCTTTTTTGATTTCTTCTCTACCTTTTTCTGTTATGATTCTTCCTTTTTTACCTGCTACTTTAGTTAATCCTCTTTCATCCATTATCTTTAGGTGATATCTAACTGCTCTTTCAGATAGTTCTATGCCTTTTTCTACTAATTTTTTAGATATAGTGTTAGCTCCTACAGGTTCAGTGTAGTTATTTAATATTTCAAGAATTGCCACTAATTTTCTTTCTATATCTTTGTTCATCTTTTATCTTTAATGGATGTATGGTGAAGGAGGAAAGAATAAATCCCAATCTTCATCTTGCTTTAGCCAACCTTCCTGCATAAGAAATTTTTTTGTGGCTAAAGCAAGAAATTGAGCAAGTAGAAGATAATCATCATCTTCTATATCTCCATCAAGCTCATCTTTTAACCTTTCAGAGAGTTCTAAACGATCTACATAACTTTCTAAGGCTGTATAATAAAAAGTTATTAATTTTTCTTCCCAATCAAAGTTTGTTTTAGGATTCTTCTTCAATATTAATCCTCCCTAAAATTAGTCTTTTTTAAGATTTATCTGTACAGAAGGATCTTCTAACACCCATCTTAATAAAGCAATCATCTTTTGAGCGGTTTCTCTTCTTATATATTCAGGTCCAAAGCCATCTAATAATTTAGAATGCTTGTAGTTACTTAGCTCTTGAATTAGCTGTCTTATTTCTTCTGGCTTTCTCATAATCTTTTCAACCTCCTATACAATATTTCTTTTGGTATTTCTCGGATAGTTTAGCATAGATTAATGTATTAAGCAAGTTATGTAAGAATTTGAATTCCAAATAGGTATGAACATAGGTGCCAGTATAAAGAGATAAGTAAAGATAAGGTATTAGATGAAGAGGTAGGGATAAAAAGAATTTGGGCTGCCCTCATCATCCTTGGTATAATTAAGAAACTTAATGTTCCCTTTTTCAGATCTCCTAACTATATCCAAGGATGGAGGAGGGACAGCCTATGATAGGATATCATGAAATGAGAAAATTGTCACCTGAAAAAGCAAGAGAACTTGTGAGAATTGTATTTGAAAAGAATAATCACAATATATCTAAAACTGCTAAAATTTTAGGCATATCAAGAAAAACTGTTAGAAGAGCTATCAATGGACCTCTCTCTGATATATCAAGAAAACCTAAATCTTCCCCTAATAAAACTCCTCCTAATTTTGAAGATTTAATTGTTAAAGAGGCTAAAAGAACTGGCTTCAGGTATAGAAGACTTAAATCATTCCTTGAAAGAAAATACTCTTTATCTTTCTCTGAGAATACTATTAAGGCTATTCTAAGGAGGAATGGAATATCAAAAGAAAAAAGAAAGAGAAAAAAGTCAGGAAGACATCTTTATGATTATGAAGTTCTTACCCCTTTCAGAGAACTTCAACTTGATACTAAGCATATTTATGATAAAACTTCTCTTCCTCCTCATGTATATGAGCACATGAAAAAACACAATCTCCCAAAGTATGAATGGAATATTATTGACTGCTGTACAAGAGCAAGATTTACTGCTTATTCCTATGAGCTTAACTCTACTTTTGGTTTCTCCTTTATTGTATTTGTTATTCTATGGCTAAGAGCTCATAATGTGAGAGGAAGGATTAGAATAAGACTAGATAATGGAGGAGAGTTTTGTATGGGAAGTGAGAGGAAATTAAGAGAATGGAATGATTATTTAGAGATGCTTGGAGTAGAGCTTGACCCAATACCAAAAGGAGCAAAACATCTTCTTGGAATAGTTGAGAATTCACACAGACAGGATGATGAGTATTTCTTAGGAATACATGCAGAAAGATGCAGGAATAAAGAGGAGTTCTTAAGAAAGGCTGAAAGATGGCAGGATACTTGGAACTTCTTTAGACCAAGCTTTGGTATTGGTATGAATGGTAAGACTCCTTTTGAGAAGTTATCATCTTTTAGAGTTTTGTTTCATTCTTTCCATGTATTAACTTTTCCTGTTATACTTTTAGAGGAGTTATTAAGAGCTGCGGGTCTTTTTACCAAGATTTTATCTGACTTCCTTAAAAGTGGTACCTTTGTCCCTACCTAGTGCTCTTAAAAATATTAATATGTCCTTGGAAAAGGGTAAGTTTTATGTGATACTTGGCCCTTCAGGATCTGGAAAAACTACTTTTTTAAACATAATCGGAGGGATAGACAAGCCCGATGAAGGGAAAATAATTGTAGATGATGAAGAAATAACAAAATATGATGATAAGGCATTAACAAATTATAGAAGAAGGAAACTGGGTTTTGTTTTTCAATTTTATAATCTTGTAAATTCCCTTACTGTTTATGAGAATGTGCTTTCCACTAAATATCTTTCTGAGGATGGATTGGATCCGAGGGAAGTTTTAGAAATAGTAGGAATGTGGGAACACAGAGATAAATATCCTTTTGAGATCTCAGGAGGAGAACAGCAAAGGGTTGCTATAGCAAGGGCGGTAGTAAAAAATCCAGCAATTATATTATGTGATGAGCCTACAGGAGCCCTTGATTTTGAAAATGCAAAGAAAGTTTTGAAACTTTTGGAAGATATCAAAAAAAAAGTATGGAACTACCATCATTATAGCCACACATAATACCGCCATATCTCAAATGTCTCACAAAATTATTAAGTTAAGAAGTGGAGAACTTACTGAATTTATTGATAATCCATCTCCTCTACCTGCGGAGGAGGTGGTTTGGTAAATGCTAAATAAAATACCATTAAGGATAATGTGGAGAGATAAGTCCCATTTTGTAAGAATAATTCTTTTAGTTTTTCTTGCCTCTTTTGTCTACAACATTTTTAGTATAACCATGACAAATGTAGATACCAACTACAAAAATTTTGTTAATAAATACAAACAGGATAATTTTCACTTTATTACCTTTTTCCCTATTGATATAGAAGGGGTTGAGAAAAAGTATAATGTGGAGATAGAAGAAAAATTTACATTTGATTACAATTATGATGATAAAACCATTAGATTTTTCAACATAACTGAGAAAGTAAATAAGCCGTTAATATTGGAAGGTAAAATGCCAAATTTAGGAGAGGTGGCTATTGATCCCAATTTTTCTCAAAATAACAATCTGAAGATTGGAGATACAATAAATATAAATGGAATACCTTTTAAGATTTCTGGATATGTGGCTCTCCCTGATTATATTTACATTACAAAGAATGAAACTGATATTTTGCCAGATCCATCTCATTTTGGCATTGGAATAATGAATATGGAAGATATGAAAAAATTTATTTCCAGTGTAGCTTATAGATATTACATGGTGAGAGGTAAAATCAATGATATAGATTCTTTCAAGACAGATATAAATTCAAAATATAATTTACTCTCTTTTCAGGAAAAGGATGAAAATTGGAGAATTATTGTTACCGAGAAAAAGGTGGAAAGTGGAAAACCTATTTCCTATGTTATGGCTATTACTATTCTTTTAATATCTTCATTTTGCTTTTTATTGTTTTAAGAAGATTAATTAATTCTATGCATAGGGAGATAGGTACTCTTTATGCTCTTGGATATAGTAAGGGTGAAATAACAAAGGTATATATGTTTTTTCCTTTTTATATATGGCTTTTTGGTGCTTTACCAGGTGGAATATTAGGTTATATTTACTCAGATAATTTTGTTAAATACTATGTATCTTTTATTAGTGTACCAATCATAGAAAAGATCTTTCCTATAAAAGATCTTTTTATTGGAATATTTCTTCCTGTTATTTTTATGGGGCTTTCTGGATATTTAGCTATAAGAGACCTCTTAAAGAAAAGGGTAGTGGAGATAATAAAAGGAGTGACAGAAAAGGCATTTAAAGTAAGATATCGTATGAGTTTGAGTTTTTTGGATAAATTATCTTTTAAACTGAGAATAATGATAAAGCATGCTCTATTACATCCCTCAAGAGAGATGGTAATTATTTTTGGAGTTGCCTTTTCCACCCTTATCTTAATGTATGGTATTACTGCAGGATCATCTCTCTCAAATCTTGTTTATGATACTTTCCAAAATACCTTCAAGTATAACTATATGTATATTTTTAATTCTTATCAAAAAGATCATAGATATCCTAATTCTGAAAGATTCAATATGCTATCCTTTTACAAGGAGGGGACAAAAACAAGGATTACAATTTATGGAATAGAGAAAAACTCCCAATTAATTATATTAAGAGATAACAAAGGAAATAGGGTAGATTTAGAAGGGTTTGTTATATCACAAGCCCTTGCGGATAAGTTGAATTTAAAAGAAGGTGACATATTAAATGTGATAAATAACATTGACGGAAAGAAGTATTCTCTTAAGGTTTCAAAAATAGTAGATCTTTTGGTAGGAAATACTGGTTATATGAATCTTGAAGAGTTTAATAAAACTTTTGGATTAGAAGAAGGAGTTTTTATTGGGTTATATTCCATTGATAGATTAAATATCTCTAAGGAAGAATTAATTGTATCCATGAGCAAATCAGATTTAATAAAAGCCTTTGAAGACTCCACTGAAAGTGTAAATCAAATGTTGCAAATGATGTACATTGTATCTTTCTTTATGGCTTTTATTATTATCTATGTGCTTTCTTCCCTTATTATTACAGAGAATAGAAAGACATTAAGCATATTTAAGATACTCGGTTATAGAGATGGAGAATTAGGTACCATGTTTTTAGGGTTTAATAATATTTCTTTTCTCCTTGGATTTTTAATAGGTATTCCCTTATATAGTTCATTTATTAAATATATTATCAATGTGGCTTTGAGAGACCTTGACTTCTTATTAAAGATGTATGCAGGATTTAAAGATATAGCTATTACCTTTATTATCCTTTTAATTGCTTTCCTATTATCTAAGTATCTTGGAAAAAGAAAAATAAGAAAGATCTTGCCGGGAGTTATATTAAAGGAACAGACAGAATAATATATGAAAGTCTTTATCTCTACATGTTATAATTTTAAAAATCACATTCTTTGGGAGGTGATATGATGAAAAAAGTTATTTTACTTATCTCAACTTTAATTTTCTTATTTTCAATTGCTTATGCAGGAAATTTTGGGGTAGGAATAATTGCTGGTGAGCCTACAGGAATCTCTTTTAGACTTTGGCAAAATAAGGTAAATGCTTTTGATTTTGGTATTGCTTGGAGTATTGATGCCAATATATTACATGTCTCAGTAGATTATGTAACCCATAATTATGGAATATTTAAACCTACTTCAGGTACTATGCCTTTTTATTATGGTATAGGATTAAGAATACTTGCAAAGGATAATACAAATTTTGGTGTAAGGGTTCCCTTAGGAATAATTTTTATACCAAAAGGCACAACCTTGGATTTCTTCTTTGAGATAGTACCTACCCTTAATCTTGTGCCTGCTACTAATTTAGATGTGGATGGAGCTGTAGGCTTTAGATATTATTTTTAAATAAGGAGAAAAATCAGCTATGGAATATTTAAAAATAATACTTATTGTTATTCTTCTTCTTTTTATTGCAGGTTGTACAAAACAACCATCTTCCAATGATGGTACTATAACTCCAACAGGGAGTTTTGAATGTAATATTACCATAGATCCTAATCAGGATAGGACTGAAATAAGCCCTTACATATATGGGGTAAATCAGGATATAGAAGGAGTCAAAGCTACAGCAAGAAGGATAGGTGGAAATAGGCTTACAGGTTATAATTGGGAGAATAATGCATCTAATGCAGGATTAGATTATCATCATAGAAGTGATTACTACCTACCGTGGGTTTTGGGAATTCCACAAAGTGATTATAATAAACCTGGTATTGTACTTACTACTTTTCATGATAAATCTTTGAGTATGGGAGCAATAAGTCTAATTACTCTTCAAATGGCAGGATATGTAGCAAAAGATGCAAATGGAGAAGTGTTAGAAAGTGAAACTGCTCCATCTTCAAGATGGGCTGAAGTGAAATTTAGAAAGGATCTTCCTTTTCTTTAAATCCTGATACCAATGATAATTATGTATATATGGATGAACTTTTGAATTTTCTTATAACAAAGTATGGAAAGGCAGATACCCAAAGAGGAATTAAAGGATATCTTTTAGATAACGAGCCAGATCTTTGGTCAAGTACCCACCCGAGAATTCATCCACAAAAAGTAACATGTAGTGAGCTTATTTCAAAATCGGTTGAGCTGGCAAAGGTAATAAAAGAAATGGATCCAAATGCCATGGTTTTTGGTTATGAATCTTATGGTTTTATGGGATTTTATAGTTTACAGGATGCACCAGATTGGAAAAATGTAAAAGGTAACCATGCTTGGTTTATAAGCTACTATCTGGAAAAGATGAAAGAAGCATCAGATCAATATGGTAAAAGACTTCTTGATGTATTATCTATCCACTGGTATCCTGAGGCAAGATCCTCTTCAGGGATTAGAATATGTTTTGATGATGAAAATGCAACAGATAAAGATACATCTATGGCAAGGATGCAGGCTCCAAGAACCCTTTGGGATACATCTTATAAAACTTCTGTTAAAGGGCAAATTACAGCTGGAGAAAATAGTTGGATAAATCAATGGTTTCCTGAATATTTGCCTCTTATTCCAAGGATAAAAAGAGATATTGACACCTATTTCCCAGGAACAAAGCTTGCTATTACAGAATTTGATTACGGTGCAAAAGATCATATTTCAGGTGGAATTGCTCTTGTGGATGTACTTGGTATTTTTGGTAAATATGGAGTTTATCTTGCTACAAGATGGGCAGATAGTGGTACTTATGCTGGTTCTGCCTATAATATTTATCTAAACTATGATGATAATGGCTCAAAATATGGGGATATATGCGTAAAAGCAGATACATCAGATGTGGAGAAGATGCCTGTATATGCCTCAATACATAAAGATAATCAAAATAAGTTAAATATTATTTTGATAAATAGGACTTTGGATAAAGAAGGAATTGCTAAGATAAAGATTCAGAGAGACTATACTTATACATCTTGCACCATTTATGGATTTGATTATAGATCTCCTGATATTAAGAAAATAGGTACTATTAATAATATTGAAAATAACTATTTTGAATTAAAGGTACCTCAATTAACTGTTTATCATCTTGTATTTTAAAAATTTGGAGGAAGAAGGAAGAAACTTTCTTTCCCTTTAGGGAGAAGAGACAATGAGACTTGATAAATTTCTTGTTAATCAAGGTTTTGGTAGTAGAAAAGAGGTACATAAGCTTATAAAATCAGGAATTGTTAAAGTAAATGGAGAAATTATAGAAGACCCTTCTTATCATATTGATCCCAATAAAGATATAGTAAAAATAGAAGATGAAGAAATAGAGTATAAAGAAAATTTTTATTTTATGCTTAATAAACCTAAGGGATATATCACTGCCACTTATGACGAAAACTATCCAACAGTTATGGATTTATTTTCTTCTGAGCCAATAATTGATAAGCTATTTCCCATAGGAAGGCTTGATATTGATACAGAAGGACTCCTTATAATAACTTCAGATGGGCAATTAGCTCATAGAATTACCCATCCTAAGTGGAATATAGAAAAAGAATACTTTGTAATTGTCGAGGGAGATGTATCAGATATTGATTTTTCAAGATATGAAAAGGATGGAATATATTTAAAGAAGGAGAAGTATAAAACAAAACCTTTTAAAGTAGAAGTTTTAAAAACCTCCCCAGAAGAATCAGAAATTCTTATTACTATAACGGAGGGTAAATATCACATAATAAAAAATATAATGTCTGAGTTAAAACATGAGGTTATATATTTAAAAAGAGTAAGAATAGGACCTTTGAAGCTTAATGAAGATCTTGCTCCTGGTGAATATAGAGAGCTAACCAAAGAAGAGATAAACTTAATAAAAAAGTTTGTAAAGTTGTAAAGAAATTATTTATTCCAAAATGCCAGTCATAAGTAACCTTATCTTTTACGTAAGTTACATTTAGTTAGTATTAGTAACCTGGTATTTTGCTATCATCAAGTCCTATGTATGTGGGTGTTTCATCTTTAATTTTTGACAATTCATATAAGGCTACTGCATTTTTACCAAGTTTTATATTAAGTGTTATGTAACCATTATTTGCTTTCATTCGCCATGTGGTGATGTAAGGTTGAGCTACCTCTTTAAAGGTTTTTATTTGTTCCTTTGATGGAAATCCTGGTCTACCCATATCAATCCATGTCTTCCATGGATTACCATGATTCTCATCTATTAACTTTTGCTTTATAAATACATCTTCAAAATCCACTGGTATTTCCAGATTATATTCTCTTTCTTGTTCTGCATCTTTTCTCATGACTTCATTCCATGCAACAATAGCGATAGAGCCATTTTCTCTTTGAGTTACTAAAATATGTTCATCTCTATATAGTATCTTTTTACCCATTGCATTGAAAAATGTAAACATATGGAATACAGGTTTTGGAATATTATTAAATGCAACTAACCCAAAACCACCGTGGAAAATTGATCTTGGTACATCTGCTTCTTCAAAAAACATCACTGAATGTCCAATAAGAGAAGGAATCCACATAATCCCCGCCCTCACTTAAAACCCTTGCAAGGTATGCAGCATTAAAGGGAGTATCATGTATAGGGCACAAAGGATTATAAGAGCTATTGTATTCAGTTATATGAATAGGTAAATTAGGAAAAGGTGAATTTTTTACTTGATTTCTTACCTCTCTAAATTCCCTTATCATGTAATCAATAGGATTTACATCATGATAGGCAAAGTGTGGTGTATATTCAGGTGTTTTTGCTGTATATGAATGTCTGGTTAAAAAATCTACAGGTACATTATTTTTATAACAAAAATTTAGAAAGTCATCTATCCAGTGTTCTCCTCCCCCACAGATAGCTGGTCCACCAACTTTTATATTTTCGTCTACCTCTTTTATGGCTTTTACTGTGACCTCATACAATTTGAAGTACTCAGCTTGATTGGCATCCTTCCAGAATCCACTCAGGTTAGGCTCGTTCCATATTTCAAAGGGCCACTGTTCTACTTCTTTTTCACCATATCTTTCAATAAAATGTTTAACTACTGCTTTAATGAGTTTTTCCCATTTATTATAATCACTGGGAGGAGTGACATTTTATTTCCAATAGAATACAGTTTGTGGACCAGAAGCAAGTTTTGAGGGCATGAATCCAATCTCTACAAAAGGACGTATACCAAGATCTAAAAATGAATCATATATTCTGTCAATATATGTAAAGTTGTAAAAGGGTTGTACTGTGTCTCCTATTTTGTCCTCACGATATATTCCCACATCATCATGAAGAAGCCCATGGGCTCTTAAATATTTAAATCCAATATGTTGCTGTACATAAGATAGAGCATCAATATATTCCTTTTGAAGAGCAAGACCTATTCGTCCACTACCAACGCAAAATTTCCAGTTATCAGGAAAAATTCCTATTTGCTTGTCTTTTTCAATTTTGATATGGGTCATTATTTATTAACCTCCATCTTTTATTGATCTTTCATATTAGGCAAGTAAAAATTATATGTAAAACTATTGCTAATATGATACTTAAAATTCTTTTCTCTCACATATAATATTAAGTATAAATTTTAATATATTTATTGAATATAAGTCAAGAAATTTATTTGACTGAAGTTTAGAATCATATTATAATTCATTTCATGAATAATTATAAGTTTATTGTGGAAGTAGAAGATTTGAGAAAAACATATGGTAATGTTAAAGCAGTTGATGGTGTAAGCTTTAAGATAAAACAAGGATCTATTTTTACTCTTTTAGGACCCAACGGGGCAGGAAAGACTACTACTCTTGAGATAATTGAAGGGTTAAGGACTCCAGATAGTGGTAAGATCACCATATTTGGAAGAATGGTAGATAGGATTGTTAGAGAAGAAAAGGAGCTAATAGGTGTATCTTTGCAAGAGACTAATCTTATTTCCCATCTTACTGTAAGAGAAACTCTTTCAATGTTTAGGAGTTTTTATAAGCAGGGATTAAATGTAGATGATGTGCTTGATTTTGTAAGTTTAAAAGATAAGGAAAAAAGTTATGTAGAGAAACTTTCAGGTGGTCAAAGACAAAGGCTTGCTATAGGTCTTGCTATTATTAATGATCCTCTTTTACTTTTTTTAGATGAGCCAACAACAGGTCTTGATCCACAGGCAAGAAGAAGTGTATGGGATCTTCTTTTGAAGCTGAAATCGCAAGGAAAAACTATAGTTCTAACTACTCATTATATGGAAGAGGCAGAGTTTTTAGCTGATTGGGTATGTATTATGGATCATGGAAAGGTAATAGCAGAAGGTACGCCAGAAGATCTTATAAGAAGTATAGGGGGAGAAAGTATAATTGAGGTAGATGTGGAAGAAGATCATGAATTTTTAGATGATTTAAATAAAGTAGGGTTAAATTATGTATTCAATCCTAAGCATAGGCGTCTTGTTATAAAAACTAATAATGTTTTAGAGTCTATTGAACGTCTCTTAAAGATAGCGAAAGAAAAAGGCATAAAAGTAAGAAATGAGATTATAAGACAGCCAAACTTGGAAGATGTATTTTTAACTCTAACAGGAAGACAGTTAAGAGAAGAATGATGTTTTTAAATAATTCAATTTACTTTTTTAAATCTGCTATTAGGGAAAGAAACTATTTATTTTGGTGTTTAGCATTTCCTGTATTACTAATGATAATTCTTATTACTATTTTTTCATCTTTATATGAAGTAAAAAGGGTTAATTTTGATATTCATCTAATGAAGAACGAATCAGGAGAGTTTTCAAATATTATATACAACATATTTGATGAATTGAGTAAAGGTGAAAATAAAATATTTAATTTGAAAGTATTTAGGGATATCAGTATAAAAGAAAACTTACTGGAAGATCTAAAGAAGGGAAAGACAAATCTTATAGTAGAGATTCCAGAAGGATTTGATTCTCTTGTGATTTCAAATATTACCATGAGAATGTTTGGGGCTACAGTAAATCCTGTACCAATTAAAGTTTATACCTTAAGACATAATATCTCTTCCCAATCTGCAAGTATGGTTGTAAAAAGCATTATAGATAGGATGAATTTAGAGTTTGTAAAAAGGATAACAAAAGTTAATGAATATAAGGTGAAAAGTGAAATATTGGGTAGCAAGAAGGGGTTTTCATATGTGGACTTCATATTTCCAGGTATGATTATAATTGCCATATTCTTTACAGGACTGTTTGGAGTTAGTCAAGAACTTGCATGGTATAGGGAAGGGAAGATATTAAAAAGATTTCAGTTAACTCTTATTTCCCCTCTCAATTTTTTCATCTCTTATTTTCTCTCTCGTTTTTATTTCTTTATTCTTCAGATTTTGGCTCTCTCCTTTGTAGGTAAGGTGATTTATAAGAGTTCTGTTAATCCTTTCTCTTTCTATTTTATTTTTTATGTATTTCTTACTATGTTAACCATTTCTACCTTTGGATTTTTTATATCAGCATTAGCAAAAAATACTAATTCAGCTAATATAATAGGGCAGATTCTTAATTTTCCATTGCAGTTTCTTGGTGGAATTTACTTTCCTGTGAATGATGTGCCATGGTTTATAAAGTGGATTGTAGTTATTAATCCAATCACTTATTTGGCGTCAGGCATAAGGGATACACTTGGTATTATGCCTTCACCATATCCTATATATTTAACTATTTTAGTTCCTTTAGCTTATACTTTAGTCTTTTTGCTGATATCTATTAAAAAATATAAGTATATGGAATTAACATGAGAGCATTTATTAATATTGCATTTTATAGAATAAAAAGTTTTTATAGAGATACTTCTACTTTTCTCTTTACAATTATTTTTCCCTTGATTTTTGTTATAATATTTGGCTTTGTTTTTGGTGGAAGTAATACAGGTAATAACGAATATGGAATTACTTTAGGAGTGATCAGAGGTAATGAGGATCTTATTCAGGTGCTAAAAAATGTAAGAGATATTAAAGTGGTAGTGCTTGAGAATGAGGAGGAGTTAAGAAATCAGATAATTAAGGGATATATTGATGGGGGAGTCATATTTGATGGGAAGGAATTTAATTTATTAATTAACTTTTCAAGTTTTCAGAAGAAGCCTTTTTTGAGAACTCTTGGTGAAAATCTTGCTGATGCTTATTCTCTTCACGAGATAGGTATGGATAAAGGGATTATTAAGGTTGAGGAGGAATTCATTGATCCTGGAAAGGCTCGTGTATCAAGCTTAGGATATAGCATTCCAGGAGTTTTAAGTTTTTCCATTTCAGGATCTATATTTACCATGATTGTCCTTTTTGGATATTATAGGAAAAGAAAGGTGTTAAAAAGGTTTGCTATAACTCCTATAAGTCCTATGTCTTTTGTATCAGGTATGATTTTTGCTAATGTTATTTTAAGTATTTTATCATGTATATTTGTTCTTTTTGTAGCTCAAATTATTTTCAATCTTAATTTTTCAGTTAATTGGAGTCTCTTTTTATTGTCTTTATTCTCATCAATTCTTGGTATGATGGCATTAGGGATAATCCTTACTGTTTTATTTAAAGAGCCACAGACAGCAAGTAATGTGGGTAATTTGCTTGTAAATATTATGCTCTTTTTCTCTGGTGTATATTTTCCTCTTGATTTTCTCCCTAAATATCTAAAGATTTTGGCTCGATTTTTACCTCTTTATTATGTGGGAAGAGCTTTAAGAATATCTGTAGGAGTTGAGGGGGGAGATTTAAGCTTCATATATATTTTATCTGCTATAATGATTTCTTCTTTTGTTATCCTTATTACTATTTTTGGAAGAAAGGTTCTATCCTTAGAGGAAGATTAGTATATTATCTAAATATATTCTTTGCTAATAAACTTTTTTCAAGTCTAATTGCTTTTTGAGGGCAAAGTTCATGACAACAAAAACAAGATATACATTTGCTATAATCTATAACCATTTTATTGTTTATTAAAGATATGGCTTTTTTAGGACAACCATTCTCGCATATTCTGCATTTTATACATTTGGCATCATCAATTACAGGATATTGTCTTATTAGTTTGTTAAATAAAAAGGAGGCAATATTACCCATGAAGGTTGGTAAATTTTTCGTTAGGGAGTAGAAATTTTTAACCTTTGCTACATCATGATTATAAAGTTTATCTTTTTCTTCACCGATAACCTCAATTTTCTCTATATCTATCTCTCCAAAACCCTTCTTATAAGCTACTAAATTGGTATATATTTCTTGAGGACTATATCCAAGGATTATACTTGATATTACATCTACCGCAACTGCATCATCTCCTATTATTAATTTCCCAAATTTTCTTGGATTACCAGCTGATGGTCCTTCTCCTTCCATACCTATAATCCCATCTACAATATTTATTAAAGGATTTACCTCTTTAAATATATCTACCAAAATTTGGGCAAAACTTTCTGGATTTATTGCAATAGCATGCATTCTCGATTTGTTCATACCAGGTACAAGTCCAAATGTGTTTTTTATTGCACATGTCATTAGCATAAAGGTATGGGTTTTTAATTTTGGCACATTTATTACGTAATCTACTTCTTTTATGAATTTTGTTATTGGTATTTCTCCTGCTATATCACTCTTAATGTTTATAACTCCATAGGTATATAAGTTGATAAGATTTACTCCTTGCCTTTCTGCCACTTCTTTTAAGCCTGTTATTCTATATAGATGATCTATATTGGTAGAGGTGTTTCCGGGAGTATCTCCAATAAATATATCTTTTACTCCCTTTTCTTTAAGAACTTCTATCAGAGATTCTATTAAGATTGGGTGAGTTGTAATAGCTTTTTCGGGAGGTGCAGACATAAGCAGATTAGGTTTAATAAGGATCTTTTTCCCTTCAAGAGTGGGGAGATTAAAATAATCAAGGGCTTTTTTAATTTTTTCTTTTAATAATTCCTTGTCATAATCAGCATTATATACTACTACTTTTGTACTCATAAATTTACTCCCTTTCTCCTTTCTTATATCTTTAACATATTCTTGGTAAAAGATCTTTTTTTAGAGGATCTAATATTCTTTTTGTTCCCATTTTAGTTTTTAAGTATACTCTTTTTCCCTTTCCTTTTATTTCTCCTATTATTTGGGCCTTTTGACCTAAAGGATGATTTCTTAAAAATTCCATAATTTTTTTCTCTTCCTTTTTATCTGCAACAATAACTATTTTTCCTTCGTTGGCAGAATATAATGGGTCAATTCCAAGAATCTCACTGGCATTTTTAACCCATGGCTTTACAGGAATTTTTTCCTCATCTATCTCAATTTCTACATTGTATTTTTGAGCAATTTCATTCAATACACCAGCAACTCCTCCTCTTGTTGGGTCCCTCATAAATTTTATTCCATTGCTTATCTTTAAAAGAGGAAGAGTTAAATTATGAAGTGGAGCAAGATCTGATTCAATTTCTTCTGTTTTTATCCCTAATCTTTCCAACATTATGGACAATCCATGCTCTCCAATCTCTCCGTTTATAATTATAATATCCCCTTCTTCTATCCTTCTACCATGCCAGCTTATCCCATCTTCTATTATTCCTATACCTGTGGTGTTTATATAAATTTTGTCTCCTTTTCCTTTCTCTACTACTTTAGTATCACCAGTCACTACTTTAACCCCACATTCCTCTACAGCAGATCTCATGGATTCTAATATTTTCCTAAACTCTTTTAAAGAAAGTCCTTCTTCTAATATAAATCCTACACTTACGTAAAGAGGTTTTGCCCCCATTACTGAGAGATCATTTATAGTTCCATATATGGAGAGTTTTCCAATATCTCCTCCCTTAAAGAAGATAGGTGATACCACAAAAGAATCAGTAGTAAAGGCAATCTTACCTTTTATATCTATGAGAGCGGAATCTAAGAGTTCTTCTAAAATCTCATTTCCCAGATATTTCAATATCTCTTCTTCAATAAGTTTCCTTGTTGCTTCTCCACCATTTCCATGAGAGAGAAGGATAATATCTTCCATCTATTCTCCTCCATAGAGGTAGTAGGCTGAACATGTACCTTCTGAGGATACCATACAAGGTCCCTTTGGGCTTTCAGGGGTACAGGATTTTCCAAAGAGAGGACAATCTGTAGGTTTTATTACTCCTCTTAACACTTCTCCACATCGACAATAATTATTTTTCAATTTTATACTTTTGGTTTTTTGTGGGTATATTTTTCGTATATCAAATTCTTCAAAGGTTTCATTTAAAATAAGACCACTATCTTCTATAATACCTAAACCCCTCCAACTGGCACTTCCCTTTTTGAATACTTTATACATATATTCTAATGCGGATTTATTTCCCTCTTCTTTTACACTTTTCTCATAGGCGTTTATAAGAGCTGGTTTTTCTTCTTCTATAATTTTAACTAAGTGGTATATTCCATATAATATTTCTTCAGGTTTAAACCCCATTATTACAAAAGGAATCTTATAATTGTTAAATAGTCCTTCCCATCCCTTTCTCCCAATTATTGTAGATACATGACCAGGACCAATAATTCCATCAATTTTAATTTCTCCCATATCAAGGATAGCTTTCATGGCAGGAGGTGTTAGTTTATGTAATGAGAGAAAATATAGATTTTTGATATTTTCCTCCTTAGCTTTTATTAAAGTAAAAGCTAAATTAGGGGCGGTAGTTTCAAAACCTATACCTATAAGTAAATATTTTTTATTTGGATTTTGTTTAGCTATATTTATAGATTCTAAAGGAGAATATACTACGATTACCTCTTTACCTTTGGCTCTTAGGTAGTTTAAACTGCCATTATTTCCTGGTACATTTACCAGATCTCCGAAGGTTATAATGCTTAAATCATAATTTTGGGCAAGTTCTATTATGTAATCAATATCTTCTTCTGAAGTTACACATACAGGACAGCCAGGTCCTGATAAAAGATGAATATTTTCAGGTAAGAGTTGTCTAATTCCGTAACGAAAGATTTCATGAGTATGAGTACCACAAAACTCCATTATATTTATCTCTTTTTTTGAAATCTTTTTTATTCTTTCTACTAATTCTCTAATATCCACTTTATTTTTCAATCTCTTCTAAGGCAGAGAATATATCGATGGCCTCTTCTTCGCTTAGAATACTAATAGAAAAGCCAGCATGTACTAAAACATAATCTCCTACCTTTACCTCAGGAGTAAAGATAGTACTTATCTCAAGAGTAGGACCTCCCATATCTACAAGAGCAGTATTATTTTCTCTAATTTCTACTACCTTTAATGGCACTCCAAGACACATATACTCCTCCTATATATTTCTTTGCATTTTAAGATTATATCATAATTTATACCATATATTGTGTGGAATTTGAGATATAATTAAATATAAAATCAAGATTGGGGAGATAGATAATATGGAACTTGATGTTTTGACTATAGGTGAGATTCTGGTAGAGATGATGGCAAAAAGGATAGATCAGGATTTTTTACATCCTGGTGAGTTTTTAGGACCTTATCCAAGTGGTGCTCCTGCCATATTTATTGATCAGATAGTAAGATTAGGTCTTAAGGGAGGAATAATAGGGTGTATAGGTGAAGATGATTTTGGGGAAATGGTTTATAGGAGATTGATAAATGATGGTGTAGATGGTCGTCTAATAAAAAGGACTAAGGAATATATCACTGGTATTGCTTTTGTTACATATTTTTCAAATGGAGAAAGAAAATTTATTTTTCATCTTCCTTATTCAGCAGGAAGTCAGATTTTTCCAGAAGATATTACAGATGATTTTGTAAAAAGTATAAAATGTCTGCATATTATGGGATGTTCTTTGGCAATAAGCAAAAATGTTAAAGATACTATAATAAAGGCTATTGATTTAGCCTATTCTTTTGGAAAAATCATATCTTTTGATCCTAATATTAGGGTTGAATTGGGTTTATCTCCAGAATATTTAAACACTCTTCAATATATTTTTTCTAAAACAAGTATAGTTATGTCAGGAGAGAAAGAAATTTTGACTATAACTGATTCTCAAAATATGGAAGATGCTATAAATAGGCTAAGAGATTTTGGAGTAAAGATTATTGTTATAAAGAAAGGTAAAAAGGGAGCAGAAGCTTATTATGAAGGAAAATATTATAGGGTTGATCCTTATCCAGTAGAAGAGGTTGATCCTACAGGTGCAGGAGATTGTTTTGATGCAGGATTTATAGCAAGTATATTGCAAGGTTATGATATTAATATGGCATTAAAGTTGGCAAATATTATTGGAGCTTTAAGTGTAACAAAGAAGGGACCTATGGAGGGAGTAGTAGATAGAGAAGTTTTAAAAACTTATATGTGAATTGCATAGTGATAGTCCTCTAAGGTCTTTTTAATTTCGTATTTTATGATATCTATTGCTGTATTTTTAATTACTCCCTCTCTTATTAGGTAATATTCATCATAAAAATATTGATAAATAAATCGCATGTCTATATTTTCAGAAAGATTGTCTAATAAAGTTTGAAGGGCTTTTTTAATTTCAGGAAATTCCCAGTAATATCTTATTCTGTCTAATAAGCTATAAAAAATATCTATATCTAAATTTTCTTCTTTATAATACTTAATCCAATATTTGTCATTCTCTTTCATTACTTTAAGAATGATCTTTTTTAGATCAGATCTTTTTTCTTTTGGTATTAATTCATTTTCAATTAAGTTTAAAAGCAAAAGGGCTCTTCTAAAGGAGGCAGTGAGGGCAGGACCTACTTTTAAAATTCTTATTCCATCTTCTACCATCTCTTTTAAACGTATCTTAGTTTGGTAATCGGTAGAATGGGCTTCAATAAATAAATCTTCTTCCTTGACTTTATTCAAAAGCTCTATAACCTTTTTCCTATCGTAATCAAAAACCCTATCGTTTTCAAATCCTATACCAAGCATGACAACAAAGCCTATAATTCTGTCCCATATATGAGGAAAATTTTGAAAAGATTTTTTTAAGGAAGATAGAGATTTTTGGAATTCATCTATAGAGGTTATTCCTTCTTCCTCGCCCCCTCCTGCTACAGGCACATCTGTCCCTACCACATATACTGGTTTAAAGTTAGATTTTTCTGCTGTTTCTTCCGCTACTTCTAAAAGTTCCCTTTCTCTTTCTGCAATAGTTTCCATATCTAATGTGGGTGGATCATCACCTAAAGGCATACTACAATCCAAATGTATTTTTTTATAACCATTTTCAACAAATAATCTAACAAGTTCTTTTGCTTTTTTCATTGCGGAGGAGGCTGGTTCTTCCTGCCAAGGTAGAGGTCCTAAATGGTCTCCTCCTAAGATAACTCTTTCTTCTTTTATATTTTTTTCTTTTATTAATCTTTGAATGAAGTTTTTAAAATCCTCAGGGGTCATTCCAGAATATCCACCGTATTGATTTACCTGATGAGGGGTAGCTTCAATCAGTATATAGTCATCCTTTTCTTCTGCATATTCTAAGGAGGTCTCTATCACAAAAGGATTTGATGTACATATGGAGTATACTCCTTTTTTCCCCAAATAGTCCTTGCTAAGCCACATAGTTTATAATCCCTCCTATTTATTATCAAACATATTACCTAAATACTTTTTATGGGCTTCAAGTAATTCATCTACCATTTTTTGGATTTTTTCAGGAGATAAGAGGGAAGAAGCTACTGGGTCCAAGAGAACAGCATAGTAGATGTAATCTTTATTTCTTTCTAATGCTCCTTTAACCACTAGTCTTTGTACATTTATTTGTGATATGTTTAATGATGCAAGTTGATCTGGAATTTTACCAATATGAAGAGGTGATATGCCATTTCTATCTACATAACATGGTACCTCTACCATACAGTCGTAAGGATAATTTTCTATTATTCCTTTATTTCTTACAATGCCATACACTTGTTTTGGCTCATTAGTCTCATAAGCATGAATAATCTGGACTGCATATTCTTTGGATGTATCTATATTATCTTCACCGTAAAAACTCTTTATTATCTCAAATTCTTCCTTCATATTTTTTAAATAAAAATTCTTAAAAGCATTAAATACCCTTTCATTTTCCTCCACCCTTCTTATATATTCCCTTATGGGGATATTAAGTTTTTTAATTAATTCTTCATCTCTCAAAAAGTAAGGGAAATATTCTGCATTGTGCTCTGATGATTCAGTAACAAAATAGTGAAATCTCTTTAATATCTCAAACCTTACAGGATCTTTCTCCCAAATCTCTTTTTTTTCCATGGCTTTAAATAGATAGGGATATAAATTTTCTCCTTTTCTCTCAAAGACTAAGACCCATGCCATATGGTTTATTCCAGCAACCTTATAATTTATTTCTTCTACAGGCACATTAATATAACTTGCTAACTGTTCAATAGTATATGGTATTGAATGGCATAAACCTATATTTTTAATAGATGATATTTCATTTATATACCACTGATTCATAGACATGGGATTTGTAAAATTAATAAGTAATGAATCTGGAGCATATTCCTCAATATTACTTACTAATTCTTTAAAGAATGGGGCTGTTCTTAAAAATCTCATTATTCCACCAACACCATGGGTATCACCAATGGTTTGTTTTAATCCATATTTCTCGGGAATATCAAAATCTACATATGTAGCCTCTTTTCCTCCTATTTGTACTGTATTAATAACGTATTTAGATCCTTTTATGGCCTCTTTTATCTCCAAATAACCTTTTATATTCCAATCTAATTTTTTAGCTTCCTTTATTTCCTCTGCTATTTTTTTAGCTACTTCTAATCTTTCTAGATCTATATCCATTAAGGCAACTTCTAAATTTTTAAATTCTGGAAATAAACTTAAGTCTTTTAGAAGATTTCTTGTGAATACTACACTACCAGCTCCAATAAAACTTATTTTCATTTAAAAAGCACCTCCTTCATTTATTTAAGACCACTAAAGGCTATTCCTTCTATGAAACTCTTTTGAGTGAATAGGAATAATATAATTGGAGGAAGCGATGCGATAACTCCTCCTGCCATTATAACTCCCCAATTACTGAAATATTGCCCTTGTAATAGGGCAATTGCTATAGGAAGGGTTCTTTTTTCAGGAGAAGTAATAACTATTAATGGCCATAGGAACAAGTTCCATGCATAAATAAAAACTAAGAGGCCAAAGGATAAAGTTATAGGTTTTGACAAAGGCATCATGATATTCCATAGTATTCTCCATATACTTGCTCCATCCACTATTGCAGCCTCTTCCAATTCAATAGGTAAAGAGAGAAAATGTTGTCTATAAAGAAAGATACCAAATTCACTAAATATTTCTAAAAGGATAACTCCTGTTAAAGTATTTACCAATCCTAAGTTTTTTAAGATGATGTATCTGGGTATAAGGAGTACAATTCCCGGAAGCATAATTACTGAAAGAAATATTAGGAAAATAGTATTTTTAAAAGGGAAGTAAAGCCTTGCAAAGGCATAGCCAGCTAAAGAACAAAGAAAGATTTGTGAAAATACTAAGGCTAAAGTTACAAAGAGGGAATTTAAAAAATATCTACCAAAATCTAATTTAACAAATATCTCTTTATAGTTATTGATAATAGGGTTTAGTGGGAAAAGGTGAGGTGGAACTGAAGATGCTTCCTCTATAGTTTCAAGGGATACTACCAGCATAAACCAGTATGGAAGAAACATAATAATAGCTCCAATTAATAGAATTAAGGATATGATTTTTTTACTCATAGTATACCCATCTCCTTTGAAGTCTGAATTGAATGATTGTTAAGATAAGTAGGATAAAATGAACGAACCAAGAGAGGGCTGTGCCATAACCCATTCTAAACCAATTAAACCCATTTCTATAGATATAATATACTAAGGTATATGTGGAATAACCAGGACCGCCACGGGTCATAATAAATACGCTTTCAAACATCTGTACTGTACTTATAATCTGCATAATAAGTACAAAAAATATGATAGGGGTCATTAAAGGTAAGGTGATGTGAAGTAAGACATCTTTTTTGGAAGCTCCATCAAGTTCTGCAGCCTCATAGTATGTACTAGGTATATTTTGAAGTCCTGCTAAGAATAGAATTATGTTATAGCTTAAGCTTCCCCATATACCTACTAAGGCTAAAGAAAGTAAGGCTATTTTAGGATCTGTCAACCAATAGATTTTTTTAAATCCTAAAAAACTAATTATAGTATTTAAGAGACCATATTCAGGGTTGAAAAACCATAACCATACAAAGTTTATAGCTACGGAGGAAGTTACTGTTGGAATAAAATAAAATACTCTTAATGTTTTTATAAATCTTGTATTTTGATTAAGCCCAACTGCAATAAGGAAACTTAATACTAAAACAGCAGGTACCACATATAGGGTATATAAAAATGAATTTTTTAGTGAGATCCAAAATACCTTATCTTGAAATATTTTTTTGAAATTATCAAAGCCAACAAATTCTGGAGGTGATATGGCATCATATTTGGAAAGAGCAAGTTTAAAGGATATACCAAAAGGAATATAATAGGCTAATAGAGCAAATATTAAAGAAAGAAAGATAAAAAGGAAAAAATATAATCCCTGCTTACTTCTCTTAATACCTCCAAGCTCCCTCATGAAAAGATCCTCCTAAGATAAATGGGGGGAAGATCTTTAAATCTTCTCCCCCCATTTTTAATATTTTTACTGACCTTTTGCTTTACTTATGATATCGTTTATTTCTTGTACAGCTTGTTTAAGCCCATCTTCTACTGGCAATCTTCCAGATATAATTTCCACGATATAATAAGTTTCCCATCTATCAAACCATTCACTGGCTCCTTCTGTTTGTGGCCATGGATTAGTAAATTTTACAGAATCAATAAATACTTGGGCATCTTTTTCCTTTCCGAATTTCTTAAATCCTTGTACCCAGAGTTTATTAGCATCTTTATAGGCTGGAATTACAGCTCCAGTCTTACCGAGTATTTCAGCAGCTTCTTTTCCAGCCATCCATTTTACAAAAGTCCAAGCTGAATCTAAATTTTTAGTCTTACTCCAAATCACATTCCCTAAGGAATCTGATATGGTAGCTCTTTTACCTAATTTAGATTTTGGAAGCATTACTACTCCAAAATTAAAGGCTTTAATATTTTGGGAATAATATCCAAGCATCCATGATCCACCAAAATTCATAGCACTTCTTCCCGCCAAAAATAAATCTTCTGAAGTAACGCCAGGCTTAGGTGCGAAGTTCTTTTCAGTTAATTCTTTTGCAAACGATAAAGCTTCTACTGCAGGAGGGGTATCTAAAAGTACTTTTCCATCTTTATCTACTAATGTTCCACCAAGGGATAAAATTAATGGGAATAGGAATCCTTGAGAAACAGAGAGGGCTCTACCATCAGCGGTGATACCATATCTTACTACAGATCCCTTTGCATCCTTTTTAGTTAACTTTTCCGCAGCATTTTTCACATCATCCCAAGTCCAATCAGTATCTGGATATTTCAATTTAGCTTCATCAAAAGCTTTTTTATTAAAATACATAGCGATAGTATCATAGTCTCTTGGAAGGGAATAATATCTTCCGTTCACATTGTGAAGCTTAAGAATTCCAGATGGGTAAACACTAAGATCAATTTTATCTTTTTCAATGAATGGAGTAATATCTACGATAGCTTTCTTAGCTACATAGTCTTTTAAATAGAATCCATTATCCATAGTAAATACATCCCAACAATCACCACCAGCCATCATAGTCTGTAATTTAGTCCAATATTCTTCCCATGGCACATGTTCAAGTTTTACTTTAATATTAGGATATTTTTTTTCAAAGGCTGATATTTGTGCTTTAATGCCATCTATTTGCTCACTCATCCAAACCCCATATCTAATTGTGACCGTTTTTTGACCAAAAGAAGTGGTGATCAGGAGTAAAGAAAGGATAGTGATAAGGAGAATCAAACCTTTTTTCACTTTTGAAACCTCCCTTATGTTTTTGTTCATTATTCTACCATTTTTAGTCTAATATGTCAATAATATATGATCATAATAGATAAAATTTTATAAAAGAAAAGGATTTTTGTTCTCTTTACAATCATTTTTTGGTCAAATATAATAGAAAAAAGCTATCTTAAATACTTATGGAAATGGGGTTTGATTTATATGAAAGAATATAGATTTAATAAGATAGTTAAACTTATTAGAGAAAAGGGATATATTTCTGTTCCTGAAATAGCTAAGGAGCTTGGTATCTCTGAGATAACTGTAAGAAGGGATTTAAGATTCTTAGAAGGACAAGGATTGATAAAGAGGGTAAGAGGGGGAGCTACTCTTACAGGTATCACATCTGAAAATTCCTTTTTTGTTAAATTGGAAGAAAATAAAGAGGCTAAAAAGGAAATAGGTAGAAAAGCATTATCTTTATTAAAAGATGGTGCAATAATCGCTTTGAGTGGAGGAACAACTATATATTATATGGTTCAGGCATTGGATGAAAGCCCTATAACAAATCTTACGGTATTGACCAATTCTATAACTTCAGCTTGGGCTGTTATAAATTTGAGAAAATCCTTTAAACTTATTCATTCTGGAGGTACTACGAAGGAGAAATCATTTGAATGTATAGGTGGACATGTTATAAAATTTTTCCAAGAGATTGGTAAGATTGATTTTTATTTTTTAGGAGCAAATGGTGTTGATATTAGAAGTGGTGTTACCTTTTTTGACATGGAAGAGGCAGAGGTTGCAAAGACTATAATATCAAAGGCAGACAAGGTGGTTTTATTGGTGGATAGTAGTAAATTTGCTACTTCTGCACCTTTCCGTGTATGTACTCTTGAAGAGGTAGATTATATTGTAACAGACGTAATACCTGATGAATTTAAAAATATTCCTGATTGGCATTTAAAGTTTATTGTATAAAATAAAGGATGAATATAAAAATATTATTCTTGAATGGGTAAAAAGTGAAAATTTAAAAATATAAATATTATGTGATAATTATGGGGGCAAGCCTTAAAGCTTGTCCCCATTTATTTAAGGTTCTACAAATCTTCCCATAAAGAGTATAGTATTTGTTTTAATGTCACGAATGATAAATATGAATGGTCTATCTGCTTTAAATTCAATAATCATTGGAGCTATAGATTTACCTGACATTATTACTGCTGTTGCTGCTGCAGCTTCTGTGCCTTCCTCATTTACCTCAACAAAGGATTGTTGTATTACCTTACTTATATAAAGGTTTTTACTTCCTGTCATTCCTGAAAAATCTGCAAGCATCCTATCAAAAGCATCGCTCATACCTAAATCAATAAGTATTTTATTCAATATATATCTTTTTTCCATTTTGAATTTTGGTATATACACATCAACCTTTTCCTGACTTAAGTTTGATAACAATTTATTAACCCTTTCTATAGAAAGTTCTTTCTCAAAATCAGAAAGACTTATACCTTCCTTAGGTAAGAATATAACCATGGATAGTTCTTTTTCTGAATATGGTAATTCTAAAACTTGTACTTTTTCATCTTCAGTATAGTTAAATTTACCTTCTTGATGCATCATTGGTACATTTATTTTCTTTTTATTCTCTAAATTAAAAGGCATATCTCTTGTTTCTTTTGGGTCAAATTGGTTTTGCCATTTGCCCTTAAAATAAATGGCATTAACAAGTATGAGCCGTGTTAGGGCAGAGATATCTTCTGGATGTATTAATTCTTTAATTTTATTATTTGTTTTATCCTCTACCCATTTATTAATTGTTAATCTTGCTTTTTCTCTATTTTCTTTATTTACAAAATCAACTTCATTAAATCCTGCTTCATAATATTTATTTAATAGATTTATAAATTCCTTTTGGAAAGGATAATTAGCCTGTCCCCAAAGAGCATTTGCAATGGCCAACTGATAACTTTTGTTGGGTCTATTAAAGTACGCATTTAAGGAAGAAAAAGCTTTGTGAATATCTTCTTGAAGAAGATTAAAGTATAATACTTTTGCCATTTGCTTTTCTGTATTTCCTCGTGCGCCTGCATATGTCATAGCTAAAGCAGATGATATACTATAGGGCGATATAAAAATATTTCCTTTTTCTTCAGTAATCAGTTTTTTATAAAGATCTATACCAAAGGCATTATTGCTTGCAGATATTATCGCTGTATTATTATCCATGGATAAGGAAAAGGAAAATATTAAGAGGAAAAAAATGGAAAAAATAATAAATATTTTTTTCATGATACACCCCCAATGAAAAGAATTTATTATATTATATAACAATTTTTTGAAAAAGATCAGATGTTTTAATAATGCTATATCCTTATAGTCCTTATTCTAATGTATTATTTAAGCTGTATAAAGTAAGAAAAATTGAGAGATTAAAAAGATTTAATTTATCTATATCTAATGCTATCCTGTTATTCTTTTATTCATAAGAACACTTCCATAATACCTCAATGAGTAGTTTTTGTTTTCTATTATAAAAAATTTTTGTTGATTCTAAAATAAATACGTTATATAATAAGTTTTAGATTGAAACAAATTATAATTTTGGAGGTTAATATGAAAAATAAAGCTAAATATGAGGTGGATAAAGATAAAGATTTAACCTTTAATATTTATAATTATAACTTTGCATATCCTTTTTCCAGTTTTTTTCCTGGTATATCCGGAACTCTTGGAATCCCTATGTGGTGTTTTTATGTCAATAGAGGACAATGTGTTGCAAGCTTTGGTTTTGAGAGTAAGGACGGTGCTGTTCTTGAATTTCATCCTGCTAATAAGGCTTATAGATTGACTCCAATATATGGATTCAGAACTTTTATTAAAATGAATGATAATATCTATGAGCTTTTTAGAGAATCTACTGAAAATTAAAAATATGAAAGAGAAAACTTTATGAGTATAACACCCTATGATCTTACCATATATGAGAAAAATAAAACTCTTCATATGGCATGTAAAGTTAATTATTTCACTCTTCCCAATGAGCCTATAGGAGCTTTAATAAGAGTGCTAACTATTAAGAACCTTGGTGATAAAAAGGTAGATATGGAGGTTGTTGATGGAATACCTCAATTTTTGCCTTATGAATTAACAAATGAAGTTATGAAAAATATGTCCAGAACAATAGAGGCATGGTATAGAATTGATAATTTAGAAAATAATGCACCCTTCTATAGATTATATACAACCTTTCAAGATGTAACTGAAGTAAAAGTTATAAAAGAGGGACATTTTTATTTTTCTTTTGAAGAAGATAATAAACTTCTTCCTGTAATTGTGGATACTACCTTGATATTTTATCCTGCAGATGATTTCTCTTATCCATTTAATTTTGTAAAGGGAGATTTTAAGGTAGAATCTGTATTTTATGGGAATAGGACTCCATCTGCCTTCTCTTATTCTCCAGTTTCCATTTTACCCAATGAGGAGAAAATGATTATATCTATTATGGGAAGAGCCGACTCTGTAGAAAGGCTTAATTCAATTATTAAAAGATATACTAAGAAGGAATTTATTGAAAGAAAGGCAAAAGAGAATGAAATTCTTATAAGAAGTATAATTGATAATTCTTTTGTTTATAGTTCTTCAAAAGAATTTAATTCTTATACTAAACAAAGTTTTCTTAACATTATATTAAGAGGTGGTCTTCCTATTACTTTAGAGTATGATAGAAAGAAAGATATTATTTATCTTTTTTCAAGAAAACATGGAGATTTAGAGAGAGATTATAACTTTTTTAGACTTGAAGCTAATTATTTTTCTCAGGGTAATGCCAATTACAGAGATATAAATCAAAATAGAAGAAATGATATATATTTCAATCCAAAGGTAGATTATTTTTAATATATGGTATTTTGTAAATCTTATTCAACTGGATGGATATAATCCTCTTGTAATTAAGGGAATTAAATATTTGCTATCAGAAGAAAAATTAAATCAATTAAGGGACTAGCTAGATGAAGAAATAGAAAAAGAGCTTTATGAAATCTTTAAAAATCCTTTTATACCCTATGATGTAATAAGAATTCTTGAAAAATACAACTATAGGTTGAAAAAGGGAGATTTAATAGAGTTTATATCTTTTCTCCTCACAAATTCTAAAAAGATAGAAGATGCAGAACACGGAGAAGGATATTGGATTGATCATTGGTTCTACAGTTTAGACCTTATAGAAAGTTATGAATCAGTCTTTCCAGATAAAATGGCCAATCTACTTTTAGATTTAAATATCTTTACCTATTATAATAACTCAGAAATTGTTTTACCAAGAGAGGAAAGATATGTTTTAACAGATAAAGGTGTAAGACAGTATAGATCACTAAAGAGGGATGAAGAAAAGGAAAAACTCATAAAATCCAGGAAGATAGAACCAAATAAAGTAAGGACAAAATATGGTAAAGGAGAGATATATTATACTAACTTGATATCTAAATTGATCACCCTTGCAGTAGTAAAATATTCATCTCTTGATCCTGATAATGTGGGAATAGAGATGGAGGCTGGAAAACCAGGTTGGAATGATGCTTTAAATGGGCTTCCTGGACTTTTTGGTTCATCAGTAAATGAGACCTTTGAACTTAAAAGGTTAATCCTTTTAATAATAGGATGGATAGATAAATATCATCTATCACATAGAGAGATAAAAATCCCAATTGAGGTTATGGATTTAATTAATGGTCTTTTTGAAATTACAAAGAAAAATCTCAAAGGTGAAATATCTAATTTTATTTTTTGGGATGAAAGCTCAAAATTAAGGGAGATTTTCAGGGAGAAAACAAGATTAGGGATAAGGGAAGAGGAGATAACAATAAAACTTTCTGATATTTCAAATATATTGAAGATCTTTCTGGAAAAAATAGAGAAAGGGCTCGAAAAGGCTCTTATCCAAGATAAAGGTCTATATCATACTTATTTCTATTATGATCTGGTGGATTATGAAATTGTGGAAAAAGAAGGTAAAAAGGAAATAAAACCTAAAAGATTTGAGAGAAGAGAATTACCTTTATTTCTTGAAGGTCAAGTACATTATTTAAAAGTAGAAAAAGAATCTGGTAAAAGGAGAGAGATAATTAAGAGAATAAAAGAAAGCAATCTTTATGATATAAAAATTGAAGATGTATAAAGTGAATGAATCATTAAAAGATGCTCCATTGGAAATTTGAAGGATAAAGGCTTTTCTTCCGGGGTGGCTTGAAAATGAAAGTATATTTCTCCATCTTGAGTGTAAATATCTTTTAGAAATTTTAAGATCTAAAGAATTTAATGCTTACTATGAAGATATGAAAAATTGTCTTGTACCATTTATGAAGCCTGAAGTATATAAAAGAAGTATATTTGAAAACGTCTCTTTTATTGTAAGTAGTGCAAACCCTGATGAAAATCTTCATGGGGCTGGTTTTTCAGCAAGACTTTCTGGAAGCACAGCGGAATTTTATAAAATGCTTATTCTTATTACCTTAGGGAAAAAATCCCTTTTATCTTGATGAAAATAATAGACTTTGTTTTAAACCAGAACCATCAATTCCTAACTTCCTATTTACATTAGAAGATAATGAGGTAACATATTTTGGAAATGGAAAAGAGGAGAAGATATTTGTACCCAAAAATACTTTTGTTATAAGGTTTTTTAATACTCTCATATATTTTATAAATCAAGAAAGGAAAGACCTTTTTGAAAAGGAAGAGATAGATAAAGAAGTACTTGAGTAACCATATTCTCTTTATTTAAGAGAGGGAGAGTATGAAAAGATAGAGTGCATAATTTGGATTTAGCTATGCACATCTAAGGTATCTTTTATATTGCTATCTTTAAAGCTCTTTTTCCATAGATCTTTATATTTACTATTAAGAGATATAAGTTCTTCATGGGTACCTTCTTCTATTATTTTTCCATCATCTATTACTATTATTCTATTTGCATCTACTATAATAGAGTGTCTATGGGCAATAATTAATGTGGTTTTATCTTTCATTAAGTTCCTCAAAGCTTGTACTACTAATTCTTCTGATTCTGAATCAAGAGAAGATGTAGCCTCATCTAAAAGAAGTATGGGAGAATTTTTAAGAATCCCTCTTGCAATGGCAATTCTTTGTCTTTGTCCACCTGATAGGGATATACCTCTTTCACCTACCTTTGTATATATGCCATTTGGAAGTCTTTCTACAAATTCATATGCATTAGCTAATTTTAATGCATTTATAACATCCTCTTCTTTTGCGTCCAGTTTTCCATATCTCACATTTTCCAATATGGTATCATTAAAAAGATACACATCTTGTGGCACATAAGAAATGAGATTTCTGAGTTCATCTATTGAATAATTCCTCAATTCTTTGCCATATATGTATATACTCCCTTGGTAATCTTTATAGAATCCTAAAAGGAGTTTAAATATGGTACTTTTTCCGCTTCCAGTCTCACCCACAAAAGCAACTTTCATTTTTTCATCAATAGAAAAGGATATACCTTTTAACACTTCTTCATCCCCATCATATGAAAAGTGTACATCTTCAAATCTAATTATCTCACTATTATTTTTTACTATTTCTTTTCTTTTCCTTACTATTTCTTCTTTTTCTGAAGGTAGATCCAATACTTCAAATACTCTTTCAGCTCCTGCTAAGGATGTTTGAAGGTTTATTATAAAGTTTCCTAGATTTCCAAAAAACCAAAAGATAGGACCCGTAAGCTGAACTGTAGCTATTAAATCACCAAATGTTATTTGATTATAAAATATGATTAAGCCACCTAAGGCAAGTTCTCCAAAGAAGATAAGAGTTCCTATAGAATAATTAAGAGAGGATAAGAAGGAGAAATATTTTACCCTTTTTAATGAAAGCTTGTATAATGAATTATTTAGTTCCATATATTTATCAAAAATAATTTTTCCAATATTAAAACTTCTTATTATGAATGCTCCACCAATAATATCTGAAAGCTTCTGGGTTATTTTGGAAAAGGTATTTTGAATCTCATTGCTTATCTTTCTAATAGAATTCATGAAAAGATAATTTATCAATACATTTATTAGACCTATTGAAACTGTATAGATAAACATGATCTTGTTTATTTTAAATATTATAAAACTGTTCCCTATGGCGCTTAAAGTAGCTGAAAGAATTATCATAACCTGCCAAGAGTAGACTCCTTCTGCGGTATTTACATCAAAATTAATTCTTGATAAAAAATCCCCACTATGTCTTTTAGATATTTCTCTCATAGGAAGATTCATTATATGTTTAAAAAGGTTTTCTCTTATGATCATAGTAGTTTTTCTTACTGCATATTGATAGACATATCCTATAAAAGGGAAAATAAGAACAATTATTCCAAAACCTTTGAATAAAAACCATATTCCTTGTAGTAGTAATTCTCTATCTTTATTAACTATAGCATCAGTAATACTTTTTAAACTAATTGCTGCCACATAGTTAAATAGAAAATTATTGGAAGAAAGAATTAGTAAAGTTAACAAATAGGAAAGTCCTAATAAAAAATTACCACCATTTCTCCACATAAATGAGAATAATCTAATTAATCTATTTCTTTTCATTTTTATCTTCCTCCAACTAAAGAATTATGATTTTGAATTAACTGTTTGGAATAAAGTTGATAATAGGCACCTTTTTTATTAAATAATTCTTCATGGGTACCTTCTTCTATAATTTTTCCATTATCAAGGACTATTACTCTTTCAGCTATCTTTATGGATGAAAAACGGTGAGCAATGATTAAAACAGTTTTATTTTTTAATTCCTCTTTTAATATATTTTGTAAGGTATGCTCTGTTTCTGTGTCCAAGGCTGATGTGGCTTCATCAAGAATAAAAAGTCTTGCAGATTTTTTAAGTAGAGCTCTTGCTATAGCAATTTTTTTGCCTTTCACCTCCCGATATTGAACTTCCTCTTTCTCCAATTTCTCTCTCAAAACCTATATTATCCATAATAAAGTCATAGGCAAGACTCTTTTTAGTAGCAGAAATAATATCTTCATCCTTTGCGTTATAATTACCGTATCTAATATTCTCTTTGATACTTTCTGGAAAAAGATATATATCTTGATTAGCAACAGAGATTTTTTCTCTTAGGGTTGATAGATCCCAATCCTTTATATCTACTCCCAAAATTTTTATATTCCCTTTTTGAGGTTTATAAAGACCAAGTATAAGTTTAACAATGGTGGATTTGCCACTACCGCTTTCACCTACAATTGCTACCTTTTCTCCTCTTTTTACTTTAAAACTTATACCTTTTATTATCTCTTCCTCTTCATATGAGAAATATACATCTTCAAATTCTATATCATAATCACTTTCCTTTTCTTTCTTTTCATATCCACCCTTTTCATCTTCTTGATTTAATAATTCCTCTATTCTTTCAGAAGAAGATTTTGCTTTTCTGTAGTAATTTATTATATTAGGAAGAACATTCATTGGAGCCAAAAAAATATTCATGAGCTCTATAAAGGCAATAATTCCTCCAAGTGTTAATTCTCCTTTAAGGACTAAATTTCCTCCATAAAAGAACATAAGTACAAAGGGTATAATCTGTATCATTATTTTGATTGGTTCTTAGAGGGTCTCAAATCTGGCAGAGATAAGCCATGATTTAAAAGACTTTACCAACTCTTTCCTATATTTATTGAAAAGTATCTTTTCTAAATTAAAAGCCTTAACTATAGTTATGCCAGAAATTGCGTCTTGAGCAACAGAGTTTACGTCACTAAGAGCTTCTTGTTGCCTTTTTGTATATTTCTCTACTGGCTTACTTATAATAAGAGCAAGGATTATAGATATGGGAATTATGGCAAAACAGAATAAAGTCAATTTCCAATTTATAGATATAGCAAGAATTATTCCAAGAATAAAAGTGATAGGGTGATATAAGAGATCGTTTAAGGAGCTACTTAAAAAACCTTGAATAAGGGAAAGGTCATTTGAAAGCCTTGATATATAATCACCAGTGGTATTTTTTTCAATATAACTAATTTTTACATTTATTAACTTTTTACCTATCTCATTTCTTATATCTCTTAAAATGTTTTCAGAGAATTTCCCCAAAAGGTATGCCTTGGAGTACTCTAAAAATATTTTTGCTACTATTATTGATAGAATTCTTGTAAATATCTTTATAAAAAGGTCTTTATTTTTCACCAGAATAGCATCTGTAAAATTCTTTTCAAGACTAATAAGATATATTTTCGTAAAGGAAACAATAATTGAAAGAATTAAAGTAATAATAAGAAGTCTTATATTTATTTTTACTATAGATAAAATTCCTCTTTTTAATTTTAATTTTTTCATATAAGATACCTCCAATAATGGCTTTTATTATTGAATATTTTAAAATTATATTTTAAATTTTGTCAATATTAACTTTAAAATTTTAAAATTAATTTTTAAAATTTTATTTTTTTAAAAAAGTGTGATTTATATCACTTTCTTTAAATTTAATAAATGATAAAATGTATATAGAGATTAAAAAATTATAGTTTAGACCCCCAAAGCTATAACTTTTTAAGCTCTAATCTGTTTAGAAAGAGAGGGGTCAAACATGTAGTGATCCTGATTGAGATACCTTGACCTATGATGTATATTTTTGGAACTTTAGAAAATCCAACTCTTGTAAAGGAAGGTAATACTACTACAAGCTATACTGTGGAAAATCTTAATCCTAATACTAAATATTATTGGAAAGTAGTAGCAAAGGATGGAAAAGGTGGACAAACATCGGGACCTGCATGGAGCTTTACAACAAAAAGTTCTGGAACAGTAAGTCCTGTGTTTGAAGATCACTTTGAAGGATATACAAATAACGCCAATCAATATACAAGTTCATATTATGGAGAGACTATATCATCAGTAAGAAACGTAACCTATACACAAGGTGTATCTGGTAGTATTGGAGTGCATCTTAATTACTTTGACAGCTATATATGTTATCCAACCTCCTATTTAAATCCTACAGAAGGGACCATAATTTTCTATTTTAAGCCAGACCCTAATATGTATGAAATATATAATGGAATAAATGATCCTAAGGGTGGGTTTCTTATGGATACTGTTGGTTGGTTAGGTGCTTTTTCTGGGTCTTTTTGTATATGGGCTAGTTTTAGTGGTGGTTATAATAACTTTTCAGCAGGGACTTGGAGTGGTTCGGGTTGGTCCTATGCAGTTACAGATTGTAATTATTCCCTTTCTCCTTATAAATTTTACAAGATTGCTTTTACATGGAGTGCAAATCAGGGAAAAATAAAGCTCTATCTTGATAATTCTCTTATTGCAGAAGCAAGTTATAATACTCAATTAGATAATCAACAGTTATTCTTTATAGGACAAAATCCATTTGGAGATTATTGGCCCTATGGACCCCATGCTATGATAGGTACCTATGATGAATTACAGATATATGATGTAGCTCTTGAATTTTAAAGATTAAAATTTTAAGGGGGGAGATTTAATCTGTCTCCCCCCTTATATTATACTTATACTATGTTTGATATATCTATTTGGGAAGAAAAAATTATAAAGGAAAAAGAGGAAAGGGAGCTTAAAAGGAAAAAGCTATTAGAAGAAATAGTGCCAAAGATTAAAGAATATTTTAAGGATAAAAAGGTAGAAAAAGTTTATATTTTTGGCTCCATACTTGAGGAATATTGTTTTTATGATTCATCGGATGTGGATATAGCAGTAGAAGGTTTAAAAGAGAATTATTTTAGAATTTTTTCAGATTTGGAGGATATTGTAGGAAGAAATATTGATCTTTTGGAGCTTGAATATTGTAAGTTTAAAGAAAAAATTTATGATTGTGGATTAAGGATAAAATGAAGAAAGAAAAAATTAGTTTACTTTTAGGATATATGGAATCTCAAGAAGAAGAGATAGATAAAATACTAACTGAAATTAGAGAGATAAATCCAGAAACAAAGGAAAAGACTGTTTATTTAGCATATAATCTTCATAATCTTTATAATGCTTTTGAGGATTTATTTAGAGAAATAGCTAAAATATTTGAAAATGAAAAAGAAAACTTAGATTATTATCATAAGGAGCTTTTGAAAAGGATGACTATTGAAATATCTGGTATTAGACCTAAGATATTATCAAAAGAAAGTTATGCTATCCTTGATGAGCTTAGAGGTTTTAGGCACATATTTAGACATGCATATACTTATGAAATTATTCCTGAAAAGATAGAGTTCTTAAAAGATAAACTTTTAAGAAACTGGGATCTTATAAAAAGAGACTTATATAATTTTAAATCTTGGCTTAAAAGTCTTCTATAATTAAAGGGAAAGTTTATATACAAAAATATCCTTATCATTATCTTGTTCTGTATATCCTAAAAAAATAAAATAGATGTCCTTTTTATTTATAACATATGGAATAAAATTTGGATAATCTTTGTTTTCAATTATCTCCCCCACAAAATCTCCTTTTAAATCAACTTTAAGTATATAGGAATTAGGAATTCTTTTATCATGAAAATTTACAAAACCTGTTAAAATATAAGATTTTGAATTTCTCGTTATGGATTCTACTACATTATCTCTACCCTTTGTAAAGAATTCCTTTTTACTTAATACATCCCCTTTATCATCAATATTTACCCAATAGGTTCCTATTGTATTTTTATACTCACTTGTATTTCTGTATACTATACCGACTATTACATATCCCTGAGGAGCTGAAATTATTCCTCTTGCAAAATTAGGAGCATCGGTAGTTATCTTTTTGTTCCAGATTATGTTACCGTTCTTATCTATTCTATAATATGTAGAGTAAGAAGGTTTATCATTTGGTGTTGCCCAACCTACCACTATATAATCTCCATTAACCGCTTGAGTTACCCTTTTAAAATAATCATTATCTTTTCCTCCATAGACCTTATCCCAAATCTTCTCACCATTTTTGTTAAATCTTACAATATAGTTATCTTTTTTTACATCTTTATCATTTCTAAGATTTACATATCCTACTACTACATAATCTCCTTCATTGGTTATAATGAAATCATGAGCAACTTAATCCCAATCAGATCTTCTAGTATTCTTTTCCTAAATAATCTTGCCGTTACTATCCAACTTCAAAAGATATATATTGTAACCTTGATCTTGAAAAGCTATGGTAGCTGTAACTATAAATTCATTATTATTATTTACATCCACGTAAGCATTTATTATATTCTGACCAATACTGTATGTTCTACCCCAAACCTTTCTACCATATTTGTCTATCTTTAATAAATATAAATCATTTTTAGATGTATTTTTAGGTGTGATTATACCCGATATTATGTAGCAGGAATCATTGGTTAATTTTATTGAAAATGGATGAGCTATATCTATAGTTTTATAATATTTTTTAATGAATTGAGATAGAGATATATTAAAATCCATTTGGTTTATCCCTGATTTAATTGTTTCCATTTTTCTTAGAGTAACAGTATTGAAATTTGGTTCATAGATTTCTATAGTATATGTTTCTTGATCACCAACTATTGGAATGTTTTTTATCACATATTTACCGTCTTCATTACTAAATCCTACACAATCTGTTCCTAAAATCTTTATCATAGCTCCTTCAATAGGTTTTCCATCCTCTTTATGATATATGTTCCCCTCTAACCTGGCATAGGAAAGGTTTGTTTGACTAAAAGAAAGGGTTAATAAAAAAATTATTAATAGAGAAAATATAAAGTATATTTTCTTCATTTTGCCTCCTTAAATTTAACATGATCAGATTTATTTTGCTACTTGATCTAAATCACACCAACTTTCAGAATCAACACTTTTCCAATATTTTACTTGATCCTTTGTCTTAAATTTTATGATTATATCGTTTGATGGGCAGTAATGATTGTTTACTGTTCTATTTTCTACAAGCCTAAGTTGTATTGTTTTACCCACATAATTTTTTTGCAAGGATACCCATGCCCATGGAGAAGTATTAAAAGGCTCTCCTACCGGATATACATTAGATGGTAAGGTAAGAGTAGTTCCTAATCCAACCCATTTATTTTTTGCAGAATCCCAAAAGTAAGGTTCTAAATTTACTCCAGTGTTATAGTGAGTCATATAATAGAAGCCATTATATTCAGGATCAACATAAAATTCTACATAATCTCCATCATGTCATAATAACCCTCCTATATATGGAAACGAAGATCCATCGTAGTTTTTATTTTTCCATGTACTACCTAAGGTGATGATTAATATGATTGAGAGAAAAAATAAGGTAACTAATATACTCTTTTTCATCTTTTATTTACCCCCTTATTAATCTCTATTGGGGGAAATATAAAGATTTTAATCGTTAGGAGTAGTCTTTATATATTTATTATTTTCCCATAAATCATTTTAACATAATTTATGAAAATTTTAAAATCATAAAAATGAATATAAAATAGTACTATTTTTAAGCTACGATTATTAAAGCAGTTTGTTTTGGTATTTTTTACAGATTTCTTACTTTTTCTACATATTTTTTCATATCAAATTTAGATTCCAAACCTGAAGAGCTCATATATCTTATTTTCCCAAAGATTTTCCTTTCTTTCCAAGGTCTGTCATGGGTTCCAAAACACCAAGAGATTCCTGCATAACTATTTGGATCTCTCCCGTCAACTTCATATTTATCATTTAAATAGCAGGCTATATCAAAGGCTTCTTTTGGATCTTTTGTCCATTCTATAATTTTTTTACACCAGTACATTCTCATATAGTTGTGCATTTTTCCTGTTTTTAAAAGTTCTAATTGGGCAGAGTTCCAGTATTCATCATGAGTTTTTGCCTTTTCAAATTCTTCTAAAGTATAAATATATTCTCTTTTATCTTTTTTATGTTCTTCTAAGGTTTGTTTAGCCCATTCAGGAATTCCTTCGTATTGGTTATAATTCGGATTATAATAACAAAAGTTTCTTGCAAGTTCTCTCCAAACTATAAGCTCATTGAGAAAGCTTTCTAAGTTATCATCTCTTTGTTTATACTTTGATAGGATTTCTAATACAATTTCTATAGGTGATATCTGACCAAAATGTAAGTAAGGGCTTAGATTTGATTGATAATCAAGCTCTGGGTGAGATCTTAATTCTTTATATTTATATAACTTTTTATTAATAAAATCTTCTAAGTATTTTTTAGCATTGCTGTATCCACCTACAAAGGGTGATATACTTATGTTTTTATTTATATTAAGAGTGTTTAAAATCTCCAAGGAATTATTTATAGTTAGCTCCTTTATTCCAAAATCAAGATTAACAGATAAGATTTTGGGTATTCTTGGTTCTATGGGAATTAGAAATCTATCTAAAAGATTATAAATTTTTTTTCTAAAGTCAAAGGCATAAAATTCTTGTTTATCTGAGGCTATCTTAACTGGAATACAAACATCGGATTCAACCTCAAAAACAGGTATGTCTATTTCATCTGCTATTTTTTTATGAAGATTTCTATAGTATCTTAAATAGGCTTTATCAAGGATTAAAGTAAAAGAACTTTTTGATATTTCAAGGATTTTTTGTTTTATGTCATCTACTTTTTCCAAAATAAATTTAATTCCTCTTTTTTCAATGGATTTTTTAGCCTCTAAAATTCCATCTAACATAAATTTGTAGTATCTGACATTTGAAAATCTATATTTATCTGTGATTGGAAAATAAACTAAAAGAGGTTTTTGATATATATTAGCTAACTCTATAGCAAACTCAAGACTATGATTAAAATATGCTCTGTGACTATGATTCATCCAATATACAATGTATTTACCATTATTATTAAAGGATTTATTATTTAAAACTTCAATTCTGTTTTTAAATTCTTTCTTAATTTCCATGGTAATTCCTCTTTATATAAAAATAATATATCTTAGAGTCCATGTCAATAAAAATAGAAGAAAAAAGCAATTTATCAAAATAAATTATCATTTTTGTACCAAAATTAAATAAAGGAAGAAAAGGGAAGTGCAGAAAAGGGGAGAAAGGATTATTTTAAAGATTATCCTTCAATTTCTCTTTCAAATTTTTCATGAGTTTTGCTAAGCCATTCTTTCCATTTATAAATTTCTGGGGTTTGTTCATATGATATCGGTTTTATCTGTAACCCTATATACTTATTTGAGACCTCTATATAAAAATCTACATTATATAACCTATCCCATTTATCTGGAGTAGGTTTAATCTCTACTCTTAAGAGTTTTTGTAATTGCCAATAGATGTTTTCTTTTTCTGTTATATATCCTTCAAAAGTTCTATTAATAATTTAATGATTTTACCTTTTACATCCATATTAAGTAAATTCTTCTTTTTAAATTTTATTAAAGGGACCATTTATGACCTTTTGACTGGTTATTATTAGTTAACAGGAGGTGATGTAAATATGAAGAAAATATTAAGAGTATTTACATTATTAATATTTTTAGTTGTTATATCAGGATGTGGATTAATGTCACCTGCAAAGGTAAAAATGCTTTACCCCATAGAATCGGAAGATCTTTATTTTGAGGATAATTTGATAAAAATAAGCTTTGTGTTTTATAAAAACAAAATATATTATGAAATAGAAAATAAAAGTGTTAGCGAATTGCAAATTAATTGGAATAATGCAATTTTTACTCACTCTTCAGGAAAAACTACTTCCTTGGTTTGTTTTTCCCCAGATGATGTTTATTATTATTCTTGTTACAATCCTTTTTATTTTAGTACAATTCTTCCTTATGGAAAAGTTAAAGCCTATATGATACCTTATGACCTTTTAGATTATGAATATGATAGTTATTTGGGTGGACATTGGTCTATTGAGGGGGAAATATATTCCGAATATGAAAAGGGTGTATATGATGTTGGAATAAAGATTCCTGTATATGTAAAGAATCTAGGAGTGACAAAGACATATAATTTTATATTTGAAATAGAGGTAATGTAAAATAAAAAAAATTTAGGGGGTGAGTTTATGAAAAAGTTTGTAATATTTTCTTTAATAATATTGTTTATCATTTTTTTATCAGGCTGTGAGTTGAATATTGCTTCTGAAGTATATATTAGAGATCTATATGATTTTGCTAATGATAAAAATATTGATAGTACAATGGTTAAATCAGTGTTAAAACTGGAGATATTTTCAAAAGATACCTTTAAGGAGAATAAAGATAAGATTACTGATATAATTAAAGAATATTTTGATAATGTGGAGAATGTCAGATATGAAGAGAATAATCTACAAAGTTACTATGTAGCAGATATTGAAATTCCTATTACGAAAGGATTAGAGATAGAAGACAAAATATTATCCTTCTCCTTTAATGGTGTTAGCCTTTTTATAAGATTTAATAATCCCCTTTTTGAAGAATTAAATAGTATTATTTTAAATAATTTCTATCAAACTTTTGATTTAAAAGATTTTTCTATTGAGATAGTATTAGTGAATGACTTAAAGAAGGATGTAAATGTGGAGTTGCAAGGTGTATATGTAAACTCAAGACCATATCCCTTTTTAACAAGGATAACTATGAAAAATAGAGATAAATTAATAATAAAATTTTCAGATGTATTAAGAGATTATATGGCTTAGGTATATATTACTTGCTACCCTATCTCAAATATTTAATTCTCGTTGGATGTTTTAATCTTCTTGTTCATTTCAAATAACATCTTCATACTTAACATCACTTTCTTCAGAAATGTATTTTATGTTAATTCTTCTTGTAAGTGTGTCTTGATAATCTATGATATTCCCCCATTTTTTTTGATCAACTTTATGATCATTCCCTAAATAAATAATCTTTTTTTACTCTTTTCCCAAAATAATTTGACCCAAGGAGATGCCTCCATCGTTGGTTGGGACATTTTTATGGGTGAATACTTCAAAGCCTTTATCTCTGAGTAGAGGTATAGCTGTTTTTAATAAAAGTCTATTTTGGAAAACTCCTCCTGATAAGCCTACTTTATTGATTTTATATTCTTCTCGTAATATTTCAGAGATAAATACAATTATTTGACTAATTGTATTATGAAATTTTTTGGTTATGTCTTTAATATCTTTTCTTTTACGCTCTTCCAAGATTCTTTCAATAGTTGGATATATATCAATTTCAATTTTCTCTCCCTCAATTATTTTAAATGGGAAGTGTCCTTCTTCTTTTGATTCCATAGCATGGATTTCAAGTTCTATGGCAGATTGACCCTCATAATCTATATGCTCTCTAATTTTTAGCAAAGCAGATACCATATCAAAAATTCTTCCGCAAGAGGATGTGTAAAATATATTTTCATTTTTTTCAATAAGTCTTTTTATTATTTCTTTCTCAAATGGAGCAACATGGGGGAATATGTTTTCAACTTCTGAGGGAAAATATTTGGTTATGTAAGAGAGGGCGATTAATCTTGGATTTTCTATAGCATAATCCCCTCCTGCTATTGGAAAATATTTAAAATGGGCTATTCTTTTTACTTCTTCTAAGTTTCCTATAAATACTTCTCCTCCCCAGATATTTCCATCTTCTCCATATCCTGTACCATCAAAGGAAAAACAGATAATGTTATCAGTAATTTTTCTATCAAGAAGGAGAGAGAAGAAATGGGCTTTATGATGTTGAATAGCTTTAACTTCCATATATTTTTTAAATTTTTCTGCAAAATCTGTGGATAAATATTGGGGATGTAAGTCATGTACTAAGATTTCTGGCTCTATTCTAAATAGTCTAATAAATTCCTGAATGGTTTCTTCATATACACTAAGGGTGTCTTTATCCTTTAAATCTCCAATATGGGGACTCATGAAAACGTAATTATCCTTACCAAGGGAAAAGGTGTTTTTTAATTCTCCACCAAGGGCAAGAGTAGGCTTTATCTTTATAGGTATTTTTATGGGATTAGGAGCATAACCTCTTGCTCTTCTTATAATATTTAATTCTTTATTTTCTACAAAAACTACGCTATCATCTACTCTGTGGGCTATATTTCTGTTGTGAAAGATAAATACATCCGCTATGTTTTTAAGTTTTTCCTTTGCATGATCATTATCCTTAATAATGGGTTCATCAGAGATGTTTCCACTTGTCATTATAAGAGGTTTGGGAAAATGATCAAATATTAGGTGATGATAGGGGGTATAAGGTAACATTACTCCTAAATATTTATTGTTAGGTGCTGTATATTTAGAGATATCTCCAAGATCTTTAATTTTTAAAAGTACAATAGGTCTTTCTTTTGAAAGTAATATTTTTTCTTCATCCTCATTCACATAGCAATATCTCTTTATCATATCCATATCCTTCATCATAAGGGCAAAGGGTTTAGATGGTCTTTTCTTTCTCTCTCTTAAACTTTTAACAGCCTTGTTATTAGTAGCATCACAAGCTAAGTGAAATCCTCCAAGTCCTTTTATAGCCAATATTTTCCCTTCTTCTAAATATTTTCCAATTTTTTCAAAGATATTAGAATCTTTTTCTCCATCTATCCAAAGGGTGGGTCCACAATCATAACAAGATATGGGTTGGGCATGAAATCTTCTGGATTCTGGATTAGAATATTCTTCTTTACATTTTTCACACATCTTGAATATTTTCATGGTTGTTTTATCTCTATCATATGGTAAATCTTCAATAATGGTATATCTTGGTCCACAGTTAGTACAGTTTATAAATGTATAGTTAAATCTGCGATCTTTTGGATCTCTCATTTCTTTTAAACAATCATCGCAAATAGCTATATCAGGAGAAATAAAGTTGAAACCTGTACTCTCTTTACTTTCAATAATGGAGAAATCTATAAATTTTTCTGTGGTATTAATCTCTTCTTTTTCAATTTTTTCAATTTTAGAGAGAGGAGGGGCTTCTTTTATAAGATCATCTAAAAATTTTTTAATTTTTTCTTCTTCTCCTTGAATTAATATATGTACAGATCCTGTAGAGTTTAAAATCCATCCTCTAAGATTTAGGCTTTTAGCAAGCCTATATACAAAGGGTCTAAAACCAACTCCTTGGACAATTCCCCAGATTTTTATTTTATAGGTTTTTTCCATTATATATTTTCAAGAAATCCTTTTATAAATTCTAATCCTTTTTTTAGGTTTTCTAAAGCCCTTTCTGAAATTTCCTCACCAAAGTCAAAATCATACCCTCTGATGGATAAAAGATAAAATTCAGGATTTTTATTATAAAGGGTTCTTGTCCAGGAAAGTAATTCTTCACAGGAGGTGTGATGGGTAAGAGGAGAAAAAGTCTTTTCTTCTGTTATTTTTTTTAAGGATATTTCATCTCCTTCTATAGAAGCATCAATAAAGATGACTATATCATAATCTTTAAAGATTTCTGCCATATCAAAAGTAAGCTCCTGGACCTTAAGTTTTTCTACCTTGTCATCTATAAGGTCCAGGAGCTTTATTCCTAATCCATCATCTCTTCTGAAGGGATTTCCAAATCCTACTAATAGTATCTTTTTCAATCTCTCTTTATTATATCTAATAGATTTCCTTCTTTGTCATAAAGCTCTATTAAAAGGGGCATCTTGCCTATGGCATGGGTAGAGCAAGAGAGACATGGATCATAGCATCTTATAGCTCCCTCAACCCTATTTAACATTCCTTCTTTTAAGTTTTTTCCATCTACAAAGGCTTTAGCTACTTCTTCTACTGCTTTATTCATTGCCCAGTTGTTATGTCCTGTTGAAACTATCAAGTTTACTTTTTCAATAGTACCCTTTTCGTCTACCCAATAATGATGAATTAGAGTACCGCGAGGAGCTTCCACTACTCCAATTCCTTCCTCATTGACTACTTCACCAAGTCTTAGTACATCTTGACTCATGGCATCTGGATCCTCAAGAATTTCTCTTGCCCTTTCTAATGCATAGATGGTTTCAATTAATCTTGCATAATGGTAATATATTGATCCTTCAACTGGTTTTCCATTTCCAAGAGCTTTGAATTTTTTAAATTCTTCATTGGCTAAAGGTGTACTTATTTTGTCTGCAATATTTAATCTTGCAAGGGGACCTACTCTATATACTCCCTCAGGATATCCAAGAGGTTTGTAATAAGGGAATTTTAAGTATGTCCAATCTTCCACTTTCTCTCCGAAATATTTTAGATAATACTTAGGTTTAAATTCTTTCACTATATTTCCATCTTTATCCATGAATCTTATTTTTCCATCATAAAGTTCTAATGATCCATCATCTTTTACAAGTCCCATGTAACCTGTAGAGAAGCTGGCAAATTTATCACAGGTTTCTTTATTCTTCTCTATAAAATCCTCGGCTATTTTTATACCTTCTTTTATATACGCTATCATCTCATCTATTCCCTTTAATATCTCATCTCTTGCTTCAATAGAGAGGGCAGAATTTACTCCTCCAGGAACTGCAAATGTAGGATGTATTCTTCTACCTGCTACAAGTTCAATAATTCTTTGACCAAATTTTCTAAGCTTTACTGCTTTTAAAGCAAGTTGTGGATTTTCTTGTATTAATCCTACCACATTTCTTATTCTAGGATCTGCATCCCAGCCTAATATAAGGTCTGGTCCTGCAAGTTCAAAAAAGTGCATTGAATGGGATTGAATAATTTGTCCCATATGGATTAGCTCTCTTAAAAGTTTAGCGGTTCTTGGTATATCTACTCCTATGATTTCGTCCGTAGCCTTGGCAGATGCTAAATGGTGGCTAATGGGACATATTCCGCAGATCCTTTCAGTGATTACTGGCATTTCAGAGAAATGCCTTCCTTCAGAGAATTTTTCAAAACCCCTAAATTGGTCTACATGCATAAAGGCTTTTTCAACTTTTCCATCTTCATTTAAATGGATTGTAACTCTTGCGTGTCCCTCTATTCTTGTAACTGGACTTATGGTAATTTTTCTTTCCATAATTCTCACCTCATTATTCATACTTAAGAAGTTCGCCTTCTAACTTGGGTACTCTGCCTTCTAAAATTTCTTTTAATACATAATAAATGGCATTTGCTGAAGGTGGACAACCCGGAATGTAGAAGTCTACTTTTATAACTTCATTTACTGCCTTTACCTTTGATAGATGTTTTCCTATCTCTTCAGAAGAAGGTATTTTGCCTTGTACTGTACTTTCTGTGGTAATATAGCCTCTTTCAAGAAGTTCTTCTACAGGCACATAATTTCTCATGGTAGGAATTCCACCAAATACAGCACAATCTCCAAGAGCAACTATAAATTTACATCTTTCTCTCATCATTTTTACCTCTTCTTCATGATGGTCTGTAGCTACCGCTCCTTCAATTATTCCTATATCTGTTCCTTCATCAGGTATCTTTAAATCTGTTATAGGAGTAGCATTAATTTTCAAACCTTTATTTATAAGTTCTACAAGTCGCTCGTCCATGTCCAAGAAGGACATGTGGCATCCAGAACACCCCTCACACCATATGGAAGCTACTTTTATCTTACCCATTGTTTTCACCTCTTTTTAAGAAACTTTTTCTGCTCTTCCTAAGATTTGGGATAGGAAAGTCTTTAGATCTACAGTATCGTATGTTGGTCTTAATATCTTCTCTTTCTTTAATTTCTTTCCTTCTAAATTATAGAAAGTTCCTTCTCTTTCAAAACCATTAGAGATTCCGACTAATACTGTAGCTTTATGGATTTCATCATCTTCATATGGTGTAAATACAAAGACTTTTGCATCCTTTATATTCAGATTCTTTAGACCTTCTAAATTCTTTCCAAATACAAATATGCATTCAGCTGTAATGTTGTTATGTTTTATTCCTAATTTTTGAAGTCCTAAAGAATTGGTCTCTTTTGGTAGATAGAGGAATTTGGCATTTGTTAGTGATGATAGAAGCTTTATTTCATCGCTATCTATATCCTTATATATAACTACTACATCATCTTGCTTCTTAATTATATCCAAAGCCATGGACATATCCTTTATGTTAAATACATAATCAGCAATCTTGGCAAGACTATTAAATTCTTTATCTATCACCATAAGTTTTGCTTTATTTCCTATCACATTTCTTTTCACTATAGATCCTACGGTACCATATTCTCTATTGAGATCTGCACCAATAACAACGTAGAAGTTTCTATTATCTAATTCTTTTAGTGTGATATTAGATGGAATTGGAATTTTTTCAGGATAAAGAGCATACACCTTGTCCTTGAATATTTCTTTGATTAGTTCCAATTCTTCATTAAATAGAGTACCATCTACATAAGCGATTCCTTTATCTATTTTATCTTTTACTAACTTTATAAGTTGATCTTCACTAATTTTTCTATATCCAAAATCATCTTTTACTCTTATTCCTATTAACCTTTCCTTTTCATCATAAAGGGATAAATATCTTCCAACTTTACAAAGTACTCCTTGAGATACATCAGAGTTCCAATCTCCATATATTTTTACTATGAAATTTGCTCCTTTCTTTTTATAAACCTCTATTCCACATCCTACTGGACATAAATCACAATTTGTATTAATGACATCTGATTGTACCTCTCTACCTAAGTAAGCTGACCTTTTATCTATAATAGCTCCTGTGGGGCATACTTGAGCACAAAGCCCACAGGACACACAAGTTGATTTACCAAGAGGTGTATCCATATCTGCAATAATCATGGTATCAATTCCTCTTTCCATTTCACCAAGGACAAAATGTCCTGCTACTTCAGAACATGCTCTTACACATCTTCTACATAGTACACAGCGATTATGATCCATAAGTATGAAAGGATGAGAATTGTCTACAGGGAATTTCCTCTCGTAAGTAGGAAATTCAAAGTGATCTAATCCAAATTCGTATCCCAGATCTTGAAGTTCGCATTCACCTGTGACTTCACAATACATGCAATAGTGATTCCTTTCTGTGAACAGTAGCTGTAGAACAAGTTTTCTTGAATTGATTACATTGGGTGTATCGGTTTTTATGTCCATGTTTGGTTCTACTGGAGTTGTACAGGCAGTTTTCAAAACGCCCCTATCTTCTACTACACACAATCTACATGAGCCTTGAGGCATCAGTGGTTCATAATGACAAAGTACAGGTACGTATAAACCAAGTTCCTTTAAGACTTGGAGCACAGTTTTACCAGGAGAAACTTCTACCTCATTTCCATTTACCTTAATCTTGATGTTCTCCATAGTCCACCCTCTCTCTTATACAAGATTTTTATGCAAAGAAATTAACTATTTGAGAGATTTCTTTTGAGATAGGAGAATTAATTATTTCATTATAATTTCCGTAGTAATTTTCTAAATTATCATAAAAGGATATACTTCCTATATAGGGTATACCTAAACTATTACATTTTTCTCTTACAAAATCTTGATCTCCTATTTTCATATTCTCAATGAGCCCAAGTATAGATATATTTTGCTCTTTTAAAAAATTTATAAGCTTTTCTACTGTTTCCATGGCGATTCTGGTAGAGTTTGTTACTATAAGGAACTCCAATCTGTTAATCAATCTTATAAGGTCTAAGAGGATCTCTCCCATTCCAGGAGGCATATCTATAATAAGGAAATCAAGAGGATTCCATCTTGTTATTGTAAATATTTCGATCAGTGTATCTGTTAATTCTTTTCCTCTCATGATAAGTGGTTTGTTTTTGGTGAAGTAAATGATGGACATGAAATCAATATTATTAATATTTACTGGTATTAAGCCATATTCTTCTTTAGGAAAAGAATGGGAATTTTTCAAAAAGATATGTAAGGAAGGACCATATAAATCAAGATCTAAAAGGCCTACTTTATAATTTTTTTCTTTTAACAAAAGGGCTAAAAGAGCAGAAACAGTGCTTTTCCCAACTCCTCCCTTTCCACTTGCTACAGGTATTATTCTTTTTATGTTTTCTAATCTTTTTTCGATTATTGATAATCTGGGATCAATAAGTTTCATAATACATCCTCTATAAATACTCCTCTTCCTTCTGTTATCTCAAAATCATGGCTTCCACATTTTGGACATTTAATATATACATGGATGGTTTCTGGTACAAAGTGAATTGCTTCTTTTTCTTCTTCATTGAGTTTGTTAAAGGTTTCACAAAAACTCCATTTATATCCACAAACATTGCATGATAGATAAGCTGGAAAATTTTCATATTTTATTTCTGCTTTCTCTAAAATTGTGTCTTTAGAAAGCTCTTTTAATGCAAAATCAAAAACTTCTAAATCTATTTGCTGAATTTCACCTATTTTTAACAAAATAGTTTTTACCCTTCTCAGATTTTTATTCTGAGCTATTTCTAAAGCTGTATTTACAACGCCTTCCGCTAAAGCCCACTCGTGCATTTTTTAACAAATCCTTTTTGTTTTTGATTTTATCTAAATTTTGCCTAAATATCAAGAATTAGATACCTTCAAGGGTATATGAAATTATAGATTATTGAGGATTGTTATAATTTAGGATAGAATTCTTTAAATACATCTATATGTGTAGGGGTAGTACCACAACACCCCCCTATAAAATCTATCCCTAAGTTAAGCATCTTTTCTACAAATATTTTAAAATCATTGGGAGTAGCAGGATATACAAGTTTTCCATTTTCCCATTTAGGAATACCTGCATTAGGTTGAATAAGTACTGGAAGATCTGTAATTTTTCTTATAATTTCAGCTATCTTAATCATATCTTCAATACCCTTTCCACAATTTGCTCCCACAAAGTCTGCCCCTTCTTCTTGTAATTTTTTAATGGATGTTTCTACGTCGTCTCCAAAGGGAGTTCTTCCTTGATTTCCAATCCATTCAAAACTCATAGTTACCCCAACTAAGGTATGGTATTTTTTTGCAGATTTTAAAGCTATCAAGGCCTCTTGGAGAGAAATCATGGTCTCTATAAGTATGAAATCTACGCCAGCATCTACTAATATTTTTATCTGTTCGGAAAATACCTCTTCAGCCTCTTCTTCAGTTATATCTCCAAAGGGTTCCAAAAGTTCTCCTAAGGGTCCTATTGATCCTGCAATTAATACTTTTCCTTCTGATGCTTTCTTGGCTATCTCTACCCCTTTTCTATTTATTTCCTCAATTTTATCCTCAAGACTTGCCCTCCTTAACCTTATTCTATTACCTCCAAAAGTATTAGTTTCTATAACCATAGCTCCTGCCTTTATGTAATCTCTATGCACTTCTTCAACCAAGGATGGATTTTGAAGGTTTAATATTTCAGGAGGAGATCCTGGGGGAAGACCTCTTCTCTGTAATTCTGTACCCATAGCTCCATCAAAAAATAATCTTTTTGGAAGATTTATCCTTTTCATATTGGAAAGTATAGCATAAAATGAATTAGGAAAGGTAGAATAAGAAATAAAGTTTTGGGGGCGTAAATATGGTTATTTTAGTTAGAATTCTTATATCGTCCTTTATAGGATACCTTTTTGGCTCTTTTTTACCAGGTTATTTTTTACCTTTATGGATCAAAAAAATTGATATAAGGAAATTAGGAGACGGTAATCCTGGCACTTTAAATGTAAAAAGGACAGTTGGTGGATTCTTAGCCTTTATTACTGGTTTATATGATGTGCTTAAGGGTTTTATACCTATGTTTATAGTCCATTATCTATTTAAATATTCTCTTTCCTATGCATATTTAGCTGGTTTTTCTGCTGTCTTAGGGCATAAATTTCCCTTTTATTTGGATTTTAAAGGGGGAAGAGGGTTTGCTACTTCTTTAAGTCTTTTCTTCTTTATATTTTTTAAGGTACTTTACCAAAACTTTTCATCATTGGAGGTTTTTTATCTTTTTTCATATATTATCCTTTATGCTTTATTACTTAATATGGCTACAAAGGGTAAAGGTGATGTATTTACTATGACCATGTTTCCTATTATAGATACTTTTATAGAACTTAATATTGGCTTAAATACAGACTTTTGGTTTATGTTGTCTTTAATTTTTATTATTACTATGGAAGCGGTTAAAAACTTAATAAGAGATGGATTTAAATTTTATACTGAAAAACATACATTTTGGAGGATAATTACACGTCCCTTTGCTTTACTCTTTATACCTCTTGCTATTATATTTTCCAAAATATTTGTAATTATATTGATTGGCATAATTCTTGCTCTTTTCTTTATAATCGATCTTTTAAGGATGTTAGTATGGAAAGTATAGAACTTTTTCCAGTTTGAACTTTTTAAAAACTTCAGAATTTTTAAGGAGAAAGAAAAAGGTAGAGTTTCTTCCATAACAAACTTTCTACTTGGGATATTTTTAAGCTTTGTTCTTTTTGATATGAATATTTCCTTCGCTTCTCTTGGATTCACATCTCTTGGAGATATGATGGCAAAATGGGTTGGAATTAATTTTGGGGAAAGAAAAATATTTAAGAATAGTGAAAAGACATTAGAGGGCTCTCTTGGTTTTCTATGTGCCAGTATAACTTGTGCTTTCTTCCTTTGGTATTTCTCTAAATTACCCCTTTATTTAGTATCTATAGGTGCAATTATTGCTTTTATTGTGGAGGCTGTTCCAAATCCTATTGATGATAATTTTAGTGTGCCTATAATATCAGGGACAGTGATGGAGCTATTACATAGGCTTTTTTAACGAAGTACTTTGTATTTGATCTTTTTCTTTTTGCTATAGGGTAGGGATGCATAGTACATCCATTGGAATAATTGTTTTATCCATCCATTTTTCTCAAATCTTCTTGTAGATGAATAAACCTTATTAGTCTTAAGGAAGAAATATTTTGCTCTTTTTCTACATTGTCTTATTATCATGGTATCTTCATCAAAGGTTAAGCTTTCATCATATCTGAGATCTTTTAGGAGATCCCTTCTTATTATCTGTATGGATCTTGTAGTTTTTGTGACTTTATTGGCAAAATTATAAAAATGATACCAACATCTTGCCCTTCTTGAATCTGGGTAAGGCAGAAGGGATACCATACCACATCCTAAATTCTCATTAGCATGTTCATATAGATATTTGTTAAGATCTTTTAAAAAGTCTTTTTCAAAATAGGTATCCGCATCTAAAAATATAACCCAATTGCTATTATCAGAAAGGTTTTCAATGCCTATATTTTTAGCTTTAGAGACACCTGATTCCTTTATGGATATAATTTTGAACCATGGAGGAGAATTTTTTCTAATTACATCAAGGGTATTATCTGTGGATCCATTTTCTACTATGATTACTTCTAATTTCTCCTTAGGGTAATCTATTTCTTTGAGGTGTTCAATAGTATTCTCAATGTATCCTACTTCATTATGGGCAGGTATTACAATTGAGAAAAAGTAATAGTCTTCCAAGAATGTATCTCCTTTCATGCAATTTAGCATTTATTTTATAACATAAAGAATACTTCTGCAATTTTTGAAAATTTATATATCTGTAATATAATTTTATTAAATGGACAATATTGAGAAATATTTTAAAATGTACGGAGAAGAGATTTATATATTTCTTAGAAAGTTTTTGAAGGATGAGGAAATAGCAAAAGATATTCTTCAAGAAACTTTTTTGAAAGCCATGAAAGTATCCTTAGAAGAAGAAAAAGCAAAAAATTATCTTTTTAAGATAGCGAAAAATCTTGCTATTGATTATTTAAGAAAAGAGGGAAGATTGGTTTATGAGGAAGAACTATTAGAAGGGAATGTAGAAGATCCTGAATATATAATAGAGAATAGGGATATATGGAGACCTTTGAATGAAATTGAGAAAGAAGTTTTGATTCTTTATTATTATAAGGGCTATTCCTATGAAGAGATAAGTAAAAAACTGAGAATTTCTCTTAATACTGTAAAAAGTCATATTTATAGGGCTAAAAAAAAGATATATAATTATTTAGATGGTAAGAAAAATGAATTGTGAAGAGTTTAGAGAGAAAATGTTTTTATACCCTGAAGTAGATGAGGATTTCTTTTTACATCTTCAATCTTGCGAAGAGTGTAAAAAAGAATTTGATAAGTTCTTGCAAATAGAAAAAATTATTAAGGATAAAATTTATAAAGAAGAAATAAGAAAGGAATGGGAGAGAATATCTTATGATATACTTAAAAGATTAAGATTAGAAGTAATAAAAAGAAAGATTTTAACCATCTTCTTAATATTTTTAGAACTAATTTTTTCCTTTTTGTTTATCTTTGTTGTATATAGATTTTTAAAGGTTTTTTCCTTTGATTTTTCATTTATTAGTCTGGTTTTTAAAGGTTTTTTAGCTCTTATTTCCCAATTAAACTCTTATCTTTTTTTGTTAACTCTTATACTATTTGTCTTCTATACAGAATTTAATAAGAGATCCTTTAGGTGAAAAGATTGGATAAGAAAGAAATTGATTTAGAAAAATTAGAAAAGTCTATTAGGAATATAGTTAGGAGAATGAATATAGAGGATATAGTGAGACGAGCTATTGAACATTATGATCCTCCTACTCTAAACGGTATTGTAGCTTTGGATTTAAAAACAGGCGAGGTTTTTAGCTATTCTTCTTTGGAGAATCCTACATTTAGTAATACTATTGTTACTCTTTATGTACTTCCTGTATCTCGCTTTCCTTTAGACAGACTATTTTTTGAAAAAGATTTGAATCTTGCTAAAATGCTTCTTGGTGATAGTTGGAATTTTAGTGCCAGAGATATTGCAAGTGCCCTTGGTAAAGATTTTAAAGAAATAGAGGATAAAATGTTTGAAATTATTATGGATGAGGATTCACCCGAAGAAAAGATAATTGAAAATGTCCTAAATTATGTAAGAAAAGTTGTATCTTTGTAGAAGAGGAGAAGGGGCTTAGCCCTTCTCCTTAGCAAGCTTCTTTGATTATACTTTCAAAAATCTTATGGTAAAATTCTAACTTTTCAGGAGAATTTGCTTCAAATCTTAATACAATAACTGGTTCTGTATTGCTTGCTCTGGCTAATGCCCAGCCATCAGAAAATTCAATTCTTACACCATCTATTGTTATAACCTTCTGTATATCTTTTTCTATTTCAGGATACTTTTCTTTTAATCTATCAAAGAAAGTCTTAATGATCTCAAATTTTTTCTCTTCACTGCAATGGACTCTGAGCTCTGGTGATGCATATACCTTGGGGAATTCTTTAAGAAAATCAGAGAAAACAAAATTTGGATTATTAAGCTTTTCTATTGCATATAGCTCTAAAAGTCTCATGGTTGCATAGATGGCATCATCATATCCGAAGAATCTATCATTAAAGAATATATGTCCACTCATTTCTCCTGCAAAAAGTGCATTTTCTTCTCTTAGCTTTTTCTTAATTAGGGAATGGCCTACAGGAGATAATACTGGAACTCCTCCTAATTTTTCTATTAGGTCAAAAAGATATTTGGAGCATTTTACTTCTCCTATAATTTTTCCTCCTGGCCTTTCTTTTAATATTCCTTTGGCAAAGATATAGGCTAATCTATCTCCATATACTACATCTGCTTTTTCATCTACGACCCCTAGTCTATCAGCATCTCCATCATAGGCTATACCAAAATCAGCCTTTTCTTTTAAGATAGTTTCTCTTAATGTCTTTAGAGTTTCAATTACTGTAGGATCTGGATGATGATTGGGAAAGTTTCCATCAGGTTCTGAGAATAAATCAATCACTTCAATTCCAAGTTTTCTGAGTACATCAGGAGCTACCAATCCTCCGCATCCATTTCCAGAATCCACAACTAATTTTATGCTTCCTTTAGGGAGCTTTGTTATGGCAGAATTTCCAAATTCATTAAGAAGAAATTCTTTGTATGAAGATATGATATCAAAAGTTTCATAGGTGCCCTCTTTACCTGATTTTTGATCCTTAAGATTTATGGCTATCTCGTATAACTCCTGAATTTGAGGACCATAAATAGTTTCCTTTCCTACACAGATTTTCATACCATTGAATTGGGGTGGATTATGGCTTCCTGTAATCATAAGACCGCCATCTACAGGAAGCTTGAAAAGGGAGAAATAAAGAAGTGGTGTAGGACAGAGCCCTATATCTATGACGCTTATTCCAGACGATCTTAAGCCTTCAATTAGTCCTTCTGAAAGTTCTTTTGAAGATAATCTTGCATCTCTTCCTACTGAGACCTTTAGATCTTCTTTATTTATTCTTTTTCTAATAAATTCTGCATAGGCTTTTCCAATTATTTTGGCCACTTCTCTATTTAGATTTTTTGGTACTTCTCCCCTTATGTCATACATTCTAAATATAGTTTTATCTAAGTTAGCCATTTATTACTTCCTCCCTCTTACTATTTTTTATTTTCAAAAAAATTATATCAGATTTTGTAGTGCTATTCTAACAAAGATTTCTATACCTATTGCCATAACTTCCTCGTCAAAATCAAAATAGGCAGAGTGATGGGGATGAATAAGGCCTTTTTCTTCATTTCTTGATCCAAGGAAAAACATGGCTCCAGGTCTTTCTTCCAAAAAGTATGAAAAATCTTCTCCACCCATAGAAGGATTCATTTCCTCTATATTTTCTTCTCCTATAACTTCTTTTGCTACATTTTTAACAAATTCTGTCTCATGATCATTATTTCTTCCTGGAGGATACCCAAATTGATATTCCCAATCTACCTTACATCCAAAGGCTTCTCCTATTTTTTGAGATATGATTTTAATTCTATCTGCCACCTTTTCTGCTATTTTTTGATCAAAGCTTCTTACAGTACCTTCTATTTCCGCTTCCTCTGGAATTACATTGAAGGTATTACCGCTTTGAATTTTGCAAACACTTAATACAAAAGGAGTTAATGGATCTATTTCTCTTGCGGGTATGGCTTGGAGAGCTTGAACTATATTTACAGCCACGATAATGGGATCAATACTGTGATGAGGAGCAGAGCCATGTCCTCCCTTTCCTCTTATCTTTATAGTAAAGGCATCTGCTTGAGCGCAGAATACCCCTTTTCTTATTGCAATTTTCCCTTTTGGCAAAAGATTCCAAAGGTGTAATGCATAAACTTTATCTACATATGGATTTTCAAGAATCCCTTCTTTAATCATAAGTTCTGCACCGCCTGGGTGAAGCTCTTCAGCAGGTTGGAAGGTAAACTTAACATTTCCTTTTAATTGGTCTCTAAGTTTACTAAGAATTTGGGCAGTACCTAATAATATGGCTGTATGCCCATCATGTCCACATGCATGCATAACTCCCGGATTGCGAGATTTATATGATACATTATTTAATTCTTCCAATGGTAAAGCGTCTATATCTGCTCTAAATAAGATGGTCTTTCCATTTTCTTTTCCCCTTAATAACCCTAAAACTCCTGTTTTAGCTATATTTTTCCTTACCTCGATTCCATTTTTTTCTAAATAATCTGCTATTTTTTCAGAAGTTCTAAATTCTTGAAATCCTAACTCAGGATACATGTGAAAATCTCTTCTAAGCTCAATTACTTCTGGTAAGATCTCTTTAATCATCTCTTTTAAATTCATAGTCTTATCCTCCCTTTGTCTATTGCATATAATAAAGCAGAAACTACATCAGGATCATATAAAATACCCCTATTATTTTTAATTTCATCTATTGCAACTTCTAAAGGTAAGGCAGGACGATAAGGTCTATGAGATGTCATGGCTTCTACCACATCTGCTACTGCTATGATTCTTGCTTCTATAAGAATTTCTCCATTTTTAAGTCCCAAAGGATATCCTGATCCATTTAATCTTTCATGATGTTGATATATTACAGGGGCCACTTCTTCTAAAATATTTATCCTTTTCAAGATATTATAACCTATTTCTGTATGGGTATTTACGAGGCGCTTTTCCAGGGGAGATAGGGGACTAGGCTTGTTTAAAATCTCAGAGGGAATAGCAAGCTTTCCTATGTCATGTAGTAAAGCACAAATATTTAAGAACCTTATCCTTTCTTGAGAAAAACCCAGTATTTTCCCTATTACTGAAGATATTTTAGCAACCCTTTTTTGATGTCCAGAAGTATATGGATCTTTTAATTCTACAAGCTCTGCTGATACTTTTATCACTTGATATAATAAAGATCTTGCTCTTTTTTCTTCTATAGTTTTCTCTTCCAATTCTTTTTCTAATTGTTCATATAACTTGGCATTTTCCATTGCAAGACCGATAATAGGTATCATAAAGGATAGTTTTTCTATATCTTCTTGAGTGAAAGCATAGGGTTTGTTGCTATCAAGACTTATGATTCCTATAAGTTTGTTGTTATATATGATAGGAATTATTAGATGAGATTTAATCCAAGATGTCTCTAGTATATATACCCAATTGGGATATTCATCAGTATTTTCAATAAGTAGAGGACTTTTTGTGGATATAACGGTTTTTATTGTGTAAAAATCTTTTTCTGTCAATTCTAAGGTCTTGATAAACTCTTCTACATTGTATTTTTCATATCCTCTAAAAGCTAAAAATTTAATTTTATCTTCATAAAGTATTCCAATGTTTGCAGATGTATAGCTTACTACTTTTTCTATTTCTTCTAATATCTTTTCTAAGATTTTTCTTATATTTTCTTTTTTATTTTTAACTTCTAAATCTTTTAAAAATTCCTTTATTTCAAGGTAGATAATCTCAAATAGACTAATGTCTAAATTTGTAAGCTTCTCCTCTCCCTTGATTATTATCGTTAAAGGTTTTTCCGATGTTTGTATAAGTTTTGAGAATTCATTTTCTGAATTTGCATATTTTGGACTTGGATGGTAATAAATGTTTAGCTTAAAAGGTCTAAGTTCATTATTTATTCTATTTATACAGTCCTCAAGATTTTCAGACCTTTTTGTTGCTTCTTTAATCTTCAGAAGGAGATCAAAATATTTCAATATATTCTCCTTGTTAACCATAATTAAAAATTATTGTAAACTATTATAATAATAGCACGTAGAAAAAACTTTTAAAAGAAAGGAAAAATAGAGATGATTTGTGAGATATTATCAGTAGGAACAGAGCTTCTTCTTGGAGATATTTTAAATACCAATTCGCAATACTTAAACAGGCGTCTTGCTGATCTTGGCATATCGGTCTATTTCAATACTACTGTAGGAGATAATCCTCAAAGATTAAAAAAAGCTCTTGAGATTGCCTTTTCAAGAAGCGATATGGTGATTGCCACGGGAGGGCTTGGACCTACTAAGGATGATCTTACTAAAGAGGTTTCTGCTGAATTTTTTGGTAAAAAACTAATCCTACATGAGGAATCTTTAAATAGAATAAAGGAGTTTTTTGAAAAAAGAGGTTTACCTCTCACGGAAGGAAATGTAAAACAAGCCTATATAATTGAAGGAAGCAAAGTGATTCCAAATGATTGGGGAACAGCCCCTGGAATAATTTATGAGAATAATGGAAAAATTCTCATTCTTCTTCCTGGTCCTCCAAGAGAAATGATACCTATGTTTGAAACATATGTGGTACCATATCTTCTTACCCTTTCTTCCGAGACTATTCAATCAAAAGTATTGAGGGTATGTGGTTTAGGAGAAAGCTTTATGGAAGAGAGGATAAAGGATTTAATAGAAAATCAAACCAATCCAACGATAGCACCATATGCAAAAGAAGGAGAAGCTATTTTAAGAATAACAGCTAAGGCAAAAAGTAAAGAAGAGGCAGAGAAATTAATAGAAGAAGTGGAGAAGGAAATAAGAAAAAGATTAGGAGACTTTATTTATGGAGAAGGGGATATTACTCTTGAAGAGGTAGTTGTTAAATTATTGATTGAGAAGGGAATAACTATTGCTGTTGCTGAATCATGCACAGGAGGAATGATATCTGCAAGAATTGTTAATGTGCCTGGAGTCTCAAAAGTATTTAAGGAAGGAATTATTGCTTATAGTAATGAATCAAAGATTAAACGTCTAAATATTTCTGAAGAGACTTTGAAAAAATATGGGGCTGTTAGTAAAGAATGTGCGTTAGAGATGGCAAGAAATGTAGCCATGATTTCAGGAGCTGATATAGGTCTTTCTTCTACCGGAATTGCTGGTCCTGAAGGGGGAACTTCTGATAAGCCAGTAGGTCTTGTTTATTTAGGACTCTACATGAATGGGGTTGAAAATTATAAAGAGTTGAAACTTTCTGGTGATAGAAATAGAATTAGATTATATACTACTATAAATGCATTGGATTTTTTAAGAAGGCATATTTTAAATTTGTAAAATAATTTTTTGGGGGAGGTAATATTATGGATATTCCTAAATTGATTATTAGTATCGCCATACCTTTAATAGTTGGGGGGATATCTGGATTTTTTTCCAAAAATGCAAAGGTGGTATTTGATAAACTAGTTAAACCAAGTTTTGCCCCTCCACCTTGGCTTTTTGCTCCTGTTTGGACAATTTTGTATTTCTTAATGGGAGTTTCTTTATATAGAGTTTTAAAATTTGGTCAAGATACTAAATCAGCATTAATGTTTTTTGGTATTCAATTATTTTTGAATTTTATCTGGTCACCAATTTTCTTTATTTATGAAAAAAGATTATTGGCTCTTTTTGTAATAATATTACTTCTCATTTTTGCCATTCTTACCGCAGTAAGCTTCTATAAAATTGACCATTTAGCAGGTTTACTTTTTATTCCCTATATCCTTTGGTTATCCTTTGCCACATTATTAAATTATTCTTTGTATTACCTAAATAGGTAATATTAGGAGAGATAAGTTTTATGAAAAGAGTTTTAAAAATAAGTTCTCGAAAGGCTTTTGCAAGAATAAGTCTTATTCTAAAATACTTATCTGAACGTGATAACATAAGCTTGAAAGATATAAAAAGAAGGTTGAGAGAAGACTTAGGTTTATCAGTAAGTGATAGAACAATAAAGAGAGATATTCGTACTTTAAGAGAAGACTTAGGCTTTAAGATTCTTTACAGTAGAAAAAAAGATGGATATTATTTTGAAAAGAAACCTGAATTTATCTTTCCCAAATTAACCGAAGGTGAATTTTTTACACTTATTATTACCGCTAATTTAATTAATCAATTTAAAAATACCCCTCTTGAAAAAGATTTTGAAAGCCTACAAAAGAAATTAGAAGCCATATTAACTGATAAAGTAGTTATATCTTCTGAAAAATTGCGAATGGCTCTTTCTATACCTTTCAACTTTATTAAGCCAAGAGTTAATATTAAAGATACTTTTGAGAAGATTTTTAAGGCTATTACCCAGAAAAATAGAATATTGATAAAATATCACACTATTTATTCTGATGAAATAAAAGAAAGAAAAGTAGATCCTTATCATATATATAATTATGAAGGGATATGGTATTTTTGTGGATTTTGTCATTTAAGAAATGAGATTAGGGATTTTGCTTTAGATAGAGTTGAAAGTGTAAGAATTTTAAGAGAAAGATTTGAGATGCCAAAGGATTTTGATTTCTATGAATATTTGAAATCTGCTTTTAGGATATATAAAGGAAACACAACAAAAGTTAAAATAAAGTTTGATTCTTATCAGGCAAAGTGGATCAAAGAGAGAATATGGCATGAAACTCAAAAAATTGAGGAGCTTGATGATGGAAGCATAATATACGAGATTATAGCTAATGAAGAAGAGATAAGAAGATGGGTTATTGGATATGGATCTCATGCTGAAGTTTTAGAACCTCAATCCTTAAGGGATTCTATAAAAGAAGAATTGAAAAAGATGATCCAAATTTACAAAGTATAAATTTAATTGGGGGAGTAAAGTAAAAATCTTTCTAAAATCTTCCCTTTAATCCTTTATTTTCTTTTAAATATTTGTGGTATAATATAATACCGACCGGTTGGTATATAGGAGGATATTAAATATGGATACAAAAGAAAGAATTATTTTGGCTGGAGAAGAATTGTTTTCTCAAAGAGGTTATGATGCTACAAGCGTCTCTCTTATATGTGAAAGGGCAGGAGTTAGTAAAGGAGCTTTTTTCCATTATTTCTCTACTAAGGAAGAATTCTTTTTAGAGATTCTTGATAGGTGGCTTTTAGATCTTTCTCAAAAAATTGAGAGTTATTTTAAAGAGCAGGATAAAGTTATAAATGGATTGTTAAGGACCACAATTATTTTTGAGGATATATTTAAGGAATCTAAGGAAAAATTTTATCTCTTTTTGGAATTTCTTAGAAAGGGAATTAGTGATGAAAGAATTCTTAAAAAGCTTGGAGACTATTTTAAAAGATATAAAGAGTATTTTTCACTCTTAATAGAGAGAGGAAAAAGGGAAGGAAGCTTTAAAGATATAGATTCAGAAGTGTTGTCATCTCTTATAATTTCTTACTCAATAGGTATTATATTACAGCAGATTTTTGATAAAGATTCTGATTGGGGAAGGATAAGTAGAGAAGGGGTGAATTTAATAATTTCAAGTATAAAAAAGGAGGAGTCAAAGTTATGAAGGTTTTTTTAACTGGTGCCTTTGGGAATATAGGTTTAAGTGCAATTGAGGAGATGATCTAACAGGGAGATAAGGTAAGATGTTTTGATTTAAAAAATAAAAGAAATGAGAAGATCTTCAAAAATTTGAAAAGGAAATATGGTGATAATATTGAGGTATTTTGGGGAGATATAAGAAATAAAGATGAGGTAAAAAAGGGTATAGAAGGACAAGATGTGGTAGTACATCTTGCTTTTATTATTCCAAAACTTTCTGCAACAGGTATGGAATCTGAGAAGGTACCTGATATTGCTTATCAGATTAATGTACTGGGTACCCAAAATATAATTTCCGCAATGGAGGAATTATCTTATCCCAAGAAATTAATCTTTACCTCTTCTGTACATGTCTATGGTTTAACTCAACATCTTAATCCTCCAAGAAAAGCCGATGATCCTGTAAATCCACCTGAGCATTATTCAAGGCATAAGGTTGAATGTGAAAATATGATTAAGAAATCTAATTTAGAGTGGTGCATATATAGACTTGCAGCTTCTCTTCCTATTAATTTAAAACTTGATGTAGATATGTTTGACGTACCTCTTAATAACCGAATGGAATATGTACATACAAAAGATGTGGGATATGCAATAGCAAAAGGTGTAAGAAGTGAGAATATATGGAGAAAAGTACTACTTATTGGAGGAGGACCAAGATGTCAATATTATTATAGAGAGATAGTAGAGAAAGTATTGGAGGGAATAGGAGTAGGCATGCTTCCTGAGGAGGCATTTTCTAATGTTCCTTTTGCTACTGATTGGATGGATACAAAAGAAAGTGAGGAACTTTTACATTATCAAAGAAGAACCATAGATGATTATGTGGAAGATGTAAAGAAAAGTCTTGGATTTAGATTGTTTTTTATAAAACTTTTTAGGCCAACGATAAGATATTTATTACTTAAAAAATCACCATATTATAAGAAAAGACCAATAAGCTTAAGAATTATCTGGGAAGGATACAAATTATGAAAATTTCTTTAAAGATGGTTAAAAATATATTAAAAATCAAGGTAGGTGATTTATTAATGATATAATACCATTGAGCATATAATTTTTATATAAAGGAGAAAGAAGTCTATGGAATGATTTCCTTTGTCTTACCAAGATGTAGGGCTTCTTTTGGGTGGTTTAAGCCTTTTCATCTATGGAATCCTTCAAATGAGTTCAGGACTTGAAAAAGCTGTTGGGCCTCGCCTCAGAAGTATTTTTGAGAAACTCAATTCTTAACCCTTAAGAGGACTTTTTATAGGGACTTTAGTAACCGCTATTGTACAAAGTAGTAGTGCGGTTACTGTTTTAACTGTTACATTTGTTAATGCTGGGCTTTTAACTTTAGAGGGTGCTTTGGGAATAATTTTTGGTGCTAATATCGGCACCACTATTACTGCTCAATTGGTAGCCTTTAAACTTACTTCAGTAGCTCCTTATTTTCTCTTTATTGGATTCTTAACTTTATTTTTTGGGCGTAGAAAATATGTTAGAAATGTAGGAGAAGCTATCTTAGGTTTTGGTATGATTTTTATGGGGCTTTCTCTAATGGAGTCATCTCTTCAAGCTTTAAGATCATGAACGCCTTTTCATAATGCTATGATTACTATGGGAAAATATCCTATATTGGGTATTTTGACTGGTGCAGGAATAACAGGAATAATACAAAGTAGTAGTGTCACGACAAGTATAGTAGTTGCCCTTGCGACAAAAGGTGCTATAGATCTTTCTTGCAGTTCCCATAATTTTAGGGACTAATATTGGTACATGTGTTACCGCTCTTATTGCCTCTATAGGTACTAATATCTCTGCAAAAAGGACCGCCCTTGCCCATTTATTTTTTAATGTTATAGGAGTTGTATTAATCTTTCCATTTTTAAATTTGTTTGAAAAAGTTGTATCTATTACTTCTTCAGATGTAGCAAGACAAGTAGCTAATGCCCATACTTTATTTAACGTGATTTGGGCTTTTATATGGATTTTCTTCACTAAACAATATGCAGGTATAATCAGAAAGATTTTGCCAGGAGAGGAGAGAGTATACAAGAGAGAAGCATCGTTTCTTAAGCCTCAACTTTTGGATACACCTTCTGCTGCATTAGAAGCAGCTAAGAATGAACTTGTAAGGATGGCGGAAATAGTTGAAGATATGTATAATCTTACAATGGATGCTCTTTTTAAAAATTCCACACAAAACTATAAAGATGTACTTACTATGGAAGATATCACAGATAGTTTAAAGGCTTCTCTTATAAATTATCTGACACAGCTTTCTACAGACTCTTTATCTGAGGGAGAAGCTAAAGAACTTAACGCAATTCTAAGGGCTGTAGATGATGTGGAAAGAATTGCAGATCATCTTACCAATGTGATGGAAAAGGTAGAGGTAAAAAATTCAGAAAGGGTAGAATTTACCGAATTTGCGTGGAATGATTTATCAGAGTTAAGAGAGTTAATATATGAAAATATAAGAGATTCTTTTAGTATGATAAAAGATAGTAATGTGTCATATTTGGATGAGGTTTTAATAAGAGAGGAAAGAATTGACTACAAGGTAAGGCAATCAAAAGAAAACCATATTGAGAGAATTAAGAAGGGTATTTGTAATCCTATAGCAGGAATAATTTTTAGTGATTTATTGATAGATTTAGAGAGAATCAGTGATCACTGTGTAAATATTGCACAAGAATTTTATGAAGTAAATCGGGTGAAAAGAGAAAAGGTAATTATGAGATAAAAATATTAAAAGGTAGGAACCATTATGGTTCCTACCTTAATTTTTCTTCTAATTCTTCTTCATCTCTTGTAAATATTTCAATATCCTCATCAGCTAAGATTTCTCCACTTTGTATCTCAATTATCTCTAAAGGTGTATCCCCTGCGTTTATAAGTTGGTGTTTTTTCCCCTTTGGAACAAATATACTTTCTCCTTCATATACAAAATATTTTCTATCATCTATTATTACTTCTGCATTACCTTTTATAACTGTCCAGTGTTCTGATCTATTTCTGTGAAGATGGTAAGTAAGGGATGCCCCTTTGTTAATAGTTAACTTTCTTATAATATAATCTTTATTTTTTTCAAGAATTTTGTACATTCCCCATGGTCTATAAACTTCAGTATGGAATATAATTTCGTTTCTTTTCTCTTCTTCAAGCCTTTCAAGAAGTTTTTTAACTTCTTGTCCTTTCCCCCTTTTGCTAATAAGTATGGCATCATCTGTTTCTATAATTATGGCATCTTCAATTCCTATAACACTTACCAATCTTTTATTACTAAATATTAGTGAATTTTTTGTGTCTAAGGTATAAACATCTCCTAAAACTACATTTCCATACTCATCTTTTTCTCTTACTTCATAGAATGAATTCCAAGAGCCTAAGTCGCTCCATATTAGTTCCATTGGTACTAAGGCAACTTTATCAGTTTTTTCCATAATTGCATAATCAATAGAGATATTAGGCATTGAGTTGAAATTTTCAATAATTTCTTTATAACTCTTAGAAAGATTTATATAAATTTCAGGAGCATGCTTTTTAAATTCTTCTAAAATGGTGGAAATTTTAAAAGCAAAAATTCCAGAATTCCAATAATAGAAGCCTTCCTTTAAATATTTTTCTGCTGTTTCAAAGGAGGGTTTTTCAACAAATCTTTCTACTTTTGTATATTTACCCAAATTTTCTCCTACTTTAATATATCCGTAGCCTGTTTCTGGTTTTGTAGGTTTTATTCCAAAGGTTACTATATATCCATCTCTTACTGCTGAAAGACTATTTTTCATATATTCAATAAATTTTTCCTTTGGTTCTATTAAATGGTCAGAAGGAAAGACAAAAACTTCCTCATCTGTATCAGCATTTAATCTTTCTAATATATAATTACAAGCTAAAGCAATAGCTGGAGCAGTATTTCTCCCAATAGGCTCTAATATTATATTTTTTGACATATCTTTGGAGAATTTATCTGTTATATTTTTTACGAAATAGAAATATTCTTTATTGGTTATAGTTATTATATCCTGAGGTTGTACCAGGTCTAAGATTCTTTCATAAGTTAGTTCTAATAGTGATTTATCAGAGATTAATTTGATAAATTGCTTTGAAAATCTTTCACGAGAGAGTGGCCAAAGTCTTGTACCTTTTCCTCCTGCAAGTATTACAGCCTTCAATGTTACACCCCCTTTCATGAATACTAATAGATAAGAAGCATATATATTATAACATAATATATATGGCTAATTAATCTCGTAATATGGAATCTTCACTTTATATTTACCTCTAAATTTATCTTCTTTTAACATGAAAGCACTATCTAAGTCATGAAAGGTAAAAGCTCCTGTTCCAAGAGCAAAATGAACACTTTGATTAATACCAAGGCTTGATTCTCCCATACATCCAATCATTAAACCTATGTGCGATGCTTGAGCTATTTCAACTATGGTCAAAGCATCAGATATTCCACATTTCATAAGTTTAATATTTATGTAATCTACTGCTTCATTTTTTATTAAATCTAATACATCGTATTTATTTTTTGCACTTTCATCTGCTCCTATTGGGTAGGGAGAATTAAATCTTACCAACTTTAAGCCTTCTTTATCGTGAATAGGGACAGGCTGTTCTAATAAAGCTATATCTATTCCTTTTTGGAAAAGTTTTTGGGTAAATTGGATAGCCAGCTTAGGTGAATAAGATGTATTGGCATCTAAAATATATGTGGCGCCTTTTGTTCTTTTGTAAATTTCTTCCATAACTTCTAAATCTTCATATATATTTTTTCCAACCTTTATCTTTAGTATTCTAAAGCCTTCTTTATAGGTTTTTTCTGCCTCTTCAATTCTCTCTTCTATGGATGCTATACCTATGGTTTTATCTGTTTCTATAATATCTTTCTTTCCCCCAAGAAATTCACATACTTGTATTCCAAGTTCTTCACATAGGGCATCAAGGACAGCATATTGTAAGGCTGTTTTCAAACTTGGATAGGAAAAGAATTGGTCTATTTTTTCAAAAATTCTTTTATATTTTCTTGTATTTTCTCCTTTTAAAGCGTCATTTATTGCTTTTTCTAAGCTTAATAATGATTCTATTCTTTCTCCTGTGACTCTAAAAGAGGGAGAGGCCTCTCCAAATCCTATGTAGCCTTCTTCTGTTTCTAAAATTACTTCTATATTTTGAGTAGTAGTGGATGTTCCAACCGATATGCTAAAAGGTTTGATATATTCAAAATTATTATTCTTGAATTTAATGGACTTTATTTTCCCCAAATCTCAAAGATACCTCCATTCTCTCCCATCTTTTCTTATAAATTCTTCCGCTTCTTTAGGTCCATAAGTATATGGTTCATATATGGGAATATTGGGATCATTTTTCCAGAAATCCAATATTGGTTGTACTATCTCCCAGGATTTTTCTATCTCATCTTCTCTTATAAAAAGGGTTTGATCCCCCTCTATAATATCTAAAAATAGGGTTTCATATGCTTCAATATTAGGTCCCCTCCATTCCATAGATGTAGGCATAGGACAAGAGAGTATACTCCCTCCCAAGGGACGAAGTTGGAAATTTAATACTATTTTATTTTCAGGGGCTATTTTAAAGCCAATAATATTTTCTTGGGGAATACAATCTAAAATTTTAGAAAATAAGCCTGGAATTTTTCTAAATACTATAATTACAGAGGTTTCTTTTTTCTTTAATTTTTTCCCTGTTCTTAAATAAAAAGGTATTCCATCCCATCTTATATTCTCGATATAAAACTTTACTACCGCATATGTTTCTGTGTTTGATTTGTTAAGATTTTCATCTTTTAGATATCCTTTATATTGGCCTCTTACTGCAAATTGGGGCACTTCATCATATTTTATCTCTCTAATGCTCTTTAAAACTTTTACCTTTTCGTCTCTTATTGCCTTTTCATCTATACAGCATGGGGGTTCCATAGCTATGAGAGATAAAATTTGTATTAAATGGTTTTGTATCATATCTCTTAAAGCGCCTACTTTATCATAATATCCGAGTCTTCCTTCAACCCCTATGTCTTCTAAAGCAGAGATTTGAATATGGTCTATAAAGTTTCTGTTCCATATACCTTCAAATATTATGTTAGAGAATCTTAAACCAAAGATATTCTGTACTGTTTCCTTTCCAAGAAAATGGTCTATTCTATATATCTCGTCTTCTTTAAAATAATTCTTTAAAATTTTATTTAGATTTATTGCTGACTCAAGGTCATAACCAAAAGGTTTTTCAATAACAATCTTTTTCTTATTTGGATAATCTTTTAGAAATTCCCCTAAATTTTTAATTATACTTTCAAAGGTAAAAGGAGGAGTTGCAAGATAAAAGATATATTCCTCATCTTTATAATTTGAGATAGCATTCTTTAAATTAATATAATCTTCTGGCTTTTCTAAATCTAATTTAACAAAGTCAAAGAGAGATACAAAATTATTATCTTCTGATTTTATAGATTCCTTTAGTATCTTGTAGAAATCTTCCCTGTTTATATTAGGCCTTCTACCTGTACTAATGATTTTTGTGCAATTTGTAAGCCTATATTTTTTATAAAGGCTGTAAAGTACAGGATATATTTTATTTCTTGCCAGATCTCCTAATCCTCCAAATATAACTAAGATAAACTTATTTTCCATTTAGTGTCACCTCAAAATTTCTCTCACCTTTTTTCCATTTTTAGGATCTACTTTATAAGGAAGAAGAATCCATTCTTCATCGTGTTTTACTTCAGCATTCGGAATAAGCGTATACATAGGACTTAATGTTTCTAATTCACAAAAATTGGGGGATGTATAAACTTCTATAGCACAGTTATCGTCAGGATAAAGAGCCCCTTCTATGTAATTAAACTTCTTTATAAAAGTATAATTATCCGTTGTAACTCCCACAAAACCCTCATAACCTGCGGTACCTACTTTTCCTTCTTCTCCTGAAGGATAAATAAGAAAGAGGTCTTCCTCTGGTACAAATTGACTACTCTTTACATTTGTACCACTTGACTCTCCCCATCTTTGCCAATAGATTATCTTTTTAAGTTGCCAATCTCCTCTTGTACCCCATGGGAAAAAGATAATTCCTTTTTTAGGAGGAATACAGGTTAAAGCCCATATAGCTCCAGGATATAAAGTTTTCCCTTTATTTGTTAATATGTGTCTTACAATAAAATTACCATTTTTCTCTAAAACACTTAATTTCTTTTCTATTTGAGTAATAGGATCAAAAGAGATGAAGCTTATTTTATCCTTTTCTTCTTCTACTTTGCAAGGAGTATTATCAGGATTATAGGTATCCTTGGATTCTGGAGATATCCAAAAACGATGTCCTCCATATAATTTCATTTCACCGATGGAGAGTTTTTCTTCTTTATCATGAAACAGAACGTTTTCGCCATCCTTAAAACCAAAAAAGAGTATCCTTGGACCTACTTCTGCAGTAACAATCATTTTTAAATTGTTTAATGTGATTTCATAACAAAGATCTCTTTTACCAAATGATACTTTTCTCCACTCCATTTTATTTATCCTCCTTCTTACAAAAATCTACATCAAGCCTACTTGCAGTTGGTCCTTTTTGATTTTGATATTTACTTCCCTCTTTTTTATAATATGGGATTTCAGCAGGGGATGTGAGGGTGTAAAAAGATATTTGACATATTCTCATGCCTGGATACAGAGCTATAGGTACCCGATTTATATTTGAAAGCTCTAAGGTGATTTGTCCACAGAAACCTGGATCCACATATCCTGCTGTAGCATGTACTATGATGCCAAGTCTTCCAAGACTTGATCTACCATCTACCCTTGCTACTAAATCATCAGGCAATTTTACTGTCTCAATGGTGGTACCGAGAACAAACTCTCCAGGTCTTAAGAAAAAGGGTTTTCCATCTTCTACTTCTATTTTTTCCATTAAATCTTTAGGTTTATCTTGAGTAGGATCTATATATGCTCTACCTTCAACTTTAAAGTGGAGGAAAATATTTCCTAATCTTAAATCTACAGAAGATGGTTGAATCTGTTTTTCTGGGTCATCTAATGGATGAATATTTAGTTTTCCTTCTTTCAGATATTTTTTTATATCTCTATCGCTTAATATCAATCTTTGCCCTCCCTTCTTCTCTTTTAACTAATTATTATATCACTTTTTATAGATCTCATATTGTTTAGTTTTATTTTTAAAAATTTACTATTAGTCAAAAATATGCTTGAAAATTTTTCAAATAGTAAATATAATATAGGAAATTTTTATGGGAGGAAGGGAAAAATGAATGTAGAAATATTATTCTTGGCTTACAGACCTTTGCTTTACAAATATTTAGCGCTTCTTTTTACAAGGGATATAGATTTTGAGGATTTTAAGCAGGAGGGTGAATTAGCACTATTAGAACTTCTTAAAAGATATGACCCTCAAAAAGGAGATTTATCTTCCTACTTAAAAAAATCTTTATATTATGCTCTTTTAAGAATAAGGACAAGATTAAGATATCAGGAAGAATATGTGGAAGAATTAGGCGAAATTGAAATTTATAAAGAAGAATTACAAGAGGAAAAGATAATTGATTTTTCCTCTTTATCGAAAAGAGAAAAGGAGATAGTAATGTTAATTTATTTTAATGAATTAAGTATAAGAAAAACTGCAAAGATTTTAGGGCTTTCTCCAAGTAGTGTAAAAGTGTATAAAAAAAGGGCTATAAATAAGTTAAAATTTTGGTGTAAAATTTAATTGTGAAGATAATTAAGGAGGTTTTTTGAAAATGGAATTTTATAGAGGAATATTAGTTATCCTCTTTATGGGGCTTATTTTGGAGATAGTGGTTTTTATTCATTATATCTCTAAATGGTTTTTCCCTTTTGAATTTTATCTAAATATTTTTGATTTTGTCATGACTGTTGGTGGTATCATAGCGGTTATTAGACATATGATTAATAGATTAAGGAGAGGATAATAGTTATTATGAAGAGTGCTATTTTAAATGAAATAATAGAAAGGATAAAGGTTTTAAAAGAGAATATCAAAAAGGTAATCATAGGAAAAGATGAAATTATAGATTATATGATTGTAGCATTAATTAGCAAGGGAAATGTACTTTTGGAGGATGTGCCGGGAGTTGGTAAAACAGTGCTTGCTAAGTCTTTTGCAGAAAGTATTGAATTAGATTTTAAGAGGATACAGTTCACACCTGATACTATGCCTTCTGATATTTTAGGAGTAAATGTTTTTAATCCTAAAACTTTAGAATTTGAATTTAAGCCAGGACCTATTTTTACTAATATACTCTTAGCTGATGAAATTAATAGAACCTCCCCGAGAACTCAGGCAGGTCTATTAGAGGCAATGGATGAAGGAAAAGTAACCATTGATGGTGTTTTATATTTTTTACCTAAACCCTTTATGGTTATTGCCACACAGAACCCAAGGGAGCACTTTGGAACTTACCCTTTGCCTGAATCCCAATTAGATAGATTTTTTATTTCCCTTTCTATAGGATATTTACCCTTGGAAAAGGAAGTGGAGATGTTAGAAAGTCAAAGACTTTACCATCCTCTTGAAAAAATAGAGCCAGTATGGAAGAAGGAAGATCTTTTAAGGGCTCAAGATATAGTAAAAGAGGTTTATATTGATAGGGATATTCTTAAATATATTGTAAATATAACTGATGCTACAAGGAAAGATTCTAATTTTTCTCTTGGGGCAGGACCAAGGGCTTCTATTGCTTTGATGAGGGGATCTCAAGCATTTGCTCTACTTAAGGGAAGGGAATATGTGATACCAGAGGATGTAATTAAAATGGCTATTCCTGTACTTGTACATAGGATAGTGCCAGCGGAAGGAGATAATACAACCAGATCTCATAGGGAAGAGCTGGTGAAAGATATTTTAAAGAAGGTAAAGATACCAAAGGTAAGGATATTGTGATTTATATTAATTTCACACCATTAGGTTTTTTACTCTTTTTTTTAAATGTAATTATTCTATTGGTGGGTATTAATGTTTATTCTGTACCAGTAATTCTCATGTCTTCCTTTATTTTTAGCCTTTTCCTATGGAATTTTTTAGAATTGATAGTTCAACCTCTTTTTTTGGCATTAGAGATTAAAACTCCAAAACTTGTAATGGAAGGAACTTCCGAAAAAATATATGTGATTATTGAGAATAAAGGTGATATTCCTAAAAGTCAGATTTATATTCTTTTAGGGAAGGATAAGGTTTTTGTGGGAGGTTTAAGTAGAAAAGAGAAAAAGGAAATTTTTTTAATATACAATTTTGAAAAAAGGAAAGTTGTATCCTTTAATAAATTAAAGGTTAGATTTACAGGATCTTTAGGACTTTTATATCTTTACAAGAAATATAGAGTAAATAATATTTCATATGTTTATCCTTTGTATTATCCATTATCTAAGGATCTTTATCTTGTTGGAGAAGGAGGCACAAAAACTTCTTTTTCCATACCCTCTGTACAAGGAGAAGAATTTCATTCTTTAAGAGATTATCAACCTCAAGATCCTCTAAAGATAATAGCCTGGAAGTCTTCTGCTAAAAAGGGAAAGCTTCTTTCTAAAAGTTTTGAAAAGTTAACAAGAAAAGAGATTTATATTTTAGTAGATAACGTAATAGAAAAGATAGATAAAGTAGCAGAAAAAGAATTTGATGAGCTATTAAGATTTGTACACTCTATTGCATTATTATCTCTTTTTTTAAATACTAAACTATTTATAAAGGCTTTAACTGATAAAGAATATATAAATCTGAAAAGTATAGAGGATCTGAGAATTTTTCTGGCAGAGATAGATCTTAAGGAAGATTCAAAAGAAAATTATTCTAATGAGCATATTGGAGTAGATTTGGTTTTTTCACTGGATTACTTATTCTGGGATAATAAAATTAACTATAAAAACTTTATAGGAGTTGAATTTCATAAAGAAAAAGTTTTTAGCAATAATTTTATGATCTATACATTAAAAGAAAATCCTCAGGAATTTTTAAATAGGTTTTTGTTTATTATCCAAACTTGAAAAAACTTATTGGAGTGAAGTAAAATCATTAGGGTTATGGAAAGGAGAAGAATAGATGTTAAAGATAATAGAATTGAAGACTCTATTGCAATAAGACTGGCAATCTTTTACCTTGTTTTTATATCTATTCTTTCGGTTTGGTATTTCTTAAATCTATCTGCAGTATATATTGGGGGAGTTCTTTTATTTACAGCTTTTGGTTATATTTTTAGTTATCTTCGAAGGAGAAAGAATAATGTAGTTTTAAAGATATTTATGACTATTGGTATGCTTTATCTTTTAAGGCAGTTTTTTGTAGAACTCATTAAAAATCCTTTTGATCCTAGAGTACCATTAGCAGTTTTTCTTATAAATCTTAATACTCTCCATAGCCTTGATTTACCAACAAGACTTGACTTGTCTTTTTCCTTCTTTATAAGTTTAATTTTGATGGTTATTTCAGGAATTTTTGCTCGTGAAAGTTTTTTTGTAGTATTTATTATATTTTATTTCTTAGGTTTTGTAATAACTTTATTTTTATTAAATAATTACAAACCGTCATTTACAAGGGTTGCAATTTCATTTTTTACTGTACTACTTATAGGTTTTCTATTATTTCCCATATTGCCCAAGAATATTCGTATAGGTTTTAGACAAGATATAATGTCTCAATTAATTACTCGAATTACAAATATTCAAGGAGAACTGTCTTCACCTTATAGTGTGCAAAATACTAATCTTTATAAATTGCCTGAAGGAAGGAAAATCCCACCTTTACCTTTTAATAAAGAAGAATATTATGGGTTTGCACCTTTTGTGGATTTGAGACAGAGAGGAATGTTATCCTCTGCATTAGTATTTAGGGTGTTAACTTCCTGGGAGGTATATCATCGGGGTATTGCCTTTGATACGTATAACGGCTTTGGATGGTATCAGAGTAAAGAGGAAATAAAAGATGTGGCTACTATGTCCCAGCCATTTCTTTTAAAAAATAATCCTCCCGCTGAAAATATTTTAAATAGAGCCACATATTTTATTGAAAAGGATATACCAAGTAATATTATATTTTTACCCTATAATACTCAAAGACTTTATTTCCCATCTCCTTTGATATTTAGGGATGGTGAAGAGGGATATAGAACACCCTTTGATTTACCCAAAGGTCTCATATATACAAGCTTTTATATGGATATTTATCCATCAGCAAAAGACCTACTAAATGCTGAGATCCCAGATAAATATAAATTTAGAAGATATCTTGAGTTACCAAATCTACCCAAAAGAATATATGATTTAACCTTTGAAATTACAAAGAGTTATGAAAAGCCATGGGATAAATTAATGGCAATAAAGAAGTATTTGGAAAAATATGAGTATTCCCTTGATATACCTCCTCTTCCAGATAATATAGATGCGGTAGATGATTTTCTTTTTGTTACAAAGAAGGGATATTGTGAACAATTTGCTTCTGCCTTTGCTGTTATGGCAAGAATTATTGGAATTCCATCAAGATTTATTACTGGTTATAGCCCCGGAGATTTAAATCCTTGGACTGGAATGTATGAAGTTAAGGTAAAAAATGCACATGCTTGGGTAGAGGTCTATTTGGAACCGGTAGGATGGATCCCTATTGATCCTACACCTTTCACTCCTTTAGTAGAGGAAAGGGATAAATCTCTCTCTGTTAATCTATTAAGTGTGCTTTTTGCTTCTATTGGTGAGATAATTGAGAGTTTATTTGTTCTCTTATATAAAATAACCTTGGAATATAGATATGTTGTATTTGTTTTAACTATTCTATTTATTATATGGTTCTTTCAATATTTGATAAATAAGATTAGACTTAATCAAGAAGATAGGATTTTTAGAAGGGTTATAAAGAAACTTAAGAGGAAAGGTTTAATAAAGGACAATATAAGTTTATATGAGATGATGAATCCTTTAGGAGAAGATGGATTAAAATTTGCTGGTCTGTATTATGCCTTGAAATTTGCACCTATTTCTGAAGAGGAGAAAAGAAAATATTTAAATGAGATGAAAGATTATGCTAAGAAAATTTTATCTAATCTTTCTTCCCGTTCCCAAAAGAAGATCTAATATTTCCATTACATTATTTTCTTTTAATGGTGTTTTATTATAGCTATAGCTTTCAATAACATTATGTATGTGTTTTAAATAGTCTTCCCATTCTTTTATTAGTATTTTCCAGGTATTTTCTGGAATTTTATCTTCAAAATATTTTAAATGATAAAGGCAAAGATCTGAGAAATTACCATCATAGTAAGAAATAATCTTTTTTTCTAATTGGCACACAGGACATATTTCCTCTTTTTGAATTTCTTTATCTTGATACAATTTGGGGTTTAATAATAGGGCTTCCTTTAAATGCTCCTTGCATAAATAAACGGGTTTATTTAATGATTTATAGAATTTTTCCTTTTCTTCTTTTATCTTTTTACATATAGTACATTCATTCATTTTATTTTGTTATACCTCATCATTTGAAGTTTTTTTAAGAAAAGCTCTGCAAAATCTCTATCCCAGGGAAAAGCCTTATAAATATATTCTGGATATTTTCTTTTTTTTGTGTTTAAGAAGGGTTCTATCTTTTTATATAGATTTGGGGCTGTATTTTTAATAAGTTCTTTGTGAGGCTGACAAAAATCATAGGCATTCTCTTTCCATAATTCAAAACTATCCTTATTTCTAAGCACCTCTTCTAAAGCAAGAATATATAATCTTTCGTATTCCTTTTCCTTTTCACAAAAGATGCAAGAGATATTATTAGCTATTATTTTCTTTCTTAGATTTGATAAAGTGTAATTTTTTATTATATCTTCGTAGATAATACTTATGCCTAAGAGGTCATTAAAAGAAAATAATTGTAAAGAATGTTCCTCACAAAATCCTCCCTTTTCCCTTATTTCTTTTCTTAAGGATGGATCATTAACGCTTTCATATAATATATTTTCCATATAGCTTCTTAAAGATTTTTGTACTAAGAAGCATAAAGAACAGCCTTCCCAAAAGAAAGCTGTTTCCCAAGAGAGATGTAAAAGGCTTTTATTATTCTTTTCCATTTTTGAATATTCCCTTTATTCCTTCAATAAATTCTGGTACTTTTTCTTTTGGAAATCGAGGCCATGTAATAATTATAAGCAAAATCAAATATATTACAATAGAAATTCCTAAAACCAAATCGTTTTTAATAGAAGTATAAATCATTAATCCATATGGTACTGCTTGGATACCATCTGCTATCGCTTTAGCCTTAAGCCAAGAAAGTAAAATTATAGAGATGATAAGAAAAGATAAAGAAAAAGTTACGGATATAAAACCTGAAGAAGTAAGATAAAAAAGTATTCCTGCAGATACGGTCATATCTGCATATAGATCATGCTCTTCAATCCAATCTTTTGGAGCTTTTGACCTTCTTGCTAAGAAACCATCAAGAACATCTGTTATCCAAGCAATTATTAGCCAAATTACAGCATATTTTAAACCAGCCTTCTTTTTTAAAACTCCTAAATACGCTATGATAAACCCTATAAAAAATCTTATTATCGTTAATGTATTTGCAAGGGTCTTTAACAAAGTCATTCTTTATGCCTCCCGTATAAATACGTTTTTAATAAAATTATACTCCTTTTATTTCGTGAATAAATATGGAAAAAATAAGAAAAAATCTTATTTCTTGACACATCTTTTATTCTTTGGTATAATTTTTTACAAAATTTTAAAATTTGTTTTGTTAAGTTTAATTTTTAACTATTATGAGGTAAAGATGGCTAAAAAAAGTAAGTGGTGGAAAAGAAAATTTTTTACAATAATGATAATTCCCCACGATGCTTCTACTGCAAAAACAAGAAGAATTCATCTGAGTATAATTCTCTTAGTCATACTTGCCATTGTTGGTATAATTAGTACATCATTAACTCTCTATAGAATTGCTTCAAGTAAATTCAGTAGAGTTAAGCATTTAGAAGTATTAGAAGAAGTTACAGAAAAACAAAAGGCTCAAATTAAAGAGATAGAAATATTAAGAGAGAAATTAAAAGAACTGGAGGAAACAGAGAAAAAACTTAAGAGTATTCTTGGTATAAAAGGAAGTCTTCCTCCTCCAAAGGATAAAAAAGTGGTTTCCTTAGGTATTGACTATGCTCCTGATATTGAGACATATGATTTTCAGAGAAAGATAATAGAAGTAAAAACTTTGATTGATGAAAAACAGAGAGAATTGGCACAAATTGAAAATGAAATTCAACGTAGACAAAGCCTCCTTGCTGTAACTCCATCCCGATGGCCTACCTTTGGTTTTATATCTTCAGGATTTGGTTGGAGATTTCATCCCATATTTAGGAGGGTTAAATTCCATACAGGTATAGATATTGTTACCTTTTGGGGTGCTCCTGTATATGCTACTGCAGACGGAATAGTTACATATGTGGGATGGGAGAGTGGATATGGAAAAGTTATAAAAATAAACCATGGAAGAGGTATTACTACTTATTATGCTCATCTGTCATCTTATGCTGTTAGCGTTGGACAATATGTGAGGAAAGGACAATTTATAGGTAGAGTTGGAAGTACTGGTACCAGTTTAGGACCTCATTTGCATTACGAGGTAAGAAGAGGAGGTAATCCTGTAAACCCATCCGCATATCTTTCGGTGGATATTATTAAGGTTGGTAAATTATATTAGTTTAGGGAGGAGGAAGAAATGTTAGGAAGAAAAGAAAAGCCTGATGTTATGGATACAGTTTTAGGGGGACAATCAGAATTGGAAGGAAAACTTGTTTCTAAAGCATCTTTAAGGATTGATGGTAGATTTAAAGGAGATATAGAGGCTAAGGAGACTGTCATTATAGGAAAAACAGGGTTTGTAGATGGTAATATAAAGGCTAATAAGGTGATAATTATAGGTGAGGTGGTTGGAAATATAATCTGTAGAGATTCCCTTGAAATTCTTTCAACAGGAAAATTTAAGGGGGACTTGAAACTGGGAGGGAGAATATCGGTAGAAGAGGGTGGAGTGTTACTTGGTAAAACTGAAATTTTGGAAGAGGATAAAATATCTGAACCTTTTAATATAAATTTATCCTCTTAATTAAATTTTAATCTTTCTTCTATTGTCTTCTTAAAATAGTTTATATTAGAATATAAGTCAAGAACTTTTCAATGATGAAAAGGGAAATTTCTCATGAGATTCTCCTTTTTTATTAAGGAGTATCAAATTATGTTAAAGCCTTTTGATGATTTTTATCCCGCCATAGGGGAAGAGGTTTTTATTTCCGATAGGGCTATTGTTATTGGTAAAGTTACGCTTAAGAAGGGGGTTAATGTCTGGGATTTTGCTGTAATTAGGGGTGATCTTGACTCTATTTTTATTGATGAGTTCACAAATATACAGGAAAATGTAATTATTCATGTAGATGAAGAAAAACCTGTATATATAGGTAAATATGTTACTGTAGGTCACTCTGCGGTTTTACATGGATGTAAAATAGGGGATAATACCCTTATTGGTATGGGGGCAATAATTCTTGATGGGGCTATTATAGGTGAAAATTCTATTATAGGTGCAGGATCTTTGGTCCCTCAAGGCAAAGAAATTCCTCCTTATTCTGTTGTTTTGGGAGTACCTGGTAAAGTTGTACGTAATGTGACAGAGGAAGAAGTTAGAAATATTAGGAAGAATGCGGAGTTATATTATGAATTAAGTAAAAAATATTGGAGGTGAGAATTTATGCCTAAAAACTTTTTACTGATTCCAGGTCCAACTCCAGTACCTCAAGATGTACTCTTAGAGATGGCAAGAGAAATGATTAATCATCGTGGCTCAGAATTTGCAAATCTTTTAAAAACTAACACAGATCTTTTAAAGAAAGTGTTTAAGACAGAAAATGATGTACTTATATTAACCGCTTCTGGTACTGGCGGTATGGAGGCTGCAGTTGCCAATTTCTTTTCCCAAGGAGATGAGGTTTTGGTAGGAGTTTGTGGAGTTTTTGGTGAGAGATTTGCAAAGATATGTAAGGCTTATGGTTTAAATGTTAAAACTATAGTTACTGAGCCTGGAAAAGGAATAGAACCAGAAGTACTTGAAAAAGCTTTAAAGGAAAATCCTAATGTTAAAGCTGTATTTTTAACCCATAACGAGACTTCTACTGGAGTTACAAATAATTTAAAAGAGCTTGCACCTATTGTGAAAGAAAATCCTGAAAGACTCTTAATTGTAGATGCAGTAAGCTCTTTGGGTGCTATAGATTTGCCTACAGATGAGCTAAAGATAGATGTGGTAGTTACTGCTTCTCAAAAAGCCTTAGAGACCCCTCCTGGTCTTGCTATGGTATCAGTAAGTGAGCTAGCTTGGAAGTTTAATGAGAAGGCAAATTTACCAAGATTTTACTTTGATTTAAGACAAGCAAAGAAATTTTTAGATGAAGGAGCCACTCCTTTTACTCCAGCTGTTTCTATTTTCTTTGCCTTGAAAAAATCTCTTGAAAATATCTTAAACAGAGGTCTTGAAAATAACTTTAAGAGACATAGTTTATTAGGTAAGGCTGTAAGAGAGGCTATAAAGGCTATTGGTGTAACTAAACTTCTTGCAGACGAAAGGTGGGCTTCTGATACAGTTACACCTGTAATTCCTCCTGACAATGTAAATCCCGATGATTTAAGGAAATATATAAGAAGTAAGTTTGGGGTTGTTTTGGCAGGAGGACAAGGCAATTTAAAGGGTAAGATATTTAGAATAGGACATTTAGGCTATGTGGAACCTACAGATATATTAGTAGCATTATCTGCGGTAGAAATATCCTTGGAAAATGTTGGATATAAGGGTATAAAAGGAAAAGGAGTACAGGTGGCGGAAGAAATTTTTTCCCAAAATTCTAATTAGGAGGGGGGAAATGGAAAGGTATAAGGTACTGGTTTCTGATCCATTAGCTGAAGCTGGATTAAATAAGTTAAAAGAATATTTTGATGTAGATTATAAGCCGGGACTTCCTAAAGAGGAGCTTCTTAATATAATTGGGAATTATGTTGCTTTAGTGGTTAGATCCGAGACAAAGGTTACAAAAGAAGTTATAGAAAGAGCCAAGAACTTAAAAGTAATTGGTAGAGCAGGGGTGGGAGTTGATAATATTGATGTAGAGGAAGCTACAAGAAAGGGAATTCTTGTCATAAATGCACCTGAAGGTAATACTATAGCTGCTTGTGAACATACTATTGGTTTAATGTTAGCTATCTCTCGTAAAATTCCTCAGGCATTTTGGCTTTTAAAACAAGGTAAATGGGAAAGAAAAAGTTTTATAGGGAATGAACTTTATGGAAAAACATTGGGTTTGATTGGACTTGGAAGAATTGGATCTGAGGTGGCAAAGAGAGCAAAATCCTTTAGAATGAGAATTATTGCATATGATCCTTTTATATCCTTAGAAAAGGCAAAAGAACTTGAAGTTGAGCTTACTCATGATCTTTATTATCTTCTAAGAAAAGCGGATTATGTCTCATTACATTTACCCTTAACCCAAGAGACAAAAAACCTTATTGGGAAAAAGGAATTAGAAAGCATGAAACCTACTGCTTATCTTATAAATTGTGCAAGGGGGGGACTTGTAGACGAATCAGCTCTTTATGAGGTATTGAAAGATAAAAAAATAGCTGGTGCAGCTTTAGATGTATTCAAGAGTGAACCTATAGAGCTTGATAATCCTCTTTTAACTTTGGATAACGTGGTACTTACGCCCCATTTAGGGGCTTCTACTCAGGAGGCTCAAGAAAAGGTTGCCCTTATTGTGGCTGAGGATATGATAAGATTCTTTCAAGGAGAAGTTGTTACCCATGCTGTTAACTTGCCCATCCAAGTTTCTCCAGAGATTTTACCCTTTATAAGGCTTGGAGAAAAACTTGGAAAATTATTGGCGCAAATTGTTAATGCTAATCCAGAAGAATTAGAGATACAAATATGTGGAGAATTAGCTAATAAAATAGAGACTTCTCTTGCATCAGCAGTAGTTAAAGGATTTTTGGAACCTATATTAGGGGAAGAAGTGAATCTAATAAATGCTCTTCCTATGGCAAAAGATAGAAAGTTAAAGATTATAGAAGTAAGGACAGAGGAAACAGATACATACAGAACTTCATTAAGATTAAAATTGAAAATAGAAAGAGGATTTATAGAACTTTCTGGAACTGTAAGTAGAGGTCAAGAGAGACTTTTGAAGATACAAGATTATGATTTAGATCTTGCTCTTGCTCCTTATCTTTTAATTGCATTTCATATTGACAAACCAGGTATTATTGGTCAAGTAGGTACTATTTTAGGAGAAAATCAAATCAATATTGCTGCCATGCAGGTAGGGAGAAAAGAGGTAGGAAAAGATGCAGTAATGGTACTTGTAATTGATAATCCTGTAAGCGAAGATGTATTAAATAAAATAAAGAGGTTAGAAAATATCATTGATGTATATTATGTCTGCATCTAATAGGATACATGGATTAATACAAGTTTATACAGGTGATGGGAAAGGAAAAACAACTTCTGCTATAGGGCAAGCTATAAGGGCTTTAGGGCACGGCTTAAAGGTACTTTTTGTACAGTTTGTAAAAGGTAATAGTTTTACTGGAGAGTTTCTTTTTGCTCAGAAGGTAGAAAATTTGGATTTTTGGCAGTTTGGAAGAGATTGTATCTATTCTTCTGGCATAAGGGAGAATATTATTGAATGTTTTGATTGTGGGGAATGCTTTATAGGAAAGGAAGGACCTACGGATAAGGATATAAAAGTGGTGAGAGGGGGATGGCAAAAGGTATTAAATAATTTCCATAGGTATGATTTATTGGTATTGGATGAAATCAGTCTTGCTATATACTATGGGATAATAAAGGAAGAGGAAGTGTTAGATTTTCTAAATAAAAAACCTGAATATCTTGAAGTAATATTAACTGGAAGATATATGCCTGAAAGTATAAAAGAAAAAGCAGATTTAGTTACAGAAATGAAAGAGATAAAACATCCATACCAAAGAGGAATTAAAGCAAGGTGGGGTATTGATTATTAAAATCTTAATGTCCCTGTGAGTTTATACTTTAATTTTAAGTTTGAAAAATCTTCCCTATCAAGAAAGGTGCTAAGACTGAGATTTAATAGGTTGAGGTTTAAGCCTATGCCTAAGGTATAGTTTTGGATATCTGTGATATTTCCTGAGCTTCCCAACCTTATTACCAATATATTTCCCAGATTTTGTTCAAGGCCAAATCTTAAAAGATCTAAATCTTTTGTGTTTGAAAATTTTTCTATATCTACCACGTCTAAATAAAGGTTAGTTGTATCATTAAATAGAGAAAGGTTTAAACCTAAGCTATATTTTAAAAGTGTAGTTACTTTATATTCATTATCGGATAATTTTTCTATGGTAATTCCTTCTCCTACAATACCTGTTTTTATGTTCCCAACTTTTAAAAGTATACCCAAATTACCCTTTATCAATTTTTGTTCCTCAATATAATTGGCTGATGTACCAAAATAGAGATAATTGGTAAGAGGAAAGGATATAGCGCCTCTTATATTTTTAAAGGCATATTGCTGGGTATTGGGATCAAAGGTTAAGTCAACACTTAATGCGTAGAAAGTAGTAGATGGATAAAAGTAGGATATTTTTACAGTTTGATTATTATTAGAATCTATAGAGAAGGAAAGATAAGAGAATTTTTTTAGAGATAAAGTAGCGGGACTAAAAAAGTATGTCTCTCCCTCACTATTAAGGGTTACAAAGGTAAATCCTAAACCTGCTGATTTGGCATCAAATAATGTAAGATCCTCTTGTGCAAAAGAGAATCCAAAAAGTAAATATAAAACTATAAGTAGTAAAATTATTTTCTTCATAATGTTATATCTCCTAATAAATTATAGTATAATATTTCAAATATGAAAATAGGATTTTCTTTTTTATCTTTAAAAACTTATTCAGTACGAAGAGCTATTGACATTACTCAGAATTTAGGGGGTAATACATTAGAACTTTTTGGAGATCTTGTCTTATTTTTTAATGGAAGACTATTAGAGAAACCAGAAAAAGTAAGAGCATATGCAGAAAATAAGAATTTCTTTATTACTATGCATCTTCCTTACATAGATATTAATTTAGGATCCTTTAATGACCTTATATGGAAGAGTAGCGTAGACAGTATTTTGAAATCGCTGGATTATGCATATAAGATAGGTGTAAAAAGGGCAGTGTTACATCCTGGGCAAGTTCCTCTAAGAAAATTTCTTCTTAAATATCTTGCAAAGAAAAGACTAAAGAAAGTTTTAGAAATAATACTGGATAAAGCAGATAAATATGATATAGAAATTACACTTGAAAATACCTATTTTGATGATAATGATTTATTTGAGAATATAGAGGAGTTTAAAAATTTTATTGATACATTTAGGGGAAGATTAAAGGCATGTTTTGATTTTGGGCATGCAAATATTTCGCCACAAGGGCTTAATAAATCCTTTGAAATATTAAAACCATATATAACCCACATTCATATACATGACAATAATGGAACAAAAGATGAGCATCTTTCCTTTGGAAAAGGGAAAATTCAATTTGAGGAATATTTAGGCTTTATTAGAAATTTTAAGGCATCTATTATTTTAGAGATTAATTCTTTAAAGGAAAAACGTGAGGATTTAAAAAGAAGTATACAATATTTAAAGGGAGAGAGATAATCTCTCTCCCTTATCTTTATATTATATCTGTCCGCTTGAACCAAGAACGTTTCTTAATTTATGTTGTACTAATTTTTTGACCTCGTCTCTTGCTGGACCAAGATATTTTCTTGGGTCAAATTCCTCTGGATGTAATGCAAAAATTTCTCTAATAGTGGCAGTGACAGCAAGTCTTAAATCAGTATCTATATTTACTTTACAAATTCCCATTTTGGTAGCTTCTCTTATCATTTCTTCTGGTACACCTTTTGCTCCTCCCAATTTTGCTCCATATTTATTTGCCTTTTCCACATATTCAGGGAGTACTGAAGATGCTCCATGTAGGACTAATGGAAATCCTGGAAGTCTTTTAGCAATTTCTCTTAATCTGTCAAAATCTAATTTGGGTTCACCTTTAAACTTATAGGCACCATGGCTTGTACCGATTGCTATAGCAAGGGAATCTACTCCAGTTCTCTCAACAAATTCTACTGCTTTATCTGGATCAGTATAAGATGCTTCTCTTTCAGAAACTACTACATGTTCCTCAACACCAACTAATCTACCAAGTTCTCCTTCTACTGCTACTCCTCTTGGATGTGCATAATCAACAACTTCTTTAGTAATTCTCACATTCTCCTCAAAGGGAAGATGAGATCCATCAATCATTACAGATGTGAAACCAGCATCTATAACTTCTTTACAGAGTTCTACACTATCACCATGATCTAAATGCACTACTATTGGGATATCAGGAGCATCTTGTACTGCTGCTTCAATTAACTTCATCAAGTATACAAGTTTTGCGTAGTTTCTTGCCCCTTTTGATATTTGAAGAATTAATGGTGATCTTTCTTCTTTTGCTGCTTCAATTACTCCTTGTAAAATTTCCATATTATTTACGTTAAAGGCTCCTATTGCATATTTACCATAGCATTTTTGGAATAATTCTTTAGGGTTTACTAAAGGCATTTTTATACCTCCTTAAAATTTTAGGAATTTTACTTAGTATAGCATGATCTTTTATGAGAAAACTTTAAAAAAATTTTAAATTGACTTAATAGATATATGTTTTTATAATATACCCCATGAAGTATATATTAGGAGGTGAAGCAATAATGAATATGCCAAGAGTAATAGTATATTCAACTCCTTCTTGTCCTTGGTGTAATGCAACTAAGAGATATTTACGGGAGAGGGGTATTAGATTCTATGATGTGGATGTATCTAAGGACAAAAAAGCAGCGGAAGAGATGGTAAGAAAATCTGGCCAAATGGGTGTTCCTGTTATAGATATAAATGGACATATAATAATAGGCTTTGATAGAGCAAAAATAGATAGGTTATTAGGTCTTAAATAAAAAATATTAGGAGGTGAAAGACATGAAAAAAGTAATTCCATTAGAGGATAGGGTACTTGTTAAGGTTATAAAGGAAGAAGAAAAAACACCTACGGGTATAATACTTCCTGATGTGGCAAAAGAGAAGCCTCAAATTGCTGAAGTTATTGAGGTAGGAGATGACGAAACTATAAAGGTAAAAAAGGGAGATAAAATTATCTTTGCGAAATACTCTGGTACAGAAATAAAGGTTGATGGCGAAGATTATCTTATATTAAGTAAGGCAGATATTCTTGCCAAAATAGAAGAATAAGGGAGCATTAATGCTCCCTTATTCCTTACTTTTTAATCACCTTTAATACAAAGGAATTGACCTCTTCATCATTAAGGAAAACTTTAACTAAATAATCTCCCTCTTTTTCAAATGAGAAGTCAGATACTTCATCAAATAATGTAACGACAGACCCAGCATTTATTTCAAAGGTTTGAGGCTCTGACTTATATAATAAGTTTTTGTCAGGGGAGAAAATTTCTATATGTTGATTATACTCACCTTCACCAAACATCCACCCATTTGCAATAATAAATGAATCTGTAAATGGTAATTCATCGGTAGTGTAATATTCATAGACTCCTTTTAAAGAAGTAAGGCCATCATCATTTTCATAAATTTCAAGAGCAGGGAGAGAAAAAATTGAAATAGGTTTTTGGGTTAAAGCTTCTGGGATTTTTACATCTTCCCCATTTTCTAAAATAAACAAAGGTATTTCTTTGAGGAGTTTTCCATCTGCTTTCACTTGTATCCAGTGAACTCCTGGTTCCTCAAAGGCTATATCTTCAAAGGTTCCCAAGGAATATAGTACGTCATTTTCTCTTATTAATTCAAAACTATCGGTAATAGTACCTAATATCTTCTCTTTACTTGGATTTAATAGATTTAACTCTATATTATGTTTTCCCTTTCCCATCCATCGAGAATACACATGGAAAGTGTCAGTTTGAGGTAATTTGTCAAAGTTTATTATGCTGAATATTCCATCAAGCAAAGTAAGACCATATTCGTCTTCTTGTATATTTGAGGCTATTACTACACCAATTAGCTTTATATTATTGGTATTTTCTTGTGCATAGGATAGACTAAAAACAAAAAAAATAGAGATTAGGAGGAAAATAAAAAATTTCTTCATAAGAAAATTTCAACTCCTTTCTTTAAATATTCTTAGAAATATTATAAACTAAATTAAAATTTTTTAAAATAAGAACTTAATTTCTGGGAGGTTCTTCCATGATAAGTGTAGAATTTAGAGGGGCAATAAGGGCAGAGATAGAAAATCCTCAAAAAGTTATAGATATTTTGAATAATAATAAAGAGATAACTTCAAAGCTTTTAAGTGAAGGGGAGATTCCTGTTGGAGTAAGGGTAAATGGAGAAATAGAAGATCTTAATTTTATGGTTACTGAGGATATTAGGCTGGATGTAATTGGTAGTAGATCTAATTTGGGTAGGAGAATATTAGAAAGAAGTTTTATATTTCTTTTGAACTTAGCAGTATCTAAGGTTTTTCCTGATCAAAAGGTTTTGGTAGAGCATTCTTATCATAAGAGCCTTTATGGAAGATTCAAAAATTATATACCTAAGTGGGATGATATGGAAAAAATAAAAGAAAAGATGAGAGAGCTATCAGAAAGAGACATAATTATACAAAAAAAGTATATGGATAAAGAAGAAGCACTAACCCTTTTTAAAGAGAGGAATGAAGAGGATAAAATTAGGCTTATTAAATATATACCTTTTTCAAAGATTCCCATTTATTTTGTGGATGACCATTATGAATATTCCTTTTTACCTTTGGTGCCTTCTACATCTTTTTTAAAGACCTTTGATTTAAAACTTTACCAACCTGGTTTTATATTAATTCTTCCTGACGATAAGGATATAGAAAAGCTTAGCGAATTTAAAGAGATAGTCAAATTATTCCAAGCTTTTTATGAATATAAAAATTGGCTTGAAATATTAGGACTTGTAGATGTGGCATCTTTAAATGAAACGATTGAAAGGGGGGAGGTTTCAGAAGTAATAAAAGTGGCAGAAGCTTTACATGAAAAAAAGATTGCTCAAATAGCTGATGAGATCTGTTCAAAACTTCCAGATTTAAAACTGGTATTAATAGCTGGACCCTCTTCCGCAGGCAAAACTACCTTTAGCAAGAGATTACAAATTCAGTTAAAGGTTAATGGTTTAAGACCTATTGTTATAGAGATGGATGACTATTTCTTACCACCTCAATATATATCAAGGGACGAATATGGAAATTATGATTTTGATAATCCTAAGGCTGTAGATATAGAACTTCTTAATGAACATTTAAATATAATAATGAATGGAGGAGAGGTGGAGCTTCCAAAGTATAATTTCCAAAAGAAGAGAAGGGAAAAATCAGGAAGGATAGTAAAATTAGATGAGAGAAGTATTATAGTGATGGAAGGAATCCATGCTTTAAATCCAGAAATGACAAATCTTGTTCCTGGCTATATGAAGTATCATATTTTTGTAAGTGCTTTGACCCATCTTAATATAGATAATCAAAATAGGGTGCCTACAACTGACTCTCGCTTAATAAGAAGAATTGTAAGGGATAGTATTTTTAGAGGATATGGGGTTATTGATTCTATAAGACAATGGCCTTCTGTAAGGAAGGCGGAAGATTTATATATTTTTCCAACTCAGGAAAGAGCTGATGTAATGTTTAATTCTGCATTGGTTTATGAATTTCCAATTCTAAAAACCTTTGCTGAGCCAATGCTTAAAGCTATTCCACCATATTATCCAGAATATCCTGAGGCAAAAAGACTTCTTGATATTCTCTCTCACTTTTTGCCCTTGTCTCCTACAGAGGTTCCTATGACCTCTATTTTGAGAGAGTTTATAGGAGGAAGCTCTTTTACATATTAGGATCTATATTCTTCAAAGAGATCTGTAGAAATATATCTTTCTCCAGTATCGGGTAGTATTACTACTATGTTTTTGCCCTTATTCTCTTCTCTTTTTGCAACTATTAGTCCCGCATAAGTGGCAGCTCCTGATGAAATACCACATAATATTCCCTCTTCTCTAATTAATTTTTTGGCAGTCTCTATAGCATCTTCATCTGAGACTTGTATTATTTCATCTATAATGTTTAGATTAAGTACCTTTGGTATGAAACCAGCACCTATACCTTGAATTTTATGAGGAGAAGGATTGCCTCCTGATAATACTGGAGATTTTGATGGCTCTACTGCAATGATTTTAATGCTATTTTTTCTACTTTTAAGAACTTCTCCTACCCCTGTTATAGTTCCCCCTGTACCTACTCCACCTACTATTATATCTACCCTTCCATCAGTATCTCTCCAAATCTCTTCTGCAGTAGTTTTTCTATGAATATCTGGATTTGCTAGATTTTCAAATTGCATAGGTATAAAGTATTTTTCAGGATTTTCCCTTACTATTTCCTCTACTTTTTCAATAGCACCCTTCATTCCTTTTTCTTTTGGAGTAAGGATAAGTTCCGCTCCAAAAGCTCTTAATAAAGCCCTTCTTTCAAGACTCATGCTTTCAGGCATGACAAGGATTAATTTATAACCCTTTATAGCACAAACCATAGCAAGACCTATTCCTGTATTTCCTGATGTTGGTTCGATAACTATTTTTTCCTTAAATATTAAGCCTTCCTTTTCCGCATTTTCAATCATAGATAATGCTATCCTATCTTTTACACTTCCGCCTGGATTAAAAGATTCTAATTTGGCAAATACATTAGCATAGCATCCTTGTGTTATTTTATTTAATTTAACTAAAGGAGTGTTTCCTATTAATTCTAATAAGTTGTTAGCTACTTTCATATTTTCCTCCATTTAACTTTTATAAAACTTTGAATTATTATATCATACCTATTTAGTATCTTTTCACTCTTTGGTATAATTTACTAAAAAAGTTTAGGAGGTTTACTTTTGGAAAATAAAAGAAATTATATTTTGGCATTTTGGGACCCTGTTCTTTTTATAAATGGTATGATCTTTTTAAATGTTAATACAGTTATTCCTTATTTTCTAATTACATTATCTGGTTCTACCTTTCATATAAGCTTGGCAAACTTTTTGGCTGTTCTTGGAAGTTTCTTACCTTCTATCTTTATTGCGAGATATGTTCAGAAATTAAGAATAAAAAATAAAGTTTTTGCTAAAATTCTTTTTATTCAAAGATTTACTTTTTTAATTTTTGTCTTTTTATTTCCTTTTATCCTTAACTATTTAGGAAAAATAGCTACTATTTATTTATTCTTGCTTTTTTACGGAGTATTTAATTTATTTGTGGGAACTTATGGACCCTTTTATTTTAGTATTTTGGATAAGATACTACCCTTTGAAGAGAGGGGTAGAGTAGTAGGTAGAGGTAGTGCGTTAGGAAATTTGATTGCTATTTTTATGACCCTTCTTTTAAACTTTTATATAAATAAAATCTCTTTTCCTTATAATTTCTTTCTCATATTTCTTACCGGTACTTTTATTCTTATTCTGGATGCCCTACTTTTTTATTTTATGGAGGAAAAAGAGGGAGACATTTTTGAAGATAGTTTATCCTTTTCCAAATTTATGAAGAAGGCTTTTTCTATTTTAAAAGTTAATTTTGTCTTTAGGAAAGTTGTAATATCTCTTTTATTTTTAGGGCTTTCTCTTACTGCTTTACCTTATTTTATTGTTTATGCCAATAAAAAATTTGGATCTTTTAATAATATAGTTACAGCCTTTAATTTTGGGTATATTCTTTCTAGTGTTTTGGGAAGTTTTATCTTGGGTGAGTTAACAAAAAATTTAAAGTATAAAAAAGTATTATCCTTAGGTATGACTCTTGGTTTAATTGGATTTATTGTAGTTTTTACATTTAGAAATCTAATTGGTACAATTCTTGGTAGTATTCTTGTAAATTTAACTTTTGTATCTAATATTCTTACCTCTGGGTTCATTATAACAGGCGTATCAACAAAAGAAGAGCTTCCTGTATATTTGGCTGTAAGTAATACCATAGTGATGGCTTTTTCTTCTTTAATGCATCTTTTGAATGGAGCTATAATAAAATATTTAGGTTTTTATGTGCTCTTTTTTGTCTCCTTTGTTTTTCTTGTATTTTCCTTTGTTTCCATAGGACGAGTGGTTATTACATCTATGGATAATTGAAATATATTTTCTAATACTTTATATCCTATTGGAACCGGTGCGCTGATCTCTATTTCAGATAATTTTTCAAGTAAAGGGAAAATATATTCTTTAGGAATAGGAGCTGTGGTTTTTACTGGTACAACTTTATATTTGCCATTTTTTATTTTTATCGTTGTAGTTAAAATTCTTTTAGGGTTTTTGATCTCTTCTATAGCATAGTTTTTTCCTTTTTCACATTTATTTCCTTTAACGATAATATCTTCTCCTATCTCTATCTCTAAACTGCAACCTAAGGGACATACTATACAAGTTAATTCCTTTTTCATATTATCCCTCCATGGAGAATTTAGGATTTTTCATATCTCTTAAAAATTCAGGTTTTACTTTTATAACTATCATTTCTGCAGGTTTTACTACAGGAAATCTCCATTCTTTTATTCTTTTGTCATTATCTTTTAAAGTTAATATGGCTGATTTTTGGGGCTCTTTGACTCTGAAATAAAAGGTGATATCTTCTAAAATAGGATAACTTAAATATTGAGGTACTACGAGTCTTAAGTTTCCATCAATCTCAATATGTGCTCTTTTTTCTATATTTATCTCATTATTTATATACCTTACTGCAGATTTTCCTACTAAAATTCCTTGTAAAGTTACATAATCTACCAGGTCATTTACAAGTAAAGAGTTTCCACATGAAAAAATACCTTCTTTTAAAGTGGAAAGATATTGGTCTACATAAGGTCCTTGGGTCCTTGGATCTAAGGGTATATTGATGTTTTCTAATAAATCATTTTCAGGAATTAGCCCTGCTGAAAGAAGTAGGGTATCACACTCTATAAATTTTTTATTATCCGTTATAGGATTTCCATAATCATCTACAGGAGCTATGTATACACCTTCCACTCTATCTTTTCCTAAAATCTCAACTACTGTATGTTTTAGATAAAGTGGTATGTTATAATCTTCCAAGCATTGTACTAAATTTCTTGTGAGCCCTCCAGGATAAGGAAGTTTTTCTATCACACCTATAACTTCAGCCCCTTCCCATTTCAATCTTCTTGCCATAATAAGTCCAATATCTCCAGAGCCTAAAATAAGTATTTTTTCTCCTGGAAGGTATCCTTCTATGTTTACTAATCTTTGAGCGGTACCAGCTGTATATATACCTGCTGGTCTTGTTCCTGGAATTTGCAAATTTCCTCTTGTTCTTTCCCTACATCCTGTAGAAAAAATTATTGCCTTTGTTTTAATTTCCCAGATACCATCTTTATTTATAGCAGTAATCTCTTTCTCATTTGTGATGTCTACCACCATTGTTTCAAGCCATACCTCTATATTAGGATATTTTTCAATTTTTTTTATGAAACGGTATGCGTATTCGGGACCTGTTAGCTCTTCTTTGAAATATATGAGACCAAAACCAGGATGTATGCATTGATTTAAAACTCCCCCTAATTCTTCATTCCTTTCTAAGATTAATATACTTTTTCCCCTTTCTGCTGAAGAAATACTTGCTGAAAGTCCTGCAGGTCCTCCCCCTATTATTACTATATCAACTTCTTTTTGCATACTTCCACCTCACTTTATTTTCTCCATTAAGTAGGAAAGATTTTCCACCCCTTAAGGTAATCATATTCATGGGTATTTCTAATTCCTCGGAAAGGATTTTCATAATGTGATAACTACAGAAGGCACCTTGGCATCTTCCCATACCTGCCCTTGTTCTTTTTTTAATAGCTTCTAAAGTACGAGCAGGAAGAGGTGAATTGATTGCATTTCTTACTTCCATCTCACTGACATGTTCACACCTACAAATTATATGTCCCCATCTTGGATCTTCTTTTATAAGATTTTCCTTTTCTTCCTCAGTCAATTCTTTAAAAGAGATTATCTTTTCAAAATCTTTTATATTTTTCTTTCTTTTTATATTTTCCTTTTCCTTGAGCCATTCTACTGCCATTTTAGCAAGAGATGGGGCAGAGGTAAGCCCTGGAGAGTCTATACCCGCAAAATGTAATATATTTTTGAATTCTGGGATCTCTTGAATAAAGAAATCTTTATATGTACTTGATGCTCTTATTCCTGAAAAGATATTTATTACCAGACTAAAGGGCACATTGGGGGTTAATTTTTTTACTTTCTCCTTAACTTCTGAAAGTCCTTCATGGGAAGTGCTTTTATCTTCTCTGTCCTCTATATTTTCTGCAGTAGGTCCTAATAAGATATTACCATCCACTGTTGGAGTTACAAGGACTCCTTTGCCCTTTTGGGTGGGTACATGAAAGATGGTACTTTTTACGAAATTTTGAGCCTTTTTATCAAGGATAAGATATTCTCCCTTTCTTGGAGTAATTGTAAAAGGATAGTCAGGATCTAATAGGTGAATTATTTTATCTGCATTTATACCTGCACAGTTTATTATGTATTTACAATAATACTCTGATTTGTTTGTTATTACTTTATATCCCATATCCTTTTTCTCTATTCCTATCACTTCTTCCCTAAGTTTTACTTTTGTCCCATTTTCAATGGCATTTTCTAAGGCATGGATAGTAAGAAGAAAAGGGTTGGTTATACCTGAAGTAGGAAAGAATAAGGCATATTTTACTTCTTCATTTATATTTGGTTCCCTTTTTAGAATCTCTTCCCTTTTTAAAATCTGTATCTCAGATACTCCATTTGTTTTTCCTCTTTCTTTTAGCTCAAGAAGAGTATTTAGTTCATCATCATTAAAAGCAAGTACATAGGCTCCTATTCTTTTAAAGGGTACTTTCAATTCCTCACATAGATCTTTGTATAATCTGTTTCCTTCCACATTTGTTTTAGCCTTTAAAGTACCAGGTAGTGGATCATATCCTGCATGTACAATAGCACTATTTGCCTTTGTGGATCCCATAGGTATATCCTCTTCTTTTTCTAAGAGAAGGACAGAAATCTCATAAAAGGATAGTTCTCTTGCAATTAAGCTTCCTACTACTCCTCCCCCAATGATGATTACATCTTCCATTTTTTACCCTCCTTTCATAAAAAGCAAAAACCGCCCACACTTTTTACAAAGTGGGGCGGTTCTCCTAATCTCCTCGCCCTTTTTTATATTTAATTTTTAATCTATGAAAATTATAGCATAAAGATCAATTATTTAAAATATCCTGAGAAGTCCAATAACTTTTCCTATAATGGTAAAAGGAGGATAGATTACAGAATATCTTTTATTTGCAGGCCTTAAACATGGTATTCCATATTCTTCAGATAGATATTTTACAGTGGATTCTCCATCTTTCAATGCTACCACAATATCTCCCTTTTCTGCTGTGGGTTGTTTCTGTACAATGATAAGATCTCCTTCTATTATGTGGGCTTCAATCATGCTGTCTCCTTTTACTCTTAATAAGAAGCTTAGATCTGGATTTTTAACAAGTCTTCTTGGTACTGGTATATATTCTTCTGTATTTTCAGGAGAATCAACAGGAACTCCTGCTCTTATGGTGCCTACAAGAGGTAAGATGCAATATTCCTCTCCATCATTACTTCTTAAATGAAATCTTCCATTTTTATCTTGTACGAGATAGCCTTTATCTAAAAGAGCCTTTAAATGAAAATAGGAAGATCCTGAAGATTTTAAACCAAGGGCTTTTGCCACTTCTCTCACAGTAGGCATTCTTCGTTCTTTTTTCAAAAAATCTATCACAAAATCTAAAACTTCTTTTTGTTTTTTACTTAAATATGTTTTGTAAACTCTCATAATAATTATTATAACATAATCTATATCAACTAAAATAAAGTTTTTTCAAGGCTGACCTGTAATCAGTATTGAAAAAATGATGCCTCCTTGTGGTAGAATTTACTTAGTACTAAAAACAATATAAACCACAAGGAGGCGATTTTCTATGTATATTTTACCAGATTT